>Ga0315910_10001608_pt1 | contig 20615 bp, 18 predicted proteins | sample EdamamesoilMG_FD_204470 | JGI IMG/M metagenome (GOLD analysis project Ga0315910, IMG submission 204470) | Garden soil microbial communities collected in Santa Monica, California, United States - Edamame soil | ecosystem: Environmental > Terrestrial > Soil > Garden | place: USA: California...
TGGTTGCGATCGTACGTGTATTCAAACTTACGGTCTTTGATCTCGTATTTGTCTTTGCCCTTTTTATAGATAGGGGCACCTTCTTTTATTCCGGTTGGCTGCGCGGTAAAGTAAGGACCATATAGTAACGGACGGCTGCCATACTGCTCGCGTTTCAGGTAGCTTACGAAACTCACAATGTCTGAAGGCGCATTTTCGTTGATGGGTGTCTGATACTTTGAGCGAATCACCACCATGGCATACGAAGAGTAACCGATAAGAATGAAGGCCGTTGCGTTGAGGAAAGTATTCAACAGCACCCGTTGTTTCTTTTGGGAGTAGATGATACCCCATACCAGTGCCGAGATGAGCGCGATACTGAAGAAAATAACGCCCGATCCAAACGGCAGTCCCAGGCTGTTGACAAACGAAACTTCCAGGTAGCCGGCATAAGTTGGTAATCCGGGGATGATAATATCGTTGATGAAGAAGATGATTACCAGGCTGATGATCATCGTAGCGATAACACCCCAGGTTGTAGGTTTATATTTCTTGAAGTAGTAGAGTAAGGCGAGTGCCGGGATGGTAACCAGGTTAAGCAAGTGAACCCCGATGGAAAGACCCATCATGTAGAAGATCAGCAGTAACCAACGGTTGGCTTTCGATTCGTCTTCAATCACATCCCACTTCAGCATGGCCCAAACCACAAAGGCTGTGAAGAACGATGACATGGCATACACCTCCGCTTCTACAGCCGAGAACCAGGCCGAATCAGAAAAGGTATACGCCAGCGAACCCACCAGCGCAGCGCCCATCAACACCCAGGTTTTATCGGTGGTAAGTTCTTCAGGTTTGGTGATTCTCATCAGCTTGCGACCAAACAAGGTGATCGACCAGAAGAGAAACAACACCGTAAACGCACTGGCCAACACGCTGCTGAAGTTAATCCAGTAGGCTACCCTAGACACATCCTCACCTGCTAAAAAAGAGAAAAGCCTACCGATCAATAAAAAGAACGGAGCCCCCGGGGGGTGAGGAACTTCCAGCTTGTAGGATACCGAGATAAACTCACCGCAGTCCCAGTAGCTGGCGGTTTCTTCCATCGTTAACCAGTAGGTAACTAGAGCAACGGCAAACACGGCCCAGCCCGCGATGTTGTTAAACTTCTGAAAATTTGAATTCATGCGTCTTCTGTAAAAACTTAAGGGGCGAAGATAGTAAATTAGTCAACAGTCCACAGTCCACTGACGACAGGAAATGCCGTGGACAGTCGACAGCGGACGGTTAACTATTTATAGACCGTTACATAAAACCACAGCCACAAAAAGAAGATGAGGATGTAGGAACACGACACAATGATCCACACATACTTCTTGTCTTTGCGTGCGTAGTAATGAACACCGGCCACCAGCAAAAACCAGTAGGCTACCTCAAACAGGTTAAGTGCCCGAAGCGGGTAAGCCCACCGCCTGTCTAACGAGTAGAAGTCGAAAAAGTGCATGAGTGAAAGGGGATAAAATGCACTGATGTCGTGATAGGTGGGGTCGGTTTCCACAACCATAAACCAGATGATCTTGATGAGTTCGGGAACAAGAAAAATGAATTCGGCCCCAATCACCACTCCCCAGCACTGGGTGTAGGTAATCCGGTAGCCAAACATGAAGCATCCTATCCAGATCACAAAAGCGATTACCGTAAACTTCCAGAGATAGACCAGCGGAATGGAGAAGAACTTAATGGTATTAATAATCCGCAAAATCATACCTTCGGGGCGATCCTGCAGAAACTCAAACGCAGCTGTTTCGTTCTCGATAAACGTAATCTTGACGTAAAGCAACAGCAGGGTGATAACACAAAGTAGTATGAAGAGCAGTTTTTTGTCGGCTGAAAAGAATGATTTAGTTTCGCTCATGAAATTTTTTGGAAGGACTGGCCGTTGGAAATCAGGGATGCAAAATAGAAGTTCTGCTCATACTTTACACACCGGCCCGTTCGCTGGGCTTTGCCTGATACTGGTTATGTTAGTCGCAAGTAATGTGGCTTCGGCACAAACCAAGGTAAAAAAAGATACTACTATTATTTTGATCTCCAGTCTGGCCGTGCAATTAGAGTGTACCCAAGCACTGAATGACCTCTACAATTTTAAGTTCACGGAAGCCGAGCACTCTTTTCAATACCTGCGGGCAAAGTATCGCTGGCACCCACTGCCGTATTTTCTGATGGGGCTTATCGAATGGTGGAAGATCATGCCCAACACCAATGACAAATCGCATGACGATACTTTCCTGGCGTATATGGATACCACCATCCTGGTGGGAAAAAATCTGTATAAGAATTATCCGGAGTATAAAGTAGAAGCTTCATTCTTTCTGGCCGCGGCCTATGGATTTAAAGGCAGGTTGTACTCAGACGATGAACGCAAAAACTGGACAAAGGCAGCCGCAGCCGGCAAGGATGCCCTGAACTACCTGGAGCTGAGCAAGGAAAAAGAAAACCTGAGCATCGAGTTGTTGTTTGGCGATGCCTTATACAATTACTTTTCGGTATGGGTGCCGCAGAATTATCCATCATTGAAACCGATACTCTGGTTTTTTCCCAAAGGCGACAAAGCCCTGGGTTTGAAGCAGCTTAAGGAAGTTTCGTACAATGCGTTCTATACACGTACCGAAGCCATGGTTTGGCTGATGCGCATTTTGAATAGTTATGAAAATGATCAGCAACGGGCATTTCAGATCAGTGATTATCTCTACAAGACCTACCCCGACAATCCATACTTTCATCGTTACTATGCGCGCATGTTGTATTCGATGGGCCGCTTTGCCGAAGCCGAGCCAACCTGCTTAAGTATACTTACCCGAATTGATACCAGTGCCCTTGGATACGAAGCTACCAGTGGCCGGTATGCTGCATTTTTTCTGGGGCAAATCAATGAGGCGCGTAAAAAGCTTGATGAAGCCAGGAAGTATTATCAACTCTGTATGAAGTTTGCAGAACAAATTGACGCTACCGAATCGGGCTATTACCTCTACTCCATGATTGCCCTGGGCGAAATAGCTGAGCGACAAGGCAACAAGGCCGAAGCCAAAAAATGGTTTAAGGAAGTGAAGAAGAAAGCCGGCCGCAAAGACGAAGCCTACAAAGACGCCAAGCGAAGATTGAAGGGGCTGGAGAAGGGGGATTAGATTCGAAGCATGAAATCACAACGAAGATATTACTTTCAAGAGGTGGAGCAATGTGTGATGTGTGGCGATAAATCGTTACATCACAAAGTTCTGGGCCAACGATTAAATCAGTCACAAGGCTTCAGTCCTCGATCAAAAAATGGAATTACCGTTACCGTGATGAAGTGTACCAACTGCCAGTTGATTTATTCAAATCCGCAGCCAATTCCATTTGATATTCAGGATCATTATGGTATACCTCCAGAGAATTATTGGAAGCCGGAATACTTTCAGTATGATGCTAATTACTTTAAACAAGAGATTGATCAGGTAAAAAAACTAATGGATTTTAAACCGGGCATGAAAGCTCTTGATATTGGAGCAGGGCTGGGTAAATGTATGATCTCGTTATCCAGGGCTGGTTTTGATACGTATGGATTTGAGCCCTCGGAGTCGTTTTATCAAATGGCAGTTGATAAGATGAAAATAGATTCCGGTAGACTTAAACTTGGAGCCATTGAAGTAATGGATTATGAAAAGAATTTTTATGATTTTATAACCTTTGGAGCAGTGCTTGAGCATCTGTATGATCCGGCAGCAAGCATTGAGAAAGCGATGCAATGGTTGAAACCAGGCGGCATCATGCACATTGAAGTTCCATCGTCACGCCATCTGCTGGCTAAGATCATCAACCTCTATTATACTATCATTGGAACAACCTATGTTACCAATCTTAGCCCGATGCACGAACCTTTCCACCTGTATGAGTTTGGGCTGAAGTCTTTTGAGGAGCACGCAAGAGCGCTGGGAAACTACGCGATCAGGTTTCACGAATTTTATGTTTGCACCCTTGCTCCCTTTCCGGGTTTCACCCATCCGGTTTTATCGTGGGTGATGCAGAAAACAAATTCCGGAATGCAATTGGCAGTTTGGCTTCAAAAGAAGTGATACCTTTAATGCGTGGAACTTCGTGACTTCATTGTAACGCCAATTATTATCTTGGTGGTTGTACTAATCGCCTACACTGTGCGTAAGCGGGTTACAGACCCCGTAACAATGCGGTATTACTACCCAGCGCTGATGTTAAAAATTTTTGGTGCTATTGCGGTTGGTTTTATCTATCAGTTTTACTACGATGGTGGCGATACGTTTGCATATCACACACACGGGAGTCGTCATATTTGGGATGCTTTTTTTAAGTCGCCAGAGGCTGGGGTGAAGCTTCTTTTTTCGAATGGTTCATACATTGAAGGTTTTTGGGATATTTCTGATAAGATATGGTACTATCGCGATCAGAAATCATTCTTCATTATTCGGATTGCTGCCGTTCTTGACCTAATAACATTTTCAAGTTATAGTGCTACTGCAGTTTTATTTGCAGTGATCAGTTTTTGTGGGGGGTGGATGTTTTTCTTAACATTCTACAGAAAGTTTCCGGCTATCCACAAGTGGCTTGCTGTAAGTTGTTTGTTTGTACCCTCTATTATTTTTTGGGGATCAGGTATTTTGAAAGATACTGTCACACTTGCATTTGTAGGTGTAGCTACATACTGCATTAACGATTTGTTTATTGAAAAGCGATTCAGCATGTGGCGTTTTGTGTTGTTGCTTTTCTCCATTTATGTGGTATCCTCAGTCAAAGTGTATATTATGATTAGCTTTTTGGCTGCTGCTATCGTGTGGGTGTTCTATCATCATTTTTATTTGATTAAGGTACCTATGATCCGCATTCTGGTAATCCCATTTGTAGTAGCATCTTGTGGAGGTCTTTCTTACCTGGCAATAAATAAAGTGGTTGAAGATGATCCGCGCTATTCACTGAAACGCATTGGTCAAACGGCCCGCACAACAGCGTACGATATTCGCTTCTGGACAGGGAAGGACGCTGGTTCCGGTTACACCCTGGGCGAGTTGGATGGTACCATTGGAAGTATGGTACGGTTGGCACCATCGGCCATTAACGTAACACTCTTCAGGCCTTACTTGTGGGAGGTTAACAATCCATTGATGCTACTTTCTGCACTGGAAAGTTTTATGACCTTGATGGTAACTCTTTATGTGATTGCCAGAACAAGGAGTAAACTATTTAAATACATACAGTCACCGGAAGTAGTTTTCTGTTTAATATTTGCGTTAACTTTTGCTTTTGGTGTGGGCGTATCTACGTACAACTTTGGAACGTTAGCTCGATACAAAATTCCATTGTTTCCTTTTTATTTCACCGCGCTGGGGTTGGTACTTCACAGATTTGAATTTGAAAAGAATGAAAGGATGGGAATTATTTCGCAATAAGCTTTTCGAAGAGATCAAGATATCGCACTTGTTGGGATTGAACCGAATATTGATCGACAACTGTTTTTCTTCCGGCCTTACCAAGTCTAACGCGAAGATTGACGTCATCAATGAGCGCAGATAGTTTAGTTACCCAGTCTGAGGTTGTGTTTGCCAGAAACCCATTTTCTCCATCGCGAATGATTTCGCGATTAACGCCAACAGGTGACATCACCGTGGGAATTTCCAGTGCCATGTATTGAAGTCCTTTCAATCCGCATTTACCCCATGTCCATTCATTGTCGGGCAGGGGCATAATGCCAATATCAATCTCGCGCAAGTCATCTAGTTCTGTTGCATGTTTCCATGGAAGCCCCACAATGTCCAGCAATTCATTTCGGTAGTTTCCATCCCCAATAACTTTAATCGTGATACGATCGCCATACTTTTCTTTCAGTTGGGTTAGTGCCGGAAGCGCATGAGTAAAGTGCTCGATGGTGGAAACACTTCCGCTCCATCCAATAACTACCGATTTTTTTTGTGGCTGATGAACCGGTTGATAACGTTCCGTGTCAATGGTTGTTGGCACAACCACTACATTGTGGTTAAACGAGCGTGCATAGGTTGCCAGGAATTCATTGCCAGCGAATACAAGATCGGCCAGTGCAATGATGCGCGAAGTTTTGTTGGCGTCCTTCAGCCACGCGAGCGCCTTGTTATTTTGCGATATCACGTCAATCCAAATCGCATCATCAAAATCATAGACAATTTTGGCTTTTGATTTTCTGAAGCGATTCTCAAAAAATGATGAACCAGTCATAAATGCCTCGCGAGCGACAAAGATGATGTCATAATTGTTGCTTCGCTGAACATCGCGAGTACGTTTTACTATGCAGCGCAGTCCAATCAGGATTTTTTTTAAATAATTGCCAGCACTATAAAAGACTTTATCATCTTCGGCTGATAGTAAAGGAGACAACGTGCACTGAAATCCTTGTGTTGCAAGGTAATTGAAGTACTGTTCAAACCGGAAGCGTTGGTTGGGAGCACGGTCTTTCCGGTGAGCGGTTATGAAAAGAATTTTTTTCACAATGAATTGACGGAGACAGGACTTAATGGTTAGGTGTTCTCGTTGTAAACAACAACATGTCCAGTTGTTGGAAGTTTACTGAGTTTAATCTTTCAGGTGGAATGATATTTCCTGTCGCATCGTAAATCGTATAGAAGGTTAGCGATTCAATAAGCGATACGATGTTTTTGTTTGCTCGTTTTCGAATCCATCCTTTTTTTGGATCAAGCAGCCGATATATTCTGCGCAGTGCGCCCTGTGGGAAATATTGGAGTTCAAAGTATTCGCACAGTGCAGTGTAGTGAAATGAAATGAGAAGCGTTGGTTTTTGTTCGCGTAAAAAATCAATAATAGTGGGGAGGATAAGAAACTCGCCACCTTCAATATCCATTTTTATGAAATCAACTTTGTTTAGGTTGTACAGCGCAAACAGATCTTTAAAGATCACTGAGTCAACTTCTACGAAGTCATTCTTAGATTTTACCCGTTTGAGTAAACTGGATCCCGAATCACCATGACTCCATTTCGAAAAGAGCTTTACTTTTTTTCCGTCAGTAGTAATAGCTTTGTTAATGGGATGAATTTTTTTCTCCAGCCCCGGGTTTAGTTTCAGATTTGAGCTGAATTCTTGAAAGGCCACCGGGTCAGGCTCAAAAGAATAGCACACGCTTACTTTCTGTCCAGCATATAAGGAGATTGGGCCAATCCATGCGCCAATATCCAGCATCGTATCATCAGGCTGGAGGAAATTGTCGAGCAATTTAAATGTTTCAGTTTCCCAGGTGTTACTTTGAAACGCATCCCAATGCTTGGAACTTCCTTTTATGGTAAATGTTATGCCATTTTTGGTGACTAATCTTTCCATGATTTGAATTAGAGAATGCAAAGTAAATGATTTGTTGCTGACTTTCCTGCCTTGTTGAAGGGCTTACTATAGTATTTAAGTTTTGATGTGATGCAAGGTTTATACTAAAAGGAATGCTTAGTTTTGTAGGTTAATAAAGTTCGTTACTTGCTTGCCTTTTATGATAAAAGAGTTTGTTAAGGGTATTCCAATAATCGGTGCTTTATCGGTTAAGCTATGGAGATTGGTACATGGTGGGAATCAATTCATAGGATCCAAACGGTATTGGGAAGAGCGATATGCCACCGGAGGCAATTCAGGTGCTGGTTCGTACGGACGACTCGCTTTTTTCAAGGCCGAGGTTATCAATCAATTTGTTAAACAAAATAAAGTGAGTTCGGTTATTGAATTTGGATGCGGTGATGGTCATCAACTTAGCCTGGCACAATATCCGTCATACGTGGGCTTTGATGTGTCAATCACTGCAGTTGAAATGTGTAGACAAAAATTTGCAGGGGATACTACAAAGGCATTTTTTGTTTATAATGCCAGTTACCGTGTGGAAGAATATGATCAAGCCGATCTGGCACTATCTTTAGATGTTATTTATCATTTGGTAGAGGATGATGTGTATGAAAAGTATATGTATGACTTATTTCGATCGGCTAGAACGCATGTCATCATTTATGCATCAAACGAGGAGGAAGAGCAGCGTTACCATGAGCGAAAGCGTAACTTTACTAGTTGGATAAAAAAGTCAACATCGGGTTGGGATCTGGTTGAACAGATCAGGAACCCCTACCCCTACGATAGTGCTAATCCGGATCACACTTCGCAGGCAGATTTTTTATTTACACGAAATCGGAGTAGTAAGTGGTAAAGAATAGTTGATGTGGCGTAATCTGGTTCTACAGTTTCATCGGATTCGTGACGAGGGTTCGTTCATGCGAAACGTGTCAATTGCTTCCTTTTGGAATGTTGTCATCATTTTGGTTCAGTTTACGTTATCGCCTGTTATTAGCCGGCTATATAGTCCGGCAGAATATGGTGTATATGTACTTTTCAGTTCGTTTGTTATTAACATTACATTTTTTAGTCACTTCAGGTACGGAGATGCCGTTATTCTTACAACTTCTTCGCGACAACGTGATAATGTCTTTTCACTTTCGATAATTTTAATAGTTGTTGTTTCCACTTTGTCATTGCTGTTTATCTTTCTTTTTAAGCAACCGCTAACGAAACTTTTTAAACTGCCGCTTGGAAATAGCCTAGTTTACCTGATACCGCTAAGTGTGTTGTTGGGTAGTATCATGGAACTTTTACTTGTCGTAAATGTGGGTCGTAAGAAATTCTCGAACAACGGACTTGCTGGTTTTCTTAATGGAGCCGGATCACGAGGGGTTACAATCATGTATGCAGTAGCACAAAAGGCAATACCCATCGGTTTAGTGTTAGGGGATATATCCGGTAAGGTGCTGGCGCTGATTGGTCTGACTTTTTCGTTTCGCAAGCCACTGCCAGTGTTTAGACGATTAGTCAAAGAAACAACGATCGTGAGAATGAGGGAGGTGGCTCAGCACTTCAGATCATTTCCATTCTATTTTTTGCCATCTAATTTTCTGGTCACTTTTTCGGCACACCTTCCCTTATATGTTTTTCAGTATCAGTATGGCGCAGCCGTAGTGGGTGCTTATGCGTTGGCTAGCAGCATGCTGGAGATTTTTAACCGATTGGTTCCGTACACTATTTCTTCTGTTTTTCTTCAGAAGGCTATCGAGCTTCGGGATATGTCGCATCGGCATCTGAGTACCAAAACGTACCGGCTTTTTCTGTATCTTCTTTTGGTAGCCACAATTATTTTCTCTGGATTTGCCTTGTTGGGTGATATTGTCTTTCCATGGGTGTTTGGAGAAAAGTGGAGTATAGCAGGGACTTTTATTACCATGCTGGCCATATCGTACACCTTTAACTTTATTGGTGTCGCTTTAACAGAGGTATATAAAGTAATGGGCCGTCAGCGACTGTTGCTTGGCATTTCAGTGGGAACGGTGGTTGTCAAAATTCTGGTCTTGATGCTTATTTTTTTTCTTGACCTGAAGGTAGCTCCGGCCCTGTTTACCTATAGTGCTATAAGCGCGCTTGCCAGCATGGTTCAGGTGATAGGTGTTTTTGTTATTTTAAGATACAATGTCATTAAAGTGTTAACCTTACTTATGGCATCGCTTGGCGTTTTGCTGATGGTTTGGAGTATTGGTTTGCTGTTTTGAAATATTGGGATAGTTCATTGGAAACGAGCAATTTTGTTACCCTTAAAGGAGGCAGGTAAAAATTCACCCTTCATGCATACAAATTCATCAAAAGAATACATTCTGCATTTAAAATGCGGTTCGGAGGTCTCCCCGTCAGTCAACGCTGTTTTGCTGAAGGGATTATCAGACACAAATCCTGGGAGACTTTTATGAAAATAGTAGTAATCTCGGCAGATTACCCGGCACCGGATAACGTGTATGGCGATGTTTTTGTCCATACGCGATTAAAACAATATCAGCAACATGCTCAGGTAAACGTAATAGGATTTAACGCACATCTTCAAACAGATCGGGAATATGCCTACGATGGGATTGATGTTCTCGTGACAAAAGACCTTGAAAAATTTTGCAATCGAATCATTAGCGCTGAGCCTGATGTTCTCATCGGTCATTTAATTCAAGGCGTTTACGCTGATTTTCTTTTGCGATTAAATATACCGCTCATTGTATTTGTTCACGGTTATGAGGCATTGTCGTGGCGCAGAAGAATGATGAACTATCGATCCCTGGGTGACATCCGTTACTTAGTTCCGTACATGTTGGAAAACCGAAAACAATTGAGCAAGATGAAAATGCTTGCAAAAAAGTCAAATGAAGGTAGTTCGGTGCACTTCGTATTTGTATCTAATTGGTTACGCAAAGCTGTAGAGGAGGACTTTGGAATGTCAATCAAATCGGCTCACGTTATACCAAACGGAATTGATACCAAGTTATTTGAATTCAATATCAAATCGGCTAACCACCGCAAAAAGATTTTGTTGATTCGTTCATTCAAAGCACACAACTATGCGAATGACTTGTCACTGGAAGCCATTTTACTACTTCAGAAGAAAGATTTCTTCAATGATCTGGAATTTGCTATTTATGGCGAGGGTTATTTGTTTGATAAACTCACTCACCCTCTTCGGACACTCCCAAATGTAAAGCTTTACAATACTTTTACTGAGAACAAGAATATCCCGGCTATTCATAAGGACTATGGTATTTTTCTCTGTCCTTCTCGATTAGATACACAAGGTGTTTCCATGTGCGAGGCGATGTCAAGTGGATTGGTCCCCATAACCTCACCAATCGGTGGTATTCCTGAATATGCAACGGATGAAGTTTCAAGTTACCAGGTACGTACGTCAGAAGAGGTTGCTGATAAAATTGAGCACCTCTACAAAAATCCTGATACCTTTTTAATGATGTCGCAGCAGGCGCGCAAAGCTATTGAAACCCGTTGTTCTATCACCAAGACCATACCTCGCGAAATGAATTTGATCCATTCATCGCTTAAACGGATGGAAAGACCGGGAGAGAGTTTTCAACAGTGTACGCAATGTGTATTGGATACCCATGATGACCCGGCAATAACATTTAATGAAGCTGGTGTTTGCAGCTATTGCCAGTTGTACGAACAGGAAGCCGCGAAACTACCATCAACATCAGCCGAAGCAGCCGCCAAGCTCATTAAGACAGTAGAGCAAATAAAAGCCGCAGGAAAGGGTAAGCCTTATGATTGTATCATGGGCTTGAGCGGGGGTGTGGATAGCACATATTTGGCGTTACAGGCAAAGCGGCTTGGATTGAGACCCCTTGCTGTACATTTCGATAACGGATGGAACTCCGAACTTGCCGTTCAGAATATTGAAAACATTGTTTCGAAGCTTAATATTGATTTGCATACGTTGGTAGTTGATTGGGATGAATTTAAAGATTTACAATTAGCCTTCATCAAAGCATCGGTAATTGATATTGAACTGGCAACGGATCATGCCATCCTTGCCACGTTATACAAGCTCGCGCTGGAGAAAGATATCCAGTACGTATTAAGTGGCCATAACATTGCTACTGAATTGGTGCTTCCCACAAATTGGTATCACGACAAACGAGATCATATCCACGTTCAGGCAATCAACAAACAATTCGGCACCATTCCGCTTAAAACCTACCCGCTCATGACTTCTTTTATGAAGTTCCATATTGTGTGGAAACAAATACAGGGCGTTACCATTCTTAATTACATGCACTATAATAAGAAAGAGGTAAAAGAAACGATTCAACGCGAATTGGGTTGGCGCGATTACGGAGGCAAGCACTATGAATCTATTTTTACACGCTTTTACCAAGGTTATGTCCTGATTCGGAAATTTCATGTCGACAAGCGCAAAGCTCACCTGTCGAACTTAATTAGTTCTGGCCAAATGACACGCGAGGAAGTACTTCATGAGCTGGAAAAACCACCCTACCCGCAAGCCCAATTTGAGGAGGACTACAACTTTGTGTTGAAGAAATTCAATCTTTCTAGAGAGGAGTTTGAGACATTGATGAATCGCGAAGTCAGAAAGCATACCGACTACGAAATAGACACGCCCGTTTATGACCGTTATGTTGTGCTTAAAATTCTTCAGCCGTTCTGGAAGGCTTATAAAAAATTACGTGACAAGGTTAACCCTTCCAAGACTGTATGAATTTTTTTGAGGGCAAATCTATTCTAATTATTTCTACGGAATCGTGGGATCATATTCCCGTATCGAAGCATCACTACAGTATAGAACTGGCGGCCATGGGGGCGCGAGTCTATTTTCTAAACCTTCCATCAAATCGGTTCTCACTACAGAAGGTGCGCGAAAATCTTTTTTTAGTGCAATGCAAAACTATTCGTGGAATTAATAAACTGCCCTCTGCTATTCGTAATTTTCTGAACCGGCAATTCATTCGTAGTCTTGAAAAAATCTGCCAGACTTCATTTGATATTGTGTGGACGTTTGATCCATACCGGTTTCAAAATCTTTCGTTGTTTAAAGCGAAGGTTTCCCTTTATCATGCCGTAGATGTTCATCAGGCACCACTCGAAAGGGAATTGGCAAACACAGCGGATGTCATTATTAGTGTGGCCGATTTAATTTTGGAAAGGTTTCGATTTGTAAAAGCAAGGCGTGTAAAGATAAACCACGGTCTTCGCGCTTACTTTTTGGAGCAACAGTTGCCTTTGGTTTCAGCAATTGAGACCATTGGTTATGTGGGTAACCTGGACGGCCTTAGTATTGATCAGACTACCTTACTTAGAATCGTTGAAGAAAATGTCGACAAAACGTTTCACTTCATTGGTCCTTACAAGGACGATTCGCCATTAGCCTTACGATTAAAGCAATTCAAACATTGCCGATTGTTTGGGAAACAGCCCACAGAAGATTTGCCCAGGCTTTTTTCGGCTATAGATATTTTTATCATGGTGTACGATGGAAGCATTAAGGCTGCAAACTCACATAAGATTCTGGAATTTCTTTCTACCGGTAAACCAGCTATTGTAAATTTTACGGATGAGTATAAAAATCACCGTGACATTGTCATCATGTCGGATAGCAATGATCAATTGCCAGAATTGGTGAAGCAAGTAATTAACAATCCAGAGCCTCACTTTTCAGCTGAAGCGGTTCAACGAAGGATAGAGTTTGCGCGATTGAATTCATATCGGAATCATATTGAAAAAATCGCACAACTATTAAGTGCTGAGAGTGCAACTAAGAATTTTCGATCATGAAACAGAAGAAGCTCGGTATCTTTTTATACAACAGACTGTTTGATCCGCTCATTCAGTCTAATTTCTGGTTGTATATCAATGATTACCTCGATCACAACCAGGATGGTTCCTACCAGATTTGTTTAGTCACCTATGAAGATCCGCGATTTCCGCTTAGCGCTGAACAACAGAAGCTGGTGGACGAGTGGAGAACAAAAGGATTGGTATGGAAGCCATTGACCTGGAATCCGGGCACGGGTATTCCATCTAAAGTAAAAGATATTGTTCAGGGTTTTTTCGCGGTCATGCAATTCCGATTGAAGGGGTGTGGGCATTTTGTTTCGCTCGCTTCCGTAGCAGGATCATACCTTTACCTCTACTATGTTCTTCTGCGATTTCGTTTTTTCCTGTATCAGTTTGAGCCACACAGTGAATATGCGATTGACAACAAAATGTGGAGACCGGACAGTATTCAATATCGCGTAGCACACTTTCTCGAAAGAAGAGCTGCCGAAAGTGCGCATGTCATTGCTTCGGGCACAAGATTTATGCAACAGCGTTTGAAAGAGGAATGGAAAGTAAGAGCCAACTTTTTTAAAATTGCTACGGTTACCAACGACAAGAAGTTTTTGTTTTCACAGGCCAATCGCGATGCCATGCGAACGAAGCTTGGATTTGATGATCATACCCGCGTTTTGTTTTATCCAGGAAAGTTTGGCGATCTGTACTATCGGGAGGAAACGGCCTGGATGTTTAAGTGGCTTTCGGAAGAAGACCAATATCTGCATTTCTTGATCGTTACACCGCACCGTGATGAGGAAGTAATAGCTTTGTTTGATCAAGCCGGTGTGGATCATTCTCGGTATACCATTGCTCACTCGGACTATGTAGACATTCATCATTACTTTGCAGCTGCCGATTTTGCTGTGATCGCTGTGCCCCCAGGGCCTTCCAAGAAATTTATTTCCAACATCAAGGTAGGGGAATACCTTACGGCAGGCTTACCGTATTTGATTACAGAAGGAATTTCGGAAGATTACCTATTTGCCCAGGAGAAAAATGTAGGGGTCGTGGTGAAGGACTTTAAAAAAGAGTACATTAAAAGCGCGTATCCTGCGATTGATCAGTTTCTGCGGATGGATCCGGAAGAACGAAGAGTGAGGTGTCGTGCCGCAGGGCTTGAGTATCGCGGGTTTGAAAATCTGAATCTTGTATTTAAAAGTGCTATCGCCAGTCTTTTTTCGAATGTATGATGCTGAGTAACAAAAATATTTTAATTGTCGGGGGAACCGGTTCTTTTGGAAGCGCTTTCTTGCGACACTTGCTAACGAACCACAAGGAGACAGGTAGGTTAGTAATCTACTCGCGCGATGAACAAAAGCAGTATGAGTTGGCAAATACGCTTCATGGTCTGGATAAGAAGAAAGTTTCCTTTTTTGTTGGAGACGTGCGCGACAAGAACAGACTTCATGAGGTGATGCACGGAATTAACATCGTGATTTATGCAGCCGCTATGAAGCACATGCCTATTGCTGAAGCTAATCCTACAGAATGTATCAAGACAAATATTCTGGGAACTCAGAATCTTGTTGAGGTAGCACTGGATCATAAAGTTGAACGTGTTGTGGCGCTTTCAACTGATAAAGCGGTGATGCCCATCAATACGTATGGAGCATCAAAACTTTTGCTGGAAAAATTGGTGATCAGTGCGAATAGTAGTCCGGCCAATGCGGGCACAAAACTTTGCGCGGTTCGATATGCCAACGTGTTGGGGTCACGCGGGTCTGTAGTGCCTTTCTTTTTGAAAATGAGAGCTGCCGGAGTATTACCGATTACCGATATGAAAATGACACGGTTCAGCATTACGATGGCCGAAGGTATTTCCATCGTGATGCATGCGCTTACAAATACGGATGGAGGAGAAGTATTTGTGCCCAAAGCTCCTTCGTATAAAATTACTACGGTGGCTGAGGCCATTGGCCCGGAGTGCGAACTGAAAGAAGTAGGTATCCGGAATGGTGAAAAGATTGACGAAGCGATGGTATCCAAGGCGGAGGCTCCGAGAACAATCGAAAGTGACAACTGTTATGTTGTTCTCTCGGAAAACACTTCTGTGGAGGAATATCTTAAACATCATTCCGGCAAACGAGTGGATCGTGAATTTGAGTATAACTCAGCCACCAATACAAACTGGCTTACGGTCGATCAACTCCGAAAGCAAATTGAGTCACTTGCCTAATTTCCATTTGAGATGCGTTTACTCTTACGATTGCTGCAAAAACTGGGGTTGATTGGATATTTTAATTTTTCGTTTCGCGATTCAAGAGGATTTGTCATTCCTGTGCTCGGTGGTGTGGGATACGATCTGGTAAATGAAAAAGAAGAGTGGATGCAGGTTGTGCTTCGGAAGTTCTCGTACGCATTCACCGATAAAGTTTTTGTTGATGTGGGTGTCAATGTTGGTCAAACGTTATTGAAAGTTTTCTCGCTGAACAACAAGCAACACTACATCGGCTTTGAACCGAATGCTTCATGTCTTCATTATCTCTATCAATTGATGGAGAAGAATAATTTCTCAACCGTTACAATCATGCCGGTGGCGCTGGCCGATAAAACAGAAATGCTTAACCTCCAGCTTTATTATAATGATGCAACGGATTCGTCAGCAAGTATTGTGGAGGGCTTTCGTCCACAACAAATAGCTTCGGTTCGAAAGGTCCCTGCTATTGGCAAAGATGATCTTCAGTTTGATTCTTCCGTTGGCATGATTAAGATTGATGTAGAGGGGGCGGAACTGAATGTGATTAAAAGTCTGGAGGCAATTGTAGCAAAAGACAGGCCCTTGATACTCTGTGAAATTTTGCCCGTGTACTCAATTGAGAATACGTTCAGATTAGATCGGCAAAAACAGATCGAAGAAATTTTAAAACAAAATAGTTTTGGAATGGCTCGCATTACTCCTTCCGGAGGGGGTGAATTTGTATCTGAGATAGGAGTTCATTCTGACATTGAGCGATCGAACTATATTTTTTATCCCTTGGAAAGACTCAATGAGGTTAAGCAAAAATTAAATAGCTGATACGATCTTCATGAAAGTACTCCTGGTAAGTATTGCTTTTCCACCGAAGCGTGATCCGGAATCATTGCAGGTTGCGAAGTATTGCAAGTACCTGAATAAAGTGAAGGACATTGATCTGGAGGTAGTGACCTCAACCGATCCAACATTGTTTATGGAAACTGATGATTCTCTTCGTGCCTATGCTGAAGGAATAAAGGTTAGCAAGCGAATTAAAATTTTCGAGAACCGGTACACAAACTACATCATTCGCAAGATCAGTCCAAATTTACTGCGCTACCCCGATAGCAAGTTTACATTCTGGTGGCAACATAGAAGCATATTTAAAACTGTTCAGAAACCAGATATTATTTATACCCGATCGTATCCCATGAGTTCGACACTGACGGGATTTGAATTGAAAAGAAAATGGGATGTGCCATGGATACTTCATCTTAGTGATCCTTGGGCTGTCGCGGGAGAGAGTTCACAATCACCAGCTGCGTTAGCAGGCAATGCCAGGCGTTGGAACAGTAGGAAGGAACAGGAGTGTTTTGCTCTGGCTGATAAGATATGTCTCACCTCTCAAAAGACAATCGACTTGTATGCGGAAGAATATCCGCAATACAAGAACAAGTTTGTTTACATCCCCAATGTTTTTGACGACACGATTGTTCGTCCAAATCCTTTTCGAAAGAGCGACAAACTTACTTTTGTTTACACCGGAGGCTTTGCCGATTTTCGGTCACCTCATACATTGCTGGAAGCTATTCGAAAGTTTTGGGAGAAGAACCCGAAAGAAGTTGATGATCAGGTTCAGTTTCTGTTTACGGGAGAAATGGCCAGGGTTAATCATGGAGTATTCAGACAGTATGAACGCATTCCTGTCATTAAACATCTTGGAGTCATTCCGTACAATGAAGTGCTAATCCTTCAGCGACAAGCAGATGTGTTGATTAATGTTGATACGAATATTATTGAGCCGAGACAAGCGGTTTACTTTCCTTCCAAGTTGTTGGATTATATTGTAGCGCAGCGGAGAATTTTAGCCATAACAAATTCGTATAGCACCACCCAGGATGTAGTGCAGGGTAAACTGGGAGACTGTTTTGACTTCCATGAAATTGATCGGTTAGCACAGCACTTCTTATTTGTTTTGGAGAAGTATCGACAGGGGGATGATTCCTATTTCCAGGTTGATCAGGTGAGCAATGAATTTTCAGCCCAAAAAAATGCTGAACGACTAGCCAGGTTATTTCTGGAATTTCAGTCCTGATATTAGCTGCCCTACCTTCATTGAAATAAGTTTTTAGAATCGTCAAAAAGTCAGATTTACGAACAAAAAAGAACACCCGTTAGCCAAAGAATTACTTTTTTCTCTTATTTTTGGCCAAATTTTATTTGGAAAACAATCCCTCATTAACCATGAAAAACAACGTGAAGCTTGACGCTACTGATCGTAAGATACTCGAGATCCTTCAAAAGGATTCTAATATCACCAACGCCCAACTGGCAAAAGAGATCGGACTTTCTCCGGCCCCGACATTGGAGCGCGTTAACAAACTGGAAACTTCCGGGGTGATCAAAAGTTATCACGCGGTGATCGATCCGGCCAGCGTTGGGTTGGGTGTAAGCACTTTTGTGATGGTAACGCTGAAAGGTCACAACAAAGACAACATCAACAAGTTCATTGGAGCGATCAAAACCATTGCTGAAGTGGTGGAATGTCATCACATCACCGGGGCTGGCGATTTCATTCTTAAGATTGTTTGTGCCGATATTACCGCTTACCAGCAACTGATGCTGGATCACGTATCCAACATTGAAGTAGTAGACAGTCTGCAGTCGATGGTAATCTTGTCAACATTCAAAGACAGTAAGTCGTTGCCACTTCCCAACTAAGGTTATGGTTGCTGAGAAAAGTCTGATCCTTGATGCCAAGCAGGTAAAACAAAAACTTCGCAGAATGGCCTTCGAGGTTTATGAGCACAATTTCAAGGAGAAGAATATTGTATTGGCAGGCATAGAGGGCCAAGGGTACGTGTTGGCAACATTGCTCGCAAAGGAGTTGGAAAATGTTTCTCCCCTGGAAGTAAAGCTGGTGAAGGTAAACATCGACAAGCTTGCGCCACAACAAAGCGAGATCACACTTGATTGTGAGATCAAAGAGCTAAAGAAGAAATGCATTGTACTCGTTGATGATGTACTCAATAGTGGTCGCACATTTACCTACGCCATGAAACCCTTTCTGGATATTGAGGTAAAAAAAATTGAAACGGCCGTGCTTGTCAATCGTGGTCTCGTACTTTTTCCAATTCATGCGCAATACACCGGTTACGAACTGTCAACAACCATCAAGGATCATGTAGAAGTAAAACTCGGCAAAGAGACTGCTGTCTACCTGCACTAGAATCAAACAGTACTAACCCGAAACCTTGAACCTTGAACTTTGAACCTTAATCCCGCAACCCGAAACTTTTAACTCGAAACTTGAATGTCCGTCCATAAACAAGAAGTGAAGCGAATTACCACCCACCAACTCCAGGAGATGAAAAATCGTGGAGAAAAAATTGCCATGCTCACGGCTTACGATTTCAGTATGGCACGGTTGATTGATGGGGCCGGGGTGGATGTTATTCTGGTTGGTGACTCCGCTTCCAATGTTATGGCGGGGTATGAAACGACATTACCCATTACACTCGATCAAATGATTTATCACGCAGCCTCGGTGGTTCGTGGTGTGAAGCGGGCCTTGGTTGTTGTTGATCTTCCGTTCGGTACTTACCAGGGAAGTTCTGGGGAGGCCTTGCGTTCGTCCATTCGTATTATGAAAGAATCCGGAGCGCATGCTGTAAAGCTGGAAGGCGGTAGTGAAGTTAAGGATTCTGTTGAGCGGATTTTAAGTGCCGGCATACCGGTAATGGGACATTTAGGATTAACCCCTCAATCCATTTATAAATTCGGAACGTACACGGTGCGCGCGAAAGAGGAAGCGGAGGCTCATAAATTATTAGAGGATGCCAAGCTGCTGGAGAAGTGCGGTTGCTTTGGAATAGTACTAGAAAAAATTCCGGCTACACTGGCAAAGCAGGTGGCGCAAGCCGTTCATATTCCCATCATCGGCATTGGTGCCGGGCCTGATGTAGACGGTCAGGTATTGGTGATGCAGGATGCGTTGGGGATTACGCAAGAATTTAAGCCCAGATTCTTAAGACGCTATGCTGATCTTCAGGGTATCATCAACAATGCAATCGGCCAGTATGTAAGTGATGTGAAGTCAAGAGATTTTCCGAATCAGGAAGAGAAGTATTAAATCTTCAAAAGTCTAAATCCGTTATGGTAATTATTCCAGGTAAAAATAAGAACCTTGGCAAACGTTATGCGGCAAATGTTATTGATTATCTCATTTTTTTTTCGCTTTTCTTCGTCTACCTTTTTTCCGTTGGACAGCAAGATGAAAATGGGGTGTACCGGGTTACCGGGATGGGTGCATTGATCATTCCGATAGTGTGGATTATTTATTTTCCTGTGACCGAGTCTTTATGGATGCAAACGCTGGGCAAGAAAGCTTTGAATTTGTATGTTGTGGATTTTCAGGGTCATCCACCTGGAATTGGACAAGCAACATTGAGGCGAATCCTGGATTTAGTTGAGATTGTATTTCTCGGAATGCCGAGCTTATTATCTATAAATTATTCATCTAGAAACCAACGCATTGGTGATATGCTGGCAGGCACAACCGTAATTTCTACAGATGCAATCTGTAGGCATTGTGGAACCGATGTTGAGTTGAATCCAAAGGAAGTGATCAACAATGTGTTTCGCTGCCCTAATTGCAATGAGTTCAATTAAGAACGACTATAATAACAAAGGATTTTCCGAACCAGGAAGAGAAGTATTGATGTAGCTAATGATCGATGTTCAAATCTTCAAGGCTATTGAATTCTTCATTTGCACATTGATCATTAGCTAATCGATAATTGTCCTCGCCATTTCCCACCCAATCAAGCTTTTCTTACGGGTAGAACTCCAGCGGTATTCACCGAGGATTCCATCTTTCCGGATTACACGATGGCAAGGTATCAGGTAAGCAATGTGATTTGAACCCACCGCTGATCCCACAGCCTGCAATGCTTTTTCATTTTGAATTTGTGAAGCGATGCTTTGATAAGTAGTAACATTGCCCATCGGGATTTTCAGCAACGCTTCCCACACCTTCACCTGGAAGTTTGTACCTTTTACAAGAAGGTGAATTTTCTTTTTAGAAGAAGCATTGTTCGGAGTGTCAAAAATCTGCTCAACAAAACTTCTGGTAATTTCCTGATCCTGATGAAAGATTGAATTGTGCCAATGTGCTTTCATTGTTTCTGATTCATGCAGTGGATCACTGTCAGTAGGAATAAAAGAAAGCCAGCATACTCC
>Ga0315910_10001609_pt1 | contig 20615 bp, 24 predicted proteins | sample EdamamesoilMG_FD_204470 | JGI IMG/M metagenome (GOLD analysis project Ga0315910, IMG submission 204470) | Garden soil microbial communities collected in Santa Monica, California, United States - Edamame soil | ecosystem: Environmental > Terrestrial > Soil > Garden | place: USA: California...
CACTGAATGGCAAAAGCGGCATCTGGCATCATCGCGATGCCGGGCAGGTAAGCCGCTATGAGTTCGCCGTCGCAATCGGCGAGGAAGCCGAAAGACTGGGCCTGATCGAACAGCAGATTCCGATCCATCCGATTACCGCAGTCGAATATGGCGCACCGGCACAGCGCCCTGCCTTTTCGCTGCTTGACGATTCGGCAACCCGCGCCGCTTTAGGGGACCAGGTGCCGCATTGGCGCGAGAATCTGCGGGCGATGCTGAGGGAGGAAAAAGCGCGTGGCTAACCTGATGGTGACGGGCGGGGCCGGCTTCATCGGCGGCAATTTCGTGCGTTACTGGCGCGCGCGCCACCCGGGCGATGCGATCCTGGTGCTCGACAAGCTCACCTATGCCGGCAATCCCGAGACCATCGCAGATGTCCAGGATGCCATGCTGATCGTCGGCGATATCTGCGATACAAGGCTGGTCGAAACCCTGCTGCGCGACCGTGCAATCGATTCAATCGTCCATTTCGCGGCGGAAACCCATGTCGACCGTTCGATCGATGCGCCCGATGCCTTCGTGCACACCAATTTGGTCGGCACGGCGAGCCTGTTGAAGGCGGCGCAGAAGGTGTGGCTCGACGAAGGCTCGGGCAAGCCGCACCGTTTCCACCACATCTCCACCGATGAGGTCTACGGCTCGCTCGGACCGGACGATCCGCCGTTCTCCGAAACCACTCCGCACGCGCCCAATTCGCCCTATGCCGCGTCCAAATCGGGCAGCGACCAGCTGGTCCGCGCCTGGCACCGGACCTTCGGGCTCGAAGTCACCACCAGCAATTGCTCGAACAATTACGGGCCCTACCAATTCCCCGAAAAACTGATCCCGTTCTTCCTCGCCAACGCGCTCTCGAACAAGCTGCTGCCGGTCTATGGTGACGGGATGAACGTGCGCGACTGGCTCCATGTCGAGGACCATTGCCGCGGGATCGAGCTGGTGCTGGAAAAAGGCAAGGTGGGCGAAACCTACAACATCGGGGGCGGGGCCGAGATGGCCAATCTCGAGCTGGTCAGGGCGCTATGCCGCTGGGTCGATGCCGCTTTTACCGCCGATCCCGGTCTTGCCGAGCGCTTCCCCTTCGCACTCGCGGCGCGCGGCGAGGAGACATTGGGATCGATGCGCTTCGTCGAGGACCGCAAGGGGCATGACCGGCGCTACGCGATAAACGAGGGCAAGGCCCGCGCCGAGCTGGGCTATGCGCCTGAGCGCGACTTCGCCAGTGGCCTCGCCGAAACCCTGCAATGGTATCTCGACCACGAGGAATGGTGGCTGCCGCTGCTCGAAAAGCGCTGATGCCCTAGGCGTGCGCCGCGTGGATCACGTCGGTGTCCCATTCGAGTGTTCCCAAATCACTGCGCTGGAACAGCCGGATCGCGCCGTAATCGCGTGCCTCGATCTTCTTCACGAAATCGGGATCGCCGATCAGTGCCCGGCCGACCGCGACAAGGTCGAACTCACCCGAGGCGATCCGCGCTTCGAGGTCGTCGATCGCTTCGGCGACGCGCGGCTTGGCGTCCTTGCCTTCGATGAAAGTGGTCATCACATCGGTGTCGAGCCCGACGCTGCCGACGGTGATCACCGGCAACCCGCTCGCCTTGGTCCAGCCGGCGAGGTTGCGCCCGTCGCCGTCCCATTCGCCTTCCCAGAAGCGCCTGGTCGAAGCGTGGAGCACATCGACTCCGGCGGCTTTCATCATCGCGGTGAAGGTTTCCAACTCCTGCGGCGTCTCGGCCACCCGCGCGAAATAATCGACTTCCTTCCATTGCGAGAAACGCAGGCCGATCACGAAATCCGGCCCGCAGGCATCCCGGATCGCGGCGACGATCTCGGCCGGGAAACGCGCCCGCTGGGTAATGTCCGGCCCGCCATAGCCGTCTTCGCGGTGATTGATCGCGCCCCACAGGAACTGGTCGAGGAAATAGCCATGCGCGGCATGGACCTCGACTCCCGCCGCACCCGCATCCTTCGCCACCAGCGCAGACCTGGCATAGGCTTCGACCAGTTCGGCGATTTCGGAGAGCGTCGCCGCCCGGCCGTTGGGCCGACCCGGCTGGACAAGGCCTGAGGGGCTGATCGAAAGCCCGTCATCCTTCCGCACCCCGCCTTCGTGCCACAGCTGGATCAGCATCTGCCCGCCGCCCTTGCCGACCTCGTCGACACAGCGCGCCCAGCCGTCGCGGCTGGCGGCATTGATCCACGCGGCGGCGGGCTGTTTGGTCGCGGTCGGGTGATCGACCGCTGCGCTCTCGCCGATGATCAGCGGCACCCCGCCTTCGGCCCGGCGGCGATAGTATTGCGCCAGTGCTGTGCTCGGCACGCCGCCCTCGCACATGCCGCGCTGCATCGCCGGCATCACGAAGCGGTTGGCGAGCGTCAGCCCCTTGAGCCGGTAAGGTGTGAACAGCGGCGAGACCTCAAGCATCAAACTCTTCCCCCGGCAGCGGCGAGCGGCCATATAGCGCGCCCATGAAGCTCGATTACCAAGCTTACGAGGATTTGTTCAACAGCGGTGACGATGCCGCGCTGGTCGAACGCTTCTTTGCCGATGATTGCGCGATGATCAGCGCGACCGGCATCCGTCGCGGCAAGGGCGAATTGCTCGCCTTCCTCAACTGGGCGCATGACGGGGTGCGCGAAGTGATGCGCCCGCAGACGGTGCTCGAAAACGACGGCGTGCTGTTCGCCGAAGTCGACATGGATTTCCACGCGACCAAGGAGCGGCCCGATTTCCCCTTCGCCCATTTGCTGCCGGGCGATCTGGTGACGGTGAAGTTCTTTGTCACCTACACACTCGACGGCGAGGGCAGGATCCACGAACTGAAGAGCATGACCTGGCCGCCCGAGAAGGGCGTCACCAGGCTACCCCGGCTCGGCGCGCACCCCAGTCAGGTTGCGGCCTACCATGCCTATGCCGCGGCCTTCTCGAACGGCGATTGCGAGCGTTTCCCGCAATTCTACACCGACGACGTCGTGCTGACCCTGTCATCGGTCGGCGCGATCGAGGGTGCCAAGGGGATCGTCGATTTCTACCGGCCCATGTTCGAGCGGGTGCGCGAGACGGTGATGGTCGAGAATTTCGAAGCCGCCGACGACAAGATCGCCATCGACGCGGTCAGCCGCTTCACCGCCATCGCCGATGCGCCCGATTTCGTGGTCTCGCCGCTTGCGAAGGGCGAGTACGTCGAAGTGCCGGTGCATGTGGTGTACACGCTGCGCGAGGGGCTGATCTGCCGGATCGACGTGACCCGCAACGGCGAATGCGGGCCGGTGCGGCGCGACTGAGCGAGCCTGGATCACGCCAAGCGGTTCGTCGCACGGCAATTGATTCTCAAATTTCGTCCCGTAATCTCGCCCCATCACTGGAGGATCCCTCAAATGTCGACACGTGGTGGCTTGTTTCTTTCGACTGTGGCGCTCGCCGCGCTTTCGCTGAGCAGTGCCGCTTTGGCGCGGCCCAGGCCCACGCCTGCGCCCGCACCCGCTTCGGCTCCTGCCCCAAGCCCGACGCCGGTCTCGATCACGACGTCAGCCACGAGCACGACCAAGGTCCCGATGGCCGACCAGAGCCGCGCCGCGTACCAGATCACCGTCAAACACGAATATGCCGCGAGCGGCCCCAACGCGAACAAGCCCCAGTTCCAGGGCAACATGGCGCGCGTCACCTCGACCGTGAAGTACGACCCGGTAACGCAGACCTACACCGTGCGCGATACCGGCAACACGGCCCTCACCGCGAGCTTCGGCCCCGGCCAGCAGACCTCGAGCAACGCCAATTTCAACAATTACAGCAGGGTCGCCGGCGGCACGACCGAGACCTTCAAGGTGAGCAATATCGGCGCCGTGCCGACTGCGGGCGTGGAGCTGAGCTATGTGCAATACGGCCACTGGCGGCGGGTCACGCCTGGCGGCGGCAACTTCGGCAACACTTCGCAGAACGACACCTATCTGGTGTTCGGCACCAAGACCCCGCCGGCCGCGCTCACCGGCACCGGGAACTACAACACCTATCTCGACGGCACCTACGTCAATTCCGAAAAGAGCTACGACATCGACGGCACGGGCACGCTGACGGCGAATTTCGGGCTCGGCACGCTGACCTTCGGCGCGACGATGACCGGCACACCGGCCAGCGGCCCTGCGCTTGCCATCGGTACCATCAACGGCTCCGGCACGATCAAGGCAAGCTCATCGAGCTTCGCCGCCACCGGCAACAATGTGGGCGGCTTCAGCATCGACATGGCGGGCTATTTCTACGGTCCGGCGGCCGACGAGCTCGGCGCGGTGTTCAACCTGCGCGGTCCGCTGCGCGGGAACGGCGGCGGCGCGCTGGTCGGCAGCAAGCCGTAAGCTGCGCGCCGTTGGCGTCGCCCCATTAGCTTGCCATTCACCATGTCCGGCTTACATTAGGCGCTGAAAGGCGAAAACCCTCATGCACGACGATAACGACCAGCGCGGCAGCAACGATCCGGGGCAGGAGCCCGGCGGGAATCCGTGGCTCAAGAGCCTGCTCGTATGGGGCGGGATCTTCCTTGCGCTGCTGCTGGTGGTGTCGATGTTCTCGGGCCAAAGCGCGACCCAGGGCGAGGCGATGCGCTATTCCGACTTCCGCCAGAAGGTCGCCGAAGGGGCCGTCGACGAAGTCCAAATCGCCCCGGACAAGATCGTCGGCCGGCTCGACAACGGGCAGACCTTCAGCACCATCCCGGTCGATAACGACACCGGGCTGACCGAGCTGCTCGACGAGAACGGCGTCAAATATGCCGGTGCCGAGCCGCCGCAGCAGAGCATGCTGCTGCTCATCCTGGTCCAGGCGCTGCCGTTCCTGCTTATCCTCGGCATTGCCTTCTTCGCCCTGCGCCAGGTCCAGAAGGGCGGCGGTTCTGGAGCGATGGGCTTCGGCAAATCGAAGGCCAAATTGCTCACCGAACGCCAGGGAAGGGTGACCTTCGCCGATGTCGCCGGGATCGACGAAGCGCGCGAGGAGCTCGAGGAAATCGTCGAGTTCCTCAAAGACCCGCAGCGTTTCTCCAAGCTCGGCGGGCAGATTCCAAAGGGCGCATTGCTGGTCGGTTCGCCCGGCACCGGCAAGACCCTGTTGGCCCGTGCGATTGCGGGCGAGGCGGGGGTGCCGTTCTTCACCATCTCGGGCTCGGACTTCGTCGAGATGTTCGTCGGCGTCGGTGCCAGCCGCGTGCGCGACATGTTCGAGCAGGCCAAGAAGAACGCGCCGTGCATCGTGTTCATCGACGAGATCGACGCGGTCGGGCGCCATCGCGGGCACGGCCTCGGCAATTCGAACGACGAGCGCGAGCAGACCTTGAACCAGCTGCTGGTCGAGATGGACGGGTTCGAGGCCAACGAAGGCATCATCATCATCGCCGCGACCAACCGCCCAGATGTGCTCGATCCGGCGCTGCTGCGCCCGGGCCGGTTCGACCGCCAGGTGGTGGTGCCGATCCCAGACATCGACGGGCGCGAGAAGATCCTTGCGGTGCACATGAAGAAGGTGCCGCTGGCGCCCGACGTCAATCCGCGGGTGATCGCGCGCGGGACGCCGGGCTTTTCCGGGGCGGACCTTGCCAACCTCGTCAACGAGGCGGCGTTGCTGGCAGCACGCCGCAACAAGCGCCTCGTCGCGATGCAGGAATTCGAGGACGCCAAGGACAAGGTCATGATGGGCGCCGAGCGCCGCTCGATGGTGATGACCGAGGACGAGAAGAAGATGACCGCCTACCACGAGGCCGGCCACGCGATCGTCTCGGTCCACGAGCCGGCCAGCGACCCGATCCACAAGGCGACGATCATCCCGCGCGGCCGCGCTCTCGGCATGGTCATGCGCCTGCCCGAGCGCGACAACTACTCGTACCATCGCGACAAGATGCACGCGAACCTCTCGGTTTCGATGGGCGGGCGCGTGGCCGAGGAACTGGTCTTCGGGCACGACAAGGTCTCGTCGGGGGCGAGCTCGGACATTTCCTACGCTACCAACCTTGCCCGCAACATGGTCACCAAATGGGGCATGTCGGACAAGCTCGGCCCGCTGCAATACGAAGACGCCTATGACGGCTATCTCGGCATGGGCGGCACCCAGCGCACGATGATGTCGGACGAGACCAACAAGCTGATCGACAGCGAGATTCGCGGTCTTGTCGATGGCGCGCATGCCAAGGCCAAGGCGGTGTTGACCGACCATCGCGAACAGCTCGAACTGCTTGCCCAGGCGCTGCTTGAATACGAGACGCTGACCGGCGACGAGATCAAGCAGCTGCTCGATGAGGGCAAGATCGACCGGCCCGAACGGCCCGACGCGCAGGTGGCGCGTCCCGCCGGCGGCAGCGCCGTGCCCAAGGCGGGCAAGCGCTTCGGTGGGGCGAGCGACGCCGCTCCCCAAGGGGCATGATTTTCAGCCTAGCAGGCCGACCACCAGCAGCGACTGGAAAAACAGCCCGAGGATGATCGGGATGAAGATCATCAGCGCGGCCAGCCGCCACAGTGCCGAGTGGCGGCGCAGCTCGTAGGCCCCGCGCAGTTGCTTGTAGATGTGGATCGGCGGGACCAGGAACCCGGCGAGGAATAGCAACCAGCCTGAAACGGAGGTCCAGCTCAGCATCCACAGGCAGACGTAGAACAACGTCACGAAGCACAGCGAATAGGTGACGAACACTGCGTGGTCGTAAAACCCGAAGCGCCTGCGCCAGAGGAACAGCAAGGCCACGAACGGGGTCGAGAGCGGGATCAGCAGCCACGAATATTTGTAGCTGTTGGACTTGAGCTTGTAGACCAGCAGCTCGGGGTCGTCGGCCGCTTTGGCGAGCGCCTTGTCGAGCCAGGCAACGCCGGTCTTCTCCAGCGTCACCCGGCCACCGCCCTCGCCGTCGGGATCGAGCGCGATCGTGCCATTATCTTCGGTGGTCGCTCGCACCTGCGTTTCCACGGCCGGATCGGGATCGACGATGCCCGAAAGCTGGAACGTCGCGAACAGTGCGAACACTGCGAACAGGAACAAGGCGATCGGGCTGATATAGCTCGCCCTGCGCCCGTCGACATATTCGCGGGTCAGCCGCCCCGGTTGCAGGAACAGCAGCGGCAGGGTCCGCCACAGCTTGCCCTCGATATGCAGCGCGCCGTGGACGAGGTCGTGGAGGAACGCGCCGAGCGTCCGGTGGACATGCTCGCGCTGCCCGCAGTTGTGGCAATGCGCCCCGATCAGCACCGTGCCGCAATTGAGGCAGGCGCTTTCCTCGGTGTGGCCGCTCTCGTCGGCCTCGGCCTCGCCGGCTGGCGCAGCGGTATCGGGACTTTCGCTCATCATCCCTCATGCCCTTGTTCGTCGGACTTGTAGGCGATCACGATCAGCGTTGGGAACATGCCCCGCGCGGCGGATACGACCCGCTGCGGAACCGCGCCGAGCAGCGAACGCAATGGTCCTTTGAGTTCATGCTCGACCGCGAAGGCGAAGGCCTCGGCGGATACGTCGCGGACACTGCGGAAACGCTCACGGACCAAGGCCAGCAATTCGCCCCGGGCGAAGGGATAGCAGTCATAGTCGGGCTGGTGCCGGAAACGCCGGACCAGCGCATCGGCTATTCCCCGTGGCAGCGCCCCGAGCAGCGGCAGGCGGTAATGCGGCTCGATCAGCGCCCACTTGTTCGGCACTGCGAGGTAGAGCACCCCGCCGGGGCGGAGGCAGCGGTCGATCTCGACCAGCATGGCGCGCTGGGCGGGACGATCGCCGACATGCTCGATCACGTGGTTGAACACGACGATGTCGAAACTGCTGTCCTCGAACGGCAGGGCCGCACCATCGATCCTGCTGCATTCGATTCCGTCTACCCCGAACATGCCAGGATCGCGATCTGCAGCAGTAACGCGGGCGCCTTGCCCGGCGAAATATTCGGAGATCAGCCCCGCGCCCGAGCCCAGGTCGAGCAGGTCCTTGCCGCGAATGGCCTCCTTGCCGCCAAGCAGGAACTCGATCTTGCGCGCCTTGCCCTGGCGCGACTGCCGATCGGCATAAACGTGCCCGCGTGGCTCGGCCCGGCCGTCCCTCAGGTCAGGGGCGCCGCCGGGTCCGGAATTCAACCGTCGTAATCCCCGCCGAGCGAGGTCGAACGGACCGGCGCGGCAGCGGTGATCCGCAGCGCCTCGGCCGACTGGCTGAGCGAGCCGATCTCGTCGGCCTCGTCCTCGTCGTCGGGCAGCACGCGCTGGAGCGACTGAACCAGGCTCTCGCCAAGATCCTTCGGCCGCACCGTGGTCTCGGCGATTTCGCGCAGCGCGACGACCGGGTTCTTGTCGCGATCGCGATCGATGGTCAGCTCTGCCCCGCCCGAAATCTCGCGCGCACGCTGCGCGGCAAGCAGGACGAGGTCGAAGCGGTTGGGAACCTTGTCGACGCAATCTTCAACGGTAACGCGCGCCATGGGGCACTCCGGTCTATGTGATCTTCGGGAAGGCGCGGCAGATAGGTCGGGGCCTGCCGAGAGTCAAGAAAATGCCGCGCTTGCCCCGGCCCGGCGCCTATGCTCTGTCGCAGGCAATGGCGAGAAAAAAACCGTCCCGCGGCAAGATGCACTATGTCGATCCCGAGCCGTTCTCGGTTTCGGCCCAGGGCCTCGAGCTGACATTCTACGTCTCGGGAGAAGACCGGCTGAAGGCACTGCTCGATGCGATCGGTGCGGCCAAAACATCGCTCAAGGTATTCTTCTACATCTTCTCGACCGACGATTGCGCCGCCAAGGTGCGCGATGCGTTGACCAAAGCCGCGCGGCGCGGGGTCTCGGTCACCCTCATCCTCGACGATTTCGGCTCGACCGCCGATGCCAAATTCCTCGCCGATTTGATCGAGGCCGGCGGCAAGGTCCAGCGCTTCGGCGCCCGTTGGGGCTTCCGCTATCTGATCCGCAACCACCAGAAGCTGGTGATTTTCGACGATACCCACGCGATCATCGGCGGCTTCAATATCGAACAGGCCTATTTCGAACACCCCGCGGATGGCGGCTGGAACGATCTTGCGGTGCGGATCGAAGGCCCGGCGGTCAAGCAGCTGACCGAATATTACGCGATCCTCGCCCACTGGACCGACGGCAGGCGGGTCAAGGTGGGGGAAGCGCGCAGGCAGGTGCGGGCCTGGCAATCGGGCAGCGGCAATGTCCGCTGGCTGGTCGGCGGCCCGGGATCGCGGCTCAGCCCGTGGGCGCATTGCGTGATCGGCGATATCGAGCGGGCGCGGCAGCTCGACATGATGGTCGCCTATTTCTCGCCGCGCTGGGGCCTCGTGGGCAAGATCGGCGAAGTCGCCCAGCGCGGCCATGCGCAGCTGATGCTGGCCGAAAAGTCCGACAACGCCGCCACCGTCGGCGCCGCGCGCGCGCTTTACCGAAACTTGCTCAGGAAGGGCGTCGAGATCCACGAATTCAACCCCGGCAAGCTCCACGCCAAGCTGATCGTGGTCGACGATGCGACCTATATCGGCTCGGCCAATTTCGACATGCGCAGCCTCTACATCAATCTCGAACTGATGCTGCGGATCGAGGACAAGGCGCTGGCCGACCGCATGCGCGCCTTCATCGACCACCACGTCAAATGGTCGACCGAGATCACCCCCGCCCTCGACCGCCGCCGCCGCACCCTGCGCAACCGCATCCGCTGGATCCTCAGCTGGTTCCTGGTGACGGTGGTCGATTACTCGGTGGTTAGGCGGTTGAACCTCGGGCTTTAGTGAATCCTGGATGACATGGGGTCTCAGGGCGACGGCGATACTACGACTGTAATGGGTCGGAAGCGGACAGGCGTCAAAACGACCCATTGCGGACACAGCGAAGTCATGGGAGATTGCAAGCATGAGCGCGCTTTCCGACGACAAGCTTGCAGCCTACCCTGAGAAAATCGGCCATGCGTCGAGCCGCAAGGCCAGGTTCTGGCAGGCATATGGGCGTCACCGCTACTCGATACTATTCTATTCATTGCTGTTGATGATGATAGCCGGGCCAGTCGCGGCAACTTTGAACATGCCGCAGATTATCGTCAAACTGCTAATTGCCGCGTGTCTTTTGCTCGCCGTGCTGCCCAACACAACCAAGCGAACGCGGATCGTCTTCACAATCGCAATCCTTTTGCTGATCGCAATCCGCCTGGTGTCAGAGCGCGACGATGTCCCGATCGACTACGGCCCGGTGCTGGCCATGTATGGCTTGACGGGGTTGGTTGCTGCCGGCGCAGCACTCCGCTTTGTGGTGACGTCCCCTAAAGTCGATAGCGAGACGATTCATGCTGCGTTGAGCACATACCTGCTGGCGGGCGCGTTCTTCGGAGTAATCTACTCAGCCATCGAATACAGCATGCCGGGCAGCTTTAGCGGGCCGGACGAGTTTACCGAGTCCGCCGCGACCTATTACAGCTTCGTCACGCTGGCGACGCTCGGATACGGCGACTTCCTGCCGCGTACTGATCTGGCGCGAGGCGTAGCCACACTCGAGGTTATCATGGGGCAGCTTTACCTCGCGGTCATGGTCGCCCGCCTCATCGGCGCGTTCGAAACGACCAAGAAAGCCTAGCGCACCGCCTACTCGTAATCCCCCCAGCTCCCCGGCGCCAGATCGCTGAACTTCGTAAACTCCCGCTCGAAATGCATCGCGATGTTGCCGGTGGCGCCGTGGCGCTGCTTGGCGACCATCAAGGTCGCGCGGTTGACCAGTTCCTCGTGCTTCTGCTCCCAGGTCTCGTATTTCGCCTGCGCTTCGGCGGAGGTGAAGCCGTTGGGCCCCGGCCCGTCGGGCTTGTGCATCTCGTGATAATATTCGGCGCGGAAGATGAACCAGACCATGTCGGCGTCCTGCTCGATCGAGCCGGATTCCCTTAGGTCGGAGAGTTGCGGGCGCTTGTCCTCGCGGCTTTCGACCTGGCGCGAGAGCTGCGAGAGCGCGATCACCGGAACGCCGAGTTCCTTGGCTAGGGTCTTGAGGCCGCGGCTGATCTCGGAGATTTCGTTGACCCGATTGTCGGAATTGCGGCTCGATCCCTGCATCAGCTGGAGGTAATCGACCACGATCAGCCCGATGTCATGCCGCCGCTTGAGCCTGCGCGCGCGGGTGCGGAGTGCGGCGATGGTCAGCGCCGGGGTGTCGTCGATATAGAGCGGCAATTCGTTGAGGCGCTGCGCCGCGAAGCTCAGCTTCTGGAACTGTTCGCGGCTGATCTTGCCCTTGCGCAGCGCGTCGCTCGAAACCTCGGCCTGTTCGGCAAGGATGCGGGTGGCAAGCTGGTCGGACGACATTTCGAGGCTGAAGAAGGCGACCGGCGCGCCGATCGATTTGGCGATCCCATCCGCTTTATCCCGCATGAAGCGGTCGGCGCAATTGAAGGCGATGTTGGTCGCGAGCGAGGTCTTGCCCATGCCCGGACGCCCGGCAAGGATCACGAGGTCGCTATCGTGCAGTCCGCCGATCTTCTCGTTGACCGAGGCGAAGCCGGTGGTCTTGCCGGCGACGTGCCCGCCAGAATTGATCGCGGTCTCGATCAGGGTCAGCGCCTTGTTGGTCGCGCTGCGGAAGTTTTCCGCCTCGCTCATCCCGGTGGCGCCCTCGGCGACCTTGTAGAGCGCGGCCTCGGCGTTCTCGATCCGCTCGAGCGGGGCGACCTCCTCGGACGTATCGAGCGCGCCTTCGACCAGCCCGCGGCCGACGCTGACCAGCTCGCGCAACAGCGCAAGGTCATAGATCTGCGCGGCGATCTCGCGCGGGGCGAGCAGGCCCTGGCCCTCGCCGGTAAGGCGGGCAAGGTAGCCCACTCCGCCGAGTTCTTTGAGCGCTTCGTCGGCCTCGAAATAGGGTTTCAGGGTAACCGGGGTGACCACCGCGTTGCGATCGAGCAGAGCCGAGATACGCTCGAAGATGCGCTGGTGGACGGGTTCGAAGAAATGTTCGGGGCGCAGCTGGACCGGCAGTTCCTCGACCACCCTATTGTCGATCAGCACCGCGCCGATGAACGCGGCCTCGGCCTCGATATTGGCGGGCAGGGCGCGGGCGGGCGTGTCGGTGCGGGAACGGATCAGGAGGTCTTCATCGGCCATCCGACCTCATTGCGCGTGCCGTCCGATTCGGTGCAATGGGCGCTGCCAAGTTTATTTTCCCGTCCCGAAAAAGCCTGTGCACGGCTGTGAACAACTTGCGCTTTTCGCTGCAGGTGCGAAAGGATCGCTCCCGTCATGACCGACCACCGCATCTCCCATATCGAGCTCGACGAGGCGACCATCCTCGCGCGCAATTCCGATATCGAGCAGGAGCGCAAGGTCGCGGTGTTCGACCTGATCGAGGACAATATTTTCAAGCCGCTGCGCGCGGCGGCGGCGGGCGGCGAGGGTCCGTGGCGCGTCTTGCTGTCGGTGCGCGACGGGCGGCTGGCGATGGAGATCGCCGGCGAGGACGGCCAACACGGCGAGACCCTGCTGCTCGGCATGGCCCGCCTGCGCCGCCCGGTGCGCGATTATTTCGCGATCTGCGATTCCTATTACCAGGCGATCCGCAAGGCCACCGCGCGTGAGATCGAGACCATCGACATGGCCCGCCGCGCGATCCACGATGCTGCCGCGCGGGTGCTGCTCGAACGGCTCGAAGGCAAGGTCGAAACCGATTTCGCCACCGCGCGGAGGCTGTTCACGCTGATCTGCGTGCTGCATATCAAAGGCTGAGGGCTGCAGGGGCGGCAGGATGGGCAGGAAGAAGGCAATCTCCAATCGCTGGCGCGTGGCAGGCGTGCTGCTGTTGTTGGCGATTCTCACGGGCCTCTACTTCTGGTGGCGATTTGCCAACTGGATGCCGTCGCGCGAGAACTGGCCGGTCCAGGGCATCGAGATCGGCGTGGCCGACACGACCACCCCGGGCGCGGCGGCCAATTTCACTGCCTTCAAGGCGATCGGAGCCGATTTCGCCTATATCGACGCGAGCATCGGGGCAGACGGCCGTGACCCTGCTTTCGCCGTCAATCTCGCAGCTGCGCGCGCCGTGGGGATGCGTTTCGGCGCGGTCCACGTGTTCGACCCGTGCATCCCGGCCGAGCGTCAGGCGGCCAATTTCGTCACCGTGGTGCCGCGCGATCCGGACATGCTCCCGCCCGCGATCGAACTCGATGCGACTGCCGACGATTGCGAAGCCAATGTCAGCGATGCGGCGGTGGAAAGCGAGCTGACCACTTTTCTCAACCAGATCGAGGGACACGCCGGCAAGCCTGCCCTGCTCAAGCTCTCGCAAGGGTTCGAGGAGCGCTACGGGATAGCCGCGCGGATCGAGCGCAATTTGTGGCTGACGCGCGACTGGTTCCAGCCTGCCTATGGCGGGCGTCCTTGGACCTTGTGGACCGCAAATTCGGCGTTACGATCCGAGGCCGGCGACATTCCGGTGCGCTGGGTAGTGGTCCAGCCCTGAGAGGAGACGGCCATGAGCGACGATTCGGATCGCGACGAACTGGTAGTGGCGGCGAAGAAGGCCAGTCAATTTGCCTATGCGCCCTATTCGGGATTCAAGGTCGGCGCTGCCCTGCGCTTCGCCGATGGCACGGTGGTGACCGGGACCAATGTCGAGAACGCCAGCTACGGCCTGACACTGTGCGCCGAGACGGTCGCGCTCGCCAGGGCCATGGCCGAGGGGCGGCGCGGCGGGCTCGAGGCGATCGCGGTGATCTCCGACGCGCTCGAACCGGTCTCGCCCTGCGGCCGCTGCCGGCAAATGCTCTACGAGCTGGCCGAGCTCGGCGATACCGATCCCGTCGTCTGGTGCGCCAGCGCGACCGAGGTGAAGCAGACCCGGCTGTCGGTGCTGCTGCCCGACAGTTTCGGACCGGGAGTGCTTGTCCGCTAGGGAACAGTCGCGACAATTTCGCGCATTGCCGGGCACCGCGTTCCGCGATAGGCTCCGCGCAAACTGGAAATAAACGGGAGAGCACCATGTCCAGATTCACGCGTTTCGCCGCCACTGCGTTCGTCGCCGCCGCGATCTATGCAGCGCCTGCCTATGCCGCCGGCGTGGCCGGCAAATGGGATATCGTCGCCGAGGCTCAGGGCCAGCAGTTCAAGTCGACCCTGACGGTGACCGAGGCCGCCGGCGCCTATACGGTAGAAGTCGTCGATGTCCCGGCCGAAGGCGGCTTCCCTCCGATGGCGAGCACCACGTCGGACATCGTCGTGAACGGCAATGAGCTCGCCTTCAAGCGCAACATCACCGGCGATTTTGCCTTCACGCTCAACTACAAGCTGACGGTCGACGGGGATACGATGAAGGGCGAAGCGAACTCGGACTTCGGTCCGGCCCCGATCACCGGCACCCGGGCCAAGTAAGGCGCTTTCGGCGGCGGGCGTTCGCGCCCGCCGGTCAGCCGTCGAGCCACTCGACCAGCGCCGCAAGGCACTCGCGCGCCAGCAGCTTGCTGCGCTCGGGGCTCCAGCCCTGCGCTGGATCGGGGCAGTCGTCGTGGTCCTTGAACGGCATTTCGAGCGTCATCGCGCAGGCCCCGAAACGCTCGGCGACCTGGTTGGTCGACATTGACATGTTGGCCTGCCCCTTGCGCGCCGCGGGATAGCCCTTGGCGGTCTGGAAATCGGGGGTGCGGCGTTCGAGGATCTTGCGGTAGCGCGCATAGGCCGCGCCTTGAGCGTCACTCCATGAAGGGATGCCTTCGAACCCGGCGATGAAGACATGCGGGATCGCTTCGTCGCCATGGACGTCGATCGCGAAATCGACCCCGCTCTCATCCATCGCGTTCCTGATCGCGAGCACTTCGGGCGAGCGTTCGGCGGAGGGCTCATGCCATTCGCGGTTGAGGTTCACGCCGACCGCGTTGGTCCGCAGATGCCCGCGCACCGAGCCGTCGGGATTGCAGTTGGGGACCACGTGCAGCCGGCATTTCCGTCTCAGCGCACGCCCGACCGGGTCGGCCGGATCGGTCAGGCACTCGAGCGCGCCCTCGATCCACCATTCGGCCATCGTTTCGCCGGGGTGCTGGCGGGCATAGAGCCACACCTGCTTCTGGCCGTCGCCCATTTCGAGGCAGTCGATCGGCCTCCCGTCGAGACTGTGGCCGAGGACAAGGTGCGATACGCCTTCACTTTGCGCCGCTTCGCTGACGAGATCGTTGTGCCGCTCCAGCGAATAAGGCGCGAAATAGGCAAACCAGGCGATGCCGCTTGTGGGCGTATAGCGGATTGTGAGCGTGCCTTCGTCTTCATCCTTGTCGAACGAAGTTTCCGCGCGCGCCCAATATTGCCGGTCTTCCGAAACGCAGGCGCGGTAGCCGGGCCAGCCATCGGGATAGGCCGAGGTGTTGAGCCCGGTGATCCTGAGGGTGAGCTCGCGCCCCGCCGCGCCCGAAACGCGGAAATGGAACCACTGGCGAAAATCGCTCTGGTTATCCCTGCGGATCGTCAGCGTGGCAGTCGCGCCCGCGATTTCGAGCACCTCGATATTGCCGCTGTCGAAGGCGGCGTCGATCCCGATATTGCCCGCGCTCACTTGATTTCGACCGTCTCGCCGTCATTGCCGGGGAAGGTGAGGAACATCGCCTCGGCCATCTTTGCCGCGCCAAGCTGGGTCTGGGCCATCGGCGAGCTCGCGCGCACGGTGAAATTGGCCCGCCCTTCCCACAGGGTCTGGCCGCTGGCGCGGTCCTGGATCATCACCCCCAGCTCGGTCGCCACCTGCTCCGGCGGCGGACCCGAGAGATCGATGCCCACACCGACGCCGACACCCGAACCATAGCTGCCGGTCGCCCCTCCGACCCCGACGCTGACCGGGCTGCCGTCGCGCTCGTACTGGAAGTTGCTGCGGCCCATCCGCACCAGCGCCACCTGGCTGCCGCTGCCGGCCGCGACTTCGCGGTAGCCGAGGCGGATCAGCTCGCGCGCAACCGCGCGCTGGTAGCTCTGGATTTCGAGCGAATCCGGTTCCATCCCCGGCGCCGCCTCGACCGCGATCGTGCCGGTGCCGAGCGCCTGGACGGCCTCGGGCCGGTGGAAACGGGTAACCTCGACCGGGCCGACCGGGGCGACACAGGCGGAGAGGCTCAGGCTGCCGATCGCAAGGACGGCAAGGGACGCAATTTTCATCGTTCAACTCCCTTAGGGCGAATCTGCCCTCTTTCGTGTGTCCTTGCCAGCAAAGATTAGCCTGTCCACAATCGCGCATTGACCGTTGGTTAACCATGACTTGATAGCGCCGAGGCCCGATGACCCACAAGCTTCCCGTCCTCGTCACCGGCGGCGCCGGTTATATCGGCAGCCACGCGGTGCTTGCCCTGCTCGATGCCGGGTGGGACGTCAGCGTGATCGACAACCTTTCCACCGGCTTCCGCTTTGCCGTGCCCGATGCGGTGCATTTCCATGAAGGCGACATCGAGGACGCGGACCTGCTCGCGCGGATTTTCGCCGAGCGCTCGATCGGCGCGGTGATGCATTTCGCGGGCTCGATCGTCGTTCCCGAAAGCGTCGGGAACCCGCTCAAATACTATCACAACAACACTGTGAAGAGCCGCGCGTTGATCGCCGCGGCGGTCGCGGCGGGGGTGCGCCACGTGATCTTCTCGTCGACCGCGGCGACTTACGGCATCCCCGAAGTCTCGCCGGTCACCGAGGACAGCCCGCAACGGCCGATCAACCCCTACGGCATGTCTAAATTGATGACCGAGATCATGCTTGCCGACACCGCCCGGGCGCATCCGCTCAATTATTGCGCGCTGCGCTATTTCAATGTCGCCGGCGCCGATCCCGAAGGCCGCAGCGGGCAATCGACCGCGGGTGCGACGCATCTGATCAAGGTCGCGGTCGAGGCGGCCTTGGGCAAGCGCGACCATGTTTCGGTGTTCGGCACCGATTACGCCACGCCCGACGGCACCGGGGTGCGCGATTATATCCACGTTTCGGATCTTGCCGCGGCGCATGTGCTGGCGCTCGAGGCGCTGGTCGCCGAGCCGGTGCGTTCGCTGACGATGAATTGCGGCTACGGCAAGGGCTTCTCGGTGCTCGAAGTTCTCAACGCGGTCGACCGGGTGACCAATTTGAACATCAGGCGCGAATTCGGTCCGCGCCGCCCAGGGGACGGGGATTCGCTGATCTCGGACAACAGCCGGATCAAGGCGACGCTGCCGTGGGTGCCCAAATACGCCGATCTCGACACCATCATCGGCCATGCGCTGCAATGGGAACGAAAGCTGGCCCAGTTGCGCGGAGAGGAGCCCTTCTCCCGTTGACGGGAGAAGGATAGCGGAGGTTGCCAGCTTGCTGGCTACCGGAGCCAGGATGAGGGTTGACCTTCGCTTCCGAAGGAAGGCAACCCTCACCCAACTCCGGCTAGGCAGCTTCGCAGCCAAGCCTTCGTATCCCTCTCCCGTCAACGGGAGAGGGTCGATAGCGCCGAGAAGGTTGACTTCATCGGGCATCACCCTTAACGGCCCGGCTTCGATTTTAGCGGGCATCCCGCAGCAAGAGATTCGTCATGAAGATTCGCAACAGCCTCAAGTCCCTGAAGGGCCGCCACCGCGACAATCGCGTGATCCGCCGCCGCGGCCGGACTTACGTGATCAACAAGACCAACCGCCGCTTCAAGGCGCGCCAGGGTTGATGGTGCGCACGCCGCGGCAAGGTCGCGGCGGCGCTGATACAGGAGGCCCCCGCGCAATCGGGGGCTTTTTTCATGAGTGAATTCCGCGCCGTCATCTTCGATATCGGCAACGTGCTGTACCATTGGGAATTGCGCGCCCTGTTCGAAAAGGTGATCGCCGATTCCGACCGGCTCGAGCTTTTCCTCGGCGAAGTGCTGACCTACGATTTTCATTCCCGCCACGATGCGGGCGAGGAACTGGACGTGCTGGTGGCCGAATTGCTCGAGCGCCATCCCGATCACGCGGATGCGGTTCACGCCTATGTCCACCGTTTCAATGAGACCATCACCGGCCCAGTCGCGGGGACGCACGAACTGGTCGAGCAACTGGCGGCGCGCGGGGTTCCGCTCTACGCGCTGACCAATTTCGGCACTGCCTTCTGGAACGGATTCCTTCCCACTGCGCCGATCCTCGAGCGGTTCAAGGGGATCGTGGTTTCGGGCGAAGAGCGGCTCGCAAAGCCCGATCCGGCGATCTACCGCCGGACCGAGGAGCGCTTCGGCCTGGCGCCGCATGAGATCTTCTTCACCGACGATCGCGACGACAATGTCGCGGCTGCGCTCGCTTGCGGGTGGGACGCCCACCAGTTCACCGATGCCGCTTCGCTCAAGTCGGCGCTTATCGAGCGGGGCCTGCTCGACTGAAAAGAAAGGGGCCCCGGACGCAAGTCCAGGGCCCCAGGGCGCGCACGGCGGAGAAATGGGAGCGCCGGGCGGAAGGGAGTTCGCTCAGCTCTTGTTGCAGCGCGCGAGGCCGTCGGCGTCGAGTTCGCCCGAGGCATCGGCGAAGCGGGCGACCGGGCCGACCTTGCTCGCCAGCTTGCCGCACACGATCACCGCGCGCGATCCGCTCTTGGTGCCGGTGCAGCTGGTGCCTTCGCAATTCCAGACAACGCCGTTGAGGATTTCCTGGCGCGGCTCGGCGAGCGGGGCTGCGAGTTCGGCGCGGTAATAGCCGGAGCCCGGCTGCGCATAGGCGGGGGCGGCGGCGAAGGGTCCGATGAGGGTGGCGGCGCTGAGGACGAAGGCAGCCAGCGCCCCGAGAGCGGGGCGAACGGGGAGGCGGGTCATGATGAATTCCTTCTCGATCTTTCGGGTCGCTTCGCAGTCCCCAGATGGAACCGGATAACTGCGTTGCGAATCGCTACCTAATGCATTAAGTAGCAAGTTGCAACTAGAAACTTATTGCGCTTTGGTGACAACGCGCGATGAATGAAAAAGGTCGCGAAAGGAAACCAATGGGCAAGCTGCGCGAACCGCTGCACAACACCGTCGAATGCGGCCTGCCGCATGCGCTCGAGGTGATGGGCGAGCGCTGGTCGTTCCTGATCCTGCGCGCCGCGTTCAACGGGGTCTACCATTTCGAGGATTTCCTCTCCGAGCTCGGCATCGCCCGCAACATCCTTTCCGACCGGCTCGGCAAGCTGGTCGAAAACGGCGTGCTGAAGCGCGAGCCGTGCCCCGAAGACCGCCGCAAGATCGAATACCGCCTGACCGAGAAGGGGCTCGACCTGCTCCCGGCGATGCTGGCGCTGCGCCAATGGGGCGAGAAATACACCATGACCGAGCCATCGAACCCGGTGCTGGTCGATGCCCGCGACTGGCTCCCGATCGGCCCGATCGGGATGCACGGCCATGATGGGCGGGTGCTGACCTACCACGATCTGCGCTGGCAGGACCGCTCGAAGCTCGGCCAGAACGGCGATGAGGCCAAGGACGAATGCTGCGACGAGGACGAAAAATGATCGTCATCCCGGCGAAAGCCGGGATCTCGTGCAGTAGAGTTTCAACGCATGAGACCCCGGCTTTCGCCGGGGTGACGGCCATTCACAGCACCCTGAACATCACCAGCGCATCGACATAGCCTTGGGTCTTGTGCCGGAACGCTTCGGGCAGCCTCCCGACGACCTGCAGCCCGAGTTTCTGCCACAGCTTGAGCGCCACCTCGTTGGTCGCCACCACCAGGTTGAACTGCATTGCGCGAAAGCCCTGCGCCTTCGCCCGTTCGAAACTGTCCAGCGCCATCGCCCGCGCGATCCCTCGCCCGCGGGATTCGGGATGGGTCATGTAACCGGCATTGGCTACATGATCGGCTAGCCCGGTCGAATTGGGCTTGAGGTAGTACGTGCCGAGCACCTGCCCATCCGCCTCGGTGACGAACACCTGCTTGTCCGCAGCGAACCAGTAGGCCAGCGCCCCCGCACGATCGAGCCCCGGATCGAGCGGATAAGACGCCCCCTCGCGGATGACCGGCTCCATGATCGCCCAGAGCGCAGCGTGATCGGATGGGGTGGCGGAACGGATGGTGAGTTCAGGCATCAGGCCCTCGGCGCGATCCGCCTATAGCTCAGCGCCTCGGCCACGTGAATCCGCGTGACCTGCTCCGCCCCCGCGAGGTCGGCGATCGTCCGCGCCACCCTTAGCATCCGCGTATAACCTCGCGCGGAAAGCCGCATCGCCTCGGCGGCCTGCATTAGCAGCTTGCGCCCAGCCTCGTCGGGGGTGGCGTATTGCTCCAGCGCGTCGCCGTCGAGTTCGGCGTTGGTGCGGGCGCCGGTTTCCTCGGCGCGCGCGGTCTGGATCGCCCTTGCGACCGCAACCCGAGCCGCGACTTCCGCCGAGCCCTCGGCGGGCGGAGGCAAAGCGAGGTCCGAGGCGCTCACCGGATCGACTTCGACGTGGAGGTCGATCCGGTCGAGCAGCGGGCCCGAGACCTTGCTCTGGTAATCCGCCGCACACCTCGGCGCCCTTGAGCAAGCCAGCGCCGGGTCGCCCAGATGCCCGCAGCGGCACGGGTTCATCGCCGCGACCAGCTGGACCCGCGCGGGGAAGGTGACGTGGGCATTGGCGCGCGCCACGGTGACCTCGCCGGTTTCGAGCGGCTGGCGCAAACTGTCGAGCACCGCGCGCTGGAACTCGGGCAATTCGTCGAGG
>Ga0315910_10001610_pt1 | contig 20614 bp, 11 predicted proteins | sample EdamamesoilMG_FD_204470 | JGI IMG/M metagenome (GOLD analysis project Ga0315910, IMG submission 204470) | Garden soil microbial communities collected in Santa Monica, California, United States - Edamame soil | ecosystem: Environmental > Terrestrial > Soil > Garden | place: USA: California...
TGAGCCATGCGGACGTTGTTATGTAGCGGATGCCGAAGCCGGTCAGCTCCACATCGTGGAGCTGGACGCCGACGAGGACATCCGCATCCAAGCACGGCGCGTCGATACGGGGGTCTCCCTGCCACCGCGCATGCTGCAGTTGTTCTGAGTCCTCAATCCTCGGCGTGCTCGCCGTCTTCATCGGGCGTGGCCGGCTCGGCTTCGGGCTCGGGGTCGCCGTGGCTGTATTCGACGTCGCTCCCGTTGTCCGAGGGCGGGGCTTCATCCTCGCCGTCCCGTTCGGCAGGGGCCTCGGGGTTGTTGTCCTCCTCGGGCAACTCGCCACTGGGATCGTGGTCGTGGTCGTGGTCGGGTGAGGATTCAGAGCCCGAGTCCTTGCGTTTCTTGTCGCCCTTCTTTTTCGAGCTCTTGCGCGGCGCTTCACCAGGACCGGCATAATCAATCCAGTAGGAATTGTAGCCACGTACGTCCAAGTGGACGAATGATGAGTTCGGGTAATATCCAACCCCGATATCGTCCAGCGTGCGCAGGTAATCGCGCAGTGCTTCATTGGGGATCCCGGGGATACTGAAGTCGAGGGCACGTCCCTTTTTGTGCTGAGACGCCGCGACAAAGCTCTTGGTGCGGTAGCCACTGACAATGCGCAACTCGCGCCCACCGAACTTGTCACTCACGGCTGCGATCAGCCGAATCAAGGCAGGATCGATGCGCGGCCCATCACTGCGAGCTCCGAGTACGAAATTGATTTTGTTGCTTGCTTGACCGAGCACCTCGCCGCGGGGGCCAATCACATAACCCTCCCAGTAGCGCCCATAACGCCGGATCTTGATGAATCCACGCTTCCACGGGGTCTTGACGAAGGGCGCCCAAGTGCGAGTTGATTTTTCTTGAGCGCGCTCGCTCTTGGAGGTCTCCTGGTCTTCTGGTCCACGCTCTGTGGCCTTGGGCTCGTCAAAGTCACCACGGTCGCGCTGCTTGCGCGCGTACGCTCCGCCTTCGTCCGTCTTGTGCGGGACGAGTAGTTTCTGGCCCACGCTCAAAGGGGCATTGCGCGGCAAGTCGTTGGCGTAACAGAGCGCCCCCACCGTGATGGCGTAGCGCCCGGCGATGGCCGAGAGGGTGTGACCCTTTTGCACCACGTGCAGCCGCGTCTTGCCTTGTGGTTTAGCCTTGGGTGCTTCAGTGTCGCCTGACGCCTCCGCCGGCTTCCCCTTCTTGGCCGAACTAGCCGTCGACCCGTCGTCGGTGCCGGGAACGATCAACTTCTGGCCTGGATGAATCGGATCCTTCTGCGTGATGCCGTTGGCGCGGCACAACTCCTCGACGCTGACGTTGTAGCGTTTGGCAATGCTGCCCAGGCGTTGTCCGGCGTACACCGTGTGGACCTTGGGCTTGGCGAGTGCCGGTGAAGTAGCCAACAGCGAGGCCAACAGGCCCACCCCCAGCAGCCTGATCCAGAGGGCTCGGGGGTTACGTCGCGGGGCGCGGGGGGTCTGCTTCACGCCCAAGATAAGGAACAACCAGCTCATTGCCTGGGTTGTACGAAAATTCCCCTCGATGTCCTGCCCCAAGACGGGACCTACGCGAGTATTTTTTTCAGGTCGCGGCTGGGATGTCGTTGAAGTTGGCCCTTGTCGGTCGAGCCTGCTACCGCCCAGGGACGTGTTTCGGGCTCGCTTTTCCATGCGCGTGCGGCGCCTTGCCATTGGGGGCTTTGCTGGGTTGATTTTTTCTTTCACGACCCAGGCCTTCTCGGCCGAGCGTGGGCCCCGGTCCCAGGCAAGTGTTTGGTCGGATAAACCCGCTGAACCGAGCTTCGAGGCGACTGAGTCCTCAACTGTCCCCGCTCAGGCTTTGGTGGGTTCGGGGCTCACTGCCTCGACCCCGATCCAAGTGGCCTCGGGTGTCCAAGTGGTTGCCCAATTGTTCGAGGACAGCCCCGAGGTGGCCGTGTGCACGGCGGTTCTGGCGGGCTCGGCGCACGACCAGAAGCCAGGGGTGCACCGGCTGCTCGCGGAAATCCTGCGCGATGGCGGCTATCGCTCCGGCGCGCAGGACTACCTGGACGTGGCGCGCGCGCGCGGGGCTGAAAATGAGGTGCAGGTTTACCCGGATGCCACGGTGTACTGCACACGAGCGCCTCGAGCCGAGCTCGAACTCGCTGTCTGGCTTGCTGCGGGGCGCTTCTCCAGCGCGGCGATCAACGAAGCGACCTTCAAGGAGAAGGTGGGGCAACTCGCCATGGCTGCCGAGCAGCGTGACGCCGCCGTGTTCGAGGGGCGGGCCCAGGTGCGCCTTCGTCGCATGGCTTTTTTGGGAGAACCTGCGCTCGGCGCGGTCGACCTGCCCAGTCCTGAGTACATGGATGCCATCACGCTGGAGGATCTCAAGCGGGCCCATGAGCAAGCCTATGTGGCACGGCGTGCTGTCGTCGCTCTGGTGGGCGGAGGAACGATCGAGCGTGCGCAACAAGCAGCCCATGAATACTTGGAACGCATCCGCCCTGGGACAGAAGCGGACGCGGCGCGTTTCCAACTGGTGACCCAGCAGACCTTGCGCTTTAGCATGGACGAAGACCGCGCTGCGAAAACGCCTGCAGCTTGGTACGGCTGGGTCATTCCGACCGAGGCCGTGCGTTCTCACGCGCACGCCGCCCTTGCGCTCTTGATGAATGAATCGCGTCTGTCCAAGCAAATCAGCTCCGGCAGTCGCCCGGCCAAACGCATCACCCTATACGATCCGAACGAGCCCACGCGTTTTCCGACGCTCGCCCGCATCGAGGTAGTCGGCCGTTATCCGCATGCGCTCGGGTTGATTGAAAAAGAACTCAGCGATCAGTTGCGGCTTTTGGCCACGACCGGTCCAACTCCCCAGGAACTCACGCAATATGCCGCGCAACTGGCCCAGGAGGAGCGCGCCTGTCTCGCCACCGCGCAGCTCCGTGCCGCCACCCTCGCGCGGGGCCTGTTGCACGGTTTTTCATCGAGTCAGCTCCTTCTGCCGCTCGGACCTGAGTACCTTCCGGCCGTCCCCTCAGCGGACCAAATCAAGGCCGCTGCATTGACGCTCTTGATCGAGAGTCGCCGCAACGTGGTTGAGGTGTACCCCAAGGGTTGGCAGGATCCGTGGCAGGCGCCCATGCCCGCCTTCCACATCGTGGAGAAGGGGCAGACGTTGAGCAGCATTGCCGTGCAGTACGGGACGACCATCGCCGTGCTCACGAAGATGAACAACATCAAGCAAGTTAAGCCCATCTATCCGGGTGACAAACTGAAAGTACCCCGCGGCAAGGCGAAGGCGGAGCGCCCGGCGCGTACCCATCAAGTGCGCCGTGGCGATACACTCAGTGGGATTGCGATCAAGTACGGCGTGAAGGTGCGCGACATCGCTGCCGCCAACGGCATGGGCGCGCGGCAAACCATCCGAGCAGGAGAGACCCTCAACATTCCCTGGCCTAGCTCAAACAAGGCCGGTGACGCACGGGAGCCCGCGAAGTCCGAGAGCGAGCGGGGTGAACAGCCAGACGCTGGACGGCATCACACGGTGAAATCCGGGGAGACCTTATCCGAGATCGCCCGTGGCTATGGTCTTTCCACAGTGGCCCTGGCGCGCGAAAACGGACTGTCCCACAAGGCGCTGGTCAAAGTGGGCCAGAAGCTCAAACTCCCTGCCTCTTCCGGTTCTATTTCGTCCAATCCGCAGTCACCCACCCGCCCCAGCTTCAGCACTTATCGAGTGAAATCCGGCGACACTTTGTCAGGCATCGCCCATAAGCACCACATTTCAGTGGCGGAATTGGCGGCCGCCAATCACTTGACCCGAAAATCGACCATCCGGCCGGGACAGACACTCAAGATCCCCAAGCCGAGCCCTTGACCCCAATCAAAACACTCTGTACCCCAATCAATATATTCGGGTAGAATTGGACTTTACTCGGTTCCGCTGAATCATGAAGAGCCCTGCTGAACTATGAAGAGGGGAAAACCAACGCAAGGTATCGGCTCTCCCAATGAACCGCCCCTCGACGATGAGTCCGGAGTGAAGGCCGGTTTATCTCGACGCCACACCCACCGAGGTCTGGGGGATAGTCAGGCGCCGAAGCTGGTGACCATGCACGGAGTCGCTCCTCCGTCCGATCCGCCCCCGCCACCGGCGCAGCCGGTCGGCGCGCCAAGTGCCGGACGATTTTTCGACGAGGGGGCCTCCTCACCACGGCAGCTGTCCGTCGACGTGCTGCCCCATGATTCACTACGTGCCCCCCTCGTCCCCCATTTCGACGGCGACGACACGCCCGACGAAGGCGAGTTCGCTCCCCTGTCCAACCAAGTGGGCACTCCGGTGGATCGTTCCCAATTTCGCACGGCGCCAGGCGGCGGCAAAAATCGTGTCTCTGGTGGTCGCGCCGCTGCTTCTGCGTACGTCAGCCCCAGCACGCTCGCGCCGGGCCATGGCGCGGAGCCCAAGGTGCAGTCCGTCGAGGTCGACTCCCGTGTGATCCGCGAGGCACGGTTTCATCAGACTGAGCCGAGTTTGGTGCGTCGTCGGGCGAGCCAAGTTCCGCCCGAACCGACCGAACTTCCCATGAAAAAGGCCTCGTGGCTGCTGCCCGTGCTCATCGTGCTCGGGGTTTCGGCCGCGCTGGCCGCGGTGGCCATCGTTGCTCTGCTGCCCTCGTCTCACCCGCCCGGCCCATCGCCGGTCGCCAAGACAGCCAGCACCCCAGCGGGGCGGCCCTCGCCATCTGCGCCGCCAGTCGTGGCGTCCGCCCCGACCGCGGCCCCAACCCAGACGTCAGCTACCGCCCCTGCCGTGACGCCGACACTTGAAGCTGCACCATCTGCAACGCCTTTGGCTCTGCCCGAAGCATCGAGCGTGGACTCGACGAATTCACGCAACCTTGCGTCTCAGCGCCCGACTACTTCCCATGCTGACCATTCATCTCACCCAACGGGTACGATGTCTTCCCCTTCGTCATCAGCTGTCCAGCGCTCCAGTCAATCAACCGCCGCACCCAAATCGACCGCCGCATCCAGGTCAACCGCTGCACCCAAATCGACCGCTGCACCTCAGCCGGCAACCGCGCCCAACCGTGATCTTTGGATCGAATGAAGCGGGGTGGGGTCACTGTGTGACCCGACTTCGATACGTGTGGTGGTGCTTGTCGCTGTTCATCGTGCTGACAGGGCCCGCCTTCGTGACAGTGCCGGCCCTGGCGCAAGACTCAGGGTCAACCCCCACGCTAGACCAAGCGCGCACCGCCTACATCACGGGTATGGAGCTTTTGAAGAAGGAGCAGTGGGAGCAAGCCGCGGAAAGATTCCTGTACGCGGCGGAGGCCCGCCGTACCGCTGGGCTTTTGTACCACGCGGCGTTTTGTGTCGAGAAGCTAGAACACTACAAGCAAGCGCTCTCACTCTATCAAGAGGCCCAAGTTTTGGCCGGGCAAGGCGCCGCTCCGGACGTACAAGCTCTGCTGCCGGACGCATTGATGCGGACGGAGGCGGCCCTTCCGCGGCTCACCCTACTGCATCTTCCTGCTGGCAGCGTCGTCAAGGTCGACGGTGAGGTGCAAACCACGGCGCCCTTGCTGCGACTGGATCCGGGGCAGCACAGCGTCGTCGTGCAGGCTCCTCGGCATCAGCCCTTCGAAACCCAACTGGACTTGTTCGTGGGCCAGCGCGCCGAGTTGGCGGTTCGTCTCACGCCTACTCCTGCCCCAAAACCAAGACCGCAACCTGAGCACAACGTGAAGGCAACAGTTCGGCTCAAGCCGCCGGGTAAGCCCTACGTCGTGGCCGCGGCGGCAGTGCTGGGCGCAGCCGGTTTGGGGGTAGGCGTTTACGGGACCGTGGAGCACGCGCGGCTCACGAAACGCCAAGACGAATTGGGCGACTTCATCGATGACGAGAGCGAGCAAAGCCCCTCCGCGTGTCGCGACACGGCCAGCAGTTGGGCAGATGCTTGCGATGAACTGAGCGACGTCACGCGCCAACGCAAGGTGGCCCAAGCGCTCATGATCGCCGGATACTCGACTTTTGGTGTGGGTGTGCTCGCCGCGGTGGGGACTCAACTTTTTTGGCGTGGGCCCGCGGTCGAAGTGGCTTGGGTACCGGGTGGCGGTTTTCTTAGTGTGACCAGGCCATTCTAGTCGGCCCTCGACGTGACCCTCGGCTTTGGTTAACACAGCGCGGTGTTCGTCTATCGCTCGAATCGCCTGGAAGAGCTCGTGGACGCGCTCAGTTCGGTGGTTCAACAAAAGCCCGCGCGCGTGCTCGAGCCTGAACTGATCCTCATCCAGAGCGCGGGGATGGAGCGCTATTTGTACCGCGAGCTGGCCAGGCGTCTGGGGATCATGGCCGGAGCCCAGTTTCCTTTCCCGCGCGCCTTCATGCGCCAGATCCTCGATCGGGTACTGGGAAAGTCATCCGCGGTCGATGTGTATGAGCGCCAACTGCTCTCGTGGTTGTTGTTCGATGAACTGGGCAGCTCGAGCCATGGCGCGAGCCTGCGCGCGATCACCGCGCAGCTCGAGCCCGACGTTGGTGCCACACGTCGCTTGTACTTTGCCGAGCGACTGGCTCACCTCTACGATCAATACCTCACCTATCGTCCGGAGATGGTGCTCGCCTGGGAGGAGCAGCCGGGCGAGCATTGGCAGGCCCAATTGTGGACTACCGTGGTGGCCCGACTGGGCGGAGAGCATTTTGCGCGCCGCTGTCACCGGCTTTTGACTCAAGTGGATGATGAGCAACTGAGGTTGAACCTCCCGGAGCGCATCATTGTGTTTGGGGGGCCTGGACTGCCGCCACTCTATTTGCAGATGTTGGCGCGGATGGCGCAAGCCGTTCCCATGCACGTGTTCTGTTTGAACATCAGCGAGCAATACTTCCACGATTTTACCGGAGGAAGGAAATGGGAGGGCGCTTCATCCATCGCCGATCATCCGCTCTTGACCTCCATGGGCCAAGTCGGTGGAGATTTTCAGTTTCTGCTCGAAAGTCTCACGTCCTATCAGGAAGCCTTCAACCGCCACGTGCGCCACGAGCCCATGCTCACTCGCCGGGCGACAGTTGCGCGTGCGTCGATCAAGGCGCCCAAGGTCCGCTCAGCTTCAGAGCGACAATTGAGCTTGTTCGGAGAACTTAGTCGCGACGCGGTTCAACAAGCAGCTGACGCAGTTCAACAAGCCATCGAGCCTGCGCAGCACCCGGCGTGGGACGGCGGACAGATCGGTTTGACGACGTTGCAGCTTCTGCAAAATAGTTTGCTGGACGGTACGCTGGAGCCGGTGCAGAGCGCCAGCGGACAGCCCTTCTTCGATGATTCGATCACCGTAGACAACTGTCACAGCCGGCAACGCGAAGTGGAGACGCTCCATGATCGTCTGCTGGGCTGGTTTGCAGCCGACCCTAGCCTCAGGCCGGAGGATGTCGTGGTGCTGGCCCCCAACATCGAAGACTACGTTGCGCTCATCGACGCGGTCTTTTCGGCGCGCGCGGGCGAGCGTCCGCTTTTGCCCTATCGCATCTTTGATCGCAGCTTCCGCCACCAAGACCCTGGGGCGCGCGTGCTGAGCCTCGGGCTGGGTCTGCTGAATGGGCGGTTCAAGGTCGGGGACGTTTTGGATCTATTGCAGCTGGACCCGGTGCGTGTGCGCTACGAAATGAGCCCGTCCGATTTGGAGCGTGTGACAGGCTGGCTCAGCCAAGTCAACATTCGCTCTGGGGTCGACGCAGAGCACAGGCGCAGCTTGGGCCTGCCTGCTTTCGACGAAAATTCGTGGCGGTTTGGCTTGCGCCGATTGCTGCTTGGTTACGCTGTGCCAGATGAGGGTACGGCGTTCGATGATGTCGTTGCTCACGATGACGTTGCCGCTGCTGACGGCCTGGTGTTGGGCAAGCTGTGTGAATTTTGTGAGCAGCTGTTTTCGTTCAGGCAGGAGTTGGTCGATGTCGGAACGGCAGGTCTGACCTTGAAGGACTGGAGCAATTTCCTGTCCAGGTTGGCCGTGGCATTGATTGGAGAGTCAACAGACGGGAGCTGGGATCTAGCAGCGCTCTTGCAATCATTGTATGCGATGGATGAGCGGAGGCAGGCTCTAGAAGGCATCTTGGGCGACCACCCTGACGCTCTCTTGCTGGGTCATGAAGCGATGCGGCACTTGCTGGAGAGCGAGCTAGCAAGCGTGCGGTTCTCTGCCGATTTCTTGGCCGGCGGGGTGAGCTTTTGTTCGCTGTTGCCGCTCCGCAACGTACCCTTCCGTCGGGTGTGCGTGCTCGGCCTCAACCAGGGACAATTTCCCCGGACGGACATGGCCGATCCGCTGAACTTGATGCAGGAGGCGCGTCGGCCTGGCGATAGGTCACTGCGTGCGGACGACCGGTACCTCTTTGTCGAACTCTTGCTGTCGGCCCGCGAGCAAATTTCACTGTCCTACGTCGGACGAAGCATTCAAGACAATTCTCTCATTCCACCTTCAGTTGTGCTCACTGAGCTTGAAGCAGTCGTAGCCCGACTGGACGGGGGCGGGCGTGGAATCTTGCAGCGGGTTCATCCGTTGCAACCGTTTCATCCCAGCTACTTTTCCCCCGAGAGCGAGCTGCAGGCCGCTTCATTCGATAGGGACTATTTTCACGGCGCTGAGGCGCTGGTGGGACAACTCGACGAGCGCTCCACGTTCTTGCGGGCGCTCCCGCTCGCCCCGTTCGAAGAGGAGCTGCCGCTCTTGGAATTGATGCGCAGCTTGCGCGACCCAGCACTGCACTACTTGCGTCGCCTTGGGGTGAACCCTGAGGCGCAGGGGCAAACGCTTCTGGAGCGTGAACCGATCAAGCTGGACTCTCTTCAAGAATACGTTCTTGGAGAGCACCTGCTTGGGGAGTACTCGCAGCATGGAGCAGTTGATGCAGCGATCGAACTCCGTCGTGGGCAGTGGCCCGTAGGACGAGGTGGAAGCGTGCTGCTTTCCGAACTCACGCGCGGGACACAGGTGATGCTCGATATCGCTCGGGGCCTACGGACTGAACATGCACAAAAGCGCGTACTGGTTGAAGTCACGTTGAATGGGACGCAGAGTGAGCGATGCGCGGCCATTTTTGAACATGCACCCCATCACCAAGCGGCGCTGGTTCACTACCAGAATGTTCGGCCCCAGGTTCTCCTCAGCGGCACGATCACTGATCTGTACGGCCCGCTGCGGGTCGTGCAGACGTACGGCCGCAACAAGGCCAGGCGCAGGCTACGCTTGCTCATCGAACATTTGGCGCTGTGCAGCGTCGAAACCGATTTTCAAGCGAGTGTCCTTCTCTGTCGAGGAGATCAAGACCATCCCGTAGACGGGCTGGCCCTGCGCCGGCTTTCCTCGGCGCGCGCAACACAAGTCTTGTCCGATCTCAGCTGCCTGTTCTACTTGGGCCGTCACGCGCCGTTGCCGTATTTTGCAGAATGGAGCGCCGATTTCGTCGACAAGCTGCGCAAGCAGACTGGCACAGATGAAAGGGACGCGATCGCCCACGCGTTTTTTAGTTGCAGCGGTGAGGAAGAGTACAGGCGACCTGGCTTCAAACAGGTGTTTCGCGAGCTTGAACCAAGGACGGCAGCGGGTGCCGCGGATTTGAGCGAGGCGCAGCAGCCATTTGTGCGCATGGCACTGTTCATGGATGAATTGATGCAAGAAAGTCGCATTGATTTGCCCTTGTCCAGGCCCCCACAGGGGGGTGATTTGTGACGTTTCAGCGGCGACAGCCGCTCGAGCTGGCTCATTTGCCCGAACGAGGCGTGCACCTCATTGAGGCGAGCGCCGGTACGGGCAAGACGCACACGATAACGTCACTCGTTCTCAAGCTGGTTGCGGAGCGGGGTTTTACCGTGGACCAGGTACTCGCGGTGACCTTCACCAACGCCGCGACAGCCGAGCTCAGGGAGCGCATTGCACTGCGCCTCAGCAGAGCGCAAAGCGCTTTGGAGTGCGACGTGGGTCCAGCGGGAGATCAGGTGATAAAGCAGCTGTTGGCGCGCCCGGATCGAGAGCTGCTTCGCGCGCGTTTGGCCGTGGCGTGCAGAGACGCGGACCGCGTTTCTGTGTTCACCATTCACGGCTTTGCGGCTCGGGTTCTCAAGGAATTTCCATTGGAAACTGGGGCCCGTCCAGACGCGGAGCTGTCTGGAGATCAACGCGGCTTGATTGCGGACATCGTCACGGATTTTTGGGTTGCTCATGTCGCGGTCCTGCCCACCCAACAGTTCATTGCGATAGGAGGTACGAAGTTTCTCGATCACCTGCAGGCGGTGGCGCGGCTCGCAGCGAACGCTTATGACGTGCCATGTGTACCCACGCCCCGGGGTGTGCGCTTGGACGAGGAAATTGCCCAGTTTGAAAGCAACTATCAGCGGGCGCGGGCAAAGGTTCCGGAGCAAGGCCCGGGCCTTTTGGAACTCTTGATCAGCTCCAAGGCGATCAATCACACCAAGCTGAAGCCGGGCTCCCTCAGGCGTGACTACGAGGCCTTGGCCCAATATTTGGCTGCTGACAACCCGGGTGAGCCAGTACCAGATTTCAGTCGCCTTACCCTGAGCCGGGTGCGTGAGTGCCTGAACAAGAATCACGTCTTGCCGAAGCACCCGCTGCTCGAGGTGCTCGATGAACTCTTGGCCGCTGCGCGCCAAGTCCAGGCGACAGCTAGCCAGCTGAAAGACGAATTGAGCGCAAGACTTGCGCAAACCGTGCAGGGAAATCTAGCCGCCGAGCATCGACGCTTGGGCAGCCAAAGCTTTGACAACCTGCTCACTGATCTGTGCTCTGCATTGCGCCATCCCGGCCAGGGGGCAACTCTGACTGCAGCGTTACGTCAGCGCTTTCCTGTTGCACTCATCGACGAGTTTCAGGATACGGACGTGGTCCAGTATGAGATATTTAGTAAGATCTATATTCAAGGTGATGTCGGCGCCCACAGCGCACTCTACTTGATAGGAGACCCCAAACAGTCCATCTACGCATTTCGCGGTGCAGATGTATTTACTTACCTCGCGGCAAGTGATGCCGTCACGGCTCCAATTTTTACGCTCACGACTAGCTACCGCTCCAGTCCAAGTCTGGTAAGCGCACTCAACTATCTCTTCGAGTCGTGTCCCGTGCCATTTGGTCTGAGTGAGATCGTGTACGATCAGATCTCGGCGCGCCCCAGCAGCACGGATGAATTGCTCGAGAGTTCATCGGCCCCCGCATCAGGTATTCGTTTGGTCTATTGCGACCATGGGCCAACGGATTGGCTGGCGACCGCAGCGCAAGAGATCGCGGCGCTATTGCGCTCGGGTTTGATGTTGGAAGGTCGGCCCGTCCGCGCCTCAGACATCGCGGTGTTGACTCGCACGAACAGTCAAGCCAGTGAGATGCAGAGGCTGCTCCGTCGCCTGAACATTCCGGCGGTCATGCACGGTGATCGCAGTGTCTTCGAGTCCGACGAAGCCGCGGAGCTCCGGGAGATCGTGCTGGCATTGTCTGCGCCCAAGAAGAAGGGGGCGCTGCGCAGCGCCCTGGGAACCCAAATTTTTGGCTTGGATGCCCTGCAGATCGAGCAGCTTGACCACGACGTTGCCGGATTGGAAAGGTGGACCCGTGACTTTGAGGCCTACGCAGAGCTTTGGCGAGCGCGCGGCTTTGCGCACTGCATCGAGGCGATTTTTGCTGACCTTTCCGTAGTCTCCCGGACGCTCAAGGAGCGCAACGGCGAGCGTCGACTGACCAACTTGCGGCATTTGGTTGAGCTCATGCAAGAAGCGCAGACCACTCAACATTTGGGCATGTTTGGGCTCATTCGTTTCATTGAAGAAGCAACCTCCGACCTGGGCAGCATGTCCATGGCACCAGAAGCCCGCCAATTGCGCCTAGAAAGCGACGATCAGGCCGTTGTGCTGACCACAGCGCACAAGAGCAAGGGGCTCGAGTACAACATCGTGGTGCTGCCGGTGCTCGGCAAGACCGAGACCAAACGAACAGCATCTTCCCAGCGCTCGTATCGCTACTACGACCCGGCAATTGGCAAATCACTGCTCGAAGTTCGTACGGGCAAGCAGGACACGTACCCATTGCACGAGCGCGCGGAGTTCCAAGAAGGACTGCGCCTCGCCTACGTGGCGCTCACGCGCGCCAAACACCAGGTCGTCACGTTCGTCGGAGCCGGCCAAGGTTACTCAGCGCTGGGGTATCTGCTCTACTCACGGCTCTTGGGGGATGTAATGGATCCGGTCAGCTTCAGGGACCGTCAAAAGGAGCTCAAGGACGTCGATCTGCGGGCGGCGTTGCAGCGCTGGGCGGACGGACATCCCATCGAGATCGCCGCGCCGAGTGCTAGCGCACAAGCCGACGTACGTCGGACCTTGGTCGTAAAACCCTTGGTCGCCCCCGCACGGGTCGAGCGCATCGTGGAGCAGGAGTCCACGAGCAGCTTCTCCGCGATGACGCGCACGCAGCATTTATCGCAAAAATCGCGCCAGGGGCGCGCACAAGTGGATCATGACGCCGTTTTGGGGATGACCGAACAGGACGAACGTGCTCGCGCGCTCGGCCGCAGCATCTTGGCCGATTTCCCCCGGGGCCCTGGTCCAGGGGAGGCACTACACAGCATCTTGGAGTTGAGTAGGTTTGGTACTGAGTACGCTGAGCAGAGGCGCGAGGTCGCGCTCTTGGAACTGCGCCGCAGCGGCATAGCAGTGTCTCACCTGGACGCTGTGCACCAGGCCATCGAAGATGTGCTCGCCGCTGCTCTGCCTGCGCTCGAAGCGGGGCAGTCCTATTGCTTGAATCAAGTTGCAGAGCGCGACAAGTACTGCGAGATGGAGTTCAACCTGCTAGCTGGGTCGCCCGCGTCAAGCCGGCTAGCCACACCTGGTGCAGCCCGTGCCGAGCGAGGAAAGGATGACCGACGTGTGAGCGTGCACAGGCTCGCTCTCGCACTCGCTGGTTTGCCGAGTCATTATGTGCGGGCCGTGTCCGCCCTAAAATTCGACGCATTTTCTGGGTTTTTGCGCGGATTCATGGACTTGGTCTACCTACGCGACGGTCGGCTGTTCGTGCTCGACTACAAATCCAACTTCCTGGGAGAAAACTACGCCGATTACGGCAACAAGGCGTTGCAGGCCGCGATGGAGGAGCACCACTACTTGCTCCAAGCGATGCTCTATTCCGTGGCCTTGCATCGGTACGCTCAGGTGAGGATCGAGAATTATTCCTATGACCTGCATTTTGGAGGCATGCATTACTTGTTCCTGCGGGGGATGCACCCGGCGCTAGCCGACCATGGTGTCTACCGTTTTCGCCCCAGCCTCGAGGCGATTGAGCGGCTCGCCGGGGTGCTCGGACAGCAGGCTCACTTGGGTGAAGGGCGGGACGCATGAGCCAGGATGTTTGGGGCACATTGACGATTGAGGCGCTGCTCGAGCGTGTCCGCGCGGCGCCAGGATTTCAAGCGATTGATCGGCAATTTGCCGTGTTCTGTGCCGAAGCTGAGCGACAGGCTGCCTGTCGCAGCGCTGTGTTTGTCGTTGCTCTGGTCGTCAGCAGAGCGCTGCGTGAAGGTCATCCGTGCATCGTGCTCAAGGACATTGAGCTGGGTCCGTGGGTCAGTGGCTGGCTCGAGGCGACTGGCCTGATGGAAGTGACCGCCACGTTGCCGTGCTTGCTCAAGCAGGCGCGCTCCGTCACGACGTTGGTGTCGAGCGAGCCAGCTGGATCTGCAGCGCCAGCGCTCGAGCCCGTGGTCGGTCCCCCACTGTCCGCCCAAGCACCTGCGACACCATTGGTGTTTGACGGAGTTGAGCGGGTGTACATGACCCGCTACTACCTTCATGAGCAACGTTTGGCGCACAGTCTCACGCGATTGATCGACGCAGAAGATCACGAGGACGAACTAAAGCTGAAGTGGCTCGATGAGCGTCTACAGCACTACTTTCCTTTGGACCCGGCTGAACAAGAGCCCGACCTGCAGCGGCTCGCCGCACGAAATGCCGCACGGAGTCGCGTACTGGTCGTGTCGGGGGGCCCGGGGACGGGCAAGACGGCAACCGTGGCCAAGATCCTGGCTCTACTCGTGGAACAAGCGGCCTTCGAGGCCCGCTCGACGCCGCGCATCGTGCTGTTGGCCCCTACGGGCAAGGCGGCAGCGCGGCTCAACGAGTCAATTGTTGGCGCGATCGAGCGCCTGAATCTCCCTCAGGCCATGCGCGCGACGATTGCGCCCCACGCCATGACCATTCACCGCGCGCTGGGTGTGCGTGCTGATTCTGCCACGCGTTTCGTCAGGGGGGAGAGCTATCCGTTGGTCGCCGACGTCGTTGTCGTCGACGAAGGCTCGATGGTGGACCTGGCGCTGATGCGGCACCTTTGTGAGGCACTTCCGGGGACAGCGCGTCTGCTTGTGCTCGGGGACAGAAACCAGCTGGCGTCGGTGGAGGCCGGAAGTGTGTTTTCTGACCTGTGCGAGGCGTTGGGCCAGGTACAAGCCTCTCGGCGTGACGCGCAGCCTGCGGCCGTGACCGAACTCACCAAGAGCTATCGTTTTAAGCAGGACAGTGGGATTGCGGCGCTCGCGGAGAGCGTGCGCTTGGGGTCATGGTCAGAGTTTTCGCGCGTGCGGCACGCCGGTCATTCAGAACTTGCGTTCTACGACGCGATTGACGAGCGCGCTTCGCTCCGATCGCTGCTGAGCATGGCTGAGCGTCAGTGGGACGCGGCGTTTTCTTCTGCAAGCCCAGAGCAAGCCCTGGAGCACTTTGCACGATTCCGCGTGCTCTGTGCGCACCGTGAGGGAACGTTTGGCGTGCAGAGCCTCAACCAGAGCATTGCCCACCATCTATTTTCGCGAGGTTACCTGACTTCTCCCTCCGACTTGAGCCGGGGTCAACTGCTGATGATCTTGGAGAACGACGCCACCCTAGGCGTCAACAACGGGGACGTGTTCGTCGTTTGGCCGGCAGAGGATGGGCGACTGTGGGCGTGCTTTCCAAAAGGAGAACAGCTGGCGCGTCGCGTTTCGCTGCCCCAACTGCCTCGCCATGAGCTGTGCTTTGCGATGACCGTCCACAAGAGCCAAGGCTCGGAGTACGCCGGGGTAGCCTTGGTGCTGCCGGCTCCGGGGTCGCCCGTCGTTACGCGGGAATTGCTCTACACCGGCATCACGCGTGCCAAACAACACGTGTGCTTGTTTGCGCCGGAACCAACGCTCGAGGAGGCGATTCAAAAGCAAGTGGTACGGCGCTCTGGCTTGAGTGTAGCGCTCAGGCGCGAGGTGGCAGTGATGGGGCCTAGAGGACGCGCTCTAGACTGATGGGAACCTGCGCTTGGAGCAACGCTGGAACGCCTTCGCGCTCAATCAGGTCTTTGACACGAGCAAGCTCATTGCGCAGAAGTTCGGCGAGCGATTCGCTCCCATCGAGGACGCCACGCCGCGCGAGTGCTTCGAGCTTAGTTGCCGTCTCACGAACGCGTGCAGCTCCAACGTTGGCGCTGGCGCCTTTGACAGTGTGGGCCGCCCGAAGCAAAGACTGCACATCTGCTTGTTTGATCAGGGCGTCCATGGTGCTCAAGTAGCCCGTCATTTCGAGCAAATAGTCGGTCAAAATGTCTTGGATGAACTCTGCGTCGCCATCACAGGCTTCGACGAGGTAGGTGAGGTCCAAGACTTTCGAACTGTGCTCTGACATCGTTCCATCAGACAACGGCCGCTGCGGCGTTTGTGTTAACCGCAATTCGGCGGCTTGCTCGGCGTAGTCGTGCGCACAGGGGCGAGCTACGCCCACATCACGGGTTGGTGTTTGAGGAATGACTACAGCTGCGGTGGTTGACGTAGCTCGTGGGATATTGTGGGTGAACTGAACAAGTGAGCCAGCGTGCCTGAATTGCCCGCATTTTTGCAGCCACGGGCGTTGCTTTCTGCCGGCGGACAGTAGCGACGTGGGTAGGACGGTATGGTAGTTTGTTAAGGTGTTGTGGCTTCGTGCTGGCGTTGAAGCGCTTACAGCGCCGTCCGTCCATTTGGAGCGCCAAGTGGAACGAGGGACCGCTCGTCTGTTGGCGGTTTGTTCGATTGGCATCGCGGCAATATTTGGGACGCTACATACAGTGAACGAGCCCACGGTGGGTTTGCCCGTGGTGGGTGCGGTGACCTACGGGTGTGTGCTCACCAGTTATGTGCTGAGTCGCACCCGGTTTTACCGGGCTGGCAGTGTGGTACTGAGTGTCCTGTTTCCAAGCATCGCGCTCACTGAAGCGGTCTACGCCGGTCAGGTTGCGTCCAGCTCGATGTTTCACGCAGCGCTTGCACCCTTCATCGCTGGGATGTTCTTGGGCGTACGGGCTGCCGCCTATTGCGCGGCCGCAATTTTTGTTGTCGTGATGGGACTCTTGAGCTTTTTACAAGAGCAGTTCTCGCTAGCAAAGTCAGTAGAACTGGCCACTTCTTGCTTGTTTTCGTCGTTGCTCGCCGTGACGTATGCCGTGCATCGCGACTGGCTGGATGACAAACGCCGGGGAGGAAACCAGCTGCAAGAAGCGCAGCTCCTCCAGATGCAGAAGATGGAGGCAGTGGGACGTTTGGCGGGCGGCATTGCGCATGACTTCAACAATCTGCTTACCGTGATTGCGGGAGGCGTCGAGCTCTTGGGGAGGCGGAGTGCGCAGAAGGAGCTGCGGCTGATCGAGTCGGCCACCAATTCGGCGCGGGCCCTGACGTCACAACTGCTCACGTTGTCCCGACAGAGCGTGGTTCAAAACGCCAGCTGTGATTTGGGTGCGAACCTAGCGCAAATGGATCGCCTACTCGGGCGCATCATCGGCGAGGACATCACCCTCAAAATCCATCTGGCGCCGGGCCTTCACCACGTAAAACTGAGTGATACGCAACTGCAACAGATCGTGCTCAACCTGGCGACGAACGCTCGCGACGCCATGCCCAAGGGTGGTGTTCTTGAGCTCGCCGCGCGCAACGATGGTGAGGAGCGAGTCGTTCTGACCGTGAGCGACACGGGGATCGGTATGGACGAAGTAACGCAACAGCGTGCGTTCGAGCCGTTCTTCACCACCAAGCCCGTGGGTAAAGGCACAGGGCTGGGGCTCTCCATGGTGTTTGGCTTGATCACCCAATCAGGTGGGGTCATCAGCATCGACTCCAAATCAGGGTTTGGCACTACGTTTGAACTCACCCTTCCTCGGGCAGAACGAGCCGTGTTTGGCAGTGAGAACGTGGATCAAGGTCTGGAGCTGTGGGGGCACGCAGAGGGCACAATTCTGCTTGTGGAGGATGACGCCCGGGTGCGCAGCGTTTGTCGGACGGTGTTGCGACGCGAAGGCTACAAGGTGATCGACGCTGGCGACCCAGTCGAAGCCATCGAACTATTTCGCGCCAAAGGCCATGAAGTGGACTTGGTGATCAGCGACATCGTGATGCCCAAGATGACCGGGGTAGAATTGGGCGACGTGCTGCGAAGGGAGCGTCCGGATTTGAGCATTCTGTATGTGAGCGGTTACGCGCCGGAGGATGTTTTGGGCCGGGGGTTTGACACGCGGGCGCTGCTCAAAAAGCCGTTCCGGCCTGTGGAGCTGTTGCGTCGAGTGAGTTCCGTTTTGCACGGTTTGGACAGCCAGATGCCTCCCGCGGTGAGTTCACCGGTCGTTGGCTTGAGTCTGCCGGTCTATGATCACATCGCCGACCAGGACGAAGAGTCTCTTGAGAGACGCATCTTGGATATCGATCAGGTGGGCAAATTGCCATAGGTTGCCGCAGTCTTGGCTGGGCTTCTTGAGTAAGCTCGCAAGAGCCCTTACCGTTTGAGGTGAAGATGGCGAGGGATGACCGTCCTCAGACGTTGCTTCCACTTTCACGCGTGCCAGAGGGGCAAGCGACAGATGGTGAGCATTCCGGAGTGGGCTCGACGCTTGCTGGGCACACTGCGCTCGAGATAAGCGCGCTCCTGCCGGCCATTGTTCATTGCGTGCCCGCGGCCCTCCTCGTCGCTGACGCCGACTATCGCATCCTCGTTGCGAATCCAGCCGCATTGTCCGTGCTCGGCGCGCGTCAGCCTTCACTTTTGGGCTACACGCTGGGGCGCTTTTTGTCGATTGAGTTGCTTGAGGCTGCGCGCTGGCAGTTGAGTGCGCAGCCGGGCCCGTTCAAGTACCGCGAGCGGGTAGAGCACGCGGACACGGTGCGCGAGATCGAGGTCTCGGTGGACGTGCTCTCGGCCGCGGCTGGAGAGTACTTGTGCCTCGCCCTTGACGCCGTTCCCCCTGGCAGAACTGCGCAAATCGAGCGGAGCGCGCTCGGAGACGCAAACGCAGCCTACTTTGAGCGCGCGCATCAACTGGAGGCGTTTAGGCACGTCACGAGCACCTTTGCTCATGACTTCAACAACCTGCTGTCGGTTCTCATGGGCAGTCTCGAGGCGGCGACACGCCGCATAAAGAAGTCAGAGTCTCCCCTCGAGGACATCGAGCGCGCGCTCACCGCGACCGAGCGCAGCGTGCGATTGACTGCGCAAATCCTGCAGTATGCGAAGCGAGATGAAACGAGAGCGGAGATCCTGGTCCCCAGCCAGCAGGTCTTGGAGCTGCGCGGCTTGCTCGAGCTGATCTTGGGTGACGAGATCGATCTCAGTATCCAAGACCACTCCGAGCGGGAAGTGTCAGTGTCAGCCAGTCAATTGGAGACGGCCGTGCTCAACTTGGTCATCAATTCTCGGGACGCCATCACGGCGCCGGGTAAGATTGAGATTGCGATTGAGCCTCGGGCCTTGTCCCTGGCAGAAGCGCCGGCCCTGCAAATCCCCGCGGGTGACTACGTGGTGATCGCGGTGCGCGACGACGGGTGTGGGATGAGCGAGGATGTGAGACGACGCGCGATTGAACCGTTCTTTACCACCAAGGTACGGGGAAGAGGGACGGGGCTTGGGCTCAGTTCGGTCAGTGGCATCATGCGCACCGCGGGCGGCTGCTTACACATTGCCTCTGCATTGGGGCAGGGGACGCTGGTGGAACTCTTCTTTCCCGTCGCGACTAGAAGCTGATGCGCACACTCTGTCGAAGCACTCCGCGCATGGCACGTGGGTCACAGACGAAGCTCGTGATGCGGCCAAACGTGATGCGATCCATGGATTGGAGCCACGGCTGCTCCCCTTCGCCGATGCGACGATTGTTGACGATGGTGCCGTTCTTACTCCCCAAGTCGACAATGCGCGTGCCTCCATCGCCGATCAACAGCTGAGCATGGCGTGAAGAGACGGAAGGATCATTGAGGAGGATGTCCGCGCCTGCTGAGCGGCCGATCTCCAGCGCGCGCTCAAATCCCCGGAGAGGGACCAGGCAATAAGGTGCCGCCATGAGTTCCGCGAGCAGTTCAATCTGATCAGCGTCCGCGGTGTCGTCCAGCTTGGCGGAGACCGTGGGGAACTCCGAGGTGGTCATCCATCCGCCGTGCTGCAGGTGCGGTGGCACTTCCTTGAGCGCGCAGCGGACGAGATCGGCCATGCCATGACCCTGAACGTCATCGTCGGGCGCACGGATCAACAGCAACATGGATCCGAACGCTAGCTGGTCCAGCTGCTCCGAACTGGCTTCCACCAGTGACTCCACCAAATGCGGCGGAGAAAGTTTGCCTGATCCAATCAGATGCACGGTTCGGGCATCATACTCAATTGTTGCCCGACAGTGGAGCCCGGGCGTGGCGACGCCCAAATAGCGACGACCCGTCCTCCAGGGCTGGAGGACGGGTCGTAGCCTCGACGAAACATGTGTGTGCCCAGTGTAGTGCCCAGTGGCACTTCACTTACAGGCTCAGCCTTCCAAGTAGTAGCGCAAGGAACGTGAGCGACGTGAACTCTTGAGTTTTTGCAAGGCCTTGGCCTCAATCTGGCGAATGCGCTCGCGAGTTACGTTGAATTCCTTGCCGATTTCTTCCAGCGTATGCTCGCTCTTCTCGCCGATGCCAAATCGCTTCTGCAGTACGCGTTGTTCGCGCACACTGAGCGAATTGAGGAGCTCACGCGTCTGCTTGTTGAGATCGGTCGACATCAGGCTGTCCGAAGGGCTAGGGGCCTTCTGATCCTCGACGAAGTCTCCCAGCGTGCAGTCGCCATCTTCACCGCGTGGGGTCTCCAGGCTGAGCGGTTCTTTCACGATACGCAGCAGCGAGCGCACCTTGCTCACGGGGATATCGAGGCGCACGGCCAATTCTTCAGGCGTGGGCTCCCGGCCCAGCTCCTGCACCAGATCGTGCGCGGTGCGGTGCATCTTGTTCATGGTTTCGACCATGTGCACGGGGATACGGATGGTGCGCGCCTGGTCGGCGATGGCGCGGGTGATGGCTTGGCGGATCCACCAGGTAGCATACGTGCTGAATTTGTAGCCGCGACGGTACTCAAACTTGTCTGCGGCGATCATCACGCCAATGTTGCCTTCTTGAATCAAGTCCAGCAGCTGTAGCCCGCGGTTGGTGTAACGCTTGGCAATGGAGACGACCAACCGCAGGTTGGCCTCAACGAGCTGCGCCTTGGCGCGCTGCGCTTTGGTCTCACCCGAGCGTACGATCTTGGCCAGCCGATTCAGATCGCGATACTCCTCTTCCGTCAC
>Ga0315910_10001611_pt1 | contig 20607 bp, 13 predicted proteins | sample EdamamesoilMG_FD_204470 | JGI IMG/M metagenome (GOLD analysis project Ga0315910, IMG submission 204470) | Garden soil microbial communities collected in Santa Monica, California, United States - Edamame soil | ecosystem: Environmental > Terrestrial > Soil > Garden | place: USA: California...
TCCGCCGCACGAAACCACAGGTGGAACGAGGTGCCTCTGCCCAGGGCGGACTCCACGAACACGGCGCCTCCGTGCTGCACCATCGCGCCGTAGACGATCGAGAGCCCAAGGCCGGTGCCCTTGCCTGGCGCCTTGGTCGTGAAGAACGGCTCGAAGATACGATTCTGCACGTGCGCCGACATGCCGATCCCATTGTCGCCGACGCGGATGCGCACGTAGCTCCGATCGCTGCGGAGACCGAGATACCTCAGCTCGGACTCGCCCTTGTCGACGGTGTCCACCGCGATCTGGATCGCTGGCGCGCTGACGACGGGATCCGCGACGGCGTCGCGGGCGTTGAGCAGGACATTGACGAGCGCCTGCTCGAGGCGGGCCGCGTCCACGCCGACGAAGGGGCTCACCTCGGGATGGCGTGCGACGATCTCAATCGAGCGGTCGAACGTGGGCCGGCACATCGCCACGGCGCGCTCCACGAGCTGACGAGCCTCGGTGGCCCGCCGCGGAGCGCCGTGCGCGCGTCCCGCAACGGTCGTGATTTGGGCGACCAGCTCCGCCGCCTGCAACGCCGCAGACCGGGCTGCGCCCAGCAGCTCTGCCATGTCGGGAGGCGCGTTGGAGAGCGCCAGGTCGATGTTGGGGATGATGCCCATCAACAGGTTGTTGAAGTGGTGGGCCACGCCGGCGGAGAGCTGGCCGATCGACTCGAGTCGCTCTGCCGCCTGGCGGCGGGCCACGAGCTCGCGTTCCTCGGTGACGTCTCGCGCGCTGCCGATGAACTTCGCCGGGCTGCCGTCTGCGGCGCGGGTGATCACCGCGTGAGCGGCGACGTGCCGGATGCTGCCGTCGGGACGAACCACCCGGTGCTCCATCGGCGGATAACTCCCCGTGGCGAGCGCCACCTGGATGGCCTGGGTCATCCTGTCCGCATCGTCCGGGTGAAGCGAGCGCACGTAGGCCGAGCGTGCCTGGGGCAACTCGGCGCGTGTGAGCCCCCAGATCTCGAGCATGGTGTCGTCCCACTCGACGACGTCGCCCTGGATGTCCCACTGCCACAGCCCGAGCCGCGTGGCCGCGATGACTAGACGGAGCTTCTCCTCGCTCTCACGCAGCGCGCGCTCGGGGGGGCGCAGCTCCGTGAAGACGAGCAGCGCACGGGCCCCGAGCAGGCCGACGCTCACCCGCAGCGAGCACGGCGTGCCGTCGCCGCGCAGCACGTGAAGCTCGAACGGCTCGACGCGTTGAGCGCTCGCGGGGCGCAGCGAGCACCACCAGGCGTGCGCCCTCTCGACCGCAGCTCGGGAAGAGAACGTGCCGTTCGAGAGACCGCCAGCAGTGACGCCGCTCGACACGGCACGACTCCACAAGCCGTCGAGGCAGGTCAGCCCCGCCACGTCGCACTCGAGCAGATGCATGAGCTCTCGATTCATGCCGAGCACGCGCCCTTCCGCCTGCACGTCGGCGACAAGCGCCGGCAGCGGAAACGCATCGACCAAGCGTTGAAGCGCCCGGACGTCCAGGGCATCCGCCTCGATCGGCCCCTCCACGAGTCATCGTGTACACGATGCGTCCGGCCTCAGCAACTGAGCGATCGGTCGCGACGTCGATCGAAAGGCCGGGCAGAGCTGGATGAACCGGGAGCGCACGCGTCACGTGCGCTCAGCCTGGCGGAGGAGGCTCGTTTCACCAGTAACGCGGCGTGGAGCCCGGCACTGGGGGGACGAGATCTCGACGTCGGTCGCGCACGGCTGGCGCACCCCCCCCTCGCCGTTCATCGGCGCCGCGCCGCCGATTTCACTGGCAAAACACCGTGGCGGGATAACTCTCCTGCACGAGGCAGCCGTCGAGGCCGCAACCCTTGCAAGCACAGGCTGCCTCGACGTCGTCGAAGCACGCGCCGTTGGCGATGAAGTCGCACGCCTGTGCGCCATGGGCTTCTGGAACGGAGCCATCCGCGCAGGCGACGGGCTCGACCGGCGTGGTCGGTTCGGCGGGCTCCACCTGTCCCGGGGTGCCGCAACCCACGCCGCTGCCGGGGAAGCCGGGTGAGGTGTTGCCCCCGGGGTCGGCGTTCGTACCGCCGCCGACGTTGGGGTCGCTGCTGACCGGTGCGTTGGGATCGCTGCTGACCGGCGCGCCCGGATCAGAGCCGCCCCCGTCCGACGGACAGAAAGCCTGCGCCGGAAAGCTCTCGGCGAGGATGCAGGTGTCGCTGCCGCAGCCTGCACACGCGCAGGCGGCCTCGGCGTTGTCGAAGCACAGGCCCTGAGCCGTCACCTGACAGAAGCCGTCGGGTGCGTCCGCCTGCGCCACACCCTCGTCGCACGCCGCGGCGCTCTCTTCGCTCGCGTCGTCCGTGTCGCCCGCGCTGAACGGTTGCTCGCGCTCGCCGAGCGGTTGGGTGGAGGAGCCGCACGCGCCGAGGCCGAGCGCGAGCAGGCTGCCGAGCAGGCAGGTCGAGAGCGTCTGGATATGAAGGGATCGAATCATTTTGATTTCTCGCTGGAAGGAAGGGTGGAGTTGCAATCAGGGTTGGAACGAAAGTGGTCCGCGGGGCGCACCGCCCCCGTGCGCCGCCGCTGCCGCTCCCGTGCGGTGACGGCGCCGGTGTCCCGGCGTGTGTCGGCTATCGAGGGCCGGCTCGAGTGAGCAGCCCGAGTGGGCGGCGCCCGTAGCGCTAGAAGGTGCCGATCTCGAGCAGGCGCGCCGAGGTCGTGCCGTCGGCAGAGCCATCGCCATCGTCGATGGCTTGGCCCGAGACGCGGCCGCTCCAGGCCTCGTTGCCCAACGTCAGCCCGAAAATCACGAGCACTCGATCGTATGCGGCCGGGTCGACCTCGGTGACGCGGAACGAGCCTGTCAGCTCTCGAGCGTCCAGCGTGGCCCCGCCCGTGGCGCGTGTCGTGCTCTCGGCCAGGAGCCGAAACGACAGCGACTCGGCGAAAGCGCCGTCGCTCGTCGCGAAGCTCAGCGTGACCGGCAGCGACACCACGTCGTTGCACTGCGTGACCTCGTCAGCGCCGCCGACCTGTGCGACGGCGGCCTCCGCGCCGGAGCTCGACTCCGTCCACTCGCGCTCCTCGAAGGCGACCATGCCGTCGCTGCGCTCGAGCGTGAGCGTGAGCCGGGTGCTCGAGCCGTCGCTCCACTCGAGGCGCGTCTCGCGCTCGGCACCGAGCGCGTTCAACAGCCCGTCTGCGCTGAAGCCGAGGGGGGAGAGCTCGCTCCAGGCCAGGTTGCGACTCTCCACGGCGAGGCAGCCGACGTCTTCCTCGCCCGTCTGGCCACCGATCGACGGATCGTCTGCATCCGGTTCGTTGCTGGCGGGGCCAGTGTCATCGGAGCCGCAAGCGACGGCCGCAGCGAGCAGAACCAGGCAGGCAGAGCATCGACGAGTCATCTCGATCCCTAATCTGATGCAGACCCCACCTGGGCACCAGTGAGGTTTCGCACGTTCCATGCCGCAGAGTCGGCGGGTTATGTGCGAAACTGCATGTATGGACTTCGAACAGATGGCGTCCGAGCTGATTCGAGCGCTGCGCGGGCGCCGCTCGCAAATGGCGTTCAGCCGCCGCCTCGGCTTTCGCACCAACGTGGTTCACACCTGGGAAGCCCAGCGCCGCTGGCCCACGGCCAGCCGCAGCCTCGCCGCCGCGCAGCGTGTGGGTGTGGACCCCAAGGCGGCGCTGGCGCGCTTCTACGGCACCGTTCCGCTTTGGGTCGGTAGCACCGACCCGACCAGCCCCGAGCTGGTCACCCGCCTGCTCGAGGATCTGCGGGGGCGCACCAGCATCGGCGACGTGGCGCGGCGGACCGGGCGCAGCCGCTTCGCCGTCGCGCGCTGGCTCAAGGGTGAGGCCGAGCCCCGCTTGCCCGACTTCTTGCGCCTGATCGAGGCCATGAGCTTGCGCGTGCTCGACTTCGTCGCGGCGTTTGTCGACCCACGACAGCTGCCGTCGCTGGGTGAGCGCTGGGAGAAGCTCGAGGCGGGGCGCCGCGCCGCGTTCGAGCTGCCGTGGTCGCACGCCGTGTTGCGCGTGCTGGAGCTGGAGAGTTATCAGCGCGAGCCCCATCGCCCGGGTTTCGTCGCCGAGCAGCTCGGCATCGACCTCGCCGAGGAGAACGAGTGCCTGGCCGCGCTGCTCGCCTCGGGCCAGCTCGACTGGGACGGCAGCCGCTATCGCGTCGGCGCGCAGCTCACGGACACGCGCCGCCACCCCGAAGCGGGGCGCATCCTCAAGCTGTTCTGGGCACGCCAGGCGCTCGGGCGGCTGGAGCGCGAGAGCCCCGGCCTGTTCTCGTACAATCTCTTCTCGGTCTCCGAGCGCGACTACGAGCGGCTGCGCGAGCTGCACCTGGCGTATTTCCGCGAGCTGCGCCGCATCGTGGCCGAATCGGAGCCTGCCGAGCGCGTCGTCCTGGCGCAGCTCACGCTGCTGCCGCTGACGGCGGGCCCGGACGCGGGCGGATGAGCGGGTTTTTCACCCCTCACGCCCGGCGGCGAGCTCACTCACAGGTCTCGTTCAAGTCCGCGCAGAACGCCTCATCAACCGCTGCGTCGGGGCGGGCCGCACGGAACTCGGCAGTGCATGCCATCAACTCGCCCGCGATCCCGTTCACGTAGCAGCCGAGATACAGGCGCTCGCGCGTCTCGGGCGTGCACTCACCCGACCCCACGAGGGCGGAGCAGGCGCAGTAGTCTTCCGAGGCCAGCACGCATTGTGGGCTGGAGGGCTCCCCACACTGGCAGCCGTCGTCACAAGGGCCGGGGTTCAAGCCAAATCTCTCGCACAGCGTGTCGCATGAAGTCTGGATGGGTTGCCCGCCCTGGCAGACCACGACCCGTACCTCGTCGAGGCAGATGGACTGCGCCCCAGCGCTACACGCCAGCTCCAGGTCGACCTCGCTGACAGGGCCGTTGCTGGCAGGCAGGTCGTCGGCTGGCGCAGGCTGAGCAGGCGGCGCGGCGGCGTCCGATGGAGGGAGCTCGCTCGGGGTGGGCTCGATCGCGCCAGCGTCGGATGGCGTTGCATCGCTGCTCTCCGGCGCGGCAGGTGCCGCGCTCGGGAGCGACGGCGCGCTCGCAGAGCCCTCGGAGCCACCGCACGCGCAGGCGAGCAGCAGCGCGCCCGCCACCGCCCAACGCTGGCGTTGATCGCTGGCGCCGGGCGCCCGCCCCCGGAGCCCAGGGCCCTGATCCAACAACGCGATACCGCTGCTCATTTGTCGATCCCTGTCATCGCGCTCGCCGGCTGGCAAGGGCGTAGCTGGGCGCCTGCTGCATTTCAGGATAATTCCAGCGACGGGAGACCAGGCCCGTGCCGGGATCGCGGTGAATTGCGCCGAGCGCGCGCGGTGCGCTTTGAAGAGGTCACGCTCACACCTCCCAGCCACCGCCGAGCGCGCGGTACACGTCGACGTACGACAGCAGCACGTCCAGGCGTGCTCGCACCTGCGCCAGCTCCGCGTCCAGTCGCCGGCTGTTCGCGTCGAGCACCTCCAGGTAGCTGCTCGAGCCGCCCTCGTAGCGCGCCTCGACCAGGGTGAGCGCCTGACGCGACGCCTCGACCAGCCCTTCGCGCGACATGGCGAGCTCCCGATTGCGGTGGAAGCCGACGAGCGCGTCGGAGACCTCGCGCATGGCTTGCAGGATCGTGCTCCGGTACGACAGCTCCGCTTGCTGGGCCCGGGCGTCGGCCGCCTCCACCTGCGCGCTGCGCCGCCCGCCATCAAACAGCGGCTGCACCAGCCTGCCCGCTGCGCCGAGGAAGGCCACGGGGGAGGTGAACAGCGCCACCAGCGCGTTGCTGGCGACTCCGCCCGAGCCCGTGAGCTCGAGGGATGGAAATTGATCGGCGCGCGCCACGCCGACCTGGGCGTTGGCGCTCACCAGCTGTTGCTCTGCGGCCTGGATGTCCGGGCGCCGCTCCAGCAAGGCCGACGGCAGCCCAGCGGGCACCGCCAGCGGCAGCGCCTGCGCGGAAAACGGCCGACCGCGCGTGATCGGGCGCGGATCGAGGCCGAGCAGGGTCGAGAGCAGGTTCTCTTGCTGCTCGATCCGGCGCGTCAGGTCGATGCTCTCGCCCTCGGCGAGCTGCACCAGCTCGCGCGCTTGGTGCACGTCGATGAGCGAGCCGGCTCCCGACTGCTCGCGTCGCTCGGTGAGCCGCAGCGACTCGCGCCGGGCCTCGAGCGCGCCCACGGCGATCGCCCGCTGCTGATCGAGCGCGCCCAGGTTGAAATACGCGCTGGCGACCTGCGCCACGAGGCTCTGGGCGGCGGCGCGCCGGCCCCATTCGGTAGCCAGCAGGTCCGCCCGCGCCGCCTCGCTCGCGCGGCGGAACTTGCCCCAGAAGTCGATCTCCCACGACGCCTTCAGCTCGGCGCTGAACTCGCTGCGCCCCGCCGAGCGCGAGCCCGAGAAACTGCGCGATCCGTCGGCAGACAGCTCGGCGTTCAGCGTCGGGAGCTGATCGGCGCGGGCCAGGCCGAGCTGAGCCTCGGCCTCGAGCAGGCGGGCGGCGGCGATGCGCACGTCATAGTTTCGCTCGAGCGCCGTGCGAATCAGCCACTGCAAGGTCTCGTCCTCGAACAGCTCCCACCAGCGACGATCGGCCAGCGACGTGGACGCAGACGTGGGCTCCGGCGCTGGGCCGCGAAAGGACGCCGGCGATTCGACCTGCGGCCGTTCGTAGTTGGGGCCGACGTTGCAGGCAAACAGTGGGCCTAGGGCCAGCAGACTGGCGACGACGGAGGGCAGGCGATGTCTCATGAGTGACCCACTGGGCGCGGTGTTCGAGGGGCGGACGCGAGGAACGTGTGGACGGCCACAGAGGCCGGCGGTGCTCTTCCGCCGGCCCTGGCGCCCTGTTCGTCAGATCAACCGGCGACCTGGTTGATGGTGATGTTGAGCTCGATGTTCTGGTCGTTGACCTGGACCGAGCTGCCCGAGTCGTCGTAGCTCTCCTCGGGCTCGTAGGAGCTCGTCTCGTAGCCGCCCTCGTCGTAGCCGTAGCCCTTGTCGTAGCTCTTGTCGTGGCCGCGCTTCTTGCCGTAGCCGCGCTTCTTGCCGTAGCCCCAGCCGTGGCAACCGCCGACGACCTGGTCGAGCTCGCCGTCGGCGAGGGTGTTGATGGAGGCGGCGGCGGTGGAGTCGTTGAGCTTGATCATGGTGGTGGTTCTTTCCGGTAAAAACTGGGTGTGGTTCGTGTGGGGTTGTCGTGCGCGGCTCAGCCGGCGACCTGGTTGATGGTGATGTTGAGCTCGATGTTCTGGTTGTTGACCTGCACCGAGTCGCTCGAGTCGTCGTAGCTCTCTTCGGGCTCGTAGGAGCTCGTCTCGTAGCCGCCCTCGTCGTAGCCGTAGCCCTTGTCGTAGCTCTTGTCGTGGCCGCGCTTCTTGCCGTAGCCGCGCTTCTTGCCGTAGCCCCAGCCGTGGCAGCCGCCGACGACCAGGTCGAGCTCGCCGTCGGCGAGCAGGTTGATGGAGGCGGCGAGCGTGTCGTTCTGCTTGATCATGGTGGTTGTCTTCCGTGGTTCGAGTCGTTGTTTGCGACGCGGGCGCTCGGTCTCGGCTCTGTCGTGCCTGCCACTCGAAGCGTCGCGCTCGAACACCCCTCTAGCAGCGACCGTGCCAAGCTCCCGCAGCCCGCTTGCCCGCGGAAAATGCGCCGAAAGCGGGCTCCGGACACGACGTGGACAGTCCGCGGGGGCAAAGCGAGGACTGTCCGAGGCTGCCCGTTTCCGTGTTTCACGGGGCACGGCGCCAGCGGCGGCGGCGGATAGTCAGCCCAGAGAGCGAGACGCCATCGCGCTCCGGGTTGGCATGCGCGGTGCTTAACGTCGAGCGGAGCGCGCGCGTGACAACCCACGCGACAACCCCGCGCCTCTTCACACGAGCCATGGAGCAATCGACAATGCCCTCCGCGCGGCACCGCCAGACCGGTCTCTCACTGATCCCGAAGCGCATCAGCGGGGTGACCCACGTCGTCGCCTCGCCGGTGGCGGCTCACGCGCTGCGCGCGACACCCTCCTACGGCAGCGCGCAGGAGACGGCGCCGCTCACGGCTGCGCCGCTGCGCGGCAGGATCAAGGAGACCATGGTGGGGGTCGGTTCGCAGCCGGACGGCATCGAGAGTGCTCACGGCGCGGGGTCGCGCGAACGCGGCTTCCTGAAGGAGACGGTCAAGTTCGGCTCTCCGGCGAGCTCGGCGCCCGCGCAGTCGCTCGACGAGCGCGAGCCGGCCATCTCGGCGGTGGCGCCGCGCCGCATCGCCGACATGCCCGTCGCGGCCGCCAGCGTTCCGCGCGCCAACGCCGAAGCGCGCGCCAACGCCGAAGCGCCGCGCGTCGACCCTCCGCCTCGCGCCGCCGCCGAGGCCCGCGCCGCCGAAGCGCCGCGCCGGGCCCCCGTCGCGCCGCGTACCCCGGCGGAGCGGGCCGAGCCTGCCCGTCGAGCCGAGCCCGAGCGGGCGCGCCCGAGCCACGCGGCGGCGGCCGAGCACGCCGCAGCCCCCCGCCTGTTCCGCACGGCCGCGGTCGACGCGCGCCGCGCCGACGCCCTCGGTCCCGAGCTCGCCGCCAACGTCAAGGGCAAGAGCTGGAGCCTGCTGCTCCTGATCCTGTCGCTGGTCACGCTGTCCTTCGCTGGCGCGGGCCTCGCCTCCGTCGAGGTCACCGCCGAGGCTCAGGGCGTGCTGCGAGCCCCCAACGGGCTGCGTCCCGTCGCCTCCGTGCTCGCCGGTGCCGTCACCGACGTGCAGGTGCAGAGCGGCGACGCGGTGGAGCAGGGTCAGGTCATCGCGCGCCTGGAGGCCACGGAGCTGCGCGCCGGGCTCCTCGCTCGCGAGCGTGAGCTCACGCTCGCGAGCGAGGACGTGGCCCGCTCCGAGCGTCACGACGCACAGCTGGAGGCCGAGAGCGCCCGGGCGCTGTCGCGCCGCCGCTCCGCCCTGCGCGAGCGCATCGAGGTCAACGCCGAGCGCCGCGATCAACGCCAGGTGCGCGACCAGAGTCTCGCCGTGCTGGTGCGCGACGGTGGCGCGAGCCGCGCCGAAGGTCTGGCCGCGAAGGAAGCCCTGCAGGACGCGACCGAGCAGGTCTCTTCGCTGTCCAACGAGCTCGCCCTGCTGGATCTCGAGATCGCCGATCGCGCGCGCCAGGCGCAGGAGCGCGACAGCGCCCGCAAGAGCCAGCTGGGGCGCGCCGAGGCCGGCCTGGCCGAGGCCCGCACGCTGCTGGACGCCACCGAGATCCGCGCGCCGGCGACGGGCCGCGTCGAGTCGCTGCTCGTCACCCCCGGCGCCGTCGTCGGCGCCGGCGGCGTGCTCGGCAACATCGTGCCGAGCGGCTCGCCGCGCACGATCACGGCCTTCGTCCCGAGCCGGGAGATCGCCTTCGTGCAGCCGGGGGCGCCCGCCAGCGTCGAGGTGCAGTCCCTGTCCATCAGCGAGTTCGGCCTCGCCCGCGCCCGCGTCACCCGCGTCTCGGCCGACGTGGCGACGGCCGCCGAGGTGCAGACCGCCCTGAACGAAGCGCTGCCGGGCTCGTTCGTGCGGGTCGAGCTCGAGCTCTGCGAGTCGAGCGAGAGCGCCAAGATGGAGCCGCTCTTGCGCTCCGGCGAGCGCGTGAAAATACGCCTGCATCGGCGCCAGCAGCGCCTGCTCACCCTGCTCTTCGACTTCGTCCAGCGGTGGGTGCAGTGATGCCGCTCTGGCAACGTCGGGTGCGCCCGATCCAGCAGATGGAAGCGGCCGAGTGCGGCATCGCCTGCCTGGCCATGATCCTCGACCACCACGGCTGCAGCAAGCCGCTCAAGGCCCTGCGCGAGGCGTGCGGCACGTCGCGCAACGGCAACAGCGCCGGCGACCTGCTGCGAGGCGCTCGCCAGCACGGCCTCGAGGCGCGCGGCCTGCGGCTCGAGCCCCAGGCCCTCTCGCAGCTGCGCCTGCCGGCGATCTTGCACTGGGAGCTCAACCACTTCGTGGTGCTGGAGCGCGTGCGCCGCGGCGCCGTCACCATCGTCGATCCCTCGAGCGGCCGCCGCAAGATCGACGCCGAGGTCCTCGACAAGAGCTTCTCGGGCGTGGCGCTGGAGCTCGCGCCGACGCCCGCCCTCGGCCGCATCCCGCACCGCTACCCCGGCGTGCGCCGTTATTTCGCCCAGCTGGGGCGCGTGAAGGCGGCGCTCGCGTTCGTCCTGATCGCGGGGGCCTGCATCCAGCTCGTCGGCGTCGTGTCGCCGGCCGTCAGCCAGCTGTTGATCGACGAGGTGATCCGCCCGGCGCGGACCGAGTGGCTGCTGCCGCTGATCGCAGTGATCGTGCTCGCCGCGGTCGTCGACCTGTGCCTGCGCTGGCTGCACGCCGTGGCGCTCGGCGCGCTCTCGGGCGTGCTCGGCGGCGCGCTCACCGAGCGGCTGGGCCAGCACCTGATGCGGCTGCCGCTGAGCTTCATCGAGAGCCGCAGCCGGGGCGACCTGCTCGACCGCGTCGGCGGCCAGGCGGGGCTCGGTGGTCTCCTGAGCAAGACCGTGTTCGGCGTCCTCGACCTGTTCTTCGTCGCGGCGCTGACCGCTCTGATGTTCGCGTACGAGCCGCGGCTGGCCGCGCTGACGCTCGCTGTCGACGTCCTGCGCATCGTCCTCGTGCGGCTCTTGCGCGAAGACGCGCGGCAGCGTGCGGGCGGCGAGCTCGCGGCCCGTGGTCGGGAGCACGCGGTGCTGCTCGAGGCGACGTCCTCCGCGGAGCTGATCAAGGCGTTTGGCATCGAGGACTCCGTGCGGGCCTGGTACGGCCGCCGCCTGTCCGAGCGGCTGCGCTGGTCCAGTCAGACGCGCCGCATGGGCGCCGCCGCCGGCCGCTTGCTGTCGGTGTTCGACATGGCGGCCCGCGCGCTCGTGCTGTGGTGGGGCGGCAGCCAGGTGATCGAAGCGCGCATGAGCGTCGGCGTGTTCGTCGGGTTCCTGGCCATCCGGGCGCTGATGAGCGGACCGCTCGGCTCGCTCCTGGGTACGCTGGAGGGCTGGCTCGGCTTGCAGAGCACGCTGACGCGCGCCGAGGACCTGTTCGAGGAAGACGCGATCTCGGTCGGACGCCGATCGGCCCACGGCATCCGCGGTCGGCTGCAGCTCATCGACGTCGGCTTTCGTTACGGCAGCGGCGGCCCCTGGGTGGTGCGCAACGTCTCGCTCACGATCGAGCCGGGCGAGCACGTCGTGTTCGCCGGTCCCTCGGGGCAGGGCAAATCCACGCTGCTGCGCATCGCGGCGGGCTTGATCGCCCCCACCGAAGGGCGCGTGCTGCTCGACGGCGTCGACCTCAGCCAGTACTCGCCGGCGTCGCTGGCATGTCGGCTGGGCATCCTGGCCGGAACACCGCTCGTGCTCGCCCAGAGCGTTCGCGACAACCTGCGCTTGCGCTGCACCGACGCGACGGACGAGGAGCTCGCGCGGGCCACGCACGACGCCTGCTTCGACGAGGTGATCGCGCGCCTGCCGAACGGCCATGACACGCAACTCGAGGCGAACGGCACGAACCTCTCGGGCGGCGAACGCCAGCGCCTCGGGCTGGCGCAAGCCTTGCTAGGAGAACCGCAGGTCCTGTTCCTGGACGAGGCCACCTGCTCGCTCGACGCCGCCACGGAGGCTCGCGTGCTCGCCCGCGTGCTCGCCCGCGACGCCACCGTGCTCTCGGTCGCCCATCGCCCCGCCGTGATCGCCGCCGCCGATCGGGTCTTCGTGGTCCGCGGCGGTGAGGTCAGCGCTCGCCCCGCCCACCGCCGCCCACACTCCGAACCCCTCGTCCAACCCCACCAGCGCCCCGCCCGGGAGATCTCCGCATGCAAGCTGCAGCTCGTCCGTTGAACGCCTCGCCCCGTACTTTCCAGCGCCTGCTCGGCGACGCCCTGCTCGCCGAGCGCTCGCTCTTGATCGAGCTCGCGGCGCTGGCCCTGATCGGCGCCCTGCTCGGGCTCGGGTTGCCCCAGATCTCGCGTATGATCATCGACGAGGCGCTGCCGCAGTCGGCGCCGCGTATGTTGCTCGTGCTCACGGCCTGCGCCGTGTGCGTGGGGGCGCATCAGGCCTGGGCGGGCTGGATGCAGGACAAGGTCACGACCGAGCTCGGCGTGCGCCTCGAGAAGAGCTCGCTCGGGGCCCTGCTCGGGGCCCTGCTCGACTCGGACTACGGCGTGCTGCGCCGGCGCGAGTCCGGCTGGATGGAAGAGACCGTGGGCGGCGCGAGCGGCGCCGTGGCGGCGTACGTCGGCGGCTTCGTCTCGCTGCTGAGCCAGAGCCTGTTCGCGCTCTCGTTCTTCTCGGTGCTGGTCCCCGCCTCGCCGCTGGCCGCCCTCGGCGTCGTGCTCGCCAGCCTGGCGCTGACCGCGCTCACGGCCGGCTTCGTGCGCTGGGAGTCGAGCTTGACGCGCGGCGCGCTGGACGCCTCGGCCCAGCAGCGACAGCTCTTGAACGGGCTCGTGTCGAGCCTGGTGTCGGTGCGCGGCCTGTTCGCGACCGAGCGGCTCGGCGCCGGCTGGAGCGCGGCGCTGCGCGCCTCCGTCGCCGCGTCCACCCGGCGTGCTCAGGCGGCGGCGCTGCGCGCCGTGGTCACGGGCGGCGCCTCGCGTCTGCTGGGCGTGTGCATCACCGTGTGGGGCGTCTATCGCACCGTGCAGAGCCAGCTCGGGGTGGGGGAGATGCTGTTCTTGACGTCGATGTCGGCAGGGCTGGCGGGGTCCATCCTGGCGATCGGCAGCACCTGGATCGGCTTCGTCGCGCTCGCGCCCCAGTTCGAGCGCATGAACGAGCTGCTCGCGGCGGCGCCCGCCGAGCCACCCGTGCGAAAGCCGGTGCGCCCTCTGGATGACGAGATCGTCGTCGACGGCGCCTGGTACCGCTACTCCGAAGATTCGCGCTGGGTGCTCGAGGCTCGCTCCTGGCGCGTGTCGCGGGGCGAGCACGTGCGCTTGCGCTCGCCGTCCGGCAGCGGCAAGAGCACCCTGCTCAGGCTGCTCGGCGGGCTGCTGGCTCCCGAGCGCGGCAGCGTGCGCATCTTCGGGCACGACCCGCGCCGGGCGCGCGAGCTGGTGCTCTACGTGCCGCAGCACTGCGAGCTGTTCGAGGCATCCATCGGCGATAACCTGCGCCTCCTGTCGAACGGGGCGTCGAACGCCGAGCTCGAGCGCGTGGCGCGCCTCACCGGGATGACGACGCTGCTCGAGGAGCTGCCGATGGGGCTCGAGACGCCGGTCGCCGCGCGCGGCCAGAACCTCTCCTCGGGCCAGCGCCAGCTCATCGTGCTGACCGCGGCCTTCGCCTCGCCGCGGCCCGTCATCCTGCTGGATGAGGCGTGGAGCCAGCTCGACGTCGCCGCGCGCCGCCGCATCGACTGGGACGCGCTGTCCGAGGGCCGCACCCTGATCTCGGTCGAGCACGACGAGAGCGTCTGACTCGAGCCCCAGTGGCCCGAACCGGCGCATCGGCCCATCCGCCGGACAACGGCGGTCGACATGCCCAGCGGCCGCGCGTCATGCGAGTATGGGAGACCGGAGCAAGCCGATGGCCGAGCTGCCATTGAATCAAGACACCATCGACTTCAGCCTGTCCACGTTCGCGGGGCATGGCGGGCCCCTCGTTGGCCTCACGCTGCTCTTCCATCCCGACGCCGCGCGCGTCGGCCAGGTCGCGCCGCTGTTTTCGCTGGCCATCGGCGGCACCCGCAAGCTGAGCCGGCTGGAGCCCGAGTTCCACTGGCACGGCGACGAGGCGGGGCAGCCGCTGATGAGCCCGGTGCTCAGCCGCACCCCGATCGTGATCCGCGCGGTCGACTCGGACAGACTCTCGATCGAGAACCCCGCCGGGTTGAACGCGGTCACCGTGCACGGGCAACCCGTGACGGCGCCGCTCTCCGTGTCCACCGACGAGCTGTCGCGTGGCGTCGTGATCAGCCTGTCCGGTTGTGTGCTGGTGCTGTTGCACTGGATCTCGGCCGAGCCCGATCCGCACCCCGATCAGGGCATCTTCGGCGAGAGCCTCGAGATCCGCCGCGTGCGCGAGGAGGTACGGCGCGTCGCCGACCTCGACGCCAGCGTGCTGATCCGTGGCGAGAGCGGCTCCGGCAAGGAGCTGGTGGCGCGCGCCATCCACACGGCGAGCCGCCGCAGCGCGGGCGCGTACATCTCGGTGAACATGGCCGCCATCCCCGCCAGCGTGGCGGCATCGACCCTGTTCGGACACGCCAAGGGATCGTTCACGGGCGCGCAGGCGCAGAGCCCCGGCTTCTTCGGCAGCGCCGACAAGGGCACCCTGTTTCTCGACGAAGTGGGCGAGACACCGCGCGAGATCCAGCCGCTCTTGTTGCGCGCGATCCGCGAAGGCGAGATCCAGCCCGTCGGCGAGCCCCGCGCGCGCCACGTCGACGTGCGCGTGCTCAGCGCCACCGACGCGGACCTCGAAGTGATGGTCGAGCGCGGCCAGTTCGGCATGCCGCTGCTGCGCCGCCTCGAAGGCTACACCGTCGCCGTGCCGCCGCTGCGCGAGCGCCGCGACGACCTCGCCCGCCTGTTCTTCCGCCTGCTCCGGCGCGAGCTCGGCGAGACCGGCGAAGCCCACAAGCTCGACGAGCCCGAGCCCAGCCAGAAACCCTGGCTGCCCGCCACCCTGCTCGAGAAGCTGCTCGACTACCGCTGGCCCGGCAACGTCGCCGAGCTCGAGACCATCGCCAAACGCGTCGCCATCACCAACCGCGAGCGCCAGAGCTTCCACCTCGATCGCATGATCGCCGACCGCCTCGGCGGCACCGACGCGAAAGACCCCCGAGAGCCGAAGGAGCAGGAGCGCCCCGGCACCACACGCGCCCGCTCCGACAGCGCGCCCCCGCCGCGCCCGCGCAAAGACGCCGCCTCCCTCGAGGACGCAGACATCGCCCGCGCCATGCGCGACAACCAGTTCAAGATCAAGGTCGTCGCCGAAGTCCTCGGCGTCTCGCGCTCCTGGCTCAACGTGCGCCTCGAGAGCTGCCAGGGCATCCGCAAAGCCAAAGACCTCAGCCGCGCCGAAATCCTCGACGCCCAGGGCGCCTCGAGCGGCGACCTCTCCGCCATGGCCGAGCGCCTCGAAGTCTCCGAACACGCCCTCAAGCTGCGCATGAAAGCCCTCGAGATCGACGGACGCTGACAGCCTCCGGCCCGGCACGAGCAGAGCCCGCTCAGGCAGGATTTCAGGGGCTCGTGCCGGCAAGCTCCCCGCCACCTGTCTTGAAGGAAGAGAGCCCAGCGATATGCTGTGCAAGCTTGTGCGGCATGCGTCAGCGTGTCTCACCGCTCGCGGAGGTTCTATTTGCCGCGATCGCCACTTCGCTGGATCCATCAGCAGACGCATACGAACGTGGTGTGACAGCCGCTGAGCGCTATGGATTTGTTAGCCTGCGCGTTTACTTTGCCACCGAATGTCTCGTGAAGTCTTCGGACGCACGCTCGGCAAACGAGCTTGGTCGTGCCTATCAGGCTGTTGGGTTGACATCACTCGCCTATCAAAAATACATGGAGGCAGGCGAAAGAGGTTCTGCTGTCGGTTGGATCAACGCGGCGCAATTGTTAGGGAACGGCGATGTTCCTGCTGCCGGATTGGCTCTTCTTGCTCGGCACAAGGGTGACTGGGAGAACGCTCTCGTGAAGCCTTGGGCAAAGTTTGCGATTGACGTTCCTGATGGTGAATCGCTTACGCTGCAGTTGGACGGTCGCTTGCGATTTCCGCTTCCGATGGCAGCTATGCCGCTTGTTCGTTTGATTCACGTCGAGGCAAACGACGACGTTACCGTGGCATTGGTCTGCGGCCCCGATGGTGCGGTAGGCGCAGCATATTCGCTGACGAGCGCTGAGTTCGAGCCCCGGTGGGTACAAATTCGCGAGTTCGCTGATGTCGAAGAGTCACCACACAAGGAATCTTCGCAGTGAACCGAGCTTCGGTGCTGCCGCGCTCAAGACCCGGGCTAGCGGCAAAGCCTAGTGTAACCTTGTCGACCGAGTATTGTTGATTGAGACGCAACTCCGTCGCTCAGCGCTGATTGCGCGTCTCGCGAATGACGGTCTCGACCCGGCGGACGGCAGCGGGCGTTGGGTTGCGGGCACGCGAGCCCTGACACGATGGCGTGGTTGCGAGCGCGGGGTGCGCGCCCTGCCCAGCACGGGCTTTACTCTGAGCCGCCGGTCGTGCTGCATTGGAAGGTTACTCGAGGGCCGTTCCCGGCCGATTCTCGAAGTGTTGCGGAGCGTGCTCGGCAACGCCATGCCCGCACATCGGCGTGCGGCGCGGAGAAGCGAGGCGTCTGCTCGTGGGCTGTGGGGTTGTCGAGCGGGGGATCAACCGGGCGCGCGCGGCGTCATGCGGAGCGGCTGCCGATCGTGCGCGTTGTCGGCGCTGTCGCGGGGGGTGCGGGTGGCGCGACGGCGGGCGATGATGCGGGTGATGGTGGCTCGGCCGTAGGCTCGTTCTGCGGCGAGGCGGTTGTGAGCTCGGCAGTAGGGGCGGATGTTGGCGGGGTCGTTGGCGCCGCCTTGGCCGCGCGGGATGATGTGGTCGTGCTCGAGCCAGGCGCGGCTGTTGCAACGGGTGCCGTCGGGGGCCTGCCAGGTGCAACGCATGCCGTCTCGGTCGTGCACGGCGCGGCGGACGGCCGCGGGGAGGTAGCGGGACGGGAGCGGCGCAGACGGTGGCGTCGCCGACGCGGCGGGTGGTGTCGGTTTTTGCTCAGACTCCTTCGCCGGCGCAGTGGCCCGCACGGGTGGCACGGGTGGAGCGGAGGGCGGCCCCGTGAGGTCGCCGCGGACTGGTGCGCGCGATACAGCTGGAGGGGGCACGGTGCGCTCGTCCGTCGAGCCCGCCGCCTCTGTCGATGCGCTCGTCGTCGTGGGTTTCCTGGTCGTTCTCGCGAAGCGGCGCTTCTCGGTCTTCTCGATGAGCAGGTCGAGGGCGCGGCCGACGATGGTGGCCAGGTCGCCGCTGGGCACGGCGTGGCGCAGAAGGTCGCGGGCGAGGTCGAGCTTTTGTTTGAGCTCGGCGTCTGCCGTGAAGCTGACCTTGAAGCGTCCGGGAGAGAGGGGCGCGACATTGAAGGACCCACGGATGGCCCGTGATGGCGGCGGCGGAAGCACGGGTGGCGCCGATGTACCGGGCGCGGCTTTCTCGGCAACCGGCGGCCTCGCGTCCCTGAGCGTCGTCTGGCTGATGGCGTCGCTGAGCGAAGCTGTGGCGTCGCGGGCATCGACGGCAGAGACAGCTTCAGGTTTGACGCTGCCGGTGCCAAAGCCGCCAGCGCCGCTAGACTCGAGCCGCGCGCTCGCACTTTCCGAACGGCGCTCGTCGGTGGCCGCGATCGCCGGACGGCGCTCGGGCAACTTGCGGATGGTCGGCGGGACGTCAGGCTGGGGAAACCAGGCGGCCAGCACCACGCGCGCGCGAGCGACGGTCTTGCCCGACACGGCGTCCAGCAGCCCGGCGTGGTTGGCATCCGTGAGGGAATGTCTGAGCAATGCCACCACCGACAGGGAGACACCGCCGCTGGCGAGCCGCTCGTATAGCAGGGGAAAGCGCCGCGCGAGCCGCGCGACCTCGATACGCCGGCAGGCCTCGTCTTCGCTCATCCCGAGCCGAGTGGTGCAGTACTCGAACATCGACCCGTACCCCGCGAGCAGGTGCAGGCGCCGCTCTTCCACCTCGCCGAGGTGCGCCACCAGGAGCGCCGTCAGCCGTCGGCCGCTACCGAGAATGCCGACCAGGCTCGCGAGCAGCGCATCGTCCGGTAGCATTCGAGCGCGCACGACCTCTTCGCCGATGTCCATGAAATGCACCCTACCACGCGATTTTTCGAGCTCCTGAGGCGCCCCAGGAAGCGCGCTCTCATGCTCGGATGACACGCAAAGCCATCACGTGCGGTGACGCGCCACGTCGGGCCCGTGGAGCGCCAGCAGAGCCGAGCTTTCGGGCTCGAACCACTCGAGCGCCCGAGCGCACGCGAAGATGCGTCTACCTCATTCGACGCGCTCTCATCGCTTTCGAGGCACAGGGTGATCCGCGCCACGTGGTCCCCTGTGGCCACCGGTGATCCCTGGTGACGTCGCGCGCTGGTTCTTGCGAGCTCGGTGATTGCCGTCGGACTCGGCGGGCTGAGCCCATGACACAATCGACTTTCGTTTCAGCGGCGTGGGAAGCGTGGACTGGGTGAGGTCTCCACATCGAAGAGCAAGGCGTGGATTCTACGGCCACTTCTCCGTGGTCATCGCTGCCGACGGTTGCCGTCAGCCGCCGGGCGTCCTCGCGGTAGCGCGTTGGGCTCGAGCGGAGCCGCCGTCAGACACGCCGAAGGGCTGGCGAACTCTCAATTGCCGAAGTGCGGCAGCTCCCGCGCGAATCCGGCCGCTGTAGGAAGGGCGTCCAACGGCTGAAGCCGCATGTCCCGACACGGGAGCTCGACCGTCCCCGTCATGGATCGCGAGGCGGACGACGATGCGCTCTTCGGCGACCTGCGCTCGCTGACCGAAAGCGCCTGCGAGAGAGCTCGGCTTGCCACCGTTCGATTGAAACAGCCAAACAGCCAAAGCTCGTCGAGAAGAAGCTACCTGTCGAGCTCCAGCGCAACGTCGTTCACGTGCGCGCTGGCTGATCGAAGAGTTCCTCGAGGCACTCGAGACCGTTTGCGCCTTTGAAAAGCGCCAACTCGAATCCCTGCATACCTCGAGGGAAGCGTTGGCTATCCTGGCGTGAGGCCTGCTGCGCCTGCGTTCGATCCGTCAAAGCGCGCTCCCACAGGCATGCAGCGAGGCCGGTCGTGCCGAGGCCATGACTGGTGGCGAGGCGTGCGCGGGTTGGAGCCCCAGAGAGCTACCGGCAAGCAACGCCTCAACGCTTGCGCGTTTCGGGGATGACGGTCTCCACCAGGTGGGTGCGCTGGCGCGGGGCCGCGGCGACGGAGAGGGGGCGTTGCGTGGCGGGCACGGGCGCGATCGGCGCCGTGGGGATGAGGGGGGCGGCGCGAACGGGAGCGGGCGCGGGCTGCGTGGTGCGTGCTGCGCCGGGGGAGGGCTGCGTGCCGCGCACGTCAGCGCTGGGAGCGGCTGGTGCGGGCTCTCGGGTGCGTGTGGCGCCGGGCGCGGGCTGTGGGGTGTGGGGGGCCGTGCGCGAGACCTGGGTGGCGCGTAAGGTTGCGTCGGGCGCGGGCGGGGTGGCTCGCGGGAGGGCGCCGGGCGCGGGCTGTGTGATGGCGAACGCGGGGTTGACGGCGGGCTGCGCGCGCGGCGCGGCGCCGACCGCGAGCGTGCGCTGGGGCAGGGCGCGCTGGCACAGGGGCGTCAGCGCGTCGCGCAGCTCGCGGGCGCTGGCGAAGCGCTCGGACGGGTCGGCGCGCACGGTGCGGGCGATGATGGCGTCGACCTCGGGCGGAGCGTCGGGACGGACGTGACGCAGGGGCAGGTAGTCGTTCGTTTCCATGCGCTGCATGAGCTCGCGCACGCTCTTGGCGGCGAAGGGCAGGCGACCCGCCAGGCTCTCGTACAGGACGACGCCGAGGGAGAACAGGTCGGCGCGGGCATCGACGCGCTTGGCGCTCATCATCTGCTCGGGCGGCATGTACGAGAACGTGCCGAGCGCGAGGCCTTCACGCGTGAGCGCGCGCTCGCCCGGCAGCTTGGAGACGCCGAAATCGAGCAGCTTGACCTGGGCCTGTCGCTCGCCGCCCGCGAGGAACAGGTTCGCGGGTTTGATGTCCCGGTGCAGGATGCCGGCCGCGTGGGCTGCGCACAGCCCGCGAGCGGCGCGCTCCACGATCTGCAGCGCTTCCTGCACGCCGAGGCGGGCGCGGCGCTCGAGCAGCTCGCGCAGCGATAGCCCGTCCAGCAGCTCCATGAACAGGTAAGGCTCGCCGTTCGCGAAGCGCCCCGCTGCGATCGCTCGCGCCACGTGGGGTCCGGAGATGCGTGTCGCGGCTGCGCCCTCTCGCACCAGGCGTTCGACGGCGTCGGGTGCGGTGCGGCAGCGTGCGCGCAACAGCTTGAGCGCGCCGACGCGCCGGCTGCGCAGATCTTCTGCCTCGTAGACCCTCGCCATGCCCCCGGACGCGACCAGCCGCCGGATCACGAAGCGACCGGCGATCAGCCGACCCGCAGGGTCGTCGGTGTCGCCGTCGGGGCCGTTGACGTCTGCGGGGCTCATTGCATGCTCGGGTCTAGTTCAGCGGGGCACACGGTGAATCCGCGGCGCCGAAGGCGGCCGTGCAGAGCTGCTCGTCATCGCGAGCGGCCAGAGCACGCACGGCGTTGAGCGTGCGGCACTTCAGGGTGCCGGGCGGAGGATCAGCATTGACCGAGTAGAAAGGACGAACGGTGCCGAAGTTGGTGCCGTTGGCCGCATCAGGCATGCCGGAGTCCGGTGCGGAGCAGCTATCGACGCACGCCGTATGCGGGTCGGCGCCGACGACAGTGAAGGCATCCTCGAAGGCAGTCGGGCAGCCCTCGGCCAGGATGCGGCAATACGAATCACAGTTGTTCCCGCACCCGCCATCACCCGTGGGCCCTGCGTGCCGGCAGTGCATGGCTTTCGCGGCGCCCAAGGAGTAATACGCAT
>Ga0315910_10001612_pt1 | contig 20598 bp, 15 predicted proteins | sample EdamamesoilMG_FD_204470 | JGI IMG/M metagenome (GOLD analysis project Ga0315910, IMG submission 204470) | Garden soil microbial communities collected in Santa Monica, California, United States - Edamame soil | ecosystem: Environmental > Terrestrial > Soil > Garden | place: USA: California...
AGGGCGCGGAAGCGGCGTTCGGCGACGTCCTCGCTCTGGATCCCGGTCACGTGGGGGCGCGGCTCGGCCTCGGCACCTGCGCGCTCCGGCGCGCGAACCCCGAGGGCGCGGTGCAGGCGTACCGCGGGGTGGCCGAGGACCAACGCCTGGCGCTCGGCAATCGGCTCGGCGCACGCGAGGCTATCGCGGACACCGAGTTCCTGCGCGGCAACCGCGATCGCGCGCGCGCGCTGTACTCCGAACTGCTCCGGGAGAGCGCTTCGGAGGACTACCGCCGCACGCTCGAAGTGAAACGTCTTGCCACCGAGCTCGGCGCACCCGAGCGCGAGGTGCTGCAGGCGCTCCTGCTCGGTTCCTTCCGACTGCCGGCATCTTGGGACACGGCGGCACCCCTGCTCGGGGCGTGGCGCGAGCGCGACCCGAACGACGGGCTTGCCTCCTACCTACTCGGGCGCAACCTGTTCAACCGCGCGCTCTACGACAGCTCCGCCGCGTACCTCGACGAGTCCCTCACGCGGAGCGGCGCTCTCGCCAGCGTGCGGCGCGAAGCTCTGCGGCTACGAGTGACCGTGGGCTGCGCCCGTGGCGAACACGCGATCGTGCGCCGGAACCTGCGCAGTTATCTCGCCGACTCCACGCTCACCACGCAGCAACGAGATAGCGTGCTCGCCGTCGCCTCGCGCTGCGGCGTCAGTCCATGAGGATGCAGGACGGGCCTGCTTGATGCCGTTCCAATCGAGACTGCGCTCCCGATGTCTGGCGCACCTGGGCGCGCTCGCCAGCGCGCTCGTTGGCGTTTGCGGGCCGGCGCACGCGCTGCCCCCCGCTTCCCCCGGTCCAGCTTCCACTCCGGCAACGTCGGCGGCCGAAGTGCCCATCCCCTGGAAGCGCTGGGCGCTGTTCGATCCGCTGGTGTCGCCGCGCGAGACGGTGTGGTTCGGCGGGCCCGCGAGCCTGCGCGACGTCGACAAGATCGCGCCGTTGCGCGGCGTAGCGCTTGGCTTAGCCGAGACGATCCACGAGACCCGCGGCCCCCTCTGGCTCAGTCTCCAGCGAACCGCGGAGCTTCGCCTGCATTCGCGTTGGACGATCGTTCCCATCCTGCGCTTCGTGTACGAAGCCGGCCTGCGCCTCGGCGGCGTCGATGTCGGGGCCGGGCCGACGCTGATCCCTCTCACGCTGGATGTTTCACGCAGTAAGTTCAGCTTCGGCGGCCTGTCGCCCGGAGTGGCGGCTCGGGTTGGTTTCAAAATCGGTGGGCTGCGCATCTCGGTGAGAGCGGAACGTGAGTACCTGTGGCGATGGTTCGGTCAGCCGAGCGCCGTCCTGAGCGCTCTCAAGCTCGAGATCGCCGGCGAACAGCCGCGCACGCTCCGTCGCGGGGGCCACCCGATCGTTCTAGTAGATTAACGTTAGCGCTTCGCCACGACTGAGGAATGGTCAGAAACCAAACCTGCGGCAAGCGGTGTCTCTCGCTTTGATCACGCGCGAAAAAGCGGATATACTCGTGAGTGTTTCGCGGCTCCGTGGGAAACGCGAACGCTATCAGGGAGAGACATTGTCGATGAAAAATCTCGTGAAGTTGGCCGCCCTCGTCGTGGTCACGTGCTTTGCCAGCGGTTGTGCCATGGCCACCGGTGGCAACGGGGGTGTGAGCGGTTTTCTCTACAGCGGCTACAAAATGGGCGGCAACGTGGGGCCTGGGCAGGGTACGAAGACGGGGGAAGCGTGCGCATCGTCGATCCTCGGTCTCATCGCCGTTGGTGATGCTTCGATCAGTGCGGCGAAGGCGGACGGCGGTATCACTCAGGTTGCACATGTGGATCACGACGACTTCGGTATCCTCGGGATCTATGCCTCGAGCTGTACGATCGTCGTCGGTCAGTAAGGCGAACAGCTAGAACCCAAGGAACGCCTGCAAGCTCGACGCATGCTGCCGAGTTTGCAGGCGGCTCGACTAGCCGCGCGCGACCGCGCGGATCAGGTGCTTTTGGGCGACGGCGAACACGGCGAGGGCGGGGAGGCTGAGCAGGACGTTACCGGCCATCACGATGTGCCAGCGCACGCCGGTGCCCTGTTCGCGGAGCAGGGCGATGCCGAGGGGTAGGGTGCGGACTTGGTCGTCGGTGGTCATCACGAGCGGCCAGAAGTAGTCGTTCCAGTGATAGACGAAGCTGAACAGGAAGAACGAGACCAGGGTCGGCTTCAAGATCGGCGGGAGCAGGCGGTAGACGATGTACCATTCCTTGGCGCCATCCATGCGCGCGGCTTCGATGATCGAGTCAGGCAGGCTCTGGAGTGCCTGGCGGATCAGGAAGGTTCCGAAGGCGCTTACGCCGAAGGGGAGCACGAGCGCCGTCATGGTGTTGATGAGTCCGAGTTCGGCGAGCGTGCTGAAGACTGGCACGAAGCGCACCTGGGCGGGGATCAAGAGCGTCGCGACCACTAAGCCGAACGCGAGCGCGCGACCCCGAAAGTCGAGCTTGGCGAGCGCGAACCCGGCGGGCAATGCTACGACGATCTGGAGCAGCGCGATGCAGAGCGCCATGATCGTGGTGTTGAAGAAGTAGCGCGCGAGGGGCATCGTCAGCGCGACCGCTCGATACGCAGAAAAGTCGAGGTTTTCTGGCAAAGGCGCGCTGGGGTCGCGCACGATTTCGGGCAGCGTCTTGAAGCTGGTCAAGGTCATCCAGACGTAGGGCAAGATCCAGCAGAGCGCAGTCGCCAAGAGCACCAGATCGAGACCCCAGCGCCGTCCTTGGTTCATGCGCGCGCCTTCGGCTTTCCGCGCCAGGTCGCGAGCTGGAGCAGGGTCAGCCCGAGCAGGAGCACGAAGAACACGACGACTTCGGCGCTCGCGCGGCCGACGCGCAGGTTCATGAATACCTGCTCGTAGATGGCGTACACGAACACGGTGGTGGAGCGAACCGGGCCGCCTTGCGTCATCACGCGCACCACGTCGAACACTTGAAAGCTCAAGATCAAGCTGGTGGTTGCCACGAAGGCGGTCGTGGGTCGCAAGAGCGGCCAGGTGACATTTCTGAAGCGCTGCAGGCTCGAGGCGCCATCGAGGGCAGCGGCTTCGATCAGCGAGCGTGGGACGTCTTGCAGGCCTGCGGTGAACAGCACCATGGAGTAGCCGGCGATCTTCCAAATGGTGACGAGCGCGAGCGTGTAGAGTGCGATGTCGGGGTCGCCGAGCCAATCGATGCTGGGGCCGCCGAGGGCACGTACGGCGTTCGTAGCAACGCCCGCGCTCGGATCGAGCACCCACAGCCAGAGCAGCGCGACGCTGACCCAAGAGACGACATAGGCGCTGAAGATGGCGCCGCGCACGAACGCCGGGAACTTGCCGGGTCGATTCAGCGCGAGCGCGAGGCCGAGACCGAGCGACATGCTGCCCAGAACCACCACCAGCGAGAACGAGAGGGTGGTCAGGAAGGCGTGTCCGAGCTCGCCGCTCGCGAGCAGCACGCGGTAGTTCGAGAGCCCGACGAACTCCGGCTCCGTCAACAGATCCCAACGAAACAGGCTAGTGTAGGCAGCGAACACCAACGGGTAGAAGAAGAAGACCGCGAGCAGTGCCCCTGTGGGCAGCATCATCCAGAACGGGTCCCGCGGGTGTCTGGGGCGCATCACTCCCTCCGGGTGGCTTCGAGGCGAGCCTCATCCATCAGCGCTGCAGCGTTCTTGCCGCTGAGCACCGCCGCCTCGAGCCGAGGCTGCACGATCTCGCGATCGATCCGAAATAGCTCGGTCGACCAAGGCCACGGCTGCGCCACACTCAGCTGATCGACCGCCACCCGATCGTTCGGATGCTTGGCGTAGTAGCCCTCGCGTTCCAAGCGGCGGATCGCGCGGCGGGTGACGGGCATGTAGCCCGTGCTCGTCGCCCAGAAGATCGCCTGCTCGTCTTCGTGCATGAAGCGCAGAAAGGCCCAGGCGCTGGACTTTTCTGCTTCCGGGGCGTTCTTCAGAATGACCCAGTGGGTGCCGCCCGTGGGCACCGCGCGCCGCCGCTGTGCCGGCAAAGGCGCGGCCAAGACACGGAACGGCGCGTTCTCTTCCAGATATTTCAGGAACGCCGTCGACGTCCAGATCATGGCCGTGCGGCCCGCGAGGAAGTCTTGGTTGGTCTGCTCCCAAGCGTTGTAGTCGCGGCCTGGCGGTGGCCGCATCGTGCCGTCCTCGCGCACCAACGTCTGCCAGAAGCGCAGCGCTTCGACGCCGGCGGGGCCGCCGAGGCTGAGGCGGCCATCGGCTTCGACCACCTGCCCGCCGGCTTGCCCCACCAAGGCCACCCAGAACCACCAGCTGATGGGACACCCGAAGCCAAAGCGGATCGGCGCTGCGGTTCGCGTGAGCTTCTTGGCGAGCGTGCGTAGCTCGTCCCACGTGCTCGGCGGTGACACTCCCTCGCGCGCGAGCAGGTCGCCGTTGAAGTAGGCGATCGGCGTCGAGCGATTGAAGGGGAGCGCCACGAGCGGCTGGTCCGCGCCGCCGATCCAAGACTTTTCTTGGCCCAGCTCGGGTACGATATCGAAATCAGCGTGACCGGGGTACGCATCCAGACGCTGCAAAACGCCGGCCCGAGCCAGGTAGGGGATGACCTCGCCCACGACGTGGCTGAACGTCGGCGCGGCCTTCGCGAAGATCGCGGTCCTCAGCTTGGCGAGCCCCTCGTAGTAGTCGCCTTGGTAGACGGCGTCGATGTGATGCTCCGCTTGGGACGCGTTGAAGCGGGCGACGAGCTTTTCCAGAATTTCACGGTTGCGCCCGCCGTAGGTGAACCAGAGCGAGGCCCGCGAACGTCCCCGACCGGTGGCGCTCGAGCCGCAGCCGAGGCTGGCTCCGGCCGCCACACTGGCCGTGAGCCAGCGCCTGCGTGTCCAGCTCCGTGCGTTGCTCACAGCGCCAGACCCGTCTTTCGGTCGAACCAGCGCAGATCCGCCTCACGCACGCTGAAGCTCACGGCCGCGCCCAGCTGAGGCGCATCGAAGCCGGAGGTCTTCGCGCGAAACAGCTGACCCTCGAGATCGAGCTCCAAGTGGGTCTCTGCGCCGAGCGGTTCGACCGCGGTGACGCGTGCCATGCCCTCGGCGCCTGCCGCAGCACCCGCAGCGGCGGAGAGCCGCACGTGTTCGGGGCGAAAGCCGAGCGTCAGGTCGCGGGTCGCCACGTCGGGCCGGGGAATGCGGAACGCGCCGAGGCGCGCCTCGCCCGCATCGAGCTCCACGTCGAGCAGGTTCATCGGCGGATTGCCGAAGAACTTCGCCACGAACGCGCTGGCGGGAGCTTCGTAGATGTTCCGGGGTGCGTCGATCTGCTCCAGCTTGCCGCGGTTCAGTACGCAGATGCGATCGCTCAGGGTCATCGCCTCGACCTGGTCGTGGGTGACGTAGAGGGCGGTCGCTTCGAGGCGGCCGAGAAGCTTTTTCAGCTCGACGCGCAGCTCGCTGCGGAGGGCAGCGTCCAAATTCGAGAGCGGCTCGTCGAACAGGAACACTTGAGGCTGACGCACGATGGCGCGGCCCATCGCCACCCGTTGCTGCTCTCCGCCGCTGAGCTGCGCCGGGACGCGCCCGAGCAGCGGCGAAATGTTCAAGAGCTCCGCTGCTTCGCGCACGGCGCGCTGTCGCTCCGCGGCCGGCACTTTGCGCATCTTCAGCGGGAACTCCATGATCTCTTGCGCCGTCATGTGCGGGTACAGGGCGAAGCCCTGAAACACCATGGCGACGTCGCGCGCTTGTGGCGGCAAGCTGACGACTTCGCGCCCCCCGATGCGGATGGAGCCGGCGTCGGGCCGCTCGAGCCCCGCGACCATGCGCAGGGTGGTGCTCTTGCCGCAGCCGGAGGGGCCCACCAGGCTGACGACCTCGCCGGCCTCGACCGACAACGAAAGCCCGTCGACCGCCGGTCGGGGGGCTCCCGTGAATCGCCTGATCAACGAATCGAGCTCGACGGAGGACGCCATGTGGGATGAGGGAAGCAGGGGTGCGGGCGAGCAAGCGCGGGCCCGGAGATCGGAACAACGCCGAGCAGGCCTTGGCGAATCACTACCTCCTATCGTAGTACCAGTGCCTTGACGAATTCGTGGCAGAACCGGGTGTTGGGGAGAACCGCGCTCCTACTCCTGAGCTTCGCCCAAGGTTGCCAGCCCGGGCAACCCGCCGACCAAAAAGCGGCACCGCAGCAACCGCAGGCCTCGAGTCAGCTCGCCGCCGGTGCCAGCGCGAGCGGCGTTCCGTCCGCCGCCCCTGCGCCGCCCACGGCGCCCGCTGCCCCGGCCCGGGGGACGGCATGCCCCGCCGGAATGCGGCACGTTGCTGGAGGTGAGTTCTGGGTTGGCGGCGACTTCAACGACGACGAGCGCCCGCTGTTCCTCGCCGACGTCGCCGACTTCTGCCTGGATGAGACCGAGGTGACGCTCGGGAGCTACCACGAGTGCGTGAGCGCGGGTGCTTGCAAGCGCGCCGGCAAAGATCGAGTCACGTGCAGCGAGTCGCGCGCCGCGTCGCGCGGAAGTCATCCCGTCAACTGCGTCGATTTCCGGCAAGCCGAGAGCTACTGCAGCTGGCAAAAAGCGCGCTTGCCGAGCGAAGTGGAGTGGGAATACGCGGCGCGGGGCGGCAGCAAGTACTACGCCTACTCGTGGGGGAACGAGCAGCCCGACGGGCATACCTGTTGGAAGCAAGGCGGCACCTGCGCCGTGAAGAGCTTCGCCGCGGGCGCGTTCGGGCTGTACGACATGACGGGCAACGTTTGGGAATGGACCAGCGACTGGTACGGGCCCTATCCGTGGTCGCGGCTCGACGGGCACGCGCGGGTTTACCGCGGTGGCAGTTGGAGCCGGCGCTTCGTCAAGTGGATGCGCCCTCAACTGCGCAATCGCTCACCTGAGTGGGAGTCGGGCTCGCATCTCGGATTTCGTTGTGCCGTGACGCCGGCGAGCGTGGCGTGCCCGCGCGACCCCGACCATCCCGATCGCTGCCTGCGTGTGGTCAAAGACGTGCGCTGCAGCGCCGGAAGAAGCTTCAATGGCAGCCGCTGCGCGAGCCCGGGCGAGCCGCGCTGCAGCGAGGGCTACGAGGAGCGCCCGGGCCATGGCTGTATCCACGCCGGGGAGGAGGTGGCGGCGCAAACCCAGAAAAATGAAGCAGATACCCAGGGGGTCCAGGCACAACGATCGCCGGAGTTTGACGGGGACTGCTCCAGCAACTATCCCGGGCGTCCGCGCGCTTATCGCTACACCGGTGGCGATCACCAAGGCCGCAATCTCGTCAGTCGGAATGTAGGATGCAAGAATCGAGACGTCGGAGCCGGTTGGAATTCGTGCTGCTGCCCCTGAGCGGGCTGTGCGCGCTGGCTCTCGGGTGCGCGTCGTGGCGTGGCGCCAGCGAACCGACGCTGCACGAATCGGCGAACGAGGGGGCGGACGCCATCGTGGTGGATCCTCCCGGCGCGGCAACCGGCGCGACGGGGAGTGGGCCCAGTGTTCGTTCGATCGACAAGAGTCGCCATACTCCGATGGCCACCTCCGACACCCCCCCGCCCGAGCTCCCCGCGCTGCCCGAAGGCACCACGGTGCTCCACGTCGGTGATTCATTCGCCGGAGCGCTCGGTATTCCGCTGAACAAGCGCCTGAAAGAAGCTGGTGTTCGCGGCGTGCTCAAGTACCGGACGGCCAGCTATATCGTCGACTGGGCACACCAGCCCGCCCTCGACACCTACTTGAGTCAATATCACCCCGATCTGGTGCTGATCACCCTCGGCGCGAACGAACTCGAGATCGAGGAGCCCGAGCGGCGCATCCCAGCAATTCGAAAGATCGTCGACAAAGTTGGCGATCGACCCTGCGTGTGGGTCGGCGTGCCGCTCTGGTCGGACGAGCACAACGGGCTCATGGACATCGTGCGCGACAACGCGGCCCCGTGCCGCTTCATGGACTCCGCTGCCGTGTTTCCGGACATGCCGCGCGCCCACGACAGGATCCACCCGACCATGCAGGCTCGCGAGGACTGGGCCGTGCGCGTGCTGGCTTGGCTGGCCCGCCAGCGGCGTCCGACCGATAGCCAAGCGTGGCAACTTGCCCGCCCGTAACCCTGTGGAAGTGCTTGGGTCGCGGCGTTCAAAAATGGTAGTGAGACTCGACAAGGCCAGGACGCGACACCAGGTTTGGTGCTTCACTTCCTGGTTACTAGGTGCCCGATGACAATCACCATGGTCAAGAAACGCCTGGCCAACGGCGGCGCATGCAAGAAGTGCGACCAAGCCGAGGACATGCTGAAAACCCGACAGTTGTGGGACCGGATCGGTCGGGTAGCGTGGGCGGACGAGACCAACCCAGATTCCGAGGGGAACCGTTTGGCCCGGGAACACGGGGTCGAGTTAGCGCCGTTCTTCATCGTCGAAGACAATGGGCACACCAAAGTGTACACGAGCACGGTGAAATTCGCGCAAGACTTGGCAGCCCAGTCCAGCGCCGCGCCCACCCCATCCTCGACAGACTCACCCGTGCGCGGACGCCTGAATGACCCGTCCGTGGTGCGTTACTCGATCCCCGCCGACGGACTCGAGCGCGTGCCCCCTCGCGACGTGGTGAAGCAAGCGCTGCTCGCCTTTGGGGAGAAGTGCGGCATTGCCTTCAGCGGCGCTGAAGACGTCGTGCTCATCGACATGGCCCTGAAGACGGGGCTGCCATTTTCGGTGTTCTCGATCGACACCGGGCGATTGCATCCGGAGACCTATCGTTTCATCGACAAGGTGCGGCAGCACTACGGGGTCGAGATCCACCTCGTTTCGCCCGACCCGCTCCCCGTCGAAGCCCTGGTGCGGAAGAAGGGGCTCTACAGCTTTTACGAAGACGGTCATCAAGAGTGCTGCGAGGTGCGCAAGGTGAGCTCCCTCCGGCGTGTGCTCAAAGGCTATGAGGCCTGGATGACCGGACAGCGGCGCGATCAAAGCCCCACCCGCACCGATCTCGCCGTCGTGGCTTGGGACACCACGCAGCAGCGCAGCCCCGGTGAGCTCTGCAAGTTCAACCCGCTCGCCGCTTGGAGCCTGAGCGAAACCTGGAACTATATCCGCGCCAACGGCGTCCCCACCAACGAGCTCCACGAACGCGGCTTCATCTCGATCGGCTGCGAACCGTGCACGCGCACGACGCGCCCCGGTGAACACGAGCGCGCTGGCCGCTGGTGGTGGGAAGACGCCACCAAGCGCGAGTGCGGCCTGCACGTGCCCCACGTCGACCGCGGCGCGGGCATCTAGTCACGACCCACGGGCGTCGGCGTGAGACTGCTGTCAACGATCAGGCTTCAGCCTGCAGCCTTCTTGAGGAGCGCCACGTTGAAGGTGATGAGCAATCCGAGAGCTCAAGCGCAATGCTCGACATAAGGCTCGCCGGTGGGTAGTCGAGCGAACGCATAGCTGAATGAACCGTTTTCGGCGGATTCTCGTGCGCTGGGAAAAGCGTGCCGACACCTACGTCGCTCTCTTGCACCTCGTTTTTGCGCTGATCACCTGGCGAGCCTGCGCAGCTTTCTCCTGACCTCCAGCGTAGAGCTCGCCACGCACCCCAAGCGCGCACATCCTAAAATATCCTTGGCGAACTTGGCGCCCTTTGCGGCGGTTTTTTTTGCGTATCAGGGCCGAATCAGGCTCTCAGCTCCATGAGCCTGCTCGTCACGCGCCCTTGCTGGATGAGCCTACCGGGATGCCCCTGAGGCGTCGCTGCGTCGCTCGGTGGTCACTTCGGTCGTTTGCGGGAGGAAAGCGGCCACGCCGTGGGGGGCCAGAACGCATAGTCATCCAAGCTCACCCGCACGTCGTCTGAGTTCCCACGCACGCCATCCTCGCCGAGGGACCGCACGACGAGATCATCGTTCACGCATTCCGCAACGACCGGCGCGCCCCAGCCATCGGTGCGTGCTTTGCGGCTCAGCCGGCTCACCCACGCTTCAGCCTTGGGGCAGCGCACCTTCGCAACGAGAGCTTCGCTGAGGATGTCGACGATGGTGCCGAGCGTCTTGCGCTCCTCGAAATGCTCGTGGAATGTGTCCCGGGGTTGAGGCCACAAGCCGGGACCCAAAGGCCCGGCGGCGGAAGGCACGGCAGCTCCCGCATACTCATCCGACCTGTACTCCGGACCTGGAGCTAGCTCAGCCTCACAAGCCAACACGAACGGCAGTAGCACGAGCGAATAACCCAAGCGCACCGAGTTAGCTTACCCCCGTCGCCGATGACTGTCACCGCTCTGCCCGCGCCGGCGCGGAGTGTGTGTATGGTTCTTGCTTGCGTGTGATGGCGCGTGTGACGGCGCGTGTGCCAGCGGCGCTGCGCGCTTGCGGCCTGGCCACCCGGACTAGCGTGCGAGACCTTGGCTCAGCAGAGCTACGAGTCCGTTCGGGTTGTCGACGTGGAGCCAGTGGCCGGCGTCGGGCAGCGTGTAGCGGTGCACCTGCCGCTGATCGGCGCGGGCGCTGAGGCGCGCGCGGGCTTCCTCGTTCAAGCGGCGGCTGCGCTCGGCGACCACGAGGTGCAGCTCTACGCCCGGCGGCGGATGTTCCACGACGGGCCACAGATCGCGCTTGAAGTAGTCGTCGAGCAGCTGGCGAATCGCGGGCATGTCGAGTCGGAAGCGATAGCGATCGGCTTCGCGCACGAGGTTCTGGCTGAGCCAGTGAGCAATGCCAGGGGAGAGCGATCGCTCGAGCAGAGTGTCGACGAAGGTTTCGCGAGTGTCGAACTCGCGCCCCAAGGCTTCGAGCGTCTTGAGCACGCGGACGACCTCATGATCGTCGCCGGGGGTGTGGGCTCCCGGTGACGAGTCGAGCACCCACACTTGGCCAAGGCCTCGCGGCCTGCGCGCTGCGTGGGTGAGGGCGACCTTGCCGCCGAACGAGTGCCCGATCACGGCGGCAGGATCGAGCGCGAGCTCTCGCGTGAGCGCTGCCAGATCGTCGGCGCACGCGTCGAGCGAGTGGGGCGGGGGAGCTTCGAGCGAGCGACCGTGCAGTCTGAGATCGACGAGCACGAAGCGCCAATCGGGGCGCTCCGCCCCAAGCGTCTTCAGGAGGCTTCGGAAGTTGCCGCCGCTCCCGAACACCCCGTGCAAGACCAGCGCGACACGGGGAGCCTGCTCGTTTCCGACGAAGGCATGGTGCAGGACGAAGGTCATGCCGAGACCCATAGTGCGAGTGCCCCGCGCACGCGACTCGAAACGTCGCCGCGCATCCCACGAGGTGCCGGGAGCCCGGGCGCCCAGCTCAATCCGTGATACGTACGATCATGTCGACTTCGACGCTGGCGCCGAGGGGCAGCCCGGCCACGCCGATGGTCGACCGCGCGTGGCGCCCCGCCTCGCCAAGGACGGCTACCAGAAGCTCGGAAGCGCCGTTGAGTACGAGATGCTGCTGGGTGAATCCGGGGTCGCTGTTCACGTAGCCGCCGACGCGGAGCACTCGGTCGATGCGCTCGAGCGAGCCCAGCTCGTGGGCCAGCACCCGCAGCAAGTTGGCCGCACAGAGCGCGGCAGCGCGGCCGGCGGCTTCCACCGACTGCTGCGAAGGAACGCTGCCCGCGAAGGCGAGCTGGCCAGGACCATCGAAGGGTACCGCACCGGAGAGGTAGCCGACGCCGCCATCGATCACGAGCGGACGATAGCTCGCGGCGGGCGTGGGGAGGCGGTCGAGTGCGAAGCCCAAGGCTTCGAGTTTGCGCGCGCGTTCGCTCATGCCGCGAAGGTAGCAAGCTTCACGCTCGCTGACTGCTCTGCTGGTTTGGCTCGAGAGCCGATTCAGTGTTCGAAGCGCCAGAAGCGGGCGCGTGGGGCGTGCTCGTGTGCTTCGGCTCGAGCGACTCGTGTATGGAAGGTCCAGCTCGTGGAAGCGCGTTTATTGAAGCGTCCCTTCGGTTTCGTCATCGATCGGAAGCCTCGCAAGTCCCGAGTCGCCACACACACCTTCGCACCCGTACGCTCACCCGGTCGCTGTCGTTCGCTCCATCACTTCGTTCACGGAGAGCGCTCGCGAGCCTGCTCCGCGGCGGCAAGTCATCACCGATCGACTTGGGGGGCTGCCTCGGAGAAGCGCGTGCGCTATGGTTCGCAGCATGAGTAGTTCAACGGACGAACTGTTCGCGCTCCTGGGAGAGTTGAAAGTCCATTGGCCCAAAGGCGGTTGGAGCTGGGACTATCGTTTCAGCACCGTCGCGTCGTCCTTCCACGTGGACCTCACCAAAGAGGCCGAGAAGGCGGTGCTGAAGTACATGCCCAGCGAGTGGAACTATCGGTCGATCGCCAACGCCCCACCTACGGTTCGCGAAGTAGTCGAAGGGGCAGGGGGCGTGCGCACGGACCAACGAGTCTTCGCCACGGCCCAGACCGGGCGCTTGCTCGCTTACGGGCTTTGGTGGCCCTGGGGTGACGAGATCACCATCTCGCTGCGTGTGGGTCTCGCGGGATACGTGAGCGACAGCGATCAGCAGCGGCTGCAAGAGTTGTTCAACGCGCTCAGCTGAACCTTTCGGTGCGTGTGCGGCCGGCGATTGCTAGTGGCGGTCTAGCTCGTCGCGCTAGCTTTCGGCGCATCGAGCGCCGCGCACGCTACGCTTGCGAGCGCGGCGTTACTTGATGATGATGTCGCAGCGCTCCAGATCGAGCGAGGTCTCGATCCTGAAGTTCGACTGCGTCACGTGCCGCTCTGCGAAGAAGAAATCGAGCGGGTAGCTCTGTCCGGGAACCAGATCGGGAAGCCGTTCGTGGATGTTGACGACCTGTTCCTCGGCCTCGTGCACTCCACCGAGATCTACGACCAACTCGTTGTTGATGAAGGTGAAGACGTCGTCGTCGCCTCGGAAGGAAAATGACTGCTCTTTGCTGCGGTCGCCGTCGTAGCGAAAGACGGTGTGTAGCTCGAGCGTGAAGTGAAAGTTGTGAGGCTGCCCGTGATCGTCGATGCCTGACCAATCACCGAACCCCTTGCCGTCCGCTGGAAAGAACGCTTCGCTTTCGAAGCGCCAGCGCCCCGGTGCTACCTCTTCCATCACGAGTGGCACCTCGAAGCCGATGTTTACGTCCTCGACGTCGTTGTACCACTGCCAAAAGTTTTCTGCGGTGGTCGTAGTCGGCGTGGCGCGGTTGAAGACCGGTTTGCGGTCGGCGCCCAACAGTTTTTTCACGATGCCTTTTTCGACCTGGCCGCTGTAGGCCTCGTGGTCGCGTCCCAACGGCTCCATGTCGGGATGGCTCTCGCTGAAATCGCGCACGTAGGCGAGCACGACTCCGTTGCACGAAGCGCGGTCGCTGCCGCCGGTCCCCGAACTCGAGGCGCTGGCGCTGTCCGCATTCGCCGTCGCGGCGCTAGGGGGCGGCTCTTCGTCGATGTCGGGATGCGCGAGCGTGCGCGCCGTGCAGCTGGGCAGTACCAGTGCGAGGACCCCACCCGCAAACAGGCCGAAAGGTCGAGGCATGGCTCAAGAACTTTCGTCAGACGGCCGTGAGGCCAAGCAAGAGTCGCGCGGCACTCCAGCGGGCGCCAGCAACACAGGGCGCGCCAGCGACACAGCGGGCGCCAGCCCGAGCAGAGCGGAGGGGCAATGTACCAAGCGTAAGCATGGCTCTAGTGTTACCGCTTTCGCGCAGATGCGCAACGAACGCGATCAGGGGGGAGTCAGGATTGGCGCTGCGGCACCCCTCTGCGCCCAGCACCCACCTTGCTGGTAGGCGTGTCCGGTCAGACGACGCTGCAGAGTTCCCGCCCGCCAGGTTGCATAGTGTTTCGCGAAGGGGAGCGCTAAGTTGCTGGTTAGGTAGGGGTTCGGGAGCTTGCCGAGCTCCGCGAGCACCAGCATCAGGTTGGCGACACTGACAGGACAGCCTTCCAGTCGCAGGTAGGGCCGGTGCTTGGCGGCACGGATCTCGCCAAGCGTTGTCAGCATCTTCTTGAAGATGTCTTGATGCACGGCGGCGCGGGGATCGAACTCGCTGCGGTCGCGATACAGGTTCTCGATGCTGATGGGCTGATCCCCCAACGAACCCTCGAACGTCGCGCAATCCCCCACAAAAATGACCTTTTCCCCGTACGCCGCTTCGATCGGCCCGCGATAGTCGCCGAACACGAAATGCAAACGAGGCATGCTGAGCTCGGCTTGCGCGTCGAACCTGCGGAGCACCTCGATTGCTTCTTCGAGCGCCCCCGGACAGCCCCCCGAGCACGTCTGGTCGGCGGTCTGCCCGGGCGCCGGGCCCGCGTAGGCGGAGATGCGGGTGCCCTCGAAGAACTTGTCGACGCGCACCAGACCCACTTTGTAGCCGTGGGCGCGCTCGCGGGCTTCGTCGAGCGAGACGTCGCCGCTCAGCGTGATGCGCGCGAGATCGACCGGACCGAACCCATCCTCGTGCGCGAAGCGAACGTGATCGACTGAACGCGGATCGATACCCAGGATGTTGCAACAGACACTGTCCACCGCCACCTGGTTGTTGCCCATCACGATCAGGTTCAGCTTGCGGGGTGTTGGCGCCAGCATGGTCGAGCCTTCGCCACCGACGATGGCGTCGATGGCGATGAATTGAGGCTGAATCACGTGCTGCAGGTCGGCGACCTTACGGCTCAGCGCTTGATCGTGATCGATCATGCGATGGCGGTCGTCCTGAAGGCCGATATAGTTCTTCAGCGAGAACGTCACCGTGGTCCACGGGTGTGACTTGAACTTCGGAATGTTGACGAAGAAATCTGCACTGGCGACGGGTTCGGGGACGAAGACGAAGTCCCTGAGGCGCCCAGCGTGCGAGTAGGGCACCTCGACTTGGGTCACCTCGTCGAAGCAGTAGCGTTTGACGTCGAGCCGTTCGAGCATCTCGCTGTAGCCACTCTCTTCGTAGACGAAGCGCGTCGGAATCGTGATCGCGCAGCGTTCGCCCACCGCGAGTTCGCTCACCCGTCCCGAATCTCGCTCCCGGAGCGCCGCGAGCACTCCTTCGGCAAACTCCACGCGCGTCCAAGCGGGTTCGAAGCGCGGCCCGGCGATGACGAGGTTCGGTTTCACCAGCGTGCGGCCGAACGGCGCGAGACCGAGTGCATCCAACCCCTCGCCGACGATGCGCTGGATCAACGCTGGATCGTAGCGATCGGCGTGTCGGAGGATGACCCGGGCGTCTTGCGTGGGATGCATGACACCAAAGGTACCACTAGCGTTTTAGCGCTGCGGTTGGATTGCGATGCGGCCGCATCTGACCGCCTGTACTCCGGACGCTGACGCGCCGCGGGTCCGGCCGCTCAGGCATCCCAAACCAATGTCGGTGTCACCCCCACACACAGTTCGCTGGGTCGAACCGTCGAGCGCAGGGGCGGCCGCGTGGTCAAAGTGTGGGGCTTCGGCCCGGTGGCACTTAGTGAGCGGCTTGCTGGAGCGTTGTGGGACGAGCGGAGTCGGCCGAGGAAGCTCGCGGTTTCTGGCTCACACCCACCTGTGCATCCGACTAGCGAGCGCCGCGCCCGGATAACACGCGCGATGGGCCACCACACACCCGGTTGGTCGGAACGACCGATGCGAACCCAGTGCTCAACGAGCGAGTGGAAAAGTGACACGGGCAAGCTCGCGAAGCACCCGGTCGAGGCCCGGGTCTGGTACCCTGCAAGCTCATGGAATCATTACGGCTCATGGAATCATCAGGCGCGCGTCGCGCAGGTGTGAGCCTCCAAGGTCTAACGGATACGTGACGAACGAGAAGGTGACACGCGCTTCAGAGAAGCTGCTGAGCAAGCTGCAAGAAACGCATACTGCGCTCGAACGTGCCCTCGAGGCCCCCTTCGAAGTCCTCGACCTTTTGGTCACAGCGGTGTCCAAAGGCGAGGAGCCAACGGAAACTTGGGAGCTCTTGCACCAAGCCGCGCAGCGTGACGGGAAGATCCAAGAGTTGGCGTTTGCCTACGAAAGTATGGCGGCCGACAAGCGCGTGCGGCTGCTCACCGCCGATCAGCAAGCGTACATCTACCTGTGGGCGGTTCACTTCTTCGGCGGCCAGTTCGGCGATGCGGAAGGTGCGTTGACCTACGGGCAGCGTGCGCTCGCGGTCGACCCAGCGCACCAAGCGACCTTCGAAGCGCTCGAGTACTTTCTGGCCGACAGTCCATCGATCGAGCGTCTCGCCCCGCTCTACCTCAAGGCCGCTCAACACGAGACCGACCCCACCCGGCGGCTCGGACTCTTGACGCGGGCTACCGAACTCGTGAGCGGGCGCCCAGCGGATGACGATCTTGCTCGGACGGCCTATGAGCAGCTGCTCGCCGAGAACCCCCGAGACCTCGCCGCGCGCGAAGCGCTCGCCGCACGGCATCTGCAGGTGCAGCAACCGCAAGAAGCGGTGCGGCTGTTCGAGTTCGCCCTCGAAGTGACGCCGCCGATCGGCCCCGCCGAGCAGCGTGACGTGCGTGAGCGGCTGATCGACATGTACCAGCACACGCTGGGACAGCCCGAGCGCGCGCTGCCCCACGTCGAAGGTTTGCTCGCGGTCGAGCCGAGCCACCCCGCCGCCTTGGCCCTCGCCGAAGCGCTGCGCGAGCATCGCAGCGTCGGTCTCAGGGCGACGGCAGCGCTTTCCGACGCGCACTCGGCAGCGGGGCGTACGGAACGTGCCATCGAAATGCTCAACATCGAGCTCTCGCGCGTGCGCGGCCCGCGCCGCGTCGAAGTGGGACGGCGCCTCGCCATCTACCGGCAAGACGCCTTGAACGACCCGGTCGGTGCGCTCGAGCTCTTGGGTCCCGTGGTCGCGGGGGACCCGGGCAACGACGAAATGCGGCAGCGCTTCGTGGCGCTGAGCCTCGCACTGGACCAGACCCAGCAGGCCGCGCGGCTGTTGTCGCGAGCGCTGTCCACGACGCGGGATCCCAGCGTTAGGGCACGCGTCGGCGTGGACGTCGGCGAGGTGTTTCTCAAGACGGGCGACCTCAAGCGCGCCGAGGCGGCGTTTCTGCAAGTCATCGAGACCAATCAAGATCCGCCGTCGATGTTGAAGGCAGCTCGGCGGCTGATGGAGCAAGAGTCCGCCGATCCGGCGCAGCGCGCCCGGGTGATGGCGCTGTTGGTCGAGCACGAACCCGAAAAAGAGCGCCGGCAGGCCGTGGCACGCAGGCTCGCCAAGCTGTGCGAAACCGAGATCCAGAACGACCAGCTCGCGATCACCGCCTACCGCACCCTGCTCGGTTCGCCCTACAGCGACGAGGCGCTCACGAAGCTCGAAGGCCTGTACCAGCGCCACAGTTCACCCGAGGGCATGGCCGAGGTGCTCACGTATCGGGCAGAACGCGCCAAAGATCCAGAAGAGGCGCGGGAACTCGCCTATCGCGCCGCCGAGCTGCGCTCGGAGCATGGCACCGACTACGCGGGTGCCCTCGAGGCCTGGCGGCATGTCGTCGAGAAACATGGGGCGAGCCGCACCGCCTACGACCGCATCGTGCTGCTGCTCGAGAAGCTCGAGGATTACGAGGGCCTGGCCGAGGCCCTCGAGGCGAATGCGAAACTCCAGCCGTCGGACGAGGCGTCCGACACGCTGGCCCGGCTCGGACAGCTTCGCATCGAGTTTCTCGGCGACGCCCGCAGCGCCGTCGCGGCGTTTCAGGAGTCGCTCCAGGCGAACCCCGAGAATCGAACCAGCCGGCAGGCTTTGGAACGGCTGATGCAAGTTGCGGGGCTCGAGCTCGAAGCCGCACGCGTGCTCGAGCCGTTGTATCGCGCCGAGCAGAACGCCTCTGGTTTGGTCAGCTTGCTCGCGGCGCGAGCCAAGGTGGCCGGGACCGCCGACGAACGCTTGGCGGCGCTCGCGGAAGCCGTCACGCTCGCTCAAGAATCGCTCGGCGACGCAGGGCTCGGGTTCGACCTCGGAGGCCGCGCGCTCGCGGTCGCGGCCGAGCAAGATCCCGGGAGCGTCGCGATCTGGCTCGAGCGAGTGCAGGCTCTGGGTGTGGCGATCGGCGACGCCACACGCCTGGCAGAGGTGCTGCAGCGCACCCTTGGCGACAGCGCGGTGACGAGCCCGGAACAGCTCGCATTGGCGCGGGCCGCAGCGGAGGCGCTGGCACAGGCGGGCCGGATCGAAGACGCCGTCGCCGTGTATCGTCGTGCGCTCGAATTTCAGCGTTCCCCGGAGCTCGTGGAGCGCGTGGATCAGCTGTTGACCCAGCTCGGCAACCCCGGCGAACGTCTGGAGCTCTACGAGTCCGCACTCAAAAGCGAGACCGACCCGCTGCGCTCTGCAGCGCTGCACAAATCGCTCGCCGAACTCCAGCGCCGCGAGCTCAATAGCCCCGAGCGCGCTGTCTTCCACTGGCGCGCGGCGTTGGAGCAGGTGCCCGCAGACAGTGGCGCCCGGATGTCGCTCGTCGACTTGCTCAGCGACGCTGGCCAGCTCGAGGCCGCCTACGCCGAACTCGAGCATGGTCTCGCGCTGGCCTCTGGGTCAGAGCGGCAGGCGACCCTCGAACGACTCGCCGATCTCGCGGCTCAGAGCGGTTCTCTCGAAAAGGCGCTCGAGCACTATCGCGACATCCTGCAAGCCGAAGGCGTCAACGACGTCTTGCTCGAACGCATTCAGAACGTCGCCGAGAAGCTCGCGGACGGCGCGACGACCCAGTCCGTGCTCGAACGCAGGATCAAGAACACCACCGACCCAGCCCTCAGGGTCGATCTGCTCGAAAGCGCAGGCGAGAACGCGCTCGGTCGACTCGGCGATCCGAAAGCGGCGATCGAACAGTTCCTGACCGCGGCCAAGCTAGCGGTCAGCGAGCTCAGCGACGATACGCGGGCGGTGCGGCTGTACGAGCGCATCCTGGCGCTCGATCCGCATTCGCGGTCCACCGCCGAACGACTGGTCGAGCTGTATTCGCGCACCAACCTCTGGAACAAGCTCGCGGTTCCGTTTCAAATCTTGAGGCGTCAGCTCGACCCAGCCGCCCTGGGTCAACTGCTGCTGTCCCTCGAGGAGCGTGCCGTGACCGCCGGCGCCGCGAATGTTTTCGTGGAGCTGGCCGACAGCGTGTTGGGCGAGCTGGAACAGCACGAACACTCGCGACCCATCGCGCTCGCGAAGGCGCGCGTGCTCTCGAGCGACCCGACGCGGGGCGACGAGGCGGCAGAGCATTACCGGGCGCTCGTCGAATCCAGTCGACCCGATTCGATGCTGGAACTCGACGCCTTCGAGCAGTTTCTGACCACGAGCCCGCCGGGCGGCGCGAAGAGCGCGCACCAACGTTGGCTCTTCGGCGTCCGCGCAGAGCGGGCGAGCGATCCGATTCCGACGCTGCTCGAGTGGGCCGAAGTCGAGGAGCGCGAGATCGGGGAACCGAACCGTGCCATCGAACTCTACCGCCGAGTCGTGGGGCTCGCTCCGCGCCGCGTCGACGCGCTCACCGAGCTTGCTCGGCTACAGACCGCACAGGGCGAGGCCGAAGACGCGCTCGGCTCGCTCCAGTTGCTGGCCGCCGAGCTCGAAGGGGACGCCAAGGCCAGCGTCGAGCTTCGCATCGCAAAACTACTCATGGATCCGCTCGAGCGCCCGGTCGAGGCGCTCGAAGCCGCGGACGCGATGCTGAAGAGCTCGCCGGGCAATCCCGAAGTGCTCGACCTGGCACTGCGTGCCCTGCAGTTCCCCAAATCGCGCACCCGGGCGGCGCACTACCTCGAGAACGTTGCGGAGGTCTTTGCAGACCCGGTGGAGCGGGCTCGGGTGCTGGAGACGCTGCTCTCTCTGTCTGAGGACAACTCCGATCTGCGCGAGGCGCGCGGCCGCTGGCTGAAAGGACTCTTGGCGATCAAATCTGACGACCCCCAGGGGTCACTCGAGGTGGCTTTGAGGGCCGCCCAGGCCGATCCCGCTGACGATGAGCTCTGGAGCGCGGCGGAACGCTTTGCGCGTCAGCTCGACTTACCCGACCCGGTGGCGTTGGCGTATTCGCGCGCCATCTCGGAAGACCTCCCGCCGGAACTAGCAGAAACGCTGGGTCGCCGCGTGGTGGAGTTTCACGAGGAGTGGTTCGAGGACAATCAGCGAGTCGTCGAGCTGTTGCGCCGCGTGCTCGAGCTGTCCCCCAGCGCCACCTGGGCCTTCGATCGGCTCAAGCTCGAGTTCAACGCCACCGCCAAATGGGCCGACCTGTTCAGCCTCTATGACAAGGCGCTGGAGCACGCCAAGGACGACGCGACGCGCACCGAGCTCTTGCGCGCCGTCAGCATGGCGGCGAAGGACTTCGCGGGCGACGCCGAGAAGGCGATCTACTACCTCGAGAAGCTGCACGCCCTGAACCCGAAAGACGATCGGGTCGAGGCCTCTCTCGAACGCCTGTACGAGCGCAACAATCACTACCGACCGCTGATCGATCTCTTGTCGGCTCGCCTGAGCGTCGCGAACGGATCGGATGACCTGGCGCTGCGTGAACGTATGGCCCGGCTCTGGATGGAGCTCGACGAACCCCTTCACACGCTAGAGCTGATTCAGCACATCCTCGAGAAGGGGCAGGCCCAGCGTGTCGTCGACCTCTTGGAAAATCTGGTGGCCTTGCCTTCGGCGCGGGACTCGATGACGCCTGCGCCATCGGATGAGCA
>Ga0315910_10001613_pt1 | contig 20598 bp, 17 predicted proteins | sample EdamamesoilMG_FD_204470 | JGI IMG/M metagenome (GOLD analysis project Ga0315910, IMG submission 204470) | Garden soil microbial communities collected in Santa Monica, California, United States - Edamame soil | ecosystem: Environmental > Terrestrial > Soil > Garden | place: USA: California...
TGGGCGGGACGTCGCCGAAGAGGACGTCGGTGATGCCGTCTGCCTCGGTCCCGGGCAGCCAGGCGACGACGATCGCATCGGCCAGGTCGATGATCGAGTCGATGATCATCGGGCGCCCCACCACCAGCACCACCACCGTGGGCAGGCCGGCGTCCTTCATGCGCTGGACGACCTGCACGTCGGCGGCGTCGAGCGACAGCGACGTGGGCCGCTGGTAGCACGAGGTTCCGCCGACGGGCGCCGGGATGTCGCCGCATCCCTCCGAGTACGGCGTCTCGCCGATCACGGCGACGCCGACCGCGGCGCCGCTCGTCGCCGACCCATCGAGCGCGTAGGTGACCTTGCCAGGGAGCACGGTCTCGAGCGCTTGCCGGACGGTGGTGCCCGGAACGACCGCACCGGTCATTCCCTGCCATCTCACCGTCCATCCCCCGCACTGGTTGCCGATGTTCTCGCCGGTCTTACCGCCGAGCGCGAGGCCGGTGACGCTCTTCGACAGCGGCAGCGTGCCGCCTTCGTTCTTGAGCACGACGATCGACGCCGCCACCGCGCGCCGGGCGACGGCGCGGTGCGCGGCGGAGCCGACCTCTGCCGTCAGCGCCCGGTCGACCAGCCGATCCGTGCCGTCGAGCAAGCCCATCTCGCACTTGGCGACGAGGATGCGCCGCGCGGCGTCGTCGATGCGGGCCTGCGGCACCGTACCGGGGACCAGCCCGCGGATCTGGGTCAAAAACTCGGAGGCGGTGCGCCCGAAGGTCATGAACATGTCGACGCCGCCGTTCAGGCACCCTGCCGGGTCCACCCCGTTCCGGAAGCAACCCTCGTAGTCGGACCCGACGAAGCCGGCAAAACCGAGGTCCCCCTTGAGCACGCCGGTGACCATCGTCGGGTTCTCGTGCATGCGGGTCCCCTGCCAGCTGCTGTACGAGGCCATGATCGAGCCGACGCCCGCGTTGACCACGTCCTGATACGGAACGAGGTGCAGGGCGCGAAGCGCCATCTCGTCACCCGAGGTATCGGCGTTGTTGACGCCGTCCGCGGTACCGCCGTCACCCAGATAGTGCTTGGCGTTCGCGAGCACGGTGAGCGGCCCCGTGACGTTCTGGAAGCCGTTCGTGTAGGCGACGCCCATCGTCGACGCGAGCTCGACGGTCTCGCCGAACGCCTCGTAGGTGCGGCCCCAGCGCTCGTCGAGCGCAACCGCCACCACCGGCGCAAACGGAAAATCGGCGCCGACACCGGCGGCCTCGTCGGCCACCGTGCGCGCCACCTCTTCGACCAGCGCGACGTTGCGTGTGGCACCGAGCCCGATGTTGTGCGGGAACACCGTCGCGCCGACGACGGGGCCCGCGCCGTGAACGACGTCCAGGCCGTAGATGACCGGAACCCCGAGTCGGCTCGCGAACGAGGCCTGGCGATACCCGTCGATCATGTCGGCCCAGCCGGTGGGCGTGTTGCTCGACGGCACCGAGCCGCCCTGGCTGTAAACGGATCCGACTCCGTACTGGGTGATGTCGGCGGCATTCGTGTCGACGCGCTCGACCTGGTGGAGCTGCGCGATTTTCTCGTCGCCGGTCATCATGCCGAGCACTTCGTTCGCCTTGTCGAGGCAGGCTTGCGTCGGGAACGTCCGCGGGACACCGCCGCCGCCGGCGCCGGCACTCCCGCTCGCGCCGGAGGTGTTGCCGCTGCCACCCGCGCCGCTCGAGGCGCCGGCGCCGCTCGCTCCGCCGCTACTGCCGCCCGCGCCGCTCGTGGCGCCGCTACCGGCTGCCCCGCCGGTCCCGCTGCTGCCCGCAGCCCCGCCGCTCGCTCCGCTCCCGGCCATGCCGCCAGTCGCTCCATTGCCGGCCATTCCTCCGGTCGCCCCGCCACCGGCTGCCCCGCTCGTCGCGCCGCCCATCGCGAGCGCTCCGCCGTTCCCTACGCCGCCCGTGCCCGCACCCGGTGCGTTGCTGCCGTCCGATCCACCCGATGAGCACGCGGCTGCTCCGAGGGTTGGACCGACGACGAGCACCACCAAGCAGGCGCGGGCATAAGGTCCCATCGACTTCTCATATCACGGGCATCCCACGCCTGCTGCAAAGCTGGTTATCAGATGTGCTCGCAGCTCGCGATCAGCGGCGATCGGCGGGACCGTCCAGCGGTGGGCGCTGCATGCGTCCGAGAGCGCTCTTTCGCGCGCCGGGCAAGGCTTGGTCGAGCGCTCGAGCGAGGCTCTCGCCCACCGCCATGCCGAGCGCGGTGATTTCGCTCACGCGCGGCAACAGCAGCGCGACTGGATCCGTCGTCGCGACGATCTCGAGTGCTCGACCGCCGGGCGCAGGGTTGAGCTCGTTGCTCGAGCCGGTCGCGACGTAGCCGGGAGACGCCCAGAGCTCCGTGCGGGCGTAGGCCATCGTGTCGCGGTGGCGGCGAACGGCGGCGAGCTCTTCGGGCTCGAGCGGTCCCAGTGGGATCTCGCGACCAAGGCTTTCGAGCTCGCTGGCCAGCAGGCGGCCGAACGCGAGCGCGTCATCGGCATCGCCGACGACGATGGCGGAGCCGGGGCTCAGGCAGCCGCGTTGGTCGAAGCGGACGATGTCGAGCGCGAGCGCCCGTGCATTTTCGACGCTGATGAACGATGCCTCGAGCACCGCGACACCGAACCCGGGACCTTGCGCGAAGAGCTCCACGCCGTGCGGGAGCCCGGCTCGGAGCGCCTCGAGAGTCTCCGCGCCGCCGTACGCCCACAACGCGTCCCCACGCGCGGGCTCGAGCTCCGTCACGAGCTCGAACAGGCCGGGCGCCGCCTCGGCGAGCAGCCGCGCGAAATGCGGCTCGCGGCGCGATGCGCGCACGACGACGCGCTCGGAAGCAGCGAGCGCGATCGCGATCGCGCGATGGGCCGCGACGAACACGTTGCCGGAAAGCAGCACGTGGGTCCGCGCAGCGGGCCTCACGCTCGCGAAGAGCGCGGCGAGGTCGTCGTCCGTCGGCTCGGTTTCCAGGCATTCCGCGAGCCCGAGCTCGATCCCTTCGGCCGATAGCCGCGTCGAACCGAGCAGTGCGCTTCGCGCACGGTGTCCGAGATCGGTCGCCGGATCCTGGATCCTGCGCGCGGCCTCGAGCAGACGTTCCACCCTCTCGCGCGCGGCGTTCATTGGAGCAGCGCCTCGAGCGCGAGCGAGCAGCCGCGCGCGATCGCGCCTGGTCGCCGGCCGATGAGCTCGATGCCGTCGTCGCGCCGGCGAACGAGATCTTCGGTTTGCACGGCGACGGCCGAGTCCACGTTCGCGAGGTCGACGATGCGCGCGATGCCGATCGCGCCGTCCGCAACCGGCTCGAGCGTTCCGGGGTCCACCGGGACGACGCGGAGCCAGGGCGGCTCGAAGAGCACGTCGGGCTCGCCGCGCAGATCCGCGCCGGGCAGCGTGCCCTCGTAGAGCTGGCTCGAGAGCTCCGTCATCCCGTACTCGGCGACGACGTGCGATTCGGGGATGCCGAAGGCGAGCGCCACGTCGCGCCGAAGCGTGTTCTTCTCCACTTCGCGGGAACGCCCCTTGAAACCGCCCGTCACCATCACCGTCGTCGAGGGCGGTGCGGCCAGGCGGCGTTCTCCGAGCGCATCGACGAGCCCGACCAGCGCAAACGCCGTGGCGAGCACCAACAGGGGCTCATCGCGCTCGCGCGCGACGCCGGCGGCCCGCTCGAGGCCGGCCACGTCGACGCCCGAAGGTCCGACCAGAAAACGCGCCGTGTCGCGCGTGACGAAAGGCCCGCCGTCGAGCGCCCGCCCGTCCCATCGCGCCTGAAAAAGCTCCATCATGAACCCGAGCGACGAGCTCGGCGGCTGGTCCGGCACCGGTGCGAGGCTCACCACGACGCGCGGCCCGCGTTCGGCGAGGAGAGCGCGCGCGCCGGCGATGAGCGCCACCGTTTCGTACGTCTCGGTGGTCCGCAACGGGTGAACGCCGTGAGCGGCACGAGCGCGCGTCGTGCCGCTCGTCATGAAACGCACTCGATCGCGCTCGGGCGGGTGCACGGCCACGCGCGTGACCCGGAACGCGTCCGTCGGCACCGCGGGTACGGCGTCCACGCTCTCGAGCCGCGCGTTGCGGCTCTTCACCAGCGCGGCAAAGCGCGGTGAATGCTCGGCCTGGAACCGGGCGATGGCGAGAGCCAGCGCTTCGAAGTCGTCGCTAGCCTTGCCCTCGGCAAAGGCTCGCACTCGCGCGTGGAGCGCGTCGGACGCCTCGACGAGCGTCATGGGAGCACGGCGCGCACCGCGGCCGCGATCGCCACGACGGCCGCATCGATCAGCGGCTCGGCGATGGTGAGCGGCGGCGTGAGCACGAGCGCTTCCCGCGTGGTTCCCCCGCTGGTGACGAGGTACCCGCTCTCGAGCAGGCGCTTCGCGGCGCGCCCGGCGGCGCCCGGCTGGTCGAGCTCCACCGCGAGCATCAAACCGCGTCCGCGAACGCGCGCGCCCGTCACGTCGGCGAGCGCGGCGGCAAGCCCGCCCTTGAAGCGCGCTCCCGAACGCGCCGCTCGTTCCGCGAGCGCTTCGCGGGCGAGCACGTCGAGCGTGGCGAGCGCGGCCGCGCAGGCGAGCGGCGCCCCGGCGAACGTCGAGGTGTGCACGACCTCCGCCGAGCGCCGCCATGCGCTCATCACGTCGCGCCGGCCGAGGACGGCGCTGATCGGCAGGCCGCCCCCGAGCCCCTTGCCGAGGCAGACGAGGTCCGGCTCGGCGCTCGCGGAAGCCAGCGTCACGCCCGTTCGCCCGAGTCCGGTCCAGATCTCGTCGGCGACGAGCAGGACGCGGGCCTCGCTCGTGAGCGCACGGAGTGCCGGGAGAAACGCGGGCGGCGGCTCGATCACGCCACCGCGGCCGAGCACGGGCTCGACGAGCACGGCGCCGGTATCGCCGCGGGCGAGCGCCGCTTTCACGGCCGCGAGCGAGTCTGCGAGCAGCGCCTCCGACGCCGGGTACGGCGCGAACGAGACGTGCGGATTGAGCTGCGAAAGGAACGGCTCGCGGTAGCTCTCGCGAAACTCCGACACCGCGAGCGGCCCGTACCCGAGGCCGTGGTAGCTGCCCCGGAACGCGAGCACGCCGGGCTTACCGGTAGCGAGCACGGCAGTCTTGAGTGCGATGGTGACGGCGTCCGACCCCGATTGGCCGATGACGACCTGCGCGTCGCCCGCGGGATGGAGCCGCGCCAATCGCTCGAGCAGACCCACCTTGGCGTCCGACGGATAGATGTCGCCGAGAGCGTGGAGCAGGCGCTCGGCTTGGAGACTGACGGCGCGGACGACGCTCGGGTGCCGGTGCCCGACGAGCGCGGCGCCGAAGCCGCCGGCGAGGTCCACGTACCGGTTACCGTCCACGCAGTGGACGTTCGCGCCCTCGGCCGAGGCGTAAACGATGCCGTGCTCGCGGTCCGCGGGGCCCATCGGCGCGGCGGCGTGGGCATGGCGGATCGAAAACGTGCGCGAGTGCTCGCCCGGCGGTCGCGTGACGAGGTGCGGTAGCTCCTGCCCGCGTTCCTGGGGGCCCGTGACCGGCGAGGGGATCATGACGCTCTACGAGCAGACGCGGTTTCGACCGCCGCGCTTGGCTTCGTAAAGCTTGTCGTCCGCGCGCTGGATCAGCTCGACCGCCGTCTTCTCGTCGCCCAGCATGGCGCAGCCGACGCTGATCGTCACCGGGATCCGTTCGCCCTGGAACGCGAACGGGTGGGTCTCCACCCGCGCGCGCAGGTTTTCCGCCAGCGCCACGCCGCCGGGGAGCGGGGTCTCCGGCAGCACGATCACGAACTCCTCGCCGCCGTAGCGGGCGAACACTTCGTCGCGTCGGATCCGCTCCTGGACGATGCGGGCAAGCTCGCGGAGCACGTGGTCTCCCGCCAGATGGCCGTACTGATCGTTGATGTTCTTGAAGTAGTCGATGTCGAAAATCAGGAGCGAAAGCTGGCGATCGTAGCGCCGCGCGCGGATGAGCTCCTTGTCGAGCGCCTCGAACAGGTACCGCTTGTTGTGGATCTGCGTCAGACCATCGACGATGGTCATTCGGTAGATCTCTTCGTGGTACTTGGCTTCTGCGTCGAGCCCGGACAGGTACTTGAGGATGCTCGGTCCGATCTTGATCCGATCGCCGTTCGTGAGCGGCGCCTCGCCGCGCACCTGCTCTTCGTTCAGGAAGGTCCCGTTGGTCGAGCCGTCGTCGACGATGTGCCAGGCGCCCGCCCGCCGTTCGAAGTGCGCGTGCCGCCGGGACACCGAGTCGCCTTCGAGCACGATGCCGCTGTCGCCGCCGCGGCCGACGCGGAGAGGGCTCTTCTCGAGGACGAAACGCTTGCCGAGCAGACCCGCTTCGGCCGCGTAGATCACGACGACGCAGTCGTTCCCCGTAGGCTGGTCCGGCGGCGGAGCCTGGACCACCTGCGTGACGCGTGTTTTCTCGTCGTTATCGCTCACCAGGGGCCTTACGGTGGTCGCACCTTGGTGTGCGGCTCGCTAGCTGGCGGCGCATTCTCACGATTCATGACCAACCTCACAAGGTAGCAACTCGGACGATTTTCAGTCAAGGCGCAGTTTTGCGCCGTGTGTGTACCTGTCCGTGCCTCTCGCACCATCAACTCGCACCGTCAACCGCAATCCCCAGTCGTTTTTCGCGCGCTCCCAAGGACGAGCTCCTCCGAGCTCGTCTATTTCTGTTTCCGAGGTTGTCTTATCTATCTTGCCGAGCTCGCCTTATTCGAGCGGAACGCCGAGCCCGGCGAGCTGCATCACGCGGAGGGCATTGCCGCCCTTCACCGGCCCTTCGCGAAGTGCGTAGTCGAAGGTCATCTCCCCGCCGCTGACGGTTTCGCGAAAGTGCACGAGCCGCACGCGGCTCATGAGCTCGGGCGTCAGCCGGCAGAGCTCTTCGTCGTGGGTCGAGACCGCGCCCACCGCGCCTCGGGAGAGAAGCTCGGCGAGCATCCAACGGGCACCGATCTGGCGCTCCTTCGAATTCGTGCCGTGCAGGATCTCGTCGAGCAGGAACAGCACGCGGGCGCCGCCGCTCGTCGCGTCGAGCACGGTGCGGAGCTTCTTCACTTCTGCATAGAAGTGGCTGACGCCACGCTCTAGCGAATCGCTGACGCGAATGCTGGTGCGGAGCACCAGCGGCTGCAGGCGGAACTTGCGGGCACACACCGGAGCTCCCGCGAAGGCTAGAGCGGTGGCGACGCCGACCGCGCGAAGCAGCGTGCTCTTGCCCGACATGTTCGACCCGGTGACGAGCAGCGCCGTGCCGGGCGCTGGCAACGACACGTCGTTGGCTTTTCGCGCTCCGCGGGCGATCAACAGGTGCCCGAGCGCTTCGGCTTCGAGCGGCGGAGCGGTTTCGGACACCTCCGGAAAGCAGAAGTCCGCTTCGTCGTAGGCGAGGCCGGCGAGCGACGACAGTGCCTCGACCTCGCCGAGCACCGCGAACCAATCCTCGAGCGTGGGTGCCGTGCGCCGGCGCCACGCCTCGAGCGCGAGCGTGCAGTGAACGTCCCACAGCGTGAAGAGGTTCACGATCGGGTAGACGAGCCCGTTGTGACGAAGCTCGTACCAGCCGACGATGCGCTCGAGCTCGCTCATCGCCACGGACGGTGGGCTCTTGCCGCGGGTGAGGCGCGCCTTGAGCGCGGCGAGCAGCGGCGCCTCGACCGCCAGGCCCTCGACCAGCGCGAGCATCGGCCCGTAGCTCTTGAAGGCGCCCTGGGTCGACGAGCAGGCGAGGAACGCCCGCGTGCAGGCGGCGCCGCCGCGGGCGAGTAGATACGCCTGCACCAGCAAGCAGCCGAGAAACACGAACGGCGTGAACCCCCGACTCCAGGCAACGAGAAAGCCGATCGTGAGCGGGGGCAGGAGCCGCGCGCCCCACACGAGCAGCGTGTCTTCCGAAACACCGTCGGCGCGCTTCGTCCACTGGAAGAGGAGCTCAGGATCGGCGACGCTTCGCCGCACGGCGCCCCCGCGCCGTTCGTCCTTGACGACTCCGAAGGCGAGCGCTTCGAAGTGCTGCCGGAGGTCGAGCTCCGGAGCGAGCGCGCGGACGGCCGCCTGGCGTTCGGCGATGGTGCTCGGGGTTGCGGGCTCGCTCAGGTACCCACGGAGCGCGTCCTCGCCGAAGCGCGTGTGAGCGACGCTCAGGCGCTGGTAGACCGAGCCGGGACCGAAGAGATCGAGATCATCGGCGTACGGGTGCTCGAGCGCCTTGAAGCGCTTGCCGTCCTCGTGGAGCTCGCGAAAACGCCCCGTCGCCCGCAGCAGGGCGTCGGCGTTGACGAGCGCGCGGCGCCGTGCGGCACCCTCGCGTTCGAGCACGCGGCCGTGCCACACGACGAGCGCGAGGAACAGCACCGCGCCGACGACCACGAGCCCGCTCGCCACCTCGAGGTACTTGCCCAAAGCCAGGGAAATCCCGGCACCCGCGGCGAGGGCGAAGGATAGCCCGCGCAGATTCGAGACGCGCTCCGACAGCCGTTCGTAGCGCTCTGCCTCCGTCTCGGCTGCGCGCTTCCGCCCCTCGTAGAGCGCGCCGAGCTCGTTCTCGTTCACCGTTCGCTCACGCGCGCGATCTTCACGATCAGCGTGGCGCCGACCAGCGGCTCGTCCGGCACGCCGACGTGACGCCGGTCTACGACCTCGGCGATGCAGCGCGCAGCTTCCTGCCCGACATTGAAACGCTTCTGCACGCTCACGCCTTCGGCGATCCCCTTGCTCCGGACGAGAAAGCGCACGTGCACCTCGCCACTATCGCCCTTCATGCCGCCGTTGTCCTCCACGCACTTCGCGTAGCGATCCTTGGGCGCACCGAGCTTGCCCACGCCGAGCTCGCCCTTGTCCGCGAGCACCGGACCGATGGTGATCTCGAAGCGGCCGACCTTCTGGCTCGGGTCGCCCGGAGTGAGCGGCGGGGCGGCGGACGCCGCGAGGGTGGGCGTGCTCGACGAGGCGGGGACGGTCTGGGGTGCGGCGGGGGTCGCCGCTGCGAGGGTGGCGGCTTCGTTTTCCGCGAGGCAGCGCACGACCGTGCCCTTGCCGTTGGCCAGGCGCCCCCAGGAGCACGCCGGATCGTACGGGTAACGGCGAAGCAGGCTTTCCGCCGATTCGCTGAAGGCGGCGAAGGCCGCGAGGAGTGCGGCACCGAAGGCGAGGCTCGAAACGACGATTCTCTGGCTGGGTCGCTGCATGGTCGAAGGGCTCCGCCCGCATGCCTATCAAAGCTCGCGTCCGGCGGGCGAGTTTCGACGGTTTGCAGGGGTTGCCTGCGGATGGTAATTCGAGGGCATGCTTCCGGATGCTTTTCGCGGGCTTTTCGTCGGGGGTCTGTTGGTCGGCCTCACCACGGGGGTGGGCTGCACCAGCAAGGAAGAGCCGACGCCCGGGACGGGCGGGTCGACGACCAGCGGCGGAAGCGGCGGCAGTGGCGGTACCCCGGGTAACGGCGGCACCGGTGGCACCGGCGGCGTCGGCGGGACACCCGGGGCTGGAACCGGAGGCGCGACGGGCGGAGCCCCCACGGGCGGCTCGGCGGGCACGCCCATCGCGGGCACCGGGCAAGGTGGAGCGTCGGCCGGCACACCTTCCGCGGGTGGCGTCGGCGGCTCTGCCGGCACGCCGTCCGCCGTCGGCGGAACCCCCGGTGCCGGAACCGGGGGCGCGGCCGGCGACACGGCGGGCTCGGCGGGAAGTGCGGGCGCGGCGGGTGGCGGCACGGGCGGCGCGCCGGCGACCCTGGTCGAGCCGATCCTGCGCAACGGCAACTACGTGCTCGAGTTCGGGAACCTCTACTTCGAGGTCGCTCCCGCAGGCGCGCGCATCATGGATGTGCACCTGACGGGCGGGATGAATCTGCTCCGAACCGGTCGAATGTCGCCGCCCAACATGGACGACGACAACTACGGGTCGACCTTCTGGACCGCCCCGCAGAGCGTGTGGAACTGGCCGCCGATAGCGGAGATCGATCGGTCCGACTACACGGCGACCGTCGCGTCGCCATCGGTGACCCTCGTCGGTCCGTCGAGCGCCACCCTCGGTGCCAGCGTCACGAAGAAGTTCACCGCGGACCTCGCCAAGGGCGTCGTCAACGCGGAGTACACGATCATCGCGACCGCGGCTGGAAAGTCGTTCGCACCCTGGGAGATCACGCGTGTCGCCCAGCGAGGCATCACCTTCTGGCCCACCGGCGGCGCGCCGACCGGCACCGCCATGCCGCCGACGATGACGGGCGCCGGTTGCACCTGGCACACGGCGCCGACCGCCCCGCCCGGCACCGATCAGAAGCTCTTCGCTGACGGCGCCGGCGGCTGGCTCGCGTACGTCGACGGCGACACGCTGATCGTCAAGAAATTCCCCGATATCACGGCGGCGCAGGCGGCCCCGGCGGAGGGCGAGATCGAGCTCTACGTGAGCGGGACCTCGCCGTACATGGAGCTCGAGCAGCAGGGTGCCTACGGGGCGGTCGCCATGGGCGCGAGCGTCACCTGGACGGTGACCTGGTACGTGGTGAAGCTCCCGGCGGGGCTCACGCCCAGCGTTGGCAGCCAGCCGCTCGTGGACTACGTCCAGAGCCTCATTCAGTGACGGTTCCCGCACCGCAGGCGACGCCCGCCGACGTCGTCCTCACGTTCCTCGAGAGCTTGGGGCGACGCGCCGAGGCCGAGCTCTACCTTCGCATGTTTCGCGAGCTCCCGAAGGAGAGCTTCGCCATCATTGCGCCCGGCCGGCAGGTGCTGCGCGACGGCCTCGGCGCCCTCGTCGAGCAGATCCGGTTTCTCGCCGATCTCGATCTCTTCACCACCATCGTGCTCGGGGTGTTCGATCCGGCCGCGTCGGCAGCGGGCGCCGAACGCGTGGCGCGGCGCCTCTCCGCGGCGGGCCTCGTGCCCTACGAGCACTCGATCGAGGAGCCGGAGCTGGTGGAAAATCTGATCGCCGAGCTTCGCGCCGAGCGCGTGCCGGTGGTGCACTTTCCAGCGAAGGAAGGCGAGGGCGTGGAGGCGCGGCTCGCTCGGCTCGCCGAGATCGCGCGCGTGCTCGACACGCGAAAGGTGGTGCTCCTCCGCCGCCGGGGCGGCCTCGTGCCGCGCCGCGATCGCCCGTTCGTGCTCGACCGTCACACGCCCGGCCCTGGAGGCTGGCTCTCGGTCGTGAACCTGCGCACCGATCGCGCCGGGCTCGTCGCCTCCAAGCGCCTGCCCAAGCGCGACGGTGAGCTGCTCGACAGCGCCGCGCGCTTGATCGAGCTCGTCGATCCGAATCCACTCCTCGTGAGCGTGGCCTCGCCCCTCAATCTGATGAGGGAGCTCTTCACCGTGAAGGGCGCCGGGACCCTGATCAAGCGCGGCACGCCGATCGTTCGGCACTCCGGCTACGAGTCGCTCGATGTCCCGCGGCTCCGCGCGCTGGTGGAGGCGAGCTTCGGTCGCGCGCTGGCCCCGGATTTCTTCGAGCGCGCTCCGCAAGCGGTGTACCTCGACGAGCAGTACCGGGGCGCGGCCATCGTGCACCCCGGCGCCACGGTCCCCTACCTGACGAAGTTCGCCGTCTTGCCCCAGGCCCAGGGTGAAGGGATGGGGCTCGACCTGTGGCAGGCGCTCAGTCGCGACCACGCTCGCTTTTTCTGGCGCACCCGGCCGGACAACCCGATCCTCTCCTGGTACCTCGGCGTTTGCGACGGCATGGCGCGGACGGCGTCCTGGTGTGTCCTCTGGTGCGGTATCGAGCCCGCTCGCATCCCCGACGTGATCGCCGAGGCCGACACGCGTCCGACCGATTTTGTGAGCTGACGACGACACCGTTTCGCGACAAGCTCTCGGCCGCGCCGTGTTCTACCTGTTCCTGCTCGTCGTGGCGCTCGCCGGCATCGCCTTCTACCTGTTGTTCATCCTGAACCTGGTGCCTGGCGCAGCCGAGGAACGCCTCGGCGTGCTCGAGCCTCTCCCGCCCGAGACCGGGACCTGGAAACCGGACCACGATTCCCCGGAAGCGCGCGTGGCAGCAGCGGAGGGGCTCAAGCGCGAGGTGCGTCACTATTTCTACGAGAGCGAATCACGCCTCGTGTTCCAGGTCCGCTACCGAAATAGCGAAACGAACGAGATCGTGCGTTCCGATCCGGAGCGGGTCGTGAAGCGGCGGCGGATTCGACGCTGATTTTCTGCTAGACTCAGCTGTCATGGTGAGGCTCGGAACCGCACTCGTCGCGACGGTGCTGATCGGCGCGTGCAGCGGGCAAACGCTCGAAGGCGATCCGTTTTTTCGCGGTGTGGGCGGCTCTGCCCCTACCGCCGGCAAAGGCGGCGGCGGAACGGCAGGCAGTAGTGCCGGCAGCTCGACGGGTGGAATGGGAGGCGGCGCGACGGGCGGTGCCGGCGGCGCCACCGGTGGCGTTGGCACCGGCGGCACGCCGATGATGGGCGGTAGCGGCGGAACGACCGGTGGTACCGGCGGCATGCCGATGGTGGGCGGCAGCGGCGGAACGACCGGTGGCACCGGTGGCATGCCGATGATGGGTGGCAGCGGCGGCACGTCGGCGACGGGCGGCAGTGGCGGCAGCGCCGGCGAGGGGATCTGTGAGCTTCCGCTCGAGACCGGCCCCTGCAACGCGCTCTTTTACAACTACGGTTTCGACGCCTCGGTCGGGCACTGCGTGCGTTTCGTCTACGGCGGCTGTTCGGGGAACGAGAATCGCTTCGAAACGCTCGGCGAGTGCGAAGCCGGGTGCGGCGGCTCCGAGCTCGCTGGCTGCCCCGACATGATGCCGAGTGCGGAGTGCGAACCGCTCGAGCAGCCTTGTTACTACACCGTTGCGGGCGGTTGTCTCTGCGTGCCGGCGCGAGACGGCATCGGATGCAGCCAGATCGATCCGAACTGTCCGCAGACGCTCCTCGAGTGCGTGGGGGACGACTGCGTCGGCCGCATCGTCGGCGTTACCCGCAATCGCTGCGAGTGCAGCGGCGGCGCCTGGGCCTGTACCCCGGGGTAGTGGGAAAGCGGGCCGCTCACGATGCCGGGTGATGGATCGCGTCGAGCAGCTCGCGCTTCAGGTCGTTGAACGCCGGTGCCGTCACGTCGCGTGGGTGAGCGAGATCGATCGGGACGATCTTGGTGACGTGACCCGGCACGCCGTGGTTCGGTCCACCGCCCATGACGACCACGCGATCCGACAGGAAAACGGCCTCTTCCACGCTGTGCGTCACCAGGATCACGGTCGGACGGAGCGCCTGCCAGACCTTGATCAGCTCTTCCTGCAGCGTCTGGCGAGTGAGTGAATCGAGGGCGCCGAAGGGCTCGTCCATCAGCAGCACGGCGGGATCGTTGGCGAGCACCCGCGCGATGGCCACGCGCTGCTGCATGCCGCCGGAGAGCTGATGTGGGTAGCAGTCGCGGAAGCGGTCGAGCCCCACGATCTTGACGAAGCGATCCACGATGCGGTCGACGTCCGGCTTGGCGATGCGGCGCTGCGTTGGCCCATACGCGACGTTGCCCGCGACGGTGAGCCACGGAAAGAGCCCGTAGTCCTGGAAGACGACCCCGCGATCCGGTCCCGGGCGGGCGACCTCCTTGCCGCGCACGGTGACGACCCCCGACGTGGCGCGTTCGAAGCCGGCCACGATGCGGAGCAGGGTGCTCTTGCCGCAGCCGCTCGCGCCGATGAGCGAGACGAACTCACCGTCGGGCATGGTGAGCTCGACGCCGCGGAGCGCCTCGGTCACGCGCGTGCCGGAGCCGTATTTCTTGCCGACGCCGGAAAGCTCCACGCCGGCCGGTCCGGCGCGCCGGGACGCTTCGCTGGGCGGGGTTTCGAGTCGGAATGCGCCTTCTGCCATCGGCTCAGCTCGGGAGTAGGGGTCGGTTGCCGAGCGCCTTCCGGAGGCCGTCGGTGAGAAGCTTGTCGGTGAGCAGGCCCGCCAGGCCGATGAAGATCATGCCCGTGATGATCACCTCCGTGCGGCTCACCTCGCGGGCTTCGGTGATGACCGAGCCGAGGCCGTTCGGAACACCGACGGTTTCACCCACGACCACGACCACCCAGGCGAGGCCGAGGGCGATCCGCATTCCGGCGAAGACCGACGGCAGCGCGGCGGGGAGGATCACCTTGTAAAGCATCTCGCCCTCGCTGGTACCGAGCATCTGTGCGGCCTCGATCAGCCGCTGGGGCACGCGCTTCACGCCGAGCAGGGTGTTGATGAAAATCGGAAAGAACGAGCCGATGAAGATCAGGATGATCGCGGAGTGCGAGCCGAGCCCGAACACGATCAGGACGAGCGGGACCCACGCCGTCACCGGGATCGGACGCAGCATTCCGAGCGTCGGCTCGATCAGGAGCGAGACCTTGGCATAGCGTGCGAGCAAGATGCCGAGCGGCACGGCCAGCGCTGCGGCGATGAAAAAACCGCCCAGCACGCGCCCCGCGCTGGCGGCGAGGTGAACGAGCAGCGTGCCGCTGTAGGCGTCGTCGTAGAGCGTCCCGAAGGTGAAGTCGATGACCGTGAGCAGCACCTCCAGCGGGGCCGGGATCAGCGTGAGCAGGCCGAGCTCCACCGCGAGCGACCAGGCGGTGAGGATCAAGAGCGGCAGTGGCAGCGCCCACAGGAACTTCTTCATCCGGGCTTCCCACCGAGCTCCCGCGCGAACTCGGGTCGGATGAAGCGCTCGTAGCTCGGTTGGCGCTTGACCTGGCGCAAGAGCTCGAGCTCCTCGCCGAGCACGCGCGCCTGCGCCACGTAGTCGGCATCGAGGTGATAGCGGAGCTCGATGTTTCGGATCGCGAGCTCGACCGCAGCGAGCTTTGCTCCCCACGCCTTGGTCGTGGCCTTGGCCCACTCGGCCGGATGGGTGGCAAGGTACTCGGTCGCCCGGGCGTGCGTCGCGACCATCGCTCGGCAGAGCTCCGGATCGCGGTCGAGCAACGCCTGGCTGGTGCCGAACACGATGTTGATCTTCCCCATGCGCGTTCCGTACGGGTAGAGAACGACGCTGGATCTCCCGCGAAGGAGCGCGACCGAGGGTCCGGTTTCCGCCCCGGTGAAGGCCTCGATGTCGCCGCGCTCGAGCGCGTTCGGCATGTCACCGAAGCCCACCTTCACGAGCTTCACGTCCTTCTCCGCGCTCATGCCGCGGTCACGCAGCGACAGCCGGAGCAGCACGTCCTGCGCCGAGCCCGGCACGTAGCCGACACGCTTGCCCCCGAGGTCCTCGAGCTTCTCGATGCGGTGGTCGTTCCGCGCCACGATCGCCGAGGCGCCGTTGGCCGCGGCAGCGAGCACGCGAAAGGGCTCGTCGCGCGCGGCGCCCTGGAGCGCGGCCGTGATCCCGGTGACGGCAAAGTCGATCGACCCGGTCACGACCGCCGTCTTGATCTCGGTCGAGTTGTTGAACGCGAGCGTTTCGACCACGAGATCCGGCGGCAGGAAGCGCCCGTAGAACTTCGGCGCCATCAGGTGCGGGCTGATGCGCAGCATGCCGACCCGCACCGTGCGCCGAGCATCGCCTTCGTCGGTCTTCGCGCTGCCCCCGCAGGCGGCGGTGAGCAAGCCCAGCAAACCGAGCGTTGCTGATCGCCGATCGACACGAACGTTGGCCCGAAGCCGCGAGTGTCGAGTCATGCCCATGCCGCGCCGACCTCCGAGCGTGCCTGGTGGCTATTTCGGGAAGGTCACGGATGGGTTGCGGGGCGACGCGCCAGCGGACATCACGGCCGGGCGCAGGGGCGGGCCAGGGCCCAGAGACGCGCCTAGGAGCCGTGCCACGCCGTATCGACGATGCAGACGTTGAATCCGACGGTGACCGTCCCCTCGATGTCCATCACGGGAAGGGATGTCTTTACCGGGAGACCCGCGGAGGAGAGGGTCTCGTTCATGGCGTCGAGCGCGCCGGCTTCGTCCTCGATGTCGCGCTCGACGAACGGGATGCCGCGGTGTTTCATGTAGACCGCCGCGGCCTTGCACGCCTCGCACCAGTCCGCGCCGTACATCACGACGGGCCGGCCCTTCGGGCCCGTCGTCTTGCGAAAGCCCACCCTCTCGCTCTTTCTGATGTTGAAACGCCCGGTCTGTTTGAGGAGATCACACTCAGCGTGCAGGCGGTCGGCCTCCGCGGGAGACAGCGCAGGCTGCGGCGTGCAGGCCACACACCACCCGATAACGAGCCAGCCCGCTCGACCCATTCCGTTAGACTAGCGCGCCTGGACGCGCGCTAGCGAACTACGACCACCGCGGGTCGCATCGGGCGGGCGAGCGCCCAGAGCGTCGAGGACTCGTAGTCGGTGCGGGGCGGGGTGGGGGTGCCCGCGCGGTGGATGAAGGCGGGGTGGTGGGAGCCGCGGTCGAGCTCGAGCACGCGGCCGCAGCCCAGGGAGCGCAGTGCGACGGCGAGGGGATCACTGCTGTCGTGCGAGGCGGAGGCGACGAGCAGGCGGCCGCCGGGGGCGACGCAGAGCGCGGCGCGTTCGCGGGTGGCGCCGCGTTCGCGCGCGCGCTGGGTGACGTCGCGGTCGTCGGCGAGGAGCGGGAGCTGAACGGCTTGTTCGCCGGCGACGAGCGTCACCGCCTCGCCGGGCAAGAGCACACGCGCCGACCCGGCGGGTCCGACCACGAGCGTCGCGAACGCCGGCTTGACGGCGAGCGGCACGCTGTCGCCGAGCACCAGACCGAAGCGGGTTGCCGCCGTGGCGTGACCGAGCTCGAGCACGGCGAGGGCGCGCTCCGCATCCTTCGGGTCGAACAGACCGGCCCACGGCTCGCCGCGCGCGCCGATCTCGCGCGGCCCGGCGCGCAGGCGAAAGTCCGCGTGCCCGCGCTCGACGGCGAACAGTCGAACGGAGAGCCCGCCGAGCGACGTCTCGGCGGCGAAGATCCCGGGCAGGAAGGCCGGCGGTGGCTGCGTGCCCCCGTCCGGCCGAAACGCCGCACCCGCCGGTGCGTCGGGCACCGTACGGCGCCGCATCACGTAGAAAAAATCACGGGTCGAGCCGCGGAGCGTCGCTTCGGCGTCGAAATCCATCGCGCCGTCGAGCGACGCGAAGGCTCCCTCGCCGCGCGCCGACACGCGCGCGAGCGAGAAACCGAGCGCTTCGGGACTCGCCGCCAGCGGGAGCGCGTGAACGCAGCCGTTCGACGACAGCGCGCGGCGGAACGACGCGCGATCGACACCTTCGGCGTAGGCGTAGATCACGTTGCCCGCTTCGGTCGCGCAGAGCGCCGAGCGGCGGCGCACCGAGCGGTCGTCCTCGGTGCCTGGTGCTCCTTGACCGACGAGCGGCGTGCCGCGTTGCAGGAGGCCGTGGACGTGGTCGGGGACCGTCACGTCGAACGGGTAGCGGCCGAAGACGAGCTCGTGTCCGGTGGTGATGACGACGCTCGGCACGTCGGGTCGGGGCAGGGCGATGAGCCGACCGCTTTCCACCGCTCCCCCCGCGTCGCCGGCCTGCTCGTCGCCGCCGTTGAAACACGCGACGACGCGGGAAAGGAGCGCGGGATCGGCCGGCAGGCGCCCGTCACCCGGCACGCCGGCGCTGGCGCGCGGCACGTCGATGCCCGCGGCGTAACCGAGCTCGAGCTGCCGCATGTCGAGCGTGACGAGCAGGAGACGCGCGAGAGCTCGCGCTCCATCCGGGTGCACGACTCGCTGGTGGAGCAGGGGATCGGGCGTTGCTCCCGGCGTGGTCGACCCCGGGGTGAGGAGCGGGTGCGCGATCGGAAGGTTCCGACCCGGTTGGGCGGGTGACCTGAATAGATCCAAGAACCCGCTGCCGACGCTGGTCGCCGAAAACAGCACCTTGCCGAGGAAGCGCACGGCGCGAACGCCGAGCACCTCACGCGCGCGATCGACGATCGCGAGTCGCCACGGCCGATGCTTCGCGTCGCGCGCGAGAACCCGCAGGCCGCCGCGCGGTTCGCCGGTCAGGCCGCCGCGCGATACGTCGTAGACCTCCGTGCCGAGGCCGGCGCCGAGGTCGATGGTCAGCCGTCGAGGGTCGAGGGTGAGCTCGGCTTTTGCAGCGCGCCCCGTCACCAGCAGATCCGTGCGTCGAACCGGCCCGGCCCCGAGCCCCGCGAGTGCCGTGACCGAAAGCACGCGCTCCCGCCCCACGGTGACGAACGCGGCGTGGCTCCCGTGACCGATCAGCAGCGCTTCGTCCGCTGCCCCGGTCTCGGTGAGATTCAGGCTGCGCCCGACGGCGATCGGCTGGCCCCCCGGCGTCAGCCGCACCCGCGCGCGGTAGAGATCGCGTGGCGCGCCCTGCTTCGCACCGAGAAACAGGGCCGGCCGCCCCCAAAGCATCTCGCCGAGGGCCGTCCCCCGGGGCTCCCACGCGATGTCGGTGGCCTTCACGACCGTGCCGGACTCGGCGCCGAGCAGACTCGAGAGTCCGGCCAGGGTGAGCTCGGGAGGCGCCGCGGTCCCCGTTTTCACGAACAGGGCGGCACAGGCCACGATCCCGATCGCTTGCCCGCGGGCACGGAGGAAGGCGAGCAGGGTGGGGAGCGACAGCCGGCGCAAGCCAAAACGCGTACTCCGGCGGCTCGGGGCGGGCAAACGCGGGGCGCTGAAAAGGCTCTTGACCTCGCCTAAAACCTAAGTTAACACTGTAAACATGGACACCCGGGAACGCATCGTCACCGAGGCCCGCGAGCTCTTTCTGCGCGAAGGGCTCGAGGGGTTTTCGATGCGCGTGCTCGCCGAGCGCGTGGGTGTATCGGCACCGGCGATCTACCGCCACTTCGACGACAAGGACGCGCTCCTCGCCACCCTGATCGACGGTAGCTTCTCGACTTTTGCGAGCTACCTCGTGCGGGCGCTCTCCGGTAGGACGCCGATCGAGCGGCTTCGCAAAACCGGGGAGGCCTATTTTTCCTTCGCGCTCGAGCACCCGCGCGACTACCGGCTGATGTTCCTCACCGATTGCCGGGAACTAGGCTTCATTCGCATCTCGGAAGAGATTCAGGCCCGCGCGCTCGGCACCTTTCAGTTCCTGGTCGATCGCGTCAAGGAGTGCATGGACGCGGGGCTCTTCGTGGCGCGTGATCCACTGGCGACCGCGCTCGCCGTCTGGTCGCAGACGCACGGGCTCGCGAGCCTGTGGTTGCTCGGCAATCTCGACGGCAAGCTCGACGAAGCGGGGTTTCGCGCCCAGGTCGGCCTGTGCCTCGATCTGATCGAGCTTTCCTTGAGCTCGCGGGAAGCCCCGCTCCGCCAGTGACCCTTTTTTTGCCGCCTAGGTTAACACTGTAAACTCGAAAGGGCCGAACGCCATGAATCCCATTCTCAAGGATCGCCTCACCGTTTCTCGCAAGCAGGGCCTCGTCGTGTTCCTGATCGGCATGCGGATCAACAGCTGGTGGCGCATCCACCGCTGGCTACCGGTCGCCCTGGCGATGCCGCGCATGCTGCGCGAGCTCCGCTCCAGGCCCGACTCCGGCTATCTCGGCGGCATGTTCCTCCCCGGCATGACCATCCAATACTGGGAGTCGACCGAGAAGCTTCTTGCCTACGCCCACGATCGCAAGGGCGAGCACTTCCCGGCCTGGTCGCGCTTTCAGCGCGCCGTCGGCACGGACGGCACGGTCGGCATCTGGCACGAGACGTTTACCGTACCCGACAACGGCTTCGAGTGCGTCTACGTGAACATGCCGCGCTTCGGGCTCGGCAAGCTCTTCGACCTCGTCCCCGCGCGCGGCCGCCACGCGACGGCAGCGCGCCGTTTGAAGGGTGACGTCGAGTCCAATCCGTCGGCGAGCGCCGCCTGAAGGGCGCCTTTTGCTTTCCCCGCGAGGCAGCACTAGATCCGGCTCGACTTGGCGCAGAAGAGCAACCTCGCCGCCCGGCTCCTCACCGCGTCCGTGGTGGCGCCGCTGCTCCTCCTGCTGCTCTTTCGCGGGCCGCCGTGGGGCTTCTCCCTGCTCGTGATCGCTGCCTCCGCGGTCGCGAGTCGCGAGGTCCTGCGCATGACGCACCCGGGGGACGCACCCGCACAGTGGATGGTCGGCACTCTCACCGTGGGCACCACGGCTGCGCTCGCCTTCGGTGGTGACGACCCGCGGGTGCTCTGGGGCGCCCTCGTCGCCGCGCCCCTGGTCGGGATGCTGGTGCCGCTCGTGCGGCTCGGCGATATCTCGACGGCCGCCCTCCGCATCATGGCGGGCGTCGGCGTGCCGGTGTACCTGGGTGGTTGCCTCGGCGTGCTGGCCAGGATCCGTTCCGACGTGCCGGAGCGCGGAGCGGGTCTCGTGCTGCTCGCGCTCACCCTCTCATGGCTGGCGGATACCGGGGGTTACTTCGTCGGGCGCTTTTTCGGAAAGACGCCGCTCTATCCGGCCGTCAGTCCAAAAAAGACCCGCGCCGGACTGCTCGGGGCGGTGCTCGGTGCGACGGCCGGGGCACTCGGCGGCGCCCTCTGGTACGCCCCGCACCTACCCGTCCCGGATGCGCTCGTGCTGGGCGTCGTCGGCGGGCTCGTCGGCCAGGCCGGGGACCTCGTCGAATCCTTGCTCAAACGCTCGACCGGCATCAAGGACTCCGGCGGCCTTTTGCCGGGCCACGGCGGCATGCTCGATAGAATCGACGCGCTTC
>Ga0315910_10001614_pt1 | contig 20597 bp, 26 predicted proteins | sample EdamamesoilMG_FD_204470 | JGI IMG/M metagenome (GOLD analysis project Ga0315910, IMG submission 204470) | Garden soil microbial communities collected in Santa Monica, California, United States - Edamame soil | ecosystem: Environmental > Terrestrial > Soil > Garden | place: USA: California...
CGGCGAGCAACGATGAATGGACCGTCCCTGCTCCAGCGGATTCTTGCCAGCGCGCGGCGTCCCCGGAACAGGAATCCGCTGCGAATCCCTGCAAGACCAGCGGCCATGAAACAGGTGCAGATCATGATGCGCGCCGGCAACGGCAGCGCCACGCCGCTCAGGACCGCGGCACTCGCGACCAGCAGCCACGCGCCCGCGAGCGCGGCCGCCCGCCCCGATGGAACGAGTTCAATTTGCCTGCAGGACTTCCCGGCAAAGGGCGGCGAGTCGTGGATCGTCGGGAACATCGCCGCCGATCAGATAACGGACCAGGTCGGGGTCGGGCAATTCGAGAAAGGCCGCGAACGCGGCTCGTTCATCACTTGCGCCGTGGCCCATCGCACGCAGGTAACGAAGCAGCAGGAAATCCAGTTCCTTCATGCCGCGCCGGCAGCGCCACTCGAGCCGGCGCAGCTCGACTGGAAGCTGCGCGTCCAATTAGTGCTGCCGCTCCAGCATCATCTTCTTGATCTCCGCGATGGCTTTCGCGGGATTGAGGTCCTTGGGGCAGGCCTCGGTGCAATTCATGATGGTGTGGCAGCGATACAGCCGGAACGGGTCTTCGAGATCGTCGAGCCTCTCGCCCGTGGCCTCGTCGCGGCTGTCGACGATCCAGCGGTAGGCCGCCAGCAGCGCCGCGGGTCCGAGATAACGATCGCTGTTCCACCAGTAGCTCGGGCAGGACGTCGAACAGCAGGCACACAGGATGCAGGCCGACGGACGGTCGATCTTTTCCTGGTCTTCCTTCGACTGCGGGCGCTCGCGATCCGGCGGCGCGGGCGTGCGCGCCTGCAGCCACGGCTTCACCGCGGCGTACTGCGCGTAGAAGTTGGTGAGATCGGGCACCAGGTCCTTCACCACCGGCATGTGCGGCAGCGGATAGATCTTCACGTCGCCCTTCACTTCGTCGCAGGCCTTGGTGCACGCCAGCGTGTTGAGGCCGCCGATGTTCATGGCACAACTGCCGCAGATGCCCTCGCGGCAGGAACGGCGGAAGGTGAGCGTGGAATCGATCTCGTTCTTGATCTTGATCAATGCGTCCAGAACCATGGGGCCGCAGGCATCCATGTCGATCTCGTAGGTGTCCATGCGCGGGTTGGCGCCGGAATCCGGATCGAAGCGATAGATGACGAACTTGCGGACGTTCTTCGCGCCGGCCGGCGCCTTGTGGGTCCGCCCGGCGGACTTGTCGATCTTCGAGTTCGCGGAGAGAGTGAGTTCGACCATTAGTAGGTTCTCGCCTTCGGCGGAATCGGCTCGACGTCCGGGGTGAGCGTATTCATGTGCACCGGGCGGTACTCGATGCGAGTTTTGCCCGCCTCGTCCACCCAGCAGAGCGTGTGCTTCTGCCAGTGGGCGTCGTCGCGCTCCTGGAAATCCTCGCGCGCGTGCGCGCCACGGCTCTCCTTGCGATTCTCCGCCGAGACAATCGTCGCCATCGCCTGCCCGAGCAGGTTGTCGAGCTCGATGGTCTCGATCAGATCGGTGTTCCAGATGAGGCTGCGATCGGCGATTTTCACGTCGGCAAATGTGTCGTGTGTCTTGCGCAGCGCCTCGACCCCTTCCTGCAGGGTCTTGCCGGTGCGGAACACGGCGGCATCGCGTTGCATGACCCGCTGCATCTCGAGCCGGATCTCGGCGGTAGCGCGCGCGCCCTTCGCGCTGCGCAACTTGTCGAGCCGCGCGACGGCGAAATCGCCGGCGTCCTTCGCGAGCGGCGCCTGCTTCTGGTTGGGTTTGACGACGGTCGCCGCGTGGCGGCCGGCCTCGCGGCCGAACACCACCAGGTCGAGCAATGAATTCGAGCCGAGGCGGTTCGCGCCATGCACCGACACGCACGCGGCTTCACCGACCGCCATGAGACCCGGCACGACGGTGTCCGGGTTGCCATCCTTCAGGGTCACCACTTCGCCGTGCACGTTGCAGGGAATTCCGCCCATGTTGTAGTGCACGGTGGGCAACACCGGGATCGGGTCCTTGTTGACGTCGACGCCCGCGAAGATGCGCGCGGTCTCGGCGATGCCCGGCAGGCGCTGGTGGATCACCTCGGGCCCCAGGTGCTCGAGATGCAGATGGATGTGGTCCTTGTGCTTTCCGACTCCGCGGCCTTCGCGGATTTCGATGGTCATCGAGCGCGAAACCACGTCGCGCGAGGCCAGGTCCTTGGCATTCGGCGCGTAGCGCTCCATGAAGCGCTCGCCGTCGGAGTTGGTGAGATAACCACCCTCGCCGCGCGAGCCTTCCGTGATGAGACAGCCCGAGCCGTAGATGCCGGTGGGATGGAACTGCACGAACTCCATGTCCTGCAGGGCCAAGCCGGCGCGCAGTGCCATGCCGCCGCCATCACCGGTGCAGGTGTGCGCCGAGGTGCAGGAGAAGTACGCGCGGCCATAACCGCCGGTGGCGAGGATCACGGTGTGCGCGCGGTAGCGGTGCAGCCGCCCGGTCGCCATGTCGAGCGCCACCACGCCGCGGCAGGCGCCGTCCTGCATGATGAGATCGAGCGCGAAGTACTCGATGTAGAACTCGGCGTTGTTCTTGATCGACTGCTGGTACAGCGTGTGCAGCATTGCATGCCCGGTACGGTCGGCCGCGGCGCAGGTGCGATGCGCGGTGCCCTTGCCGTAGTGCGTGGTCATGCCGCCAAAGGGACGCTGGTAGATCCGGCCGTCATTGGTGCGCGAGAACGGCACGCCGTAGTGCTCGAGTTCGATGACCGCGGCCGGCGCTTCCTTGCACATGAACTCGATGGCGTCCTGGTCGCCGAGCCAGTCCGAGCCCTTGATGGTGTCGTAGAAATGGTAGCGCCAGTCGTCCTCGCCCATGTTGCCGAGCGCGGCGGAGATGCCGCCCTGCGCGGCCACCGTGTGGCTGCGGGTCGGAAACACCTTGGTCAGGCAGGCGGTCGACAGGCCGGCCTCGGCGAGGCCCAGCGTGGCGCGCAGCCCCGCGCCGCCCGCGCCGACGACGACCACGTCGTAGGTGTGATCGATGAATTCGTAGTCTTTGTTACTCATGGTCGGGACACGGCCAGGATCATCACGGCGAACACGGCCGCGATGGCCGCGGCGAAATGCAGGAAGGTGGACAGCAGCAGCAGCGTGGTCTTGGCGCCCTTGCCGTGCACGTAGTCCTCGATGACCACCTGCACGCCGAGCCAGGAATGCCAGGCGAGCGTCACGCCGAGCAGTATGGTGAACACCGCCACCCAGGGCTGGCCTAACCACCCGCGCATGGCTTCCCAGGAATGCAGCGGCTTGCCGAGCAGCGCGAGCGCGAACCAGGCGGTCAGCGGGATCAGCGCGACCGCGGTCACGCGCTGCACCCACCAGTGGCTGACGCCGTCACCCGCCGAACCCTTGCCGAGCACCCGGCCCAGTGGCGTACGCAGGCTCATGGCGCACCCCGCGCCAGCGCCGCGCATCCCAGCCAGACGATCAACGCGGTGAGCAGCAGCGCGGACACGATGACCAGCACGCCGCTGCGGCGCGCCTGCGCGCGTTCCAGCCCGCGGCCGGTGTCCCAGACCAGGTGGCGGATGCCGTTGCAGAAGTGGTAGACGAAGGAGAACGTGAAGCCGACCAGCAGTAGTTTGGCGATCGGGGTCGACAGGCAGCGCATGGCGGCCCCGTAGGACTCCGGTCCCGAGGCCATGGCCATCAGCCACCACGCGAACACGAAAAACCCGACGGTGTTCGCGACGCCCGTGATCCGGTGCAGGATCGACAGCGACATCGTGTACGCGAACTTGTACACGCCGAGATGTGGAGACAGTGGACGTTGCTTCATGGTGATCAGAAGTCGATACAGCGGCCGTTGCGTTCCCAGTCGCCGAAGCGCGTGGGCTCGGGACCCTTCGGTCCGCCGTGTTCGGCGGCTGCGCCCGCGGGTACGACAGGCGGCTCCGGCCGCGCCTGTGCGGCGGCGGCAAGGACTTCGTGAGTGCTCGGGGGAACTACGTCGGAAGGGGCATTCGGCACGGCCCGGAATTCTGCCAGAATCGGCCCACTTCGACCACATGAAAACCGAGTAAAAACAAAGATGAGCGCCCAGGCTGAACTCGTGAACGCGGACCACGCTGGTTACGGCGTGTTGGCGTTTCGCGGCGCCGACGCCGCGAAATTCCTGCAGGGTCAACTCTCCGCGGACATGGAAGCCTTGTCGCCGGGCGCAAGCACCATCGCCGGCCTGCACAACCCGCAGGGACGCGTCGTCGCGATTCTGGCCATCGTGCGCACTTCCGCCGAGGAATTCCTGGCCGCGCTGCCCGAGGATCTCGTGACCGCCGTCGCCCGGCGCTTGGGCAAATTCGTATTGCGAGCGCGGGTGCGTATCGACGACGACTCGGCGAACACGCGTGTGTTGCGCGGGCTGACGGGCGGATACCAGCCGTCCATCGCCTGGGGAAATCGCCGACTGCTGCTGGTGCCCCGGGGCGACGCGCTCCCCGACGATCCGGGTTCGCCACCTGCCGAGTGGAACCTGGCCGGCGTGCGCGAGGGCCTGCCGCTGGTCTACGCGGCCACCAGCGAGACGTTCGTCGCGCAGATGCTCAACCTCGACTTGTTAGGCGGCATCGCGTTCGACAAGGGTTGTTACACCGGCCAGGAGGTCATCGCGCGCGCGCACTATCGCGGCCGCGTGAAGCGCCGCATGCAGCGCTGGCTGAACGCGGGTGGCACGCTGCTGAAACCCGGTGATACCGCGAGTGCGCGCGATGGGCGCGCACTCACCGTGGTCCGCGTGGCGCCCGATGGTACGGGCCGTCAGGAACTGCTCGCGGTCGGCAATTTCGGCCCGGCGGCGGATGCGGCGCCGGAAACAGCCGCGGCCGGCGGCGTCGTCGTCGACGGACCGCTGCCGCTGCCCTACTCGCTGCCCGAGTAGTTAGCGGCGCGCGAACGACACCACGACCTGCGCGTACTCGGCCGCGCGGGACGGGGTCAGCACCGGGTGATTGCCCTCGAACTTGTGCCCGCGGGAATTGCGGGCGCGTTCCAGCGCGCGGTTGTATGCCGGCGCCAGCGAATCGTTGTCCGAGGTCATGATCAGCACGCGCTGCGACACTTCGCCGAGCCGCGCGAGCACGTCGTGCGCCGGCTTGCCGCCGCGCGCATCCGTCTCGGCGCCCGCGGCGATCGCCTCGTAACCGAGCTCGAGGTAGTCGCGCATGAATTCGTAGACCAGCGGCAGGTTCTCCTGCGTGAGCTCGAAGCCCGGATCCCATTCCTTGAGCATGCGCACGGTCACGTCGAAGGCGAACGACTTGTGCCCGCCATCGGCCGAGATCTTGGGCGACAGGCCGGTGGTGGGCTGCGTCATCTTGCGCAGTTCTTCCGGCGCCAGGCCGAGCACGCCATCGAGCACGGCGCCCGTGACCTGTGCCGGCGAAGCTAACAACATCTCCACCGCGACCGAGGCGCCGAAGCGCCCGCCGATCACCGTGTACGGCACGGTGTGCAACGAGCCGCAGGCCTCGAGGATGTCGGCGGCGTATTGCTGCACGGTCCAGTTGCGGCATTTCTTGTGCGAGCGCCCGGTGCCGGCCAGGTCGAAGGTGATGGCGCGGAATCCGGCGCGCGCCAGGTGCGGCAGGAAGGCGTCGTACATGCGGCCGCTGGCCGGCGACCAGGGCAACAGCACGATGTCCGGACCCGCGCCGCAGGCCCGGAAATGCAATTGGCCGGAAAGCGTGTCCGCGAAACCCACTCGCAGCGGCATCACCGCGCGATCGTGTGCCACTCCTGATCTTTCTCGCATCCAGCAGGTTCCTTCTTATTGATCCCGAGGCAAGCGTCCGCGGGGCGCCAAGTGTAACCGCGTTACATGAAGTGTCTAAAGATCGATCGCTTCGATGGTTCGCACCGCGATCGACGATCCCAGGAACCGCGCTCCCACCCGCGCGAACCGTTCCGGGCTGTCGGTGGCCATGAGTCGCAATGTGCCGGCGCGGGTACGCGCCGTGGCGAGCTCGCGCTCGGCCAGCGTCGCGGCGGTGGCCCGCGCGGTGGTCGCCGCCGAATCCACGATGCTGCGTGCCGGGCCGAGTTGCCGGCCGATCGAGCCCGCGAGCAGGGGAAAGTGCGTACAACCCAGCACCACGGTATCCACGCGCGCGTCGAGATGCGCGAGGTAGCGTTCGGTGACCGCGTCCACCGCGGCGCCCTCGCTCCAGCCCTCTTCCGCCAACGCCACGAATATCTGGCAGGCCACCTGGGTCACGTGGGCGTCGGCGCGCAGCGCGAGGATGGCGCGTTCGTAGGCGCCGCCCTGCACCGTGCCTTCCGTGGCAAGCACGGCGATCCGGCCGCTGTGGCTGGCGGCACAGGCCGCCCGCGCACCGGGCTCGATGACACCGATGACCGGAAGCTCGGGGAAGCGCTCGCGCAGCGCCGGCAGCGCGGTCGCCGACGCCGTGTTGCAGGCGACCACCAGCGCCTTGATGCCCTGGTTCACCAGGGATTCGGCGGCGCGCACCGAGTAACGCGCCACGGTCGTCGGACTCTTGGTGCCGTAAGGCAGGCGCGCGGTGTCGCCGAGGTAGAGGAAATCCTCGTGCGGCAGGTTCGCGACCAGCGCACGCAGCACCGTGAGACCGCCGACACCGGAATCGAACACGCCCACGGGAAGATCGCGGGACGCTCCGCTTCGCGGGGCCGGCACAACCGGGGGGCTGCTCACGTCTCCGGGCGCATGTGCGGGAACAGCAGCACGTCGCGGATCGACGGCGCGTCGGTGAAGAACATCACCAGCCGGTCGATGCCCACGCCCAGGCCCGCCGTCGGCGGCATGCCGTACTCGAGTGCGCGCACGTAGTCGGCGTCGAAGTACATGGCCTCGTCGTCACCGGCCTCCTTGCGCTCCACCTGCGCGCGGAAACGCGCGGCCTGGTCCTCGGCATCGTTGAGCTCGGAGAAGCCGTTGGCGATCTCGCGCCCGGCGATGAAGAACTCGAAGCGATCGGTGAGAAAGGGGTCCTGGTCGTTGGCGCGCGCCAGCGGGCTGACTTCCGCCGGGTAGGCATACACGAACGTCGGATCGAGGAAGCTGTGCTCGGCGAATTTCTCGAACAGCTCGATCTGCAGCTTGCCGGCGCCGTCGCCGGGCTTGAAGGGAATGCCGTGCCGCGTGCATTGCTCGCGTAGATAGGCGACGTCGCGGGCGCGCGCGACCTCGAAGCCCGCCACCGTCTCCGCCACCGCCTCGATCACCGAGACGCGCTTGAAGGGCTGGCCGAGATGGTATTCGCGTCCCTGGTAGGTGATCTTGCGCGTGCCGAGCACCACGTCCGCCAGGCCCTGCATGGCGCGCTCGATCATCACGATGAGGTCGTTGAAGTCGGCGTAGGCCACGTACAACTCCAGCATGGTGAACTCGGGGTTGTGCCGCGTGGACACCCCCTCGTTGCGGAAGTTGCGGTTGATCTCGTAGACGCGTTCGAAGCCGCCCACCACCAGGCGCTTCAGGAACAGCTCCGGCGCGATGCGCAGGTACATGTCCAGGTCGAGCGCGTTGTGGTGCGTCTTGAACGGCCGCGCGGCGGCGCCGCCCGGGATCGACTGCAGCATCGGCGTCTCGACCTCGAGGAAGTCCATCGAGTCGAGGAAGTCGCGCAGGTATTTCAGGATGCGGTTGCGCGCGATGAAGACCTGCCGGCTCTGTTCGTTGACGATGAGATCGACGTAACGCTGGCGATAACGCGTGTCGACGTCGGCCATGCCATGCCACTTGTCGGGCAGCGGGCGCAGCGACTTGGTCAGCATGCGCAGCTCTTCCACGCGCACCGACAACTCGCCCGTCTTCGTCTTGAACAGCGTGCCGGTGGCCGCGAGGATGTCGCCCACGTCGTACTTCTTGAAGGCCTCGTAGGTTTCGCCGAGCGTGTCCCGCTGCAGGAAGATCTGGATCTGGCCGGTTCGGTCCTGCAGCTTGGCGAAACTCGCCTTGCCCATGACGCGCTGGAACATCATGCGGCCGGCGACGTGCAGGCGGATCGGCGGATTCTCGTCGAACCACTCGGCCGGCTTGTCGCCGTACTGGGCCTGCAGCAATGAGGCGAGGACGTCCCTGCGGTAGTCATTGGGGAAGGCGGCCTTGCCGTCGGCCCTCGCCTTCTCGCGCAATGCAGCCAGCTTGGCGCGCCGCTCGGCAATCAACGAATTGTCGTCGTCACTCACAGGCCCGCCTTCAGTGATGCTTCCATGAAAGGATCGAGGTGACCGTCGAGCACCTTGCCGGTGTCACCGAATTCGACGTCGGTGCGCAGATCCTTGATGCGTGACTGGTCGAGCACGTAGGAACGGATCTGGTTGCCCCAGGACACGTCGCTCTTGGAGTCTTCGAGGACCTTGGCCGCGGCGTTGCGCTTGTTGTGCTCCAGTTCGTACAACTTCGCCTTCAGCATCTTCATCGCGGTGGCGCGATTCTTGTGCTGGCTGCGCTCGTTCTGGCAGGCCACGACAATGCCGGTGGGACCGTGTGTCAGACGCACCGCCGATTCCGTCTTGTTCACGTGCTGGCCGCCAGCGCCGCTGGAACGGTACACGTCCATCTTGATGTCCGCCGGGTTGAGATCGATCTTGATGTCGTCGTCGACCTCGGGCGACACGAACACGCTCGCGAACGAGGTGTGGCGGCGATTGCCCGAATCGAACGGCGACTTGCGCACCAGGCGATGCACGCCGGTCTCGGTGCGCAGCCAGCCATAGGCGAACTCTCCCTTGATCTCGATGGTCGCGCTCTTGATGCCCGCGACTTCACCCGCCTGGGAATCGAACACCTCGGCTTCGAAACCGCGCGACGCCGCCCACTTCAGGTACATGCGCAGCAGCATCTGCGCCCAGTCCTGCGCCTCGGTGCCGCCGGCGCCGGCCTGGATATCGACGAAGGCATTGTGCGAGTCCATCTCGCCACGGAACATGCGCTTGAACTCGAGCTTGCGCACGTCGACTTCGATCTTGCCGGCGTCGCGCTCGATTTCGCGCGCCATGCCCTCGTCGTCCTCGCTCTCCGCGAGTTCGAGTAGTTCGGAGGCCGAGCCGATGGCGCCGGTGGCCTTGTCCATGTCGGCGAGCTCGGTGGTGAGGCGCGCCCGCTCCTTGCCCAGCTCCTGGGCCTTCTCGGGCTTCTGCCAGATGGCAGGGTCTTCCAGTTCCCGGCTGACTTCCTCTAGCCGTTCTTTTTTCTGGTCGTACTCAAAGAAACCCCCTCAAGGAACTCATACGCTCCTCCAGGTCTTTGAGTTGACGCTTAAGTTGGCCGACTTCGATGGGCAAGGCAGGTCTCGGATCGGAATGGGGCCGCGCATCCTACCTGAGCGGGCGCTCCATGAATATCGATAACGGATCGGGCTTGTAAGGCGGGAAGGCCGGGATTTCCTTGAATCCCGCGCGCCGGTAGAGCTTCAGGGCGCCCACGCTGACGTTGCCGGTTTCCAGGCGCGCCAGCGGCAGTTTCTGCGCTCGCGCCCAGTCGAGCAGCTTGACCAGCATGGCGAGCGCAATGCCGCCGCCGCGCGCCTTGGGCTTGAGGTACATGCGCTTGAGCTCGGCCCAGCCGCCGCAGTTCTTCGCCGCACCGCACCCCACCAGCTCGCCGCGCTGCTCCACCACCAGGAAGATCGTGCCCTCGCCGGTCAGCGCCTCCGGAGGATCGAAGTGATTGCTCTCCGACGGGTACAGCGCCGAGTTGAAGGCGTCGAGCTCGGCGATCAGCTCGCGCACCTTGCGGATGCGCGGATCACCTTCGCGGATGACGTAATTGTGGGTAGTTTGAGCGTTCATCGCAGCACGTGATCCACCAGCAGCTGCAGGCGCCGCTCTCCCTTGTACTCGTTGATGTCCAGCCGGTACACCAGCCGCACCTCGCCGTCCGGCAGCGACGCCTGTTCCTCGGCTCCCTTGAAGTTGAATGCTATCGCATCGAAGGCCCGCGACTTGTCAGCCGTGGTCACCCACATCTTGAGGTGTTTGTCGCCGACCACGCGCGCATTGCGGACCGCGAAGAGCCCGTCGAAGCATGGCTCCGGGAACGCCTGTCCCCAGGGTCCGCCGTCGCGCAGCGCCTGGGCGGTTTCGAGCGCGATTTCGTCGGCGGCGAGTTCGCCATCGGTCTCGACGCGATTCGAGGGAATGGAAGGATCCTTCCAGCGGGCGACTTCGGCATCGAAAGCGGCGGCGAAGGCGTCGAGGTGCCGCTCCTCGAGCGACAGGCCCGCCGCCATGGCGTGGCCGCCGAAGCGGCTGATGAGCTCGGGATGACGCGCCGCGATGGCGTCGAGCACGTCGCGGATGTGGATGCCGGGAACGGAGCGCGCCGAACCCCTCAATTGACCATCGCCGCCCCGCGCGAAGGCGATCACCGGGCGACGCACGCGGTCCTTGATGCGGCTGGCCACGAGCCCGACCACGCCCTGGTGCCAGTCGGCGTCGAACAGGCAGACGCCGTGGCGCACCGGGCCGTCGGGCTCACGCAACTTTGCCACCGCGCTCAACGCCACGCCCTGCATCTTGGCCTCGATCTCGCGACGCTCGACGTTGAGCTGATCGAGTCGCGTGGCGAGCGCCAGCGCTTCGGTCTCCGAATCGGTGAGCAGGCAGCGGATACCGATCGACATGTCGTCGAGGCGACCCGCGGCATTGAGCCGCGGCCCGATCGAAAATCCTAGGTCGGCGGCCGTCAGTGACGGCACGCTGCGGCCCGCGATCGACAACAACGCACGAATGCCGGGCACCGCGCGGCCGGCGCGGATCCGGCGAATACCCTGCGCGACCAGCACGCGGTTGTTGCAATCGAGCGGCACGAGATCGGCCACCGTTCCCAGCGCGACGAGATCGAGGAAGTCGGCCACCGGCGGCATGACCACCGAGCCGCGCACGTCGAGCTCGCGCCGCACCGCCGCCATCACGTAGAAGGCCACGCCCACGCCCGCCAATGCGCGCGAAGCGAAGCGGCTGCCGGGCACGTTGGGATTCACGATCACGTCGGCGGCGGGTAGTTCGGCGCCCGGCAGGTGATGGTCCGTGATCAACACCTGCATGCCGCGCTCGCGCGCGGCCGCGACACCCGCGACGCTCGAGATGCCGTTGTCGACCGTCACGATGAGCGACGGTGCGCGCAGCGCGGCCAGTCCCACGATCTCCGGGGTGAGGCCGTAGCCGAACTCGAAGCGGTTCGGCACCAGGAAATCGACGTTGGGGAATCCCCAGGCGCGCAGGCAACGCACGATCAGCGCCGTGCTGGTCGCGCCGTCGGCGTCGAAGTCGCCCACCACCAGGATGCGGCGCTCGCGATGTTCGAGGATGAGCCGCACGGCCTGTTCGATGCTGTCGAGCGAGCTCACGGGCACGAGCCGGTCGAGCGTCAGCGTCAGTTCGTCGCGGTTGCGCACGCCGCGCGCGGCGTAGGCACGCCGCAATACGGGATGAAGCGCCACGTCGAGAGAATGTTGTTCCGCGACGGCGCGCCGCTCGATGACCAGGTCCATGCGGCGATTATGCCTTTGGAACCTGGATCGGGAATCCGAGGTTTGCGAACCAGCTCCTGCGACGACGCCAGAACCGCCAACGGGCACGCGTCGAAATCCGGAAGCAACGGTCGTTGGCGACCAGCGTCAGCGCGGACAATTCTCCGTTGGCGAGCGCGCGACGGGCGGCGGCAAACCAGTGCGAATCGAGCGAGGCCAGCAATTCATCGGTTCGACCCGTCATGGGCGCGAGTTCGACGACGTGATGATCGATGGCCGGATCGAGAGCCGCAAAGGCCGCCGGCACCGCCGGCAGGTTCGGACCCGTGGCGGCCGCGAGCCCGGTGAGGAAAGGATCCGCACCGTGAAATTGCAGCCTCGCGAATTGCGCCGGAATGCCTGGCGACAACGGCGCCGCGGCCGGGCGCCCACCACCCCAGAACCACAAGGTTGAAATGCGCGGCCGGCCCGCACGCGCGCGCAACTCGTTCAGCGGCGAATCGTGCAGCCACATTTCCACTTCCGAACCGAGTTGGCGCAGGTAGGAGGATCCCGTGCCGCGCGGCAACGCCTCCCTGATGTCCGTGCCGAGCAGGCGCGCGGGATCGACAGTCGTCGCGGGGGCGGCGTCCATTCCCGCCAGCAGGAATCCGCGCTCGCCGGCGGCGTGCAATCGGTAGCGCGGCGCGAAGTGACCGGCGAATTCCGCGCTCCATTCGTTGGCTTCCGCCGAGTCGACGCGCAGCAATCCGCGCCCGTCGAGCCGCACGTGGTCCATGTGCGCCGACAACGACACCGGCGTGGCGAGCCAGGTGCCACCGCTGGCGCCGAGGGGCATGTAGACGCGGGCCGCGAGTTCGGCGATCGGAATTTCCGCGAGCGCGGGAACACCGAGCTCTCGCACCAGCCATCGACGCCAGTCGCCCGCGGGTTCGGTAGCATCGGCAAAACGCAGCAGCCACTCGAAGTCGGGCAGTGCCAGCGCGGCGGCAGGCGCCGCGACTCCCGCCGCCTCTTCCGGCAAGTAGAGATCGGAGAGGATCAGCGTGAGGCGTTGCATGGCGGTATCGTAGCGAACCGATGAAATTCACTCAGCAGCGCGCCGACGGCGCGAACCTGATCCGCCGTTATGGCGCCGACTTCATCCAGGTGGGTGAGCAGCAGTTGCGTGCCAGTTGCCTGGTGAGCGCCACGTCGGTCACGCCCTGGCCACCGCGCAGCGTCGAGGAACTGACGGCCGAATCCTTCACGGCCATCTTCGAGCTGAATCCCGAAGTGGTGGTGCTCGCCACCGGCACGACGCAGAAATTTCCCCGCGCGGCGCTGCGCGCGGAATTCGCGACGCGTCGTATCGGGCTCGAAGTGATGGAAATCGGTGCTGCCTGCCGTACGTACAACGTGCTGGTGAGCGAGGAGCGGCGGGCGGTGGTGGCGGTATTACTGCCGGGGCGCTGAAGGGCTTCGAAGCGGTCCGAGTGAAGGCACAGGGGGAGAAAGTTATCTTGCGAGGCCAATGGTTCGAAGCTGACAGACTCGAATAACTGGCGAAATTTCTTTTTCTTCTGTTCGGCTTGTTCTTCTTGTTACCGCGACTTCCCCGATCTCCCCTGTGCCTTCATCCGGAGCGCCTCGCCGCCTGAAAGCCCATGTCGGCGAGCGGCGACATGAAAACATGTTAAATCCCTACTGACAAGCCTTAGTCCTAGGTCGCTCACAATCTGTGGCAAATACCTAGCAAGTCTTGTTAGGAAAAACAGATAGTTACGAAAGGTACCGTATTCGAGAATTTACTCGAATTGCGTGCTGCAGCGAGCCTTAGGCGGTGCCGCCCAACAACGGAACGAAGGCGACGTGGCCCAACACCTCGCGTTCGATGTCGTCGCCGTTGCGGGTGAAGCGGAGGAGCTGCTGCGCACCTTCGGGACCGACGGGCACGATGAGCCGGCCGCGGTTGGCGAGCTGCGCAAACAACGGTTCGGGAACGGCCAGCGGCGCGGCCGCGACCAGGATGCCGTCGAAGGGCTTCTGCGACTTCCATCCCTGCATGCCATCGCCGTGCTTCACCATGACATTGGCGATGCCCAGCTCCTTGAGCGTGGCCTTGGCGCGTTTGGCCAGCGGCCCGATGCGTTCGATGGAGTAGATCTTCTTCACCAGCGGCGCGAGCACCGCGGTTTGATACCCGCAGCCGGTGCCGACTTCGAGCACCTTGCCCGGCTTGCGCCCGCCTTCCAGCAGCGCCTCGGTCATGCGCGCCACGATGTAGGGCTGCGAGATGGTCTGCGAGAAGCCGATCGGCAGCGCCGTGTCCTCGTAAGCACGGCTCGCCAGCGCCTCGTCGACGAATATGTGCCGCGGCACGTTGCGGATGCGATCGAGCACCGCGAGGTTGGTGATGCCCTGCTCCTGCAGGCGCTGGATCAACCGGTCGCGCGTTCGCGCCGAAGTCATTCCGATGCCGGCGAAGCGGTTCTCGGTCACTTCGCGTCACCCACCCAGGTGCGCACCGTATCGAGTGCGGCGTGGTTGGTGAGGTCCACCGTCAATGGCGTCACCGAGACGTAACCTTCGGCGACCGCGTGGAAGTCGGTGCCGGGGCCGGCGTCTTGCCCGGCCCCCGCGGGCCCCACCCAGTACACGGGCCGCCCACGCGGATCTTCCGCACGCAACACGTGTTCGGAGCGGTGACGATTGCCGAGCCGCGTAACCCTGATGCCCTTCACCGCGTCGATCGGAATATTGGGGATGTTGACGTTGAGCAGCGTGGCATGGCCGGCGGTCATGGACAGGGGCGTGGCCTGCAACCGCTCGACGATGACGCGCGCGTAGTGAGCACCCGTCTCGAAGAAGCGTCGCGCATCTCCTCGCAGGCCGTCGGTATTGAGCGAGAAAGCCACCGCGGGTTTGCCGAGAAAGCGGCCCTCGGTCGCGGCGGCCACGGTGCCGGAGTACAACACGTCGTCACCGAAGTTCGAGCCGTCGTTGATCCCGGAAACCACCATGTCGGGCTCGAAGGGGAACAGCCCGGAGATCGCCAGGTGCACGCAGTCGGTAGGCGTGCCCTGGATGAAGTACACGTCGGGTTCGGCCTGCTCGACCCGCAGCGGCACTTCGAGTGTCAGGGAATTGCTGGCGCCGCTGCGATTGCGATCCGGCGCCACCACGGTCAGATCGCCGAGTCCGGCGAGCGCACCGCGCAGGGCGATGATGCCGCGCGCGCGATAACCATCGTCGTTGGATATGAGGATTCGCACCGGCGCGCAATATACTCAATGGGACTTCGCGGAGGTAGCTTGAGCGACAAACGCGCGCAAAGTGGGGACCAGGCGGACTCGCAGCTGTTTCGCGAAGCGGTGCGCGACGTGCAGCCGCTGCCGCAACGCAAGCGCGTCGTCAGCGCGAAACGCAAGCCGCCGCCGCGCGCGCGCTTCACCGCCGAGGATCGCGCACGAGTCCTCGTGGAAAGCATGCAGGGATTCGCCGGGGGCGAGATCGGAGACACGGGCGACGAGATTTCATTTCGACGCGTCGGGGTACAGGACAAGGTGATGCGCAAGCTCAAGCGCGGCGAGTACCGGGTGGAGGAAATCTGCGACCTCCACGGGTTGCGCGTCGACGAGGCCAAGGCGGCGCTGCGCGAATTCCTGGCGCAGGCGCTGGCTCACAAGCTGAGCTGCGTGCGCATCATCCACGGCAAGGGCAAGGGCTCGGGTCCTCGCGGGCCGGTACTGAAGACCGCCGTGAACATGATCCTGCGCAAGACCGCACCCGTGCTCGCGTTCACCTCGGCGCGCCGCATCGACGGCGGCACCGGCGCCATCAACGTGCTGCTGACAATGCCGAAGACGGTGCCGGGATCAAAGTCCGGCATTGTTTGAAATAGTGCCGGATCCTGATCCCGGCACCGTCTTCGGGCTTATTTCACAAACAGCTTCTTGAGGACGGCCTGGGCGGCGGGCGCGAACCACATCTCCGCGCCCATGTTGCCGAACTCGCGTTCCGCCATGAGTTCCTGGCCAGGTTTGCCGAATAGCGCGACGAGATCGGCGCGCGCCATCTTGCGAGTCCTCAACATCGCTTCACGGGGCAAGGCGCAGAATTCGCGCGCCACTTCGAGCGCTCGCGCGGCGACCTGGGACACGTCACAGAGCTCATCGACGAGACCCACGCGCAGCGCGGTCGCGGGATCGACGAGCGCGCCGCGCGACAACAGCTGTTCGCCATGCCCCCCAGTGAGCCGGCGGAATGCGCCATGGATCGGCGGCCCGGGAAACAGGCCCACCTGCACTTCATTGAGCCCCATGCGGAAATCGCCCAGCGCCATCACACGGTAGTCGCCGTGGATCGCAAGCACCGTACCGCCCGCCGGCGAATGCCCGGTAAGGCCGAAGATCACCGGCACCGGCGAAGTGGCGATGGCGTATTGCAACCGCCACAGCTCGACGAACAACGCCACGATCCGGTCGCGGTCCAGCTGCAGCATGCCGCGCACGTCCAGCCCCGCCGAGAACAGTCCGGGCTGACCGGTGACGACGACCGCCGCCGCCTCCTTGCCTGCGCCCTGCAGCGCCGCGAGCAACGCACCCACCAGTTCGGTATTGAGCGCATTCACGGGCGGCCGCGACAGTTTCAATTCGCGGATGCGCCCGGCGTCGAGCGCCGCGTCCGCCCTGAGAGGATGGTCGATGGTTTCGAGCATGATCACTCCCCTGCTGAATCGGACGCGATGATCTCGCGAAGCACGGCGGTGGCAAAGCTCCCGGCGTCGAGCGCGAAGCGCAGGCGCAGCACGCCGTCGGCGTACTCGTGCGCCAGGTCTCTCACCCGCATGCGCAGCGCACGGCGCTCCGCATTCATGCGTTCGGCCCGGATGACGGCCAGCGCCTCGGGGAACTGCGCAGCCACGCGCTGTTCCAGCTCGAGCACCGCGCCGCTCGCCAGCGACTCTCCGCCACCCGGCAGTGGCGCGGTCGGATGGATGTCGAGCGCCTCGCAACGGCGCACCAGCTCGTCATCGGGCACGGCAACCGCGAACACGCTGCCGCGACCATCGAGGTTCGCGACGTCGCCAGGCAACAGGCGATTCCAGGATCCCAGCGCCATGCGCTCCGCGAGGATGGCGTTGAAGATCACGCAGCGCGCCGCCGACAGCATGAAGCCCTGGGCGGGCCGGCCCCGTGGGCCGCCACGCCCGCCCGCCGCCAGCGCCGCCGCCGCATGCATGACCTGCTCCAGGTTGCCGGCGTCACGCCCGAAGCGCTGCGGCCCGAAATAGTTAGGCACGCCGCCCGCGGCGATCGCGCCGATTCGTTCGCGCAGCGTACCCGCGTCACACCGCACCTCGCGCACCGCGATTACGAAGCGATTGCCCGACAGGGCGCCGCGCGGCAGCTTTCTCTGGTGCGCGATGGAGGAGAGCACCTCGTAGCCCTCGCCCTTCAATCCCACGAACTCCTGCGCGGCCCGTTTGCCGCGCGGCAGGGTGAAAGCCTGCGTGGTGACCGCGTTGCGATCCTTGAGTCCCGCGAAACCGACCTCGAAGGGTTTGCATCCCGCGGACCGCGCCAGCTCGCGCGCCACCCACTCGGTATTGGCACCCCGCTTGCGCACGCGCAGCAGCGCGTGTGGACCCTCGCCGCCCGGCTCGAAGCCCAGGATCTCGTCGACCTCGAAGTCTTCGGGTGAGGCGCGCAGCACGCCATGAGTCAGCGGCTCGCCGCCCCAGGCCAGCGGTGGCGTCAGCGCCGCGCGACGCCAATGATCCGGAATCATTCCGATGCTTCGGCTCAGGCCTTGTCGGCCACGGATTCGAGCAACACCACGGCCTGCGCCGCCAGGCCTTCGCTGCGGCCGACGAAGCCCAGGTGTTCGGTGGTGGTCGCCTTGATGTTCACCTGGTTCTCGGTGACACCCAGCATCTGCGCCAGTGCGCGACGGATCTCCAGGCGATAGGGCGACACCTTCGGCGTCTGCGCCAGCAACGTGATGTCGACATTGCCGATCTTCCACTTGCGCACCGTGAGCATCTGCAATACCGCCTCGACGAAGCGGCGGCTGTCGGCACCCTTCCACACCGGGTCGTTGTCGGGGAAATGCATGCCGATATCGCCCAGGCCCGCTGCGCCCAGCATGGCGTCGCATAACGCGTGCAACACCACGTCGCCGTCGCTGTGCGCGATGACCCCGCGGGTATGCGGAATGCGCACACCGCCCAGCACGATGGAATCTCCCGGCCCGAAGGCGTGCACGTCGAATCCCGAACCAATGCGCATCAATGACTCCCCTGCCCGTTTCGCGTCGCGAGAATCGCGGCCGCAAGCCCCAGGTCCTCGGCCGTCGTCACCTTGATGTTATCCGCTCGCCCGGCCACGAGGCGCGGACGTTGCCCGCACCACTCCACCGCCTGCGCCTCGTCGGTGGGCATGCGGCCGGCGTCGAGCGCCGCGTCGAGTGCGCGGAGCAATACCCCGAGGCGGAACACCTGAGGCGTGGCCGCGCGCCACAGGCCATCACGATCCAGCGTGGCATCCACGTGCGTCGATTTCGTGCCGGGTTCGAGCGCGCGTTTCAAGGTGTCGGCCAGCGGCACGGCTAACAATCCACCCACGGGGTGCGGCGCCAGTTCGCGCTTGAGCGATTCGACATCGGCAATGGTGAGGCAGGGGCGCGCCGCGTCGTGCACCATGATCCAGTCGTCGTCGCGCGCGCGTCCCACCAGCGCCCGCAGGCCATTGCGTACCGACTGCGCTCGATGCTCGCCCCCCGCGGCGGTCTCGATGAGCCGCCCGCGGCGCGCGGCGATGCCGGGCCAGGTGGCATCGTCGGGCGCCACCGCGACGACGATGCCCGCGCAATCGGGATCGGCCTCGAAGATCGCCAGCGCGTGTTCGATGACCGTCGAAGTACCGAGCGCGGCATATTGCTTGGGGACGGACGCGGCAAAGCGGCGGCCACTGCCGGCGGCCGGCATGACGACGAAGTAACGCATGGGGCGCGAAGCTTAACGCTGCGCGGTCTGTGTGCGCTCGGCCGGACGCGTCGGCGTGGTCAGGGTGTGCGGGCGCGCGGGCACCACCTGGTAGAAGGTCTCGTTGCGGCCAATCATGCCGAGCTCGCTCCGGGCGCGTTCTTCAATAGCCGCCATGCCCGCCTTGAGGTCCGCGACCTCCGCGACCATCTGCTGGTTGCGCGCCATCAGCTCCTCGTTCTCGGCCTTCTGGCGCTCGACCGCTTCCGACAGGCGCGCGAGCTCGCGAACGCCGTCACCGGAGAGCCACAGGCGGTACTGCAGCCCCAGCACGACCGCCAGCAATGCAGCGGCCATCCACTTCATGGACGGCACTTCATTGACGGCACGTCATGGACGGAACTTCAGAATACTTCCCCATGACGAGTAGACTAAACTAAACTAAGTTCACTGTGAAGTCCGGCAAGATCAACATCCACCAGGCCAAGACGCACCTGTCGCGTCTCATCGAGGACGTGGCCAGCGGCAACGAGGTGTTGATCGCCAAGGGTGGGCGCCCGATGGCGCGCCTGGTCCCGCTGGGACGCGACGATTCGCCGCGCCGGCCGGGACTGCTCAAGGGAAAGCTGCGGATCTCCGACGACTTCGACCGCGCCGGAGCGGGTTTCTAGCGCCGCGGTCGCGGGCGCCCTCCCCTACCCCACTCAAGACCCATGCGCCTGCTGCTCGATACGCAAGTGTTCCTCTGGTGGTTGGCCGACTCGCGCAAGCTCGGCAAGGGTGCGCGCGAGTTGATCGAGGGCGCCGACGAGGTCTACGTCAGCGCGGCGTCCATCGTGGAGTGCGAGCTCAAGATCGAGGCGGGGCTGCTCGAAGCCGACATGCAGGAGCTCTATCGCGGCATCGCCGCCAGCGGCTTCAAGGAGCTGCCCGTACGCGCGCGTCCCGCGGCGGCGGCGGCCAGCCTCAAGCAGGCCGCGGGTGCGGACGGCTTCGATCGCCTGCTGGTGTCACAGGCGATGGCCGAGCCGCTGCGCTTCCTCACCGCGAACGAGGTGCTGAAGCAGTACTCGGAGCTGGTGGAGATAGCCGCGACAGCATCGGCCGGTAGCTAGTTCGCCGCTTCCCTGATCTTCCCGGCGTACTCGGTGCCGAGCGCGCGCACCTTCGGCATCACGTCCTGCATCAGGGTCACGATCGTCTGCATCAGCGCCCGGGTCAATTGCGGCATTTACGCCACCACGGCCTTGCCCGCATCCGACTTGTAGAAAGCGAGCATGCCGTCCAGTTCTCCCTGGGTACAGGTCTCGCGGTAGAGCTTGATGTAGACGGGTTCGAGTTTCTCCCAGCTCATTTCCCGGCGAATCACCTCGATGGTCCTGGCGCGAAATTCGGCCATGATCTCTTCCTGCTTCGCGGTCACGGGCTTGTCGCCGCGGGCATCCTTCATGGACTTTTCCATGATTCCATCGAGCTGGCCCCACGCGCCCTCCATGACACTCTCGCCATCGGTCAGCTCCAGGAGCTCGCGAATGGACTCATCGCTCGGCGGCGGGCTCTGCGCGAACGCGGGTACGGCGGCCATCAGCACGACGGCCAGCCGGATTTTTCTCACGGGTTCTCCCTTTTTCTACGAGACGCCAGTCTGCTAGTGCGCAACGACCTTGCCGTCGGTGTCGAGAACCGTGACTTCGCCGAAATTCAGCGCCCGCACCGGTTTCTCGATCTTCGACAGGTCCCCGACCACGAACCACGCCAGTGAATCCGGGTGAACCAGCCTTCCCGCCGAAGCATTCACCTGCGCCGGCGTGAGCGCGGTGAGATCACCCACGAAGTCGTTCCAATAGCTGTCCTTCAGTCCGAAGGTGAGGATCTCGCCGTAAGAGCTCGCGATCTCGTCCGAGGTCTCGTTGCTGCCCGGAAGCGCGATCGCAATGCTGTCCTTGGCGAACTCGAGCTCGGCGTCGGCCGGTTTGCGTCCGGCGAGCACGTCGCGCAGTTCCTTGCGGATCTCCAGCATGGACTCGGCGGTCTTGTCGGTCTGCACGCCGCCGCCGGCGCGGAATGTGCCCTGCCCCACCGCATCGGTGATGCGCGTGCCGACACCATACGACCAGTGCTTGTCCT
>Ga0315910_10001615_pt1 | contig 20590 bp, 13 predicted proteins | sample EdamamesoilMG_FD_204470 | JGI IMG/M metagenome (GOLD analysis project Ga0315910, IMG submission 204470) | Garden soil microbial communities collected in Santa Monica, California, United States - Edamame soil | ecosystem: Environmental > Terrestrial > Soil > Garden | place: USA: California...
CGCAGGCCGAGGCGGAGGCCGCGATCGCCAACCAGCGCGCCATCTGCCGACAAACGGCGTATTGCGCCGAGGGTGATTGCCCCTGTGACCAGATCGGGGCGCCGCAGCCGACAACCGGGACAGGATCACCGCCGCCGGCACCCGGCCAGCCCGGACTACCGCCGGGGCCAGGGCAAACCCCCGCGCCTGGTCAACCCCCAGCGCCAGGGCAGCCCCCGCTGCCGCCGGCACCGGGACGACCAGGCGCGCCGCCATCTCCCGGCTCGGGCAGGTAGCAGAGTACCCGTAGGTCTAGCGTTCGGGCAACGCGCTCGCGACGCGATCCGTCTGCGCGTGCGTGGAGCGGATCCGCTCGAGTGCGTGGACGTTCGAGAGGCTCGTCCCGGCGACGACGAGATCGCCGTCGATGGAGGAGCACATCGCGGTGACGCTCCGGACGTCCGCCTGAGTACACAGAATGACCGGCCCCTGGCAGGCCATTCGGTGAGGTCCCGTGGTCTCGGTTCTTGGCGGTGTCTGGGTCGTGCCCGCACACGCAAAGGTCATGAGCAATAGGGTGAGCGCCGGAGCGGCGAGTGTGGTCATTCTCGTTTCTTTCCGTTCTTGGTGCGATCCCAAAGTGGGGCGCCGACGTCCCTCCTAAGCACGGCGCGTGCCACGCGGTGAATCCCGCTCCGCAACTTGCGCTCCCCCATTCTCCGGGAGATCCCGTGCAACGCCGGGAGCGCCAGCTGTCGAGCCTGTCCGCCGTTTCGAACACCGCGTGGAACTGTCGTGTGCCCCGGACAGCTTCATCCGCGCGTCTGAACGGGTGGACTGAGCTAAGATGGGGTCATGTCTTACTTTCGGGGAGTCGTGGGAAAGCTTCCGTTCGGAGCTCTCCTTTTCGCCGTCTTGCCGGCGTGCGGGGAGACCAGTGCGTCGTCCACGGACGTTGCCCGGTTGGAGCTTGCCGTCTCGCCCGCGCCGCCACCACCGGAGTCGTGGACCGAGCAGCAGACGATCATTCCCACGGACCTCGCCAACTCTGACCGTTTCGGCGAAGCGGTCGGCGTGAATGGCGACACGGCACTGTTCGGGTGCCCTGGTGACGACGACCGGGGCAACGATTCCGGGTCGGTCTACGCCTACGTGCGCACGGGCAGCACCTGGAGTCTGGAGCAGAAGCTCACCGCCATGGATGGCTTGGCATCCGACGAGCTCGGCGCGTCGGCGAGCTTCGAGGGCAATACGGCGCTGATTGGCGCGCCCCTCGATGACGGCTCCGCGAGCAACACCGGGTCTGCCTACGTGTTCGTGCGCTCGGGTAGTACCTGGTCGGAGCAGCAGAAGCTCGTCGCTCCGGACGCTGCAGACAGTGACGACTTCGGTGTTTCCGTGAGCGTGCACGGCGACACGGCCGTCGTCGGCGCGACCCTGGAGGACGAAAAGGGCGCGAACTCCGGCGCCGCCTACGTGTTCGTTCGCTCGGGAACGACGTGGACGCCGCAGCAGAAGCTCCTCGGGGCGGAGCAGAGCCCCAACGACAGATATGGGACATCATGCTCAGTGAGCGGCGACACCGTCATCGTCGGTTCGCCCGAACCGGTGACCGGGACACCCGGGTCGGCGTACGTGTTCGTCCGTTCGGGCAGCGTCTGGACGCAGCAGCAGCGGCTCGTTCCTCTCGACGGCGGCCCGTTTGGTGCTCAATTCGGGGGCTCGGTGAGTATCGACGGGAACACCGCCGTCGTCGGGGAGCCGAGAGACGACGAGCAGGGTACCGGGTCTGGCTCGGCCTACGTGTTCGTCCGCACCGGAAACACATGGACCCAGCAGCAGAAGCTCCTCGGCTCCGACGGTGTAGGAGTACGAAATTTCGGAAGCGCGGTCGTCGTTCGCGGGGATAGGCTCGTGGTGGGTGCGCCCGGTTCGCAGCCGAGGGCGTACGTCTTCACGCGCAGCGGAACGACGTGGACGGAGCGCGACGTCTTGTTCGCCACCGATCCCGGTGCGGACGGATTTGGTCGAGCCGTCGATCTAAGCGGCGACACCGCAGTGGTCGGCGCATGGCACACGGTCGTGGCTGCCGCAAACGGCAACGCCGGTAACGGCCACGTTTTCGTCCGTCTCGCCGGCGACGGAACCGCGTGTGGGACGGGAGGCGAGTGCCAGAGCGGCCACTGCGTGCAGGGCGTGTGCTGCGATGACGACTGCACGGGCGGCTGCGACTCGTGCCTCGGCGCGCAAACGGGCGGGATGGACGGCGCCTGCGCGCCCGTCACGAACGGCACCGATCCGCGCAATTTCTGTGATGCCGAAGCCGCTTCGACCTGCGGGACGACCGGGAACTGCAACGGCTCGGGGTCGTGCGCGCACCACCCGAACACCACGCCCTGCGGTTCGCCGGTGTGCTCGGGGTCGATGCTCAAGGACCAATTCTGCGACGGCAGTGGAGCCTGCGTGCCCGAGTCGGGCGGCGCGGACTGCGCGCCGTTCACCTGTTCGGCGGGCGCCTGCGACGACCCCTGCGATGCGGACCAGGATTGTGTCGCCGGCTACTTCTGCTCGAGCGGAAGCTGCGTGCCGACCGGGGGCACCGGTGCTCCGTGCGAAGACGACGACGAGTGCACGCTCGGCCATTGCGTGGACGACGTTTGCTGCGAAAGCACCTGTGACGGCTCCTGCGAGGCATGCAGCACGCTTTCGAAAGGCTTCGGCGACGACGGCGAGTGCGAGCCCGTCGCGGCGGGGAGCGACCCCGACGGCGACTGTTCACTAGAGGATCCGGCGACGTGCGGGCGTACCGGCGAGTGCGACGGAACCGGCGTCTGCCAGCTCCACGCCGCGGGCGTTTCGTGCGGCGACTCGGTGTGCGACGCGAGCAGCGCGACCGGTCAGATCTGCGACGGCGGCGGCACCTGCATCACGTCCACGACGGGCGTTGACTGTGCTCCTTACGCTTGCTCGTCGGGTGCCTGCCAAAATCCGTGCACCGGGCCGAACGACTGCCTCAACGGCACCGTCTGTGTTTCGGGGTCGTGCCGCGACCCTGGCTCGACCGGCACGCCGTGCGGCGACGGCAGCGAGTGCACGACGGGGTTCTGCGTGGACGGGGTGTGCTGCGACGGCGCCTGCTCGGACGCCTGCTCCGCCTGCTCCGCCGTGAAGAAGGGCCAGGGCGCCGACGGCAACTGCGGCCCCATCGGCGCTACCCGCGACCCCGACGACGAATGTGCCGCCGAGGACGAAAGCACCTGCGGCCAAAACGGCCAATGCAACGGCGCCGGAGCCTGCGCGCGTTGGGCCGAAGGCACCGAATGCGCGCCCGGCACCTGCGGCGGCACGACCCAAACCGCACCTTCGACGTGCGACGCCGACGGCGCGTGTGTCGCCGGCCAGCAAACGGCGTGCGTCAGCGGTTACCGCTGTGACGGCGCGTCGTGCGCCACGGGCTGCGACGACGACACGTCATGTGCTGCCGGATACGTTTGCGACGTACCGCGCGACAGGTGCGTCGCCGAGCCCGAGGGCACCGCCGGAGCGAGCAGCGAAGCGGGAGCGGGCGGCGAAGCGGGCGCCGCGACCGGAGGCACCGGAGGCACCGGAGGCACCGGAGGCACCGGGGGCGCCAGCGGCAGCGGGGGCACCGTCACGGGCGGAACGGCAGGCACTACTCCTGACACGGCGGGTGAAGGCGGAGAGGCGGGAAGCGCGACGCCGAAGCCGCCCGCCCCGAGCGAGGACGGCGGGTGCGGCTGCCGAATCACCGCGAAACGGAGCTCGTACGGCACATCGCTCTTCGGTCTCGCTCTCTTGGCGCTTGCGGGGCGGCGCCGCCGCAAAACCGGGCGCGTTGATGCCGACCGAGCCTCGGTCCCTAACTACTGAACGTCGTAGGCTCCGGCCGACGGAGGGTTCGGGCGCGTGAAGCCGTCGTAGTCCACGGCGGGAGCCCCGTCGGGCGTCCCGAAGCCTGCCGCCGCCGAAGCGGCAACGATATGGTAGTTCGTGCTCAGGTACGAAACGAAGCCGGGCTGGACGTCAAAGGTCATCGAGTTGTTGGCGCCGCAGGCGGGGAGCACCGGTGAACCGTCCGTCGAGTAGACGAAGTTGTGCTCGAAATCCTCACCGTTCGTGCCGAGGCTGTTGCAAGCCGTGCTGCCACCCGTGATCAGATCCGCACCACCCGCTCCGGGCTCGTAATAAAACAGGTTGTTGAACATACGGTGGCCGCTGCCTTCCAACGTGAACGCCGTGGCGCAGTGGTCGATGCAGATCAGCGTGTTGTTGAAAAACCAGGCGTCCGAGGCAGCCGTGTCACCGTCCGTCATCATCAGGTACTGAGTCCCAGCCCGGTAGAAGAGATTGTTGTACACGCGAGCGTGCTGTGTCGAGTCGAGGTTCAGAGCGACCGGGCAAGCACCGCCCGAATCGCAGCCTGGCTCGAACCAATTGTCGTGGACCTCGATGCCATCGCAGTACTCCTCCAGACTACTGCCGTCGGAGATGCATTCGATCAACGTGACGCCGCTGTGGAAGACGCTGTCCCGAATGACGATGTTGCGATTTTGCCCGGACAGCCTGATCCCGGACTTGTCGCCGGGCTGCCCGATGCCAGCGGACATGCTGAGGTTGCTGCTCTCGATGACGATGTTCTCGTTGGGGGCGTTGGGCGCACTACTCGTCAGGTACACGACATGCGAGCCGATCCTGCCGGTTTGAACCTGAAGAGTAGAGTTTCTGAGCGATCCATAGACACCGATGGTGTTGTCTTCGACGCCCGTCCGAAGCAGCTCGATGTCGTCGCACGGCGCGGTTTGAGACACGAGCGTGTCGCACTGGATTCCATGTTTGAACGACGACACGTCGCCGTGCACCACGCGAATGTGACCAGCGCCGCCCAGATCGAGGCCGATGGCGTCATCGCAATCTTGCTGACAATGGAGAATGAACTCGCTGAGGACGAACCCGTCGGACTCGGGGCTGAATGAAATGCCGCCTCCGATGGCGTTGAGGCCCCACGCCCAGTCCAGGCCGGTGCAGGATTCGCCGTCGTCGCTACCGCAGACGATGATGCGATCGGTGGCGGTCGCAGCGGCGTTGTCAATCGCGAGCGAGCCATCCCAAAAGCCTTCGAGGCAGATGACGTCACCCGCTGCTGCGGTGTTGATCGCGCTCTCGATCTCGGGAAGCAGATGGAGTTGATCGAAGTACACGTCGCACGGAGTACCGGCCACCTCCCCGCCGTTGCCTCCCATACCCGCGGATCCGCTCGTCCCGGCGCCCCCTTCACCCCCTTCTCCCGCCGTGCCGCCCTGCCCAGCCCCGCTGGAGCCGCCTTTCCCGCCCGATCCGCCACTGCCCGAGGTCCCTCCCGTTGCGCTCTCGCCCCCTTCGCCCCCTGAGTCGCTTCCCGAGCGACCGGAGCCCGCACTGCTGCCCGCCGCGCCGCCGGTGGCCTTGCCGCCGGTGTTGCCGCCGGCCTTGCCGGAGCTCCCGCCCTGATTCCCACTGCCGGCGACACCGGCCCCTCCGCCCGTTCCGCCCTGCCCATTCCCAGGAGGCGGATCCGCGTCATCGGTACACGCGAACGGCACGGCCAACAATAGACCTCGCAAGAATTTGGTCATGAAAACTCCCCTGTGCGCCTTAAGTGTCCCCTGCGGGCGCGAGCGATCACATTATCTGTGACGTGTCCGAAATCCGGCGGTCCCGACCGCTCGGCGTCCCTCACGCACGGCTGGCGCGCGGGCCGAACCCGCCTCAGCGAAGCGGGAGCTGCCGGAGCTCGGCCGCCAGCGTGACGAGCGCCGGCTCGCGGGGGTGGCCCGCACGCCAGACGAGGCGGAAGGCGTCGGAGCGCAGCCGCACCTTGCCCAGTCGACGCGCGAGGCGTCCGGCGGCGAGGTCTTTTTCGATGAAGTAGCGCGGCAGCACCGCCACGCGGCGACCGCCGTCGAGCAGTCGGCGGCGAATGTTGCCGATGCCGCCGAGGTATTCGATGCGCGCGAAGGGCCACGGCTCGGCGTTGGGCAGGGCGTCGAGAAAGTAGCGAAAGAGCGGCAGATCTGCCGCAACGTCGAGCAGCGTGAAGGCGGCGGCATCGGCGCGCCGTCGCAGCGGAAGCTCCCCTCGACGTGGTGGTGCGCTCACGAGCGCGTACTCCTCCGCATGAAGCGTCGCGTAGCGAAGCCGCGGCGACGTGAGGCGCATGCTGGCGACGACGGCGTCGAGCTGACCGTGCTCGAGCCGCCGCAGAAGGTCCGGAGTGTCCCCGTTGAAGAGGTGAAGCGTGCGCGCCGGGTTCGCTCGGGAGAGCGGCTCGAGCGCCGGGCAAAGCCACGAGACCCCGAGCTCGTAACGCGTGCCAATCACGAGCTCGTAGGGGCTCGGGCGCCCAGGCCCTTCGGCGATGCTCTGCACCTCTTGGATCGCGGCGAGCGCGTTCTTCGCCCACGGCAGCAGGCGCTCACCGGTTTCGGTCAGCGCCACGCGGCGTGTCGTGCGTGAAAAGAGCGGAGCGCCGAGCGCCTCCTCCAGGCGCCGGACGCGGTCGGAGAACGCAGCCGGCGAGAGGTGAACGAGCGCCGCAGCGGTCCGAAAGCGCAACGTGCTCGCGGCGGCTTCGAAGCATCGGAGTCCGTCGAGATCGAGGGCCATGCGCGAGGGTAGCAGGAGCCCGAAATATTGTACTTAAAAAGCGAATAATACAGTTCCAATAGTCCTGCTTGTTGGTGTGGTCACGGGGTGCGACCTTCCTTCACGTGACCGTGGAGGCGCGGATGGTGGCTCGACTCGGCCGATGGCGGACAATCGTGTTCCTCGGGGGCGTCGCGTGGGGGTGCGCCGGAAAGTCGGTGGCGATCGAGGGGGGGGCGAACGACGACGAGCTCGCGCCCGCTCCGACCGCCGACGCGACACCGCCTGCGGACCCGCCAGAGGCGACGCCGGAGCCGATGCTGCCGAGCTGTGTCGAGACGAAGCTCAGCGCGGAGCTTGCTTGGTCCGCGGGGGGACCGGGGTACGGGCTCGCCGGTCCGGGCATGCTTTCGTTCTCGCCCGATGGCTCACGCCTCGCGACGACCGGCGACTTCTATTCGACGACCGTCCTCGAGCTCGACGTGGCGACCGGTGCCCCGACCCTCATTCCGGCGGACGGGGAGGTGATTTACGGGCGCGATGCAGGCTGGCGTTTCGAGCTCCGCGGTGAAGGCAACGTGATCCACGCCGTCGATCTCGAAAGCGGTGGTGACGCCTTTCGCCGCGAGCTCGGCGATCCCGTCCGCGCGGCGGCGCTGTCCGACGACGGGCGCTACGTCGGCACGCTCGGCTGCCGCGACTACAAGATCCTGGTTTCGCGCTTTCCGTTGGCGGGCGGCGAGCCTCGCGAGGTCTTCGGCGCCGCGTGCGAGGCCTACGTGGACGAAGTCGTGTTTTCGCTCGTCGAGCAGGGCAATGCGGCGCTTTTTGCTGCGGGCACCGCGGGCAGAGTCACGCGCCTGGACTTCGAGACAGGCAGCACGAGGGAAGTGTCCTTGCACGTGCTCACCTACACGAGTGGATCCGTTTTCGGCATCGCGCTTTCCCCGGATGCCACGATCGGGGTGAGCGCCGGGGGTGATGACATCCGTGCCTGGAGCTATCCGGCACTCGAGCCGCTGTTCGACCTCGTCCCGGTCCCGGTGTTACCGACCTTCACCAACTGCTACGTCGGACGCCGTTACTTGTCGGGGCTCGCCTTCTCCCCTGACGGACGCTTCGTCGCCATGCCGGGCGAGGGCTCCGCGCTCACCATCCGTCGCACGTGCGACTTCGCTCCGGTGCTCCAGATCGATTCGGATGCCGACCCCACGTGCTCGTACAGGGACGAGATCCCGCCGGGCCTCGTCGCCTTTTCACCCCAAGGCGATAGACTCGCCGTCTGGTGGGGAGGCGACGTCGGGATGTACCGGTTGCGGTGAGCCCATCGCTCTACGGGCCGCCACCGCGCTGATCCTTGAGGGGAAAGTCTCCGCGCCAGACGATTTCTTTCTGCAGCGGGGCTTCGCTCAGATCGGGACGCGTCCATTCGATCATGTGAACGAGCTGGATGTGTCGGACCCAACGCGACTCGGGATGGCGCGCGTTCCAGCGCCGGACGAACATCGTCGCGTAGGCTTTGCGGTGGTTTCGTCCGCCGCTCGAGAACAGATTGCCGGTGTACTTGCTCCAGCGCGTGTTCTTGTACAGGTCTGCGACGTGAGCAGGCTTGGTGTAGTCGACGGGTCGCCCGTCGCGAAACAGATCGACCTGTGAACCATCTCGGAGTGTCGCGACGACCATCAACCATCCGTCTTTGCGGAAAGGGTGGGGAGAAAACACATCCCAGGCCTGGCTGAGGCGCAGAACGCTCATCACCTTGATGACGTTCGTGTCGACAATGAAGCGCGGAAAATCAGGCTTGAAATTCCTGCCGATGGTCTGCACGTTCCAGAGCACCACGAGCCCCAGCGCCACCGCGACGACGGCCTTACCGTAGGAATCCTCTGCCCACGAGCGCTTCGAGGGACGCTTTGGTTCGCGCGGTGGAAAGGTGCGACTCATGGCCGCGAGCGCTGTCTCGCCCCTCGAGCCGATTCTGCCCAGCACGCCCGAACGCCCAGGTAGGCTCGCAAGCCACGACCACCACGATGACGGTAGGAAAAGGGTCCACAGCGCCATCATCGTGTACGGGAAAGAGCTGAGCTCCATGGTCAGGTAGAGCCCGGCATGCAACGTGTAGAAAGCGGCGATGGCCAAGAGCCGCAACCGAGCGTTGTACAGCGGGAAAAGCAGCGCGAACGGCAGCACGTTTTCGATCCACCAGGTGAAGATGCTGGTTGCTTTGAGGATGAGCGGGAAGTCGAGCAACGCCTTGCCAAAACGCGTCGCGAAAACATCGATGCGTAGGGCCAGAATGGTCGCCGTGCCCTTGTGAACCCAGGTTTCGTAGTCTTTCGCAAACCCTGCGCCGATGTAGATGAATAGGATCTGCACGAGGATCGCCGCTGACGCGATGCTCACGACCGGGGCCCGGGGGGTAGCGTCGCGGCCTGCGCGTCGGTCGAGGGAAAAGCGGCAGCCGAGCGGCAAGAAGAATCCCCAAAAGAGCATCATCCGGCGCACGCTGTCCGACGCAGTACCGAACATGGGGTGCCGGTTGTGCAGCGACGTGAGGAGTATCCACAGCAAAAGGGTTGCCCAGCGCGTCCGATACCCGACGGTGAAGGCAACGATGGCCAAAGCGGTCAGGGCATAGAGCAACGCTTCGAACGCGAAGGAGCCACCCAACAGATGCAGCGACCACCGCTCCACGGGTGAATAGAGCTGGTGATGCAGAGCGCGCGGAAGTGAGCCCGCATCGGTGCTGACCTCCTCCAAAATGGCGGCTTGCTCAATCAGATAGCCGACGAGCGCCAGCCCGAAGCAGATCCGAAACAGCCCCAAGCTGCGTGGATCGATCGCGAACACGACGCGCACCCATTGGCTGACACGCTCACCGAGCGTGCGCCGAGGGTGCTGCTCGGCCACTTTGGGGAGCTCGTCACCCGCTGTCTCGTGCTTCGACTCCGATGTCACCCTGTGGTCTCGTAAAGCCTCGGGCTTCCCAGCGCAAATACCATGCTCATCGGATTGGCCCGCAGGCTGGAGCCTGTACCGGTTGCGCTGAGGCCCGTGGCGCTTTCAGTTCTCCACGTCCGGAGCGGCGAACAGGTGAACAAAGGAGGCGGGACTCATCGGATTAACCCCGATGCTCCGAAGCTCGATGAACGCAAAAATGCCCGGCTTGGCTTCGACGAACTCGTAGACGGTCGCATACCCGCCAGCGAGGGGTCTTTCGAGGTCCGCTTGGAAGGTCGAGAGCCTGAGCAAGCGAAGGATGAGCGAGTTCGCCAGGTTGTAGTTGCTGCTGAAGGAAGGCGGCTCCGCGTACGAGAGCATCACGACCTTGTCGCGCTCGGCGTGCGGAACCACCTCCCCCTGGTAGGCGAACGTGCCAGCCCGCACTGGGGACTCTGGAGCGCCCACGTCGAGCACTTGGCCGCTCGAAGCGATGACGAAGCCCGCGTCGTACTGGATCAGGGTGTCGAAGCCGTCGAGGAGACCATGAAAGAGGATCTGGTCATGCACGCCGGAATCATCGACTCGGGCGCTCGAAAACTCGTGGGAGGAGCTTCTGTCGTTGAAAGAAAACAGAAAGCCCGGAGGGCCGACCGTCGGCTGGTAGGCCATGGTGTACTCGGTATCGGTCGGGCGAGGCACGCCCGCATCCACCACGGCGAAGTCGCTGTACCCGCAGCCCGGACAACTCAAGGATAGTGCGAGGCTTTCGGCACGCCCCGGCAGGGCGGCCATGCCAACGGCGTAGGTGTCCTCTGCATGGTTCGCGAGGCTCGGGACCGCGTACTCGTTTCCGGGCTCTGGGGGCCATGTCGTGAGGTCCACCTCGCGGATGAAGCCTCGGGCACCAAGCTCGGGCCCGCGACGCCCGACCCACAGCCGAGTCGCATCCTCCGAGACGGCAATCAAGTAGGGACCGGGTCCGATGAGGACCGACGCTAGGATCGTCGCGTGCTCCGGATCGATGACGACGAGCTCGTTCGCATGAGCCTTCGCGTCGGCCCCGACGATCGCGTACAGCCTTCCCCGCAGCGGATCAGCCGCGAGCGCGACCGCGCCGACGTCCACACGAATCGGGTTCTCGCCGACGGTGACCCCGGAGCCGCCATCGCCCGAGCCTCCCGCCGTAGCCGAGCCGCCTGCCACGCCCGCCGCGCCGCCCGCACCTGCGCCCGCGGCGTGACCGCCGCCCGCGGCGCTCGATGACCCACCGTTGCCGGAACGTCCCCCGCTCGTGACGAGCACCGGACTGTCTTCGCACGATCCGTTCACGCAAATGCGGCCCTCCTTGCACTCGAGGTCCGTGGTGCAGCCGTCCGGAAAACCTTCGATCGCGGTTCGGCCGCAGCCGAGCCCGAGAAACGCGGCTGAAGCCAACCACCTCGCCACGCTCATGGTGCCGCCTCGGCAAATTCCGGCGCCGCCAGGATCACCACCGCCGAGCGGACGAACACCTGGTCGTCCCCCGCGTACGGAGGGAGTTGGTAATTGCCGAAGGCAAAGTAGCCCGGCATCGGCTCGACGAGGTCACGTGCGTCAAAAAAGCGTCCGTCGAGGACCCATTCCAGGTCGTGCTGGAGCGTGGAGATGTCCAGGCGACGAAGAAAGAGCTCGTACCTCGCGGCCAGTGGATCCTCCACGGAGAGATCGTCGACGCTCGACAACATGACGACGCGGGACTCGGCCGCGTGTGACACGATCAGGCCTGGGCCCGAAAACGAACCGACGAGCGCGGGCGCGTCCGGCGAGCTGACGTCGAGAACGTGGCCCGTCGAGGTGAAGAGAAAGCCTTGGTCGTAGACCAGTGAACCGGCACCCCCTCGGAACAGTCCCCCGACGCGCGTGTCGGCAAGGCCGCTCTCGTCCACGACCATGCTGACGAGCTGCTGTTGGTCGTCGACGCCGAACAGGTAGCCGGGCGGACCGCTGCTGAGCTCCGTGATCGCAGGCCGATGGTCCACACGGTTCTCACGCGGAGCTCCCGAGTCGAGGACGGCAACGCCCGCGCCGCTCGGGCTCACGCCATCGTTGTGCAATGCCACCGCGATGCTCTCGGGCTCTCCCGCGAGTGCAATCATGGCCCCCGCGTACGCCGCGCGGCTCACCGAAGGGCCTCGAGGGACCACGTACTGGGCGCCGGGCTCGGGCGGCCATCGAGTGAGGTCGACTTCGCGGATCGCGTAGGCTCCGTGAAGGCCAACCCAAAGCCTGGTCGCGTCGTCGGACAACACGAGCGAATCCGGCTCCGATCCGACGAAGACCGACGTCTCCACGGTCGCGCTCTCGGGGTCGATCACGACGAGCTCGTTCGCGTACTTTGCGGCGCCGCCCATCACCAGCGCGTAGACGCGGCCGCGCGAGCGGTCGGCGATGAGCGCACTCGCTTCGACATCGAGGCAAGTGACCGCCGTCCCTCCGGGCACGGCTTCACACGCCGACGGCAAGCCGCCGCCAACGGACCCAGAAGCGCCAGCTCCAGCCGTATTCGTGCGACCCGCAGCGCCGCCGACGCCGCCGGCACCACCTGGCGTGCCACTCACACCTCCCGCGCCACTGCTGATCGTCCCGGCTGCGCCACCGCCACCTCCAGCTCCACCCCGGCCTGCAGCGTTCGACATTCCCCCTGCGGTCGAGCCTCCCGCCGTCATCGCTCCGCCCGCCGCCGGATGCTCGCCTGAATCCCTGGGACTACGACACTGACCCGCGACGCAAACCAGCGCCCCCTCGCAATCGAGATCTACGTAGCAGTCCGGGCCGTCCCCCACGCTCAGCGAGCGACCCCCGCAGCCGACTGGCCCGAGGATCCCCATCCCGATGGTCACCATCAACCCCCAGGAGCGGTCGGAGCCGAGGGGGATCGTCAGCGCTCCCCGATGAAGGCGAAGTCGATCGTTCCGAGCATCGTGCTCAAGCGCATCTTCGGGGGGTCGGTGGCGAAGATCGGGAACACGAAGTTTTCGCCCGCAGCGACACGGAGGTTCGTTTGAAACGTGGTCCCGTTGAAATTGTCGATGACCACCCAGGTCCCGACGTGGTCGAAACCCTGGCCGGACGCCAAGCCGCCGTCGTCAACCGGCTGAAAGAAGGCAAAGCCATAATCGGCATCGAAGCGAATGCCTGGGTCTTCTCGACCGAAGAACATCGCCCCCCCGTCGCAGCGCAGCCAGCGGCCAATCAAGAGCGATTCGAGCGTTGGGATGTCTGAAACCGGCACGATGCCCGATTCCGGCAGCGCGCAGCGCTCTTGTGCGACGGCCACCTCGTCCGGCGTCGGGTCTTCCGGCGGGTCTTGCGGCGTTGCGCCGCCTGCGCCGGCGCCCGCAGTGCCTGCCGACCCGCCCTGCTGGTTCGATGCACCCGATGCCCCGCCCTGAGCCGCTCCGGCACCACCCGTCGCGGTCCCGCCTTGCGACTCCGATCCACCTCGCCCACCGGTTTCCGTTCCGCCGGTTCCCGTTCCGCCGGTTTCGTTCCCGACGGCGACGCATTCTCCGCGTCGTTCCTCGGTTCCCTCCCCGCAGCGCAACCGGCTGCTCCCTCCGCAGGCCTGAAGCAGGCACCCGCTCGCGATCGTGACCCCCACCACCAAGGCGCGCATCTGAAAAATCTACGCCTCGCGACCGACCGCGGCAACGGCGTCCGGTCCTAGAAGGCACCCGGCACCCTCGTGCCAAGACCCGGGGGATCGCTCCCGGAACGCGCAGTCCCGCGCGCGAAGACACCCTGCACCCTCGTGCCAAGACCTGGGGGATCGCCCTCTTCAGACATCGAAGATGTCTGAAGAGAGCTTGATCCCGCTCGGATCAACGAGCGAAGCGAGTGGAGCCGAGGGGGATCGAACCCCTGACCTCTGCATTGCGAACGCAGCGCTCTCCCAGCTGAGCTACGGCCCCGGTAGGGTGGGGAAGGGATGGGATGGGGGAAGACGAGAAGGGGAAGGTGGGGAAGGGGAACCAGGCTGAAGCCCGCGGAGGGTAGCGAGAAAGGCCTTTCTGTCAACCCTCCAATTCCCCATTGACCCGAGGATCCCGGTGGTTATGTTGCGCCCGTGTTCGCGTCGTTCGCGGCCCATTGGCCCGGCGGCGGGAAAGCCTCTGGAGAACGTCATGGGTAAGATCATCGGTATCGACTTGGGCACGACGAACAGCGTCGTTGCCGTGATGGAAGGCAAGGACCCTAAGGTCATCGTCAACGAGGAGGGCTCCCGGCTGACGCCGTCGGTCGTCGCGTGGGACGAGAAGGGTGAGATCCTCGTCGGCACCATCGCCAAGCGGCAGGCGGTGACGAACCCCGAGCACACCGTGTACTCGTCCAAGCGCTTCGTCGGGCGGCGCTTCGAAGAGGTGCAGGAAGAGTCGAAGCGCGTTCCGTATCAGGTGCTCAAGGGCAAGAACGGCGACGCGTGGATCGAAGTGCGCGGCAAGCAGATGGCGCCGCCCGAGGTGAGCGCCAAGGTCTTGCAGAAGCTGAAGGGCGCGGCGGAGGCGTACCTCGGTGAGAAGGTGACGGAGGCGGTCATCACCGTGCCCGCCTACTTCAACGACGCGCAGCGCCAGGCGACCAAGGACGCCGGCCGGATCGCCGGCCTCGACGTGAAGCGCATCATCAACGAGCCGACGGCCGCGGCCCTTGCTTACGGCCTCGACAAGAAGGCGAACGAGGTGATCGCCGTCTACGATTTCGGCGGCGGTACCTTCGATATTTCGATCCTCGAAGTCGGCGACAACGTCGTCCAGGTGATCTCGACCAACGGCGATACGCACCTAGGCGGTGACGACGTCGACGTCCTGATCATGGAATATTTGATGACGGAGTTCCGCAAGGACACCGGTATCGACGTTTCGAAGGACAAGATGGTGATCCAGCGGATGAAGGACGCTGGCGAGCAGGCGAAGATCGAGCTTTCCAGCAAGATGGAGACCACGATCAGCTTGCCGTTCCTCACCGCCGATGCGAGCGGGCCGAAGCACCTCTCGAAGCAGCTCACTCGCGCCAAGCTCGAGCAGATGATGCGCCCGCTCATCGAGCGCAGCATGGAGCCAGTCCGTCGCGCGCTCGAGGACGCCAAGAAGAAGCCGAACGAGATCGACGAGGTCGTGCTGGTCGGTGGTTCCACCCGTATCCCGCTGGTGCAGGAAACGGTGACCAAGTTCTTCGGCAAGGAGCCGCACAAGGGCGTCAACCCCGACGAGGTCGTCGCGATCGGCGCCGCCGTGCAGGGCGGCGTCCTCTCCGGCGACGTGCAGGACGTGGTGCTCCTCGACGTGACGCCGCTCTCGCTCGGCGTGGAAACGCTGGGTGGCGTGATGACGGTGATGATCCCCCGCAACACGACGATCCCGACGCAGAAGAAGGAGATCTACTCGACCGCGAGCGACAACCAGACGTCGGTCGAGATCCACGTTTTGCAGGGCGAGCGCGCGCAGTCGAAGGACAACCGCACGCTCGGCAAGTTCCACCTCGAGGGATTGCCGCCGGCACCGCGCGGATTGCCCAAGATCGAGGTCACCTTCGACATCGACGCGAACGGCATCCTGGCCGTGCAGGCGAAGGATCTCGCTACCGGCAAGGATCAGCGCATCACGATCACGGCATCGAGCGGCCTCAACAAGGACGACGTGGAGCGGATGGTGAAGGAAGCCGCGTCGCACGAGGAAGAGGACAAGCGCCGGCGCGACGAGGTGGAGCGGCGGAACAAGCTCGACAGCCTCACCTATCAGCTCGAAAAGCAGATCGCGGAGAACAAGGAGAAGCTCGCCGGCGTGGACCTCGGCAACGTCGAGAGCCTGATCAAGGAGGGCCGCGCCGCGGTCGAGCAGCAAGACGACGCGAAGGTGCAGGAGGTGACCGAGCGCCTCGAGAAGGAAGCGCACCAGCTCGCCGCCAAGCTGTATGAGGGCGGTGCGCCTCCCCCCGGCGGCGGCGCCCCGGGTGCCGGAGCGCCCCCGGCCGACGCCCCGAAGAAAGACGTGATCGACGCCGAGTTCGAAGAGACGAACTAGCGCCTATCCAAGATGCGCTCGAGCGCTACTCCCGGCTGACGGGCACACGCCTCACGTGTAGAGTCTCGCGCATGGTGCGAGTCATCGAGCGGGCGATCGTGCTGTCGGCTGTCCTCCTCTGTGCGTGCGGCGGGTCCCAGAAACCGGCCGACCCACCCAAGAGCTCCGACCCGGCGCCGGGCGCGTTAGCGCCCGTCGAAGCGGCGCCCGACCTTTCGCCGGTCGCGGCGCCCCTCGGCCTTTTCGTCGTCGGGCGGCTCAAGACGCCGGTCGCCGTCGTCGATCGCATCGGCGGGTGGCTCGGCATGCCGGGTCCCGTGTTCGATCTCATTCCCGGTCGCGCCCGTGAGCTCGTGCGCTTGATCGACCGGGAAGCACCCGTCGAAGTGGCGGCCACGTTCGTGGGCGATCGAAAGAACAATCCGTTTGCCGGCGTGGTGTCGGTCGGGCTCACGTCGCTCGCGGCAGCCGTCGAGGGGGCCGCCGCGCAGGGCGTCCTGGTCACGAGGGTCTCGCCCGGTGTGGTGGCGCTCGATTTCGGTGCCGGCCCGCGCTGCGTGGCGGCGGTCGCGCTCGGGCGCGCGCCGGCGCGGCTGGTCTGCGCCGAGGGCCAGCGCGACCTCGACCTTCTCTTGCCCTTCGCGACGCGTGGCCTGCCGAATCTCGAGCTCGGGCAGCGCGAAATCGAGATTTCGGTGAACTTCGTGCCGGTCGTCGAATCCTTCCAGGACGAGCTCGACGGCGCGCGCTTGTTCGCCGGGTTCCTGCTGCGGCGGGTGGAGCTCGACGCCCCGCGCTTCGATCGCGCGCTCGCCGCGGCGGTGAACGGCCTCACGGACGACCTGGTCCTCCTCGCGCGCGACGCGGACAAGCTCCGGATCGGCGGCACCGTGAACGAGCAGCGAGGAGAGATCGCGCTCGATTTCGACCTCGAGCTCAAGCAACAGAAATCTCTCATCGCCAGCATGTTCCTCGACATGGGGAAGCGGAGCGGTCCCGCGCCGGCCGCGCTGTTCACGCTGCCCGGCGACGTCGACGTCGGCACCTATTCCTACGGCGTCGATCGAGCGCTCTTTTCCAACGTTCAGACCTCGATCGCGGAAGTCGTCGATGCCTTCCTCGAGCACGAAAAGGTAGGAAAGCCCGGCCGCGACCGGGCGCGCGGGATCATCGACGCCTACTTCGAGCTCGTGCGGCCGTCGGTGGCGGGCTGGCGCGAAGACTCGGTACCGAGCACGCCGGACGACAAGGCCCCCGCGTTCGGTCTCATCCTCTACGACGAACCGCCGAAGGCGCTTTCGACGGGACTAGCGGATCTGAACGGGCTCGTCGGTGATCGCGGGTTTCGTGCGATGCTGAAGAAGCGGCTCGGCCTGAAGGAGAAGGTCCTGCCCAAGGCTCGGTTCGTGCCGCTCCGCGGCCCCTCCATACCTGCCGGCACCCGCGCGCTCGTGCTGACGATCCCGAAGGAGCTCGCGGACAGCGTCGAGGCTGGGATCCCTTTGGCCCGCAACCGTCCGCAAAACCTGCTCCCGGAATCGCTTGCCCTCGTCGTCGCGCCGAATGGCTCGGGGACCGTCGTCGCGTACGCGAGCACGCCGGCCGAGCTCGCCAAGGTCCTCGGCGGGTTTCTGAGCGGCAAGGGGCCAACCCTCGCCGAGCGGCCCGAGCTTCAGCCGCTCCGTAACCTCCGAGCTTCGGGTGCCTACTTCGCCACGGTCAGTGGCCTGATCGCCGCCTTCTCGAAAGGGCTCGGCAAGCAGGCGCGGCAGACGCCCGGCCAGCAGCCGGCGCCGCCGCTCGTCGTTCGGATCGAGGCCATACCGGGCCCCGCCCGCGGAACCCGAGTCGGGGTGACCGTGCCCCGGGCGCTCTTCCAGGCGATACCGAGCCAGATCGCGACCCTCGCGGCCCCGTAGACCACCTCCTCGCGACAGGCGTCGGGTTCCGAGCCTCCCTGGACCCGTCGGGAATTTGTCTGGCTCCGAGGGGCTGATGTAAGCGTACAACCTACATTGTACCCGTATGTAAGACATCTCCGGGCCACCCGGCTTTTCGTGGCTGCCGCGCTCTTTGCCGGCCCCGCCTGGGGCTGGATCGAGATGAACCCGAAGGGCCTCGTTTCGACGGTCGAGGTCGAGGGCGACGGTCGCGCCACCGTGACCCACGAGCTCACCCTGGACGTGCGCGGCGGCCCGCTCCGCGAGCTCAGCTTGCCGATCGGGGATGCCGACGCCGAGCCGCTCGGTGAGGCGACGGTGAAGAAGCTGCCGAGCGGCGTGTCGCTCCCGCTCGTCGTCGAGCGTCATGCCGACGGAGCGCTCGGCGTCGAGGTGGACCACGAGCGCGGCCTCCGCTCCGGGCGCTACCTCTTCTCCGTTCGCTATCGGACCGATCTTGGCGCCCGCAACGTGCTCTCGCGTCGTGGCGAGGCGGCCCTGCTCGGTTGGGTCGGTCCGCGCCTCGACGGGGGCGTGGACGGCGTGCGGACGATCGTGCGTTTCCCCGTCGGCTCCGCGCCGCCGCGCCTTCCGGAGTCGGCGCCGGAGGACGCCGAGCGAGGGTTCGGCGTGCTGGTCGGGGCCCTCAGGCGAACCCCGTCCGGCGACGAGATCGAATTGCTCCGCTCGCACGTCGCGCGAGGTGAGCCGGCGCTGTGGCGCGTCGAGGCGAGCCTCAACGCGTTTCCGGGCCTTTCGAAGCCGAAAACGACGCCTGCGGCGGCGCCGCCGCCGGTGACGCGGGCCGTGCCGGTGGTGCGCTCCCCGCGCTTCGTCGCCTCCTCGACGTTGCTCGCGCTCCTGGTTGCTCTCGCCCTGTGGTGGAAGGCGTCGAGCCACGGTCGCGCGTGTGCGAGCCATGGCGCAGAGGCACGGGGTCTCGTTCCGCTGCCGGTCTGGTTGCGAGCGCCGTTCGCGGGGCTCTTCGCCGGCGCTGCGCTCTTCACCGGTGCCGAGCTCGAGGCGCCGGGTCTTGCCGGGGCCCTTTTGGTCCTTGCGCTCGGGCTTTCGGCGCACGCGGCTCCACGCCACGGTGTTCGACCGCGTGGCCCCGGCCGCTGGCTGCCTCTGAGTCAGGCCGATGCCTTCACGAAAAAGCGCTCCCCGCTCCCTGGCGCCTGGCTCGATTCGGGTTCCCTGCGTGGACTCACGCTGCTCACGCTGGTCGTCGCCGTGCTCGCCGTGCTGGCGTTCCTCGAGCTCTCACGCTCCCCGTACCGGGCGCTGCTCGTGGTGCTGACGGGCTCGGTCGCCCTGCCGATCTTCTTCACGGGTCGTGCGAGCGATCTGGTTCCGGATCGGGTCGCCTTTTCACGGGCTTTTCTCGGTCGGTTCAGCCGGCGTCTGCGCGGCCGGCCGGCGCTCCGCGTGGTGCCGTGGGCGCGTGTCCCCGAAGGCAGTGCGGAGCCGGACGAGCTTCGGGTGCTCGTGAAGGTCCGTGACGGCATCGACGGCTTCGTCGGGCTCGAGGTGGCGCTCGAGCCTCAACGCGGACTTTTCGGTGTCGCAGCGGCGCCGTTCGTGCTCGTGCGGGTTCGTGAGGGGTCGCTGGCGGAACGAGCGCTCCCCGGCGCCGCATTCAGCCGCGGACGAAAGCCCGAGGAGCGCGTGGCCGTGCTGAGCCCTCCGCTCCCCACGCTGGGCCTCACGGTGTCGCTCGTCGAGCGCGTCGCGTCGCGCCTCACGGCTCAGCCGCCGAAGAGCGCTCGCATGTCGTCGGGCAGCGCCTCCTCGACGCGGAAGCTCGGGACCGTGGTGTCTCCCGCCCACGCGATGTAGCTCGCGTGCAGGGCGTGGCGGGCGCCGCCGGTCGGCCACGGCGTGCCGCCGTACAGCGTGTCGCCGACGAGCGGGGCGCCGAGCGCCGCCAGGTGGGCGCGCACCTGGTGGCGGAACGCTCGGCCGATCTCGAGCTCGACCAGGGTCCGGTCGGCTCGTCGCTCGAGCACCCGGTACCGCGTGGTTGCAGGGTGGAAATAGCCTGGTGGCGGGGCCGGGTGGGCGATCACCCGACCGCGTTTCTTCTGATCGGGCGCGAGCGGCCAGTCGATGGTGCCGGTCGCTTCGAGCTCCGCGGCGACCACGGCGAGGTAGCGTTTGACCAGACCCTCGGAGCCGAGCCCCTGGGTCAGCGCTCTGAACGCGGACGCGGAGCGCGCGACGATGAGAAGCCCGGAGGTTTCGGTATCCAGGCGGTGCACGAGGCCCGGCTCTCGCGGCTGGTGGCCGATGCCACGCGTTTCCGGGTAGCGCGCGACGATGGCGTTCGCGAGCGTGCCGCGCTCACCCGGACGGATCGGTGCACTCGGTTGGCCGGCGGGCTTCATCACCACGAGCACCGAGTCGAGCTCGAGCCGCACCTCGAGGGGCGCGTCGAGATCCGGGCTCGCTCCGCCGTGATCGAGCTCGACCGAGATCGCGACACCAGCCGCCGCCGGCGCGCCGCCCCGGAGCGGGCGACCTCCCGCGGTCACGTTTCCGGCCGCGAACAGCGCTCGAGCCTGTTTTCGCCCGAGGCCCGCGACATGACGCACGAGCAGGCGATCGAGCCGCTCACCGGCTTCCGCCTCGGAGACGACGAACTCGGTGTGGCGCGGCCTCAAAAGCGCCCGGTGACGCCCGCGTCGAGCGTGCCGCCTCGCGGATCGGGGACGTACGTCACGTAGGGCAAGAACGGCAGCTGGCCGGTTTCGCCCTTGCCGGGGCCGGTGGCGAGCCATCCGATCACGGCGCCCCCGACGGCACCGGCGCCGGCGCTCGCGAGCCAGAGGCGGGTGCGGGTGGCGTCCATTTCGTCGACGAGGAGCAGCGGGCTCGCGGCCGCCGCGCCGAGCAGACCGCCGAGGCTCGTGGCGAGGTCGACGAGCAGCACCCGAGAGGCCGGGACGTCGACGACGGTCGCGACCGTGCCGAGGCTGACCACGCCGGCGGCGGCACCCCAGCCGAGCCCGCGCGTGAGCGGCCCGG
>Ga0315910_10001616_pt1 | contig 20586 bp, 14 predicted proteins | sample EdamamesoilMG_FD_204470 | JGI IMG/M metagenome (GOLD analysis project Ga0315910, IMG submission 204470) | Garden soil microbial communities collected in Santa Monica, California, United States - Edamame soil | ecosystem: Environmental > Terrestrial > Soil > Garden | place: USA: California...
TATTTCAAAGACGCCGAAGGAAACCTGTTCGAGATAGTGCAGCGACTCGGGCCGTGACGGCGGGCCGATGCGGGGGGTCGCTCGGCCCCTCTGGACAGCAAATGCTCGGCGGCCACATGCTGCGCGCATGCATTTGCGATCCGCTGTCCTCGGTCCCGTCGTCATCACACTCCTGACCATTGCCTGCTCCCAGCCGCAACCCCAGCCGGCGCAAAGTCCAGCTGCCGAGGAGCCTAAAGGTCGCATCGCGGGCGGACCTTGCGAATACGTCGACGTCGTCGGCAAGTGCACTATTGCGAAGATCGAAGCTGCTTCCGCCGACGACTTTCAATGCGAAGGTGGCAGCAAGAAAGTCAGCTTCCGGTTCGTGCCGGACGACGCGTCCGCAAAGCTCGAGTACGGAGGGCCAGATCCAGCGAGCGGCATGCTCACTGCCGGCGGTGGCCAGCATCCCTCAGCCGGATGGTTGGAAGCCAATTCGGTTCAGGAGGGTGCTGCGTTCGACTGCACGCGGCGCCAGATCGAGCACGGCACGTGTAGTCCAGTGGTCTGGGAATTCGCCGCGCTGAAGCTGGACGAGGCGCCCTGTCGCTGAGTGTTTACAGGTCGCGGGTACGCGAGCAGCGACGAGAGTCCCGCACAGCAATCGTTTGCAAGCCGACTCGGCGGTCGTGTTGCCTGGATGCGCTTGTGTAGGCCGGCGTTTCGCGTGACATTCTCGATGTCATGCGGGTGTGGGTCGCAGGAATATCTTTGGCGGGTTTGGCCATGCTCTCGGTCGGGTGCGCTAGAACCGACCTAAGTTTGTGGAGCGACGACATTGTCGAGGCCGATGCGACGCTGACGGGAACTGCGGCCTCAACAGTCGGTGGCAGTGGGAACTTCGCCGCTGCGACGTCCACGGTTGGGGTGGGGGGTGGCGCGAGCACCGCCACCAGTGCGGGGGGTGGCGCGAGCACCGCCACCAGTGCGGGGGGTGGCGCGAGCACCGGCACCAGCGCGGGGGGTGGCGCGGGCAGCTTTGGGTCAACAGCGGTCGGGGGCACTGGCGCGGTTGCAACGACCGGAACGACTGGCGCGACGGAACCAGAACCCCCCGCTTGCTACTGCAGCGAGAATCAAGTTTGCGACCCCGAAACCCTGACCTGTCGCTGTGCGGAGGGCTACGAGCCACTGCCGAGCAGCCCGGACCTGTGCGCTCCCGACCCCTGCGCTGGAGTGACGTGCGGCGGCACAGGGACCTGTAGCATCGCCGAGAACGGCGGGGCCCGTTGCGACTGCGAGGGTGAGTGGTCGGGCCTCGAGTGCAACCAGAGATGGTACAGCATCGATGTTCCACCTTTCGTCGAGGATATCGCCTTCGATGCTGATGGAAATGGTTGGCTCGCTACGACCGAGGGGCTGCTTTTTTGGGACTTCAACGACACCCCTGAGAACACCGCCGACGACAGCTGGCAACTGTTCAGAGAATCCGATGGTCATGAGCTGGACGTCCAGAGCGTCGTCATCGATGCACGAGGTGTGAAGTGGGTGCTCGCAGGCCGCCTGCATCGCCTCGATGACAACGGCACGCCGGCGAATACGGCGGACGACACTTGGGAAAACTACGAGATTACCTATTGGCGTTCTCGGAGTACCCGGCGCGTCGTGCTCGATGGCGAGGGGCGACTGTGGGGGCTCGGCCAGGCAGACGCCGGGGTCAAAGTGTTGCCAGCTAGTGAGCTTCAAGCGGGTCCCCCAGACGTGCAAGGCCCAACGTGGGTTTCGTTGTTCACGACGGAGGTCGTGCACGACGTTGCTATCGCCGGCGATGGGGTCTGGGTCGCCGCCGAGTCGGGCCTGTACTACGTGTCGCTGGGAGGAACGCTCGCCGACGAAAGCGACGACGTGTGGACGGACTTCTCGGATGTTCCGGCGCTCGCTGGCCAAGTGGTGAGCAGTATCGAAATGAACCCAGCCGGAGACAGCGTGTGGTTCAACACGGCGGCGGGCGTCGTGCGCCTGGTCCACGGGGGCGATCCGCTGAACGAAGGCACCACTACTTGGGCCCCATGGTCACCACAGGTCGATGACGCTCCGGTCGAGATTGGGCCGGTGATCGCAGTGGGAGCGGACGCCGCCGTGTGGCTCCGCTCTCCGCAGGGCGCCGCCGTGCGGGTGGCCGACGCGGAATCTGGCAACGACGCATTGACCTACCATCACCCGTCGAGCTGCCCCCAGTACGCTGAAGGCGGGAACGATGAGGGGGTGGACAGCCTGGTCGTGGACGAGCGCGGGGACAAATGGTTGAGCTGGGGTGGCTCGTTGCTCCATTTCGACGACGGCGGCACCGCCACGGCCACCAGCGATGACCGCTGGACTCGACTGGGGCGGGCGGCGCTCTCCGAGGCTGTCGTGGACCTGTTTCCGGCGGATGACGGAGGCGTGTGGTTGAAGAGCTTTCTCGCCAACCCGACCTTGACCCCTGGCTGTTCGGGTGTTGAAACCCTGTACTACGTCGACGTGGGAGCGTTGACGAACGGCTTGGACGACGCTTGGCTACGGCATCCTCTCACTGAGGCATTGTCCGAGTGCTTCGCACTGCTCGGCCCGGATGCAGCGGGTCACGTGTGGGTCAAGGACCAGCCACCGCTGAGTGCGGACGGCGCGTGGCATCTGATCGATGTCGGGACGACGCCAGCAGACTCCTCGGATGATGCCTGGACGACATGGACGGTAGCCGAAGCTGCGAGCTTTTCTGCGAGCGTGGCTGCGGTGGATCCCATCCAGGGCTTGTGGATTGGAGACTATCGCTTCAGTTACGGAGCGTCGTTGTCGGAGGCGAGCGATGACAGCTGGTGGCAGCTGGGTGCACAGTCGCCCAGCTCGATGGCGCTGGATACGGGGGGTGGGCGCTGGTTCGGCTACGGTACGGCAGCGCTCCGCTACCTCGATGACGCTGGTACTCCCGAACTTGCGACGGACGACCTTTGGGTGGAATACTCGAGCGCGGACGGGTTGCCCGTCGATTTCGTGCGCGACGTTCGCATCGATGCCTCGAATGGCACGTGGATCCTGGGCAATCGCTGGAGCGACGACCCCCAGCTGTGTCGCCTGGAACATCTGGCTACTCCTACCGACAAGTCCGACGACACTTGGACCTGTTACACTACGAACGATGGCCTGAACAGCCCGCAGGTGAGCGCCATTGCCATGGCCCCCGCCGGCCTATGGATTGGCACCAACATCGGTCTACAGTACCTCGAGCTCGATCGCTGATTTGACAAACCCTGTGGCGAATGATTCAGGGGTAATTGGCGCCGTCAGCGATCCAATTGCGCAGGATCTCGAGCTCCGCGTCCGTCATGGTGCGTCCGCTCGGTGGCATGGTAGCGCTGTTGCAGATCTTGTTCGGGTCCGTCGACACGCAACCAGCCGTCTCTGCCTTGCCAGAGGCCTTCAAGTACAGCCAGCTATTGTCTGGATCTCCGGGCACGACGAGCTGGAATTGACCACCATCGTTCGAGGCGCGCTTGAGCCTTTCGACCAGGCAGCTGCTCGAAATCGACCCGCCGAGCGTGAGCCCCGCGTAGGGCGAGGTTTGTGCCGGGCCATGGCAGGCCGAGCAGTGATTCGCGTCGTTCTCGAAGATCGGCCGTACCGTGGTGTGAAAATACCCGGTCTCGTCGACGTCCGGTGGGCAGTCGAGCACCGGTCCTTCGCCCACGGTCTGCTTGAGGATCTCGACCTCGAGATCCATTTCGTAGCACTGCGCCGCGAGGTCCTGCTCGTACTTCTGCATCTCCGGAGAGCCTTCTGTAGTGAGGCCCTTGGCGACGCGGTACTTCTCCCAAACCTTGTCGATCCAGCCGTGAAGCTTCCAGAACACGTAGTTCGTGATGTTCACCTGACCATTGTTGAGCCCATGCTCGCTACTGGCGCCCCGTGACCACTGATCGTGCAGGTTGAAGTGCAAACCGATGTAAGGCATCTGTGGGGCAAAACTCGGCGCGGCCGTACCGACGGGGCACTGCAGCCAGAAGCCCAGCGAGCCCTCGTCCGGGAATTTATCCAGATGCTGCTCGATGTTGTCGGCAATCTGCGCGGCTTCGAGGATCTGGGCGCTCCAGCTCGGGTCCATGGTGTTCCAGACCTCGGGCAGCTCTTCTTTCGTGGTCGGGAACTTGTCGAAGCCATCGAAGTCGGCGGCGTGGTTGGGCCAGAGCTGCTTCAACGCCTCGATCATGTGCCGGTGGAACAGCAAGAATTGGTAGCCATCGCCAGCGCTCCTACAGGTCTGATCGGTGGGAACGAGGACGGGATACTCTTCACAAATGTTGGGCAGTCCGAGCGGCGCCAGCAGGCCCGCCGCGGTCCCGATATTGCAACCGCGCACGGCATGCCAAATGACGTGGGCGCCTTGCCACTTGTTGTCCGTCATCCACTGCAAGACCTCCGGCTGCACGACGGTGTCGACGCGCCCATCCGGCAGCGTGAACAGGCTAGGGCCAGGCGCCATGGTCTCATCCGAGGGAAGTGGGTCGTACCCGTAGCGGCAGTGATCGATGTTGGTCGGGTGCGGCGAGCTGCCAGTGGTCGCAGTGCTCGTCGTGCTTCCCGTGCTCCCGCCAGCGGTCGGCCCCCCAACAGCGGAGCTCGTGAGCGCCCCAGCGCCGCCGCCGCCCGTCGACCCCACCGAACCGGAAGACTCACCACTACCGCCGCCCGTCGTGGCGGCCGTGGGCTGCCCCGCCGTGACCGATCCTGTGACGCTCGTCGCGGAGCCATCCGAGCCATACGCGGCCCCAGAGTTCGAGGAGGTGGTGCCGACGTCGATCGGTGCTGTGTTGGGGGTGCCGGCGCCGTCGCTACACCCAGCACCGAGCGCGAAGGTCGCAAGCGCGGTTGCCGTTACGCGCGCTCGCGCCAGCGGTCCAGAACTAGGAGTCGTTACGCTGAGCAGTCCATGAAGTCGCATGCTTGGCTTTCTGCGCTGAAGGGCCTCGACCGATCGCCGTGCTCGACAAGATAGCGTGATCATTGATGTTTATATCTATATACTGTCTACAGATATGATATAGAGATCGCCACCATAACCCATCGGGACTCAGCCCGTGAAGCCGCATATGAGAAATCGCCCGAGACAAGCGGCGCGCTCAGGTCAACACCCGTGTGGACTCGTGCGCTGTAATTTTCCGAGCGTGCGACCCGACTGGAGCTCAGTGGCAGGGCTGAGCGTTCGACGTCGGGAAGACGCCCCTGGCCAAGCCCTTCGACTTCGATCCGAGGAGCTGCAGAGACTCGACGATGTCGGGCTTGTTTGGTCCGTGAGCACACACGCGCCGGTCGTGACGTTGCAAACGTCTCCGAGAGCGTTGATGAACTGCTGATAGGGGTCGACGACATCCTCGGAGCGGCACACCAGAGTGTAAACTCGAGTGGACACACGCGCCGAAAGATCCATCCGACGTCAGCTGTTCAATGGTCACTCGTCGGCGCCGATCTTCGACGTCGGCATGCCCAACGAAACCTCTGTCCGGTTGTGATAAACAGTCGAGGTGCGATACCCTGGAGCGTATTTGTTCGTAGCCAACGTGGCAGTTGAGGTCCGCTGAAATGACGAGCAATCGAGACACGGCGGCTGCGCGCCCGCCGGAGTACGAGTCGTTCGTGAGCAAGCTCGCTTGCAATTGGTGGAAGCCGCTCTTTCTGTTGCGCTGGCTGTGGACGGGGGACGCAGACTCCAAGCATTTCCGCGGCCCGGTGCGCTGGCTGCTCGGGCGCGACCTGCTGCACAACTTCCGCTCGATCGCGCTCTACGCCGCGCACGGCGAGGAGCTCGATCATCGCGACTGGATGCAGGCCAAGCCGATCGATCTCACGTCGCTGGCCAGCAATGGAGAACCATTTTGGTTCGACGTCATGTCCGACATCGGCGACGGGCAGCTCGCGATGTACAACCATGCTTACCTCGCGCTCGGAGGGCTCTCGCTCGACGGCCCAGCCAAGAAAGGCACGCGCGTTCGCGCGGACGCTTCTGCCGACGCCGCCTTGCCGCGCGGTAGGTTCCTGTTCCTCGGTGGCGATACCGCCTATCACGTCGCCGATCTCGCCACCATCGACGAGCGTGTTCGGAGGCCGTTCGCGTGGGCTCTCTTGGCGCGCGACAAGCTGCGCACGAGCTCCAACGCTGCCCACGACCGGCATGAGCACTTCGTGTTCGCTATTCCCGGGAACCATGACTATTACGATTCGCTTTCTGGGTACAACCGCATGCTGCGCGCCCCAGGTGACCCAAATCTAAGGCTCGCTGACTTCGTGCGCCGACAATCGGCGAGCTACGTCGGGCTGCGGTTGCCCTACGATTGGCGATTCGTCGGGCTCGACGCTCAGGGCGGCAAGCTCGACCACCGCCAGAGAGAATTCATGCGCCGCATGGTCAAAGGCGCGAAGCGACTCATCGTCGCGACGCCGGAGCCGGCAGTGGTGTTCGAGGGTGTCGCCGCGGAAGCCGCGAGGCCGTTTGCGGACATTGGCCTGGCGCGGCCTTTCCTACGCGAAGCAGCTACTCTGCCAGACGACACGATACACCTCGATCTCGCTGGGGACGTTCACCACTACGCTCGCTACCAAGTCGACGGTACGAACAACTACGCCTACGTCGTCGCTGGGGGCGGCGCCTTTCTACATCCGAGCCACCCTTCGCACAGAACCAACGGGCGCTTTCCCCCCGCTCCGGCCGAGCGCTTTCCGGGCGCGGAAGATTCGGCGCGAAGCATCACGCGACGGTTGTTGTGTCCCTGGTACGTCTTTCGTGGCGGGCTCGTCTGGCTGGTCGGCGCCGTGTGTGCGCTCGCTGTCTACTTTTGCGTCGTGGCGGCGCCGAACACGAGGTTCCTATCCGAGCATGTCCAGACGCTCGTCGCGAGGCATGCTCCAGGCATCGAGCGACCGTCGGTGAAGCTCGAGTCTGACGTCGTGAAGGCGGTTGCCGAGCGCATCGTCCAGGCGCATCTGCCCAGTGCCGATGCGAGCGAGAGCGCAGGGTCGTTTTCGGCGATCGAGGTGCCCGAAGTCGTCGCGGTGATCGCTTTGTTCGTGGTGTTAGGCGCGGGGGTTTGTGCGACGCGGCACTTCAAGCGAGCCGCCGGCGTTCCCGAGACGCGCGAAAACGTGCCCGCCAGCGCGTACCTGCCGTTCGGGATCTTCGCTGCGCTCGGCACCGGCGTGCTCGCTGGCGCCCGATTGGTCCAAGGTCAGCGCCACGGCGAAGTCGCGCATTCGTTCCTGTCGAGCCTGCTGCTGGCGACTTTCGTCGTCGCGCTCCCGCTCGCCTGGGCCTGGACGACCAGATACGTGGCAACGCTGCCGAAGCAGGCCAAAATCCGAACCATCACCTGGCGTGATGCTCTGCCCCGCTGGTTGGCGCTCGCTTTCGGCGTCGAGGCGGCGATCTACGGCCTGCTCTCGTATGGCGAGCTACCCGTGGCGGTGCACGCAGCGGACATCGTCTTCGTGCTTGCTGTGCTGGTAGCCGGGATCGGTCCCGGGCTCCTCGGAGCGATTCAGGGAGCGGCAGGCCTGCGCCCTGCGAAGAAGGGGCTGATGCTGCTGCTCGGACTCTGGCTCGGCGCCTTGGCGCTGGTGGTTCCGTTGCTGCTCGGCCTCCACGCGGGTGGCGCCGCCCTCGCTTTGGCTGCCGTGCTCCCGATTGTCGTGGGTCTGCCGACGGCGTTCCTGATGCAGCGCTGGGGCGTGTCCCGCTGGGTCTTGCTGGGGCTGTGGGTCTTGCTGGGAGTCGCCGTGGTCGCCGTCGTCAGCCTCGATCCGGTCCCGCCCCGCACCACGACTCAGGGGTTTCTGATCAGCTTCCTCGCGGGAGCCTACTTCACCTGTGTTTGGTTCGGCTGGTACCTCGCCGTAGCGCTCGCCTTCGACGCTCATTTCAATGAAGCCGGAGGAGCCGCTCGCCTCGATCGCTACCGGCACTTCATCCGCTTCAAGTTGGAGCCGGATTGCTTGACCGGATACGTGATTGGTTGGCGGTGTCCGAGCGTGGAGCTCGAGCAGCTGGATGCGAGGCTGGTCGATGTGATCACGTTGACGCCCGAGTCGAACGTGAACGCACGAACGTGCAACGTGAAGATCGCTCGCAGTGCCGAGAGCCCTGAGGCGCTGCCGTAGACTTTCCCGTGAGCGCCGGTTACATCTGACGTGAGGTGACTGGATCAGCCAGCCGTAGGCTCAGTCGGGCTGAGCGTCTGCAGGCGGCCGCGTGGGGCGGCCTGGTCGCGCTGGCGTGTGGGTCGGTGCCGGTAGCGGAACCTAGTCGGCCTGGGCCCACTCCTGCGCGGCCTACGCCCACGCGCACTGTCAGCACTGCGGACGCGGCCGCGACTGCCAGCGCGCCTGAGCGGGCGCAGTGGGTCCTGTTGCCACCGTTGCTCTACTGGTTACCCACCTTTCAACGGACGCTCGACGTGGGGGTGCTGTACGCAGGGCCCGGCAACGAGCGTTGGTTGGTTTCAGAAGAGATGCCGCTGCGCGGCACGGCGCCTGACCCTGTCGCCCTCGCAGGCGCGTTGCGTGTCGACGCTGGCTTTGCCTTCATCACCTCCAGGGGTGCAGTGTACAGCGCGCCGTCTCCGCTAGGTGAGTTGTCGTTCAGCGTCGCCCCCGTGCAGGCCTACGTCGATGCTGCGGCGGGTCGTGACCACTTTCTCGGTATCGATGCATCCGGACGTCTCCAGCGCTCGGGCGATCGTGGGCAGAGCTGGCAAGTCATCCGCGTTCCGCCTCATGCGGGAACGCTGTCGGAGGTCGAGATGCTCCAAAGCGGCGCGGGCTTGCTCTTGGCCAATCACGCCGGCAAGAGTCAACTGTTTTCGACGCGCGATGACGGAGCAACTTGGCGTGCGGTCGACCATGAAGGGCGCAGATTCGTCAGGCTGGTCAGCCACCAGGGCGAACTGCAGCCAGTCGTGTCTGTGAGCCGAGAGGACGGCTACTACCAGTATGCGATTTTGGATGAAGCGCTGGCGAGAGTCACCGAGGAAAGCAGGGTGTTCGACAGCTACACGCCCTTTGCTCATGCCACGGGCGTGCCACCCAATTCTGCCATGTTCATGGTCGACCGCGCCCCAGCGCCGGGCGTTGCTGCGCCACCGTTGCGCTGGGTCGCGCTGCGTGACCTGCCTGCGGGGCCTCTGGCGTGGGAGATCAGCGTCGTCCCCTTCGGTGAGCGGCCCGTCTACCGGCGTGCCGACGGCCCGGTTGGCTGTGCGCTCGGCCGCGCCGCAGTAGTTTCGGAGATCGCGGTTGTCTGTTGGCATCCGGGCACGGCCAAGGCCAGCTTGTTCGTGGGTGAAGACGACGTCCACAGCTTTCGAAAGCACCCGTTGCCGCACGACCCGAGGGCGCTGTATGCGCTCGGCGACGCGCTCGTCGTGCAGACGCCCTGTGACGGCAAGCAGACCCGCGGCCCGTTCCTGCTGGAACCGCCTACGTGGCAGGCGCGTCGAGTCCAGGATGACGTGTGCCGTACACACCTCGCGTTTACCAGAGCCGCCGAGCCTGACACATTCTTGAGTGTCGCTTGGTCGAACTCGGAGCTGACGCTGCATCGTTGGCGAGCCAGCGACGCCCACGCCATCACCAGGCCTGAATTGGTCTCGACGATAGCCGCTGCTGTGTCCGAGCCGACCACGCGCGTGGCGCTCGCGGGGGAAGGCGCGACGGTCGTGGTCGCCGTGCCAACACCTAGGGTATGGCCGGCGCCAGACCCCGAGACGCTCCCCGCGGGGGTGCTGTTTCGGTCGGACGACGCTGGCCAGCGCTTCAGCGAGGTCGCGCTCCCTACCGCATTTCTGGAGCTCGGGCTGAGCGGACGGCGCGGCTTTGGCGTCGGTCACGACGGCCAAGGCTGGACGACCCACGATTTTGGCGAGGCCTGGACCAAGGTTTGGGCCCCCCGCCAAACGGGCTGGCGATCGATCGAATGCAACGACGCTGGCTGTCTCACCGCCCGGGGCCTGCGGATCGGTTGGGGGCGATGAGCGCCAGATGGCAACTCGCCTTGGCTTCGGCCTTCAGCACATGCGCGTGCGCGTCCGCGCCGCACACGCATTCGGCTGCTCGAGCCGAACGGACTAACCCAGCGTCAGCCAAGGGGCAGCCTGCAACACCCGTGTCGAGCGCAGCGAACGAGCCTCCCGAGGATGCACGTCAAGTCTGCGAAGCAATGATCAGAGCGACACGCGGCTGCCAAGATCCCTACCTCATCGCTTTGCTGAGGACGCGCGTGCGTTTCGATCAACCCCCAGGCATCGCTGCGCGCTACGCGGAAGTGGGCGAGGCGGCTCTGTTGAAGCTTGCGCGGGAAGAGTTTGCCGCGGACTGGTCAGACTCGGGAATGATCCAGCGTTGCGACGCTTTCATGGCGCTGACGGAAGCGCAACGGCACGACGTGCTGCTGCGTGAGCGCCCCTGCTTGTTGGTAGCGGACGACTGCGAAAAATTCGCCGCCTGCAACGTGAACGCCCTCGAAGCCAAGTGGGGTCACTCCTCTGACTGAGTATCGTATCGGGACAAGGTGTCGGGACAACGGGACGGATCTGCGGTTCTGAAGGCGCCAAAGCGAATTCCGAAAGCTCGTAGCAACTGGCTACCGCTGCCACCCGATGAGTGGGCCGTGCGGCGCCGACCGCCCAGCGATCGGCTCGTGCGCGTCTAGAAACGGAGGATTGGCATGAACTTCCCGAAGCAAGCATTTGGCGTGACCCCGTGTCGTGGGTTGGAGGCGAACCGGTGGGACAGTTTGGTCGCAGGCTGAGGAAGGCGGTCGCGCCGAGCGACGTGCCTTCGAGGGTAGGGGAGCTGCGTCGCAGGATGCAGGACGAGCACGACCTCAGGCGAATCGTGGACTATTTCGACGAGCGCTTGGTGACGAACGACGGGTTCATGAGCCTGGGCAGCTCGGTACGCAACGACATTCTCAAGTCGATCACCCTGTTGGCTGTCAAGCTGGTGCTGGCCCCAGAAGAGCCCAAGCTGAGTACGTTCATTCACTTGCCTGAATTCGCGCTTTGGCACGGCATGCTGCTTTTTCCAGCATACCTGGCGCGCACGGTGTACTTCGACGACATCAACCGTGGGGTGTGCACGCTGAGTCCGTTGGCGCTCGGGACGACGATTCACCACTTTCGTTTCTCCATCCCGGAGGGCACCACCGAACCCTTCGACCCCAACCAGGCGGAGTTGGTGGGCATGTCACGCCGAGCAGCGCCGAGCAAACCCAGTTGATAGCCGAGCGCCGCTCGCCTCAGTGGGCCGTTTTCTGCGGTTGCAGGTAGTAGGTCCTCGAGAAGAAGCCTTGTCCGCGGCGCAGCACGTGTTCGGAGCCAATGGGTTCGAGAGTCAGGGACCACACGAGGGGCGTCGACTCCGCTCCTGCCGGGTGCTCACGAACCACGGAGATCGAACTCCGGCTCTTGCTCCGACGCGCATGGTCGACCACGCGAACCGTCACTGGGCTGGGGGCGTTCGGATCCAGCAGCACGTTCGCAGCATCGATCGCGTTCCACCCCAGGGTCGGTACCATAGCGATGAGAAATGTGGCCCCGAGAAGCGCCAGCATGGCCAGAAGCGCGCTTTGCCCCACTCGATGCACCGCCCAGCGCGCCGGTGGCCACGCGAACGCGACGAACAGGATGCAGAACGCCAGGTCCAGGCTCACGAACGTCAGCCAGCCGAGCGCCCCGTCTGCGTTGTCGTGCCGCTCGACCAGCGTGAGCACGTGCAGGTTCGTGGCGATCACCGAAGCTGGAAGCGCGACGAACAGGATGGCTGCCCCGATCTTGCCGGATGCTCCCCCCGCGCTGTTCGGTGAGCCCGCGACGGATCGGGCGGCTGAGCCCAAAGGTTTTGGAACGGGCGCCTGGGCGGCGAGCTTCGGGCGATCTTCTGCCAACCATCGAAGCTTTTCTTGGCGCCGCGCGCGCGCGTACAGCTCGCCTAGCTTCCGTATCGCTTCCGGTTCGTCCGGCGAGAGCCCGAGTACGTACTCGAGAACGCCCTGCGCTTCTGCGCCGTTGGCGAACTGCTGTTCGTAGAGCGCTGCAACGGTCAGGTAGCAGGCCACACGCTCCCGCACATCGGAGCGCCGTTCGCCTTCCGTGAGCAACAGCGCGATCGCGCCGACCCAGTCACCGCGCTCGGCGTGCGTCGCCAACGTTGGACGCAGGTCATCGGGTAGCCGTTCGTCCATGAGCATGGTAACGATTCGCGAGAGCCTAGCAGATCGTAGTCAGTGCAAGTGGGTCCTCGTGGGCGCTCGGTGGCGCACGAAATCAGGCAATCCGGCTCGCCCGTATGTTAACCTGCACCCCGCTGGCCGGTGACAGGTGCTCATGCGTTGGGGATTCGACGACTATGTCCTAGACGACCAACTCCTCGAACTGCGGCGCTCCGGTCGCCAGGTCCACCTCGCGCCGCTTCCGCTTCGCTTCCTCATTCACCTCGCACGAAACTCGTCACGCGCGGTCCCTGCTGAAGAACTACGCAGAGTCCTTTGGCGCGATGTAGCCGTCACGGACACCTCCCTTCGCCAGCTCGTTCGCGCGCTTCGGCACGCGCTGGGGGACCAGAGTGCAAAGCGGATCGCCAGCGTGAGGGGCTTCGGATACCGGTTCGAGGGTGCGCTCCAGCAGCTGCCCGACAGCTCGTCGGTTGCCGCGTCGGAAAGCGCCGAAGCCACAGGCTTGGAGCCATCCCCGCTCCGGGGGGCGGAGCGAACGTTCGTTGGACGCCAACCCGAACTTGGCACGTTACTTCGCGCGGCCGAACTGGCGCGCGCCGGCAAGGGGCAAGTCGTGCTGGTGTGCGGAAGGCCCGGGCTCGGCAAGACCCGCCTCGCCGAGGAGCTCTGTGTTCGCGTGCGACCCGCGATGCGTGTGGTGTGGGGACGCTGCTGGGAGGACGGGGGGAGTCCGCCCTTCTGGCCGTGGGACGAAGTCCGGCGCGGCATACTCGCCGACGACCGGCACTCCGAATCGGAGCCGGATGCCTTGTTGCTCGATGGCAGCCGCCCTCGAGAGCCAGCTGCCTTCCCCCTCGGCTCACACGATCCGCATGCGCGCTTCCAGCTGTTCGAGGCGTTTGCGGCGCTCGTGCGACAGAAAAGCGAAGGCGCGCCCCTGCTGATCGTGATCGACGATCTCCACGCAGCGGAAGAGCCAGCCCTACTCCTGCTCGCGTTTTTGGCTCGCGAGCTGCCGCGGAGCAGGACGCTGTTGGTCGGTACCTTTCGCGAGGAGGAGCTGCAACGCCGCGAGCACTGTGCAGCGATCGTCGACCGCGTAGCTTCCATGGCGACCACGTGCGTGCTGAGCGGTCTCGACTCCGATTCGATCCGCGCTTGCATCGAAGCAGCCACGCTTCGCACGGTGGCCGACGCCATCGTGGCGAGGCTCCAGGAGATCACCGGCGGTAATCCACTGTTCTTACACGAGCTGATCCGGATCTACGGCGAGGCGCTCGCGGAGCGCGTGCCCTCGTTGAACGCTGTCGGCCCCGCTACGGGGCCGTTGCGGGATGCCATTCGCCGCCACGTGCGTCCGTTGTCCGCCCGCGCTCGAGAGCTGATGTCTGCGGCGGCCATCGTTGGAACCGAAATCGATCTCAGCGTGCTCGGCGAGATGCTCGGGTGGTCGTCCCACGAGCTCGCGAGCACCGCAGATGAAGTGTGCGCAGCCGGCCTGCTGCACGCCGTGGGACCCATGCGCTTGCGTTTCGACCACATGCTGGTGCGCGAGCTGCTCTGCGAGGAACTCGACACGGTGCAGCGTCGCGGGTGGCACCGGAGAGCCGCTGACGCGCTCGAGCGGCTGGGGCACGCTGGGCAAATGCTTTCTGGGCAAATGGCTTCTGCCGCGGCCGTCGCCTACCACCTGGTCGCGTGCTTGCCGGACGCCGACGCCGCGCGGAGGGCCGTGGACTGCCTTTCGAGCGCCGCCGCAGCGGCCAGTGCAGGCATGGCGCACGAAGAGGCTCGTCGTTATCAGCGTAGCGCGCTCGGGTTGCTCCAGCAGATGGGGCCGCCGGACGAGCGCTGGTTCGATCTCAGCGTGCGGTTGGTGGATGCGGAGCGGCTGTGCGGAGCCTTTGCAGACGCGCGCAGCGCGGCCCTCGGTGCCGTAGCCTGGGCGCGGACTCACGGCTCGCCCGTGCAGCTCGCGGAGGCGGTGTGGGCGTGCGCGCGGGCGCATCCCGAGACGGGAGAGGTCGATCACGCGCTCATGGCAATGCTCGAAGAAGCACTGGCGCGCTTGCCGGCGCAAGCTAGTTGGCTTCGCGTGATCCTCTCGGCTCGCTTCGCCGTACTGCTGTCGTTCTCGGAGGACAGTAGCCGCGACCGTAGCCGCTGCGGAGAACTTTCCGAGCAGGCGCTCGCGGGGGCCCGCGAACTCGGCGATCTGCGGGCTGTCGGCTACGCGCTCTCGGCGAGGATTTTCTGCTTGATCGGCGTGCCGCTGGCGCGCGCGCGCCGGTTGCTTGCCGAGGCGGTGGACGAAGCGCTCGCCGTCACGCGGATCTGTCACGACCCAGACATCACACTCGAGCTGCTCGCCTGGGGACACGTTGCGATGCTCAATCGCGGTCTCGTCGAACGCGCGCGCGAAGAGCTGCTGCGTTTCGAGCAACTCTGTCGCGTGGCGCAGCGGCCGCTCCATGAATGGCACCTGCGTTCGATCCGCGCGGCACGCGCGATCTGGGAAGGAGACTTCGTCCAAGGGGAGGCCTTGGCCGCGGAGGCCCTACAGTTCGGAACGCGTATGCAGGCGCCCTATGCGCTCGGTTGCTATGGAGCGCAGATGTTCCAGATCCGACGCGATCAGGGTCGGCTGAAAGAGCTGCTGCCGCTGATGCGGGCCCACGTAGAGTCGTTTCCCACGATGGCAGTCTGGCGAGCAGGACTCGCGGTTGCTTACGCCGAGAGCGATGATGACGCTAGCGCTCGAGCGGAGCTCGATCGCGTGGCAGACCGCGACCTGTCGAACCTGAAGTACGACTTGAACTGGTTCCCGCTCGTCACGCTGCTCGCCAGCGTGAGCGTGCAGCTCGAGGACCAGCCAAGGTGCGCCCGACTCTACCGTGTCATCGAATCGATGGAATCCGGTCTCGTGACGGCGGGAGCCGTGACTGCGGCGCTGGGCGTGCGCGACGAGTCACTCGGCCAACTCATGCTCGTCGCGGGCAACGCCGAGCGGGCAGCCGAGCACTTCCGCGCTGCGCTGCGGATCACTCAGCGCCTCGGCGCACTCCCCTGGACGGCGCGAGCGCAGCTCGGGCTCGCCCGTGCGCTCCTCCTGCTTCCCTCCGACGACGGAGCGCGACACGAAGCCGAGGCACTGGCTCGACAGGCGCGTGAACTCACCCACCGCCTGGGCATGGGGTTTCTGGCCGCGCAGCTCGACGTGATCCTCGGGGAGGGGTGATCCTCGCGGAAGCGCCGCCTCACCCAATGATCACGCAGAAATCACGGAATCGGCCCGCAGTCTTCGGTACTGTCCGCGAGCCGGGTGCGGGGCGCTTCGCTAGATCCTAGTCGATACGGGGGTGTCGTTCGCGGAGGGCGGACTCAATCGGAAACGAGGGTGGGCCCCCGGGGCCGGGGGGGCCCGGGGGCCCGGGGTTGCGCCTGGAGTACCTGCCCCAATAACTAGGAACTCAGTTGCGGCTGTTGTGCGGGGGGCAAAGTTGTCCCCCCGCAGGCGACTGCGGCAGCTGCAATCCACTTTGCGCCTGCTACTCGATGCGTTACTCAAGAATCTGACCAGCTGCGGCACGATCCCACGTCTACCTGGTCATGGATGAACGTAGAGGTACGGTCACTCGGGTGACTCCGGAGCCAAGGAGAATGGTCATGAACAGCCGCAACCCCTTGGCGTGCGCCACGCTCACGAGCAACGGTCTTGCAGCCACGTTCGGCGCCGTCGGTCGCGCGCCCACGAGCCGCGGTTTATTGGTCTGTGCGGCTCTACTCTCGACGGGCTGTGGCGACGACTCGGACGCACAGGCGGCGAACTCGACCACGGCGAGTAGCACGACAGACGGGCCTCAAACCACCGCTGCTGCGACCGTCGCTAGCACGAGTGGGGCGACACTCACGGGTTCTACGGACTCGAGCGCGACGGGCGGAGGTAACGGGGCGACAGGGACGACTGCTTCCACCGGAGGTATGTCCACGGGCACGAGCGCCAGCAGCGGCGCCAGCACCACCAGCGGCACGTCCAGCGGGGGCGCCGACATGGGCGGGACCACCGGCGCTGGCGGCACGTCTAGCGGTTCGAGCACCGGTGGCGCTGGTGGCGGTGCGAGCGGTTCGGGTGGGGGTACCACGGGAGGCGTTTCGGACGACGCGACGCTCGTTCCGGATCCAGGGTGGGCGTGCGGCATGGCCGAGGGGATTCCGTCGCCAACGCAGGGTGAGCTAGCCTTCACCATCACGCTCGACATCCGTGCTGAGCACGAGGTCGGCAACACGCCGTACGGCTACCGGCGTTTGCTCGATGTGAGCGGCGGCACGATCACTGGTGACCGTCTCCAGGGTTCGGTGCTGACTGGGGGGCTCGAGTACGAGCTCGAGCTGTCCAACGGCGTCATGGAGTACCAGGGGATCAACATCCTCGACACCGGTGATGGTTCCCGGATTTTCGTGCGAAGTTGCGGTGTGGCTCCCGATGCAGGGTCGACGCCTCGCATCATTCCCGATTTCGAGGCCACCACGAGCGGTAGCTACGCCTTCCTCAACACAGGGACGTGGGTGGCGACGCGCGAGGTGAAGGACGGAAAGATGACGCTCGATGTCTATGATGTCTCTAACGTAGCGGCAGGCGAGCCGCGCGTCGAGATTGCGAAGCCCGATGGCGTGCCCCCACAGCCGTGGGAATGCAACATGACCACGGGGAGCCAAGGGGCAGAGGTGTTCACCGAGAACGTTACTCTGGGAGGATCGTTCTCCATCCCCAACGCGAAGTACGGGTCCCGCAACGTCATCCCCATCACCGGCGGCACGATCAGCGGTAGGGTTACCGGTTCGATCCTCAACGGAGGCGCCGACTATCAGCTCTCTGGCTCGCTCGATGCCTGGTACACTCTGGCACCGGACAACGGTGAACTCATACTGGTGCGGAACTGCGGTGCAGGGGGCCTCATCCCGTGGTTCGAGGCCGCCGTCGACGGCGACTTCGACTTCCTCAACACCCAGGCCTATCTGAGCTCCGCCCCAGGGGTCGGCGCCGGCGGCGTGAGCATCACCTTCTACGAGCGAAACTGATCGGGGGGCCGTTCGTTGCGGGCTGCTGTTGCCACGCAGGCTGCGTCCGAGCTCGTCCCCGTGAGAAAGCATGGGTACCCCTCGAGAGAACACCAACGTTGCTAGCAGGTTCCGCTTGGCGAGCGCGCGCTTCGCGAGAATCTCAGGGTCATCGCTCGGTCCATTCGCACCCCAATTGGCGTTGAACTCGTCGGGCGCGCCGTCCCGATACCTCCCGTTCCACTCGGAGAAGCCCAGGAACGGTCGCTGGATCGTGAGCGGTTGCTAAGATGGACATCGCGGCGCGCACGCTCCCGCACTCTGGAAAGCGGTGGGCACTGGTTGTGGCAGGGCGCACCAATGGTCGATTTTTTGATCGTATCCCGCTGATCGGTGCCACCACCTATTTTCGCAAAATGCGAGCAAGGTGAGGCAACACTCATGGACTGTTATCACTAACTGTCTGGCTGCCGGACGGATGTGTCAACTCGGTCTCAACTCGGCCATCTTCCGCATGCCGCAGGTTGCACTCGGATCCCAAGGGCACCTGCGGTCGTGTATCGTGGTGGCGGAGCCCATGAGAACAACGTTGATCAAGTCGAAGCAGGCAGTGAGCCGGGCAGCGCTGACGCTGCCCGTTCTTCTGGGCGCTGCCTGCGGGAGTCCTGAACCCGAAGCAGCGCCGTACTCGAACGGCGCGGGCACTGGTGGCACCAGTTCCACACTGTCGACGACCGGAGCCGGCACCACCGCCTCGATAGGCTCGACCGGCGCGTCTACGACCGGCGCGGCCTCGACCGGCGCGTCTACGACCGGCTCAGCGTCGACGGGTGCGTCTACGACCGGCGCGTCTACGATAGGCTCGGCGTCGACGGGTGCGTCTACGACCGGCGCGTCTACGATAGGCTCGGCGTCGACAGATTCGTCTACGACCGGTTCGTCTACGACCGGCTCGAGCACAACCAGCGCGACCGCTGGGACGACCTCAGGGAGCACGGGGTCGGGGGGGACGAGCTCGTCTACGACCGGCTCGAGCACAACCAGCGCGACCACGGCTGGGACGACCTCAGGGAGCACGGGAGGCTCGGTCACGTTCGCGGTCGAGGCTCACCTTGCAAGTGAAGAAGGCAGTCACCTGACGACAGTGGGTATCGTTACGTGGTCCCTCACAGGTGCGAGCGTATCGGACGCGCACATCGAGTTCGGGGTCGATGAGTCCTATGGCATGGAGGCTCCCGTCGATCTCAGCGAAGAAGACTACCGAACGTTGCTCTTGGGCATGAAGGGTGACACCACGTATCACTTCAGGATCGTGGCCAACGGCGGGGCCGCCGTGAGCGAGGACTTCACGATCGTGACGGACCCGGTGCCGGGCAACGTCGCCAGTTTCAACTTCGATGCCGAGGCCGGCAGCGAGCCCGGGTTCCTCATCCTCGGTTCGTGGCAGGGGAGCAGCACGGCGTTCATCATCGATTCCGACGGGGACATCGTGTGGTGGTACGACTCGCCCGGGCAAAACATCGGTCGCGCGCGCATGTCCGCCGACGGCAAGAACATGTGGATGGTAGCCGCAACCAACACCGGAAATTCCCTGTATCGAGTCTCGATGGACGGACTAGACGAGCAAACCTACGGCGGCTTGATGGCGGACCACGATCTGACCGCCGTGAGCGGAGAGACGATCGCGTATCTCGACTACGGGGGCACCTGCGACCGAATCTTCGAGATTACACCCGCCGGAAGCCCCAGCATGGTTTTCGATTCCACGAGCCACGTCTCACAGTCGGGGGGTACGCTCGGTTGCCATGGCAACAGCGTCCGCTACTCCGCCGCGGAGGACGTGTACGTCTTTTCAGAGTGGCAGCAAGACGTGCTGGTCGTCGATCGCGACGGAAACCTGGAGTGGAGGCTGACCGAAGAAGTGGGCAGCAACTCGACCTGGGGCGGGGAGCAGCACGGGACGCATCTGTTGGACGACACGCTCCTCGTCTTCGCCAACAAAGGTGATGGCGCTCAGTCCACCGCGATCGAGTATTCTCGGAGCGACTGGAGCGTCGTCAATGAGTTCGACCTCGGGCTGGCTACGGCCAACATGGGGGACGTTCAACGTTTGCCGGGTGGCAATACGCTCATCACCTACTCCAACGCCGGTGAGATCCGCGAGGTCAACGACAGCGGTACCGTGGTGTTGTCCGTCACGAGAACCGGCGGTCCCAACTTCAGCTACACGATGTGGCGCCCCAGCTTGTACGGCCCGCCCCCCGACATCGGGATGTAGAGCGTTCTTTGCAGGCGTTCTGCGAGTTCGAGCCAGCGGGCGGTCGGACCGAACGCGTGAAGTGAGCGAAAGAGTGCTATGCTGCGAGCGCGTCACAGCGCGCCCCGAACCTTGCCACGTACCGGGATCTGCTGGTTCTCGGCGAGGAAGTACGCGCCGAGGTCCTCGCGGGGGAGCTGATCACAGCTCCGGCTCCGTTGCCGCGCCACTCGAACGCGCAGCGGGCGCTCGGGCGTTTCGTCGGCGGACCGTTTCACGACGACGATGGGCGAGGGGGCCCGGGCGGATGGTGGATCTTCGTGGAGGTCGATGTGGAGCTGACCGAACACGACATCGTCCGACCTGATCTGGCAGGGTGGCGCCGAGCACGGTTGCCTAACCCCGGCGCCCTGCGCCCGATTCGCACTGTTCCGGATTGGGTTTGCGAAGTCACCTCTCCCAGTAGTGCAGCGCGGGACCGTGTCACCAAAGCGACAACTGTACGCAGCTCACGGTGTTCCGCTTTATTGGATCGTCGATCCTGAAGCGCGAACGCTGGAGGCTCTTCAGCTGGAGCATGGGCGCTGGGCGGAACTTGGTGCCTGGGATGATACCGCGATCGCGGCGATTCCACCCTTCGAAGCGACCTCCGTCGAAGTCGGTCGACTGTTCCTGCCAAAGGACGAGTAGTGCGAGTGCGGCGGTGCCACCGCGTGCCGGGACCACACGAACCTGGAAGACCTGGGTCATGGCTACTCGGCCACCCGACAACCAATGCGCTCGGTAGCCACGACGATGTCGTCGTAAAGAATGGTCTGCGTGTCGCTCACCGTGAGTCCTCGGCTCTCGAGCTCGGCCTTCTTGTCCGCTGAGCTGCCTCGCTCGTAGTAGGCATCGAGGATGATGGACTTGAAGAGCACGTCGTCGCTCGAACGAAAGTCGAAGCCCTCGAAAGGGACGGGCTCGGTACAGGCGGAGAACTCACACCCGCCCGTGTGAAACTGCACGCGCAACCAGGTACCCGTCGGCTCGCCCG
>Ga0315910_10001617_pt1 | contig 20557 bp, 14 predicted proteins | sample EdamamesoilMG_FD_204470 | JGI IMG/M metagenome (GOLD analysis project Ga0315910, IMG submission 204470) | Garden soil microbial communities collected in Santa Monica, California, United States - Edamame soil | ecosystem: Environmental > Terrestrial > Soil > Garden | place: USA: California...
GTTGTTCGGCGTGTAGCTCAGCACGATCTGCCCCTCGCGATTCAGCGTCACGCGGTTCTCCGGATCGGGCAGGTCCTCGGACGTGAGCCAGAAGTCGAGTGAGTGACGTGCCATGAGCTCGAGCGTCCAGCCCGGAGCGATGGCGGGCGCGCCGGCGCGCAGCGCGTGCAGGTCGAGCTTGCCCACGAAGGAGATGTGCCCCATGGGATAGGGGAAGTCCTGCGTCCCGAAGTAGAAGTCGTTGAGCGCGAGCGTCTTCTGAAACAGCGTGGGGTTCTCGCAGCGCGAGAGCGCGATCAGCACGGAGTTCGTGTGCCCCATGTAGTGGCGCCCGACGACGCCGGAGGCGTTTGCGAGCCCGTGCGGGTGACGATCGTCGGCGGAGCGCAGCAGGAGCGCGGCCGAGTTGATCGCCCCGGCGGACACCACCACCAGATCTCCGCAGAACGAGAGCGCCTCGCCGTGGCGCTCGACGTGCACGCGCCGCACCTCCCGTCCGCTCGGGCTGGCCTCGAGCCGCGTCACGTAGGCAAAGGTCACGATCTCCACGTTGCCTGACGCCAGCGCAGGCCCGACGGCGCACACCTCGGCGTCCGCCTTGGCCTGGACCAGACAGGGGAAGCCGTCGCACGTGCTGCAGCGGATGCACTTGCTGCGCTGGGCGTCGGCCTCGTCGAGCATCACTCCCAGCGGCACGTGGAACGGATGCAGGCCCTGCCCGGCGAAGTGGTCGTGGAGCTCGGCGATGCGGGGCTCGTGGCTGACGGGGGCGAACGGGTAAGGGCTGCTCGCGGGCGGCTCGGTCGGGTCCACGCCACGCTCGCCGTGGACCTGATACAGGCGCTCTGCCTGCCCATAATACGGCTCGAGCTCGTCGTAGCCGATCGGCCACGCCGGCGAGAGCCCGCCGTGGTGGCGCAGCTCGCCGAAATCCTCGCGCCGAAGCCGGAACAGGGCGGCGCCGTAGAACTTGGTGTTGCCGCCCACGTTGTAGTTCGTGTGCGGATGCAGCGGTCGCCCGTGCTTGTCTCGCCAGGTCTCGCGCGTGTTGTAGCGGGCCCCGAGGTTGACCACCTCGGAGCTCCAGTTCTCCTTCTCTCGGCGCACATAGCCGCCGCGTTCGAGCAACAGGATGCGCTTGCCAGTCGTGGCGAGCGCGTGCGCGAGCGTGCCTCCGCCTGCGCCGCTGCCGATGATGATGACGTCGTAGTGTCGACTCTCGGTCATTTCTTCACCTCTGGTGCGTCGCCCGCAGCGCGGTCCGACGGTGTCTCGTGTGCCAGTGCTCTCGAGGCGCAAAGGATGAAGCGCTGCCGCAGCTTGGCGCAGCTCGAGACAGGTCCGGCCCGCCCCGCCATCCGACATGCGTCGCGTGACGGGTCATCGCCCCGACTACGAGCGAGGCGAGCCGGGGTTACCGAGCGCGCGGCGAATTTTGAGATGTAACGCGGCCACGGGCGCTGCGTAGCTCGCTGCACGGCGCGTGCGCTCGCTGGTTTTCATGCCCAGCCAGGCGCGCGCCGCTCCCACCAATCCAGGAGGACACATGTCGAGAGACTACTTCAGCGAGCAGGGACCGCTCGTCACCGCGGCGCCCGCCTGCCCCATCATCAAGAGCTTGAAGGGGCAGACTGCGCTCGTCACCGGCGCCAACTCGGGCATCGGTCGGGCGATCGCGACGGCCCTCGGAGCCGCCGGCGCCAACGTTGTCGTCAACTACGTCACGCGAGAAGACGCCGCCCACGAGACGCTGGAGGAGGTCCGGGCCTGCGGGGCGCGCGCCATCGCCGTAGCGGCCGACGTCAGCCACGAGGGCCAGGTCCGCGACATGTTCGGGCGCGCCGTCTCCGAATTCGGCGGGATCGATGTCCTCGTGAACAACGCCGGGCTCCAGAAGGACGCCCCCTTCCACGAGATGAGCGTCGCCCAGTGGGACACGGTGATGAACGTCAACCTCAAGGGCCAGTTCTTGTGCACGCGCGAGGCGGTCCGCGCCTTCATGCGGCAAGGCATCCGCAAGGCGATTTCCAGCTCCGCGGGCAAGGTGATCTGCATCAGCTCGGTCCACGACATCATTCCCTGGGCGGGGCACGTGAACTACGCCGCCAGCAAGGGCGGCGTCATGATGATGATGAAGAGCATCGCCCAGGAAGTGGCTCCGCTCGGCATCCGAGTGAACAGCATCTGCCCCGGCGCGGTGCGGACCCCCATCAACGTCGAGGCCTGGAGCACGCGCGACGCCTACAACGCGCTCATGAACCTCATCCCGTACAAGCGCATCGGCGAGCCCATCGAGCTCGGGCGCGCCGCGGTCTGGCTCGCCTCCGACGACTCGGACTACATCACCGGCGCCTCGCTCTACGTCGACGGCGGCATGACCCTGTACCCCGGCTTCGAGACGGGGGGCTGAGCGCTCGAGTCCGCGGCTGCCGCTCGATGCCGGCAGCCGTGGCCGAGCCGCCGCTGTCCGGCTCGACGCCGCGCGAACGCCCGCGAGGGCGTCGAGCCGTCGTTGCGCGCGCCGTGGTCCAACAGGGCGCGCGTTCGACGCGCAGATTCGCCTCTCTTCAGTCCATCGCCACATCGGCGAAGAACCCCGCCGACACCCACTCGCTGAACGTGCGCTGCAGCGCCTCGCCGTCGCCCGCCCCCTCGAGCGCCCCGAGCGCGCTCTCGAGCGGCGCGCCGTCTCGAATGCGTTCGAGCAAGTCCAACCACACCGGCTCGAGGCCGAAGCGCCAGACGTCATCGCCTCGTCGGCATACGGCGACCCCGCACGCGACTCGCTCGGGCACCCCCACGGCAGCATGCTCCACGAACTGCTGGTAGTAGCGATGCACCGGGTAGTCGCAGCGGAGCACGCGCAGCGCCGGGCTCGGCACGAGCCGCAAGCGTGGCCGCTCGTCTTCCGTGGCGGCCGCGAGCTTCGTCGGGTCGAGCGTCATCTCCGCGTCGGCGTGGATCACCTCCACCAGCGCCCACTCGAGGCGAGCCAGCTCCGCAACGAAGCCGCCTTCGGGCAAGCGGCCCGGGGCGCCGCAGAACGCGGCGAAGGGCGCGCCATAGAAATTCAGGCTCGCGCTCGGCGGGGGGTTGCTCGCGATGAATGCACGACACGTCATCTCGAACGCAGAGGCGCCGAGCACGTGTGCTACCGCAGGGTAGTCGTCTGCCAGGCACTCGATCAGGCGCGCCGCGTAGGCGCGGCGGTAGATGTCCACGCGCGCCTGCGCGGGCAGCTCGCCCCCGAGGACGGCCCGCTCCTCTCCGGCGTCCGTCACGTCCGCAGCGCCGGTGACGCGCTCGAAGAACCAGCGCTGCAGCGCGCCGACGCCGCGTGGCTGGGAGTGGCTGGTCATGGCGCGCCCCCCGCGCTCGGTTGCCGAGCGGCCAGGCGCGGCGAGCGCTCGCCCCGACGCCTCCCCGCCGCGGCCAGCGCTCGGTCGATGTGCTCGCGAGCGCGCAGCGCCTCGGCGTGTACCCGATCGAATGACGGGATCTCCGCGTCCCACTCCAGCAACACCGGCGCGCGAGCGCCGAGACACACGGCCTCTTCGAAGAGCGCCCACACCTCGGGCGCCACCGGACCGGCGTGGGTGTCGATCAGGTGTGTCGCGCTCTGCCCGTCGGGGCCAGGCGCCGCAACGACGCTGTGCCCAGCCAGATGCAGCTGCACCACCCGCCCGAGCGGGAGCTGACGCAGGTAGGCGAAGGGGTCGAAGCCGTGATTGACGGCGTTCACGTACACGTTGTTCACGTCGAGCAACAGGCCAGCGCCGGTCTCCTCGAGCAGGGCGGCGATGAACTCGGGCTCGCTCAGGGTGGAGCCGGCGAACTGAAGGTAGGTGGAGGGATTCTCGAGCACCAGCGGTGCATCGAGGATGTCTTGCGCCTGAAGCACGCGGCGCGCGATGTGGCGCAGGCACTCCTCGGTGAACGGCACCGGGTACAGATCGTGGCCGTGCTTGCCGTTCACCCCCGTCCACGCGATGTGATCGGAGACCCAGCCGGCTCCCGTCCGTTCGCGCAAGACGCAGAGCTCGTCCAGGTACGCCCGGTCGAGCGGGTCGACCGAGCCGATCGACAGCCCCACGCCGTGCAAGGCCACCGGATAGCGCGCCGTGATGCGATCCAGAAAGGCGAGCGGGCGGCCGCGCGTGTGCATGTAGTTGTCGCTCAGCACCTCGAACCAGGCGACATCGGGGGACTCGCGAAGAATGTGCTCATAATGATTGCTGCGCAGCCCGACGCCGATGGCGAGCGCGGGGATGCGCGTGGCTGGGGCGCTGGTAGACCAGCTCGGAGCGGTCGTCATGGGTCCTCCTCGCGGCTTGCCCGCGTTTCTCGCTTGCCTTGCCAATGAGTCAGGGACGCCGGCGACCTCTCGCGAGGGTCGCCGGCGTCGTCGGCTCGAGTCGCGGCCCGGGACGAGCCCAGGCCCGCCGCCTCACGCCGCCTTGCAGCCGCCCTGCCCCTTGCAGGCGTTCTGGCCCTTGCAGGCGTGCTTGTCCGTCTTGCAGCCGCCGTGGCCCTTGCAGGCGTTCTGGCCCTTGCAGGCGTGCTTGTCGTGCGGGGACTTCTCTTGCGCACTCTTGTCCTTGCTCTTGCCGTCGCCAGCAGGGGCTTCATCGGCGAGCGCGGTCATGGTGCTGCCCAGCAGGATGCCGGAGACGGCGGCGGCGAAAATGGATGACTTGGTCATGATAGATCCTCGTGGTTGTACTGTTCGTTGTTTGTGGGTTTGAGCTGCGTGGTCAGAGCCGTGCGTTCGGCACCGAGCCACGAGCGATGATGGCGCCGGGCATGGCGCCCGCGGGCGCAGCACCGTCGCGAGCGGCGTTGCGGGCGATCAGGTGGTCGAGCGACGCCGCGCCGGGGCCCGCGAGCGCGAGCCAGGCGAGCAGCACCGCGTAGCAGAGCTCGATCGTCCCGATCAGGTCCGAGAAGCCGCCGATGTCGCTCGCCTTGGCCGTGAGAAGCGCGACGATCATCGTGCCGATCAGGGGCAGCGCAGCGAGGCGAGTGGCGAGACCGACCAGGACGAGCGAGCCGCAGACGAGCTCGACGTAGGAGACAAACGTGGCCTGAATCTGCGGCGCCGGGATGCCGAGCTCGGCGAAAAACTGGCCCACGGCGTCCAGGTTGTGGACCTTGCCCCAACCCGACTCGGCGAAGGCGACGCCGACGGTCAGGCGGGCCAGCAAGGGGGCGACGGACTCGGCGCGGCGGCTCAGGTCGCGCGCGCGTGACAGCATTTGGCGGGTGGTTTCGAGAGTAGACATGGGTAACCTCACGGAAGCGCGGCGAGCACGCTGTGTTCTGACGAGGGCGCGGTGCCGATCGCCCTCGTCTACGAAGCCCCCGCGGCGTGGTTACACGCACCCCCTCTCTTTTTTTGGTGCTGGACCGAAGGCCGAGCGACCGCTAAAGGACGGATCGCTTCCCGAGGATCATGCTCACCCTCATCCTGTCCTTCCTGCGGCGCGGGGCGAGTCTCGAGCGCGCGACGGCCGCGAGCTCGACGACGACGGCGAGCGTGACGCAGGAGCGTGCAGACACCGCAGTGGAAGCCGTGCTGTCCGCCGTGGACCGCGCCATGCATCGCTACGCGGATGGCGAGGTGGCCGCCTTCGCAGAGGTACACTCGGCGCTGGCCCCTCGGTTGCGCCTCTTTCTGCGCCGGCTGGGGTGCTCGCTCGACATCGCCGAAGATCTCGCCCAGGAGACCTTCTTGCGCATGCACCACGCGCGGGGCTCGTTTGCACAGGGCAAGCAGGTGGCGCCGTGGGCGTATGCCATCGCGCGCAATTGCTTCATCAGCCACGCCCGCTCGAGCAAGACCAAGCTCTCACGTGCCAGCGTGGATGCCGAACAGGTCGAGCTCCCGGTGCGCGGCTCGAGCGGCGAGGAAGAGAGCATCGCGAGGCAGAGCGCCGAAGTGGTCCAGCGCACCCTGCTCGCGATGACGCCGGCCCGCCGCGAGGCCTTCGTGCTGCTTCGCTACGAGGGCATGAGCGTGGCTGCCGCGGCGCAGATCGTCGGCATCTCGGAGGGCGCCCTGAAGATCCGTGCCTTCCACGCCTACGAGCTCCTGCGCGCCGCGCTGGCCGGCATGGAAGGGCATCCAGCTCCTGGCGCGGATGGCAGTAACCGACTTGCGGTGGAAACGTAGGAGTACCATGGCCGTCTTTGCTCTGCTCCCTCCGCCCCGTCCTCAGCGCAGCGGTGCATCTTGAACGACCTGTCCTTTTTGAAGCAGATCCCCGATCCGCTAGCGACGGAGACCGAACCGCCGAGCCACGGCGGGCGCCTGCCTCCATCCGATGGCGCGCCGACGCGCGCCGTGACCCGGCGGCGCCGCCTCGCGGGCATCGCGCTGAGCCTGGCGTGGTTGTGCACGCACCTCCTCATCTACGGGGTCCGGCAGGATTTCGCGCAGCTGCCGAGGGGTTATGTCGCCGCCCAGGTGGTGCTGCCGGTCGTGTTCGGGGCATCGTGCCTGGCGGTCGCCATCGCGCCGGGCAAGCTCGGCCTGGGGCTTGGCGTTGGACTGGTCGCGGCGATGGCGCTGCTCGGCCCGCTCTCGTTCTGGCTCCTGGCGCTCGGCATGCCGGTGCCGCACGCGCCGCACACAGGTCCGTTCAGCTTCTGGCTCGGCTCCTTTCTGTGCATGGACATCACGCTGTCCTGGGCCGCTGCGCCGCTACTTTTGGTCGCCCTGTCGCTGAGGCGTGCGTTTCCGACCCAGGCCGTGAGCCGTAGCGCGCTGGTGGGCGCGGCGATCGGCCTGCTCTCCGGTGGGGCCATCAACCTGCACTGCCCGAACGTCAACCCGTGGCATCTGCTCGCCGGGCACGGTGTCCCCGTGCTGGTCGCTGCAGTGCTCGGCGCGCTCGTGATTGCGCGCTGGACGCGGACCTGACCTCAGAGCCGGGTCATCCAGATCTCGGTCTCGCGATCGACAAACGCCCACTCGGGGTTGTGATCGGTGCTGCGTAGCTCTGACAGGAGCTCGCGGAAGGTCCCCGTCTCGCTCGCGGGGAACTCGAAATACGTCAAGAAGTCCCACTGCGAGCCCGGGAGGTACCGAGCCTGGTACAGGCGCCGATAGATGCGGTCCGCATAGCGGCGTCCGATCGCCGCGTGGCCGTGAGGGCTGCCTTGCATCACGTAGGCCTGACGTTCCTCGCTTCCGAGCGCCCACCACGCGCTCGTCTTGCGGATCGGGATCAGCACGGCGACGGGCCCAGACTCGCCACGCGAAATCCGGGTGAGCTCCGCGCGCGTCGACGAGTCGGTGTAGAGGACGTGGCTCGTCGCTCCGATGAAGGGAGCCTCGGGGAGCGGCAAGCGACCTGGAGCTTCGAGCCGCCAGAGCCGGCCCCCCGCGGCGACATCCGGCACCGCCGGACCAACGACCGTCTGGATACGATCGACCCGATATCCGTTCACGCGGACATCGGGGGGAGCCAGGCCGGGAGCGTCGGCGTTCTGGGTGAAGCTGGTGAAGACAGGCGGGGTACGAGACGACACGGCCCGAGTGAGCCGTGTCTCCCGTTTCCGAGGTGTTACACGCCGTCGCGGCGGCGCCGAGCGATTCGCACCAGCACCCAGGCCGCCGGCGCGGTTCGAGCGCCTTCGGTCACTGCGCCGCCTCCATCTGCGCCGCGCCCTCGCCCGCCAGCTCGGCGTTTTGCCGGCTGCGGGCCACCGATTCGAGGCAGCTGATCACGAGCGCAGTCCACCCCGTCTGATGGCTGGCGCCGATGCCACGCCCATCGTCCCCGTGAAAGTACTCGTTGAAGAGCACCAGCTCCCGGAAGTGAGGATCGTGGGCGTACCGCGGCTGATCGCCGTGACACGGCCGCGAGCCGTCTGCCCTCGGCAAGAACAGGCTCGACAGGCGCCGGGCGAGCTCATTCGCCACCTGCTCCAGGTTCATGTAGTTGCCCGAGCCCGTCGGACACTCGACGCGCAGCTCGTCGCCGAAGAAGTGATGGTAGCGCTCGAGCGCCTCGATCAAGAGGTAATTGAGCGGAAACCACACGGGGCCGCGCCAGTTGGAGTTGCCGCCGAACAAACCGCTGTCGGAGTCTCCGGGCAAATAGTCCACGCGGTGCTCGCGGCCGCCGGCGTGCAGCACGAACGGGCGCTGGGCGTGCGCGCGGCTCAGCGAACGGATGCCGTACGGCGACAGGAACTCGCCCTCGTCGAGCACGTAGCGCAGCACCCGCGTCAGGCGCTCGCGCGAGGGCACGGCGAGCAGCCGGTGGCCGTGGCTGCCGGGCGACGGGGCGACGTTCGAGATGTGCCGAGCCAGGTCCTTCCGGTTCTCCAGGAACCAGTGCAAGCGCGCCCTGAACCCCGGCAAGCGCTCGATCACGTCTTCTTCCAGGACCTCGACGGCAAACAGCGGTATGATGCCCACCATGGACCGCGTGCGGAGCGGCGTGGAGGCGGCGCCGACCTCGAGCTTGTCGTAGTAGAACCCGTCCCGCTCGTCCCAGAGCCCCGAGCCGCCGAAGCTGTTCATGGCGTCGACGATGGCCATGAAATGCTCGAAGAACTTCGAGGCCATGTCCTCGTAGACAGGGTCGACGCGCGCGAGCTCCAGCGCCATCGAGAGCATGGTGGCGGCGTAGAACGCCATCCAGGCCGTGCCGTCCGCTTGCTCCAGGACGCCGCCGGTGGGCAGTGGCTGCGAGCGGTCGAAGATGCCGATGTTGTCGAGGCCGAGAAATCCGCCGGCGAACAGGTTGTTGCCACGGATGTCTTTGCGGTTCACCCACCAGGTGAAATTGAGCAGGAGCTTCTGGAACACTCGCGCCAGGAAGGCCACGTCGCGTTCGCCGCGGCGGGCGGACATCTTGTAGACGCGCCACGCGGCCCAGGCATGAACGGGCGGATTCACGTCGCCGAGCGCAAATTCGTACGCCGGCAGCTGCCCGTTGGGGTGCATGTACCACTCGCGCAAGAACAGCGTGAGCTGCTGTTTCGCGAACGCAGCGTCCGTGCGCACGAACGGGATCATGTGAAAAGCGAGGTCCCAGGCGGCATACCAGGGATATTCCCACTTGTCGGGCATCGAGATCACGTCGCGGTTGTAGAGCTGCTTCCATTCGTGATTGCGCCCGCCGAGGCGCTGCTCGGGCGGCAATGGGCTGGCCGGGTCACCCGCGAGCCAGTCGCTCACCACGTAGTGATAAAATTGCTTCGACCAGAGCAGCCCGGCGTGCGCCTGGCGAGCGACATGCCGCTCGTCCGGCGAGAGCCCCTCCGGCAAGGTGGTGTCGTAAAAAGCGTCGGCTTCGCGCCGGCGAGCGCGGAACGTCGCCGGAAAGTCGTCGCCAAACGGATCTCCACGATCCACGGCGTCCGCGCGCAAGCGCGCGTGGAGCTCGACGGACGCGCCCGGGGCGAGCTCCAGCCGGTAGTGGGCCGCCGCCTTGGTCCCACGCGGCGCGGCGCTGAGCGCCTCGCGCCGCCCGGCGATGAGGGCCTCGTGGAAGGCATCCTTCTTGGCGCCCTTGGAGCCGGCGATCCCGAAGCAGCGCTCGCCATTCGTCTCGTTCTCCGTGAACAACAGCTCGGGCGCGACCGGCAACGAGTGCGCGTAGAAGGTCATCTCGCCCAGCTCGGAGTGCCTGCAGCGAATGTCGCCTGCCGGCGTCCGCGCGAGCTCGGGCTTGCCGCTGGGCGCAGCCGCTCCCGCCCACGACCAGGTATTGCGAAACCAGAGCGTGGGCAGCACGTGGAGCGTGGCCGCCTCGGCGCTGCGATTACTCACCGTGATGCGGACCAGGATGTCCTCCGGCGAGGCCTTCGCGTACTCCACGAGCACGTCGAAGTAGCGCCCCTCGTCGAACACGCCCGTGTCGACGAGCTCGTACTCCGGCTCGCGCTGGCTGCGGCGCCGATTCTCGTCGACGAGCGCCGCGTACGGATAGGCGTCGATCGGGTACTTGTACAGCGCCTTGGCGTAGGAGCTCGTCGGCGTCGCGTCGAGGTAGTAGTAGAGCTCCTTCACGTCCTCGCCGTGGTTGCCCTCGGGTCCGGTCAGGCCAAAGAGGCGCTCCTTCAGGATCGGGTCCTTGCCATTCCAGAGGGCGAGGGAAAAACACAGCCGCGCCTGGCGATCGCAGAAGCCGAGCAGGCCGTCCTCCCCCCAGCGATACGCGCGGCTGCGCGCCTGATCGTGCGAGAAGTAGCGCCAGCAGTCGCCGTCCGCGGAGTAGTCCTCACGCACCGTGCCCCACTGCCGCTCGGCCAGATAGGGTCCCCAGCGCTTCCAGTTCTTCTCGCGGCGCTCGTCCTCGGCGAGCCGCATCCGTTCGGCCTGTTCGTCTTCGTGGTGCATGTTGATCCTTCCTCTGGAGGCGCGGCGCCGCGTGGGCGGCTCCTCGCGTGCTACTCGCCGGCGGAGCTCGGGTTACTTCGAGCCCGAGGCCGCCAGAGGGCGCTGTCCGAGCAGCTCGTAGGTGTCCACCGCCTGGCTCTTGCCGCGGACGGTCAGGCTACCGAGCGGGCGAAACGCGAGCTCATCGGCGGCCTCTGCGTGCACGCTGCCGCTGACCAGGACCGTGACGCCATACTGCTTGCAAGCGCTCTCCAGCCGCGCCGCGAGGTTCACGCCGTCGCCGAGGGCCGTGTAGGAGAGGCGGGTGGGCGCGCCGAAGTGGCCCACCAGCACCGAGGCGCGGTGCAGGCCGAAGCGCGTGACGAGCGGCGGTACGTCGCCCCACTCGGGCGAGGCGTACAGCCTCGCGAGCTCGCGCTGGCAGGCGAGCACGGCCCGACACGCAGCGAGCGCATGTCGCTCGAGCGGCGATGGTGCGTTCCAGAAGGCCATCACCGCGTCACCGATGTACTTGTCGATCGTGGCCCCGTGTTGCGTGAGCACGCGCGTCATGACCTCCAGGTAGCTCCCGAGGTGCCAAGCGAGGCGCTCCGGGCTCAGCCGCTCGGCGAGGGCCGTGAAGCCCTGGATGTCGCTGAACATCAGTGTCACCTCGCGCAGCGCACCGCCAAGCTCTGGCTCGCGATTGTCCTCGTACAGGCGCCGCACGAGAGCGACGGGGGTATACTTGCACAGCGCGCGGGCGACCGTCTTCGCGCGCTCCAGGTCGAGCAGGACGTCGTCTATGTCGCTGATGCCGCTGCGCCCCGGCGCCGCAGCAAAGTCGAAGTGGCGCATGCGCGCCGTGCGGCCGCCAAGCATCGCGAGTCCGCGGCGGATCACCCCCAGCGCCGCGAGACTCGCGCTGCCCACCAGGCCGAGGGTCAGGGCAAACGGCAGCGACAGCGCGCGGCCGAGCGCGTCCAGCTCGCGCGTGTAGTGACGCTTCGGGACGAGCACCGCCACCAGCCATCCGCGCGTGCCGGCAGCAGCGCTGGACAGCGGGCTCAGCGTGGCGAGCCAGGGCTCGCCGTCGACGTCGAGCTCAGCCTCCGCCGCCGGTCGATCCGGATCGAGCCCGTCGAGGATGGGGCTCGCGAGCAGGACCCGGATCGGAGGCGCGGGAGCGCGCGGCACGACGCGCAGCTCGCCGTCGATCGAGCGGGGCTCATCGTCGGGGCTCGACCGCGTCACCAGCCGAGCCGGGCCCGGGCCGCGCGCTGGTACGGCCAGGAGCACCACGCGATGCGCTTCGCCCTCGTTCTCCCCTGCCGCACGCGCGGTGATCGCGTCGAGCCCCAGCATGGATAGCCCCACCCGCACCACGCCGAAGGCGCGCCCGAGCCGCACGGCCTTCTGCACCGTCAGCACCACGGGAGGCGCGAGGGCGCCCGGTTCGAGCTCCGAGAAGTGCAGGTCGCTCCACAGCGGACGGCCCCCTTGCGCGAGGGCCGCGCTCGCCCGAAACGTCAGGCTGGACGTCGGATCCGAGCTCGGCGTGACGCGCGCGACGCCGGCGCGCAGCGGCCCCTCTCCTGCGGGGTCACGCGACCAGCGCCGCTCGACGAAGCCCGATCCCCGCGGCTCGGTCCACGCCGTCGCCACGCGCCCCTCGGCAGTCCAGAATACGGAGACCGACAAGCGCCCGTCGGCGGCGAGCTCGGGCTGTGCGCCCTCGACGTCGGGTGCCCCCTCGAGCTCGCGCGGCGCCTCTGCGAGCCGCGCGGCAGTGAAGGTCACCTCCGCCAGTCGAGGCGCCGCGAGCAGCTCGGTGTAGAGCAGCGCTTCCAGCTCGGCGGGCTCGCTGCCCGTCACGAGTCCTGTACCCAGGGCGCGCTCGATCGTCTCCAGCACGCGCTCGGCTCTGGCGAGCTCGCTCGCGACCTGCGCCTCGACCCCGCGCGCGACCTCGTGACGCGAGCGCTGGGAGGCCTCGAGCGCCGCGGCGGACGAGCTGCGCCAGAACGACGTCAGCGCGATCGCGATGACACCGACGCAGACGGCAGCGGTGCCGCCGAAGAGCCGTCCCAGCGTCAGCCCACACGGCGTCACGGCGGCCTCCCTGTCACGGCTGACCGACGGCGAGCGACGTCTCGATGGGCGCCCCCGCCTGGGGATGCCGCGAGCGCAGCAGATCGCTGAAGTAGTCCTCGAGCACGGGCAAGCTCTTGGCCATGGCGCGCACGTCCGAGCGAGACATCACCAGGACGTCCGAGGCGCGCACGGCGCGCACGGTCGCGTTGCGCGGGGTGTCCTCCAGCAAGGCCCGCTCGCCGAACACCTCGCGAGCGCCCAGCCGTGCCACGGCGCCCGCGCCCGCGGCGCTGATCTCGACCTCGCCCTGCAGGATCACGTACATCTCGCGCCCCACCTGACCTTGCCGCACGATGGCTTCGCCGGGCTCGTAGTGGTGTATGTGCAGGTGCTCGTGACGCAACACCGAGAGCTGCGTGATGTCACGCGGGAAGAACAGATCCAGCGTCCAGTCGAGCGCCACGCGCAAACGCCGCACGAACCCCGGCAGCTTCAGCAGGTAGACGGTTCGCCACAGGAACCAGGCGATGAAGCCCGTCAGATGCAGGCCGAACAGCTCGGCAACCGCGCTGCGCTGCCCGAGCGAAGCGAGGCTCCCGAGCGGGCGAAACGCGAACGGCTGGAGCGGCTGACGGTCGATCGTCGCCAGCACGTTCCGGGCGCACGTCTTGGCCTCGCGCATCGCAAACTGCGCCGTCGGCGGGCACAGACCCTTGCCGCTCGGGCTCGGGACGCCGGCACAGTCACCGACGGCCCAGTACCCTGGGCGATCGAGACACGCGAGCTCGGCCGTGACGGCAAAGGCAGGGATCGGCCTGCCGTTGAGCTCGGCGCGCCGAAACCCGCCCTGCGCCAGCGCCTGCTCGACGATCGGGTTCGGTGCCGTACCCACGGTGCACACGAACGTCCGCGTCTCGAGCACACGGCCATCGGCGAGGTACACCGCGTTCGGCGAGGCGGCGCGGACGCGCGCGTCGAGCAGCATCTGCACGCCGCGGCGCTCCAGCACCGCCCGAGCCGCCGCGCCGAGCGCCTCGCTCATCTCTGGCAGGATGCGCGGGCCGGCGTGCACCAGCGCAAAGCGCACCTCGTCGCGCGCGATGTGCGGGAAGTAGGCGAGCGAGCGCGAGACGAGCTCGGATAGCTCGCCGATGGTCTCAACGCCGCTGAATCCCCCACCCGCCACGACGAACGTGAGCAGCGCGGCCTTGGCAGCGGGATCCCGCTCGATGTCCGCGAGCTCCAGGCACCGCACCACGTGGTTGCGCAGGCGGAACGCGTCCGACAGATCCTTCATCGCCAGGCCATGCTCGGCGACCCCCGGCATGGCGGCGAAGCTGGTGATCTTGCCCAGGCAGAACACCAGCTGATCGTACGGCACCCGCACGAGCTCGAGCCCTGCCCCCTGCGAGACCAGGACGTCCTTGGCGGCATGATCGATCGAGACCACCCGGCAGCAGCGAAAACGCGCGCCCGGCACCAGCTCCCGGATCGGGTTGACCACATGGGTCGCCGCGATGCCGCCAGCGGCCACCTCCGGCAAGAGCGGCTGGAACACGAAGTAGTTCTCTTCGCTCAGCAGCTCGACGCTGACGTCTCGCCGCCGTCCGAGCCGCGCGATCAGCTGTTTTGCCGTGTTGACTCCCGCAAAGCCGCCGCCGATGACGACGACGCGCGTCGGCCGTTCTTCTCGCTCTGCCATCTCGAGACCTCGTGTGGAAGGGCGGCCGTTTGCCGCACCGCACAGGCCTACGCCGGTCGGGGGCGCCGGTTACTCGGCGTGGGGCGATTTCGTCGTCCGAAGCGCCGGCGCCTGGCCTGGACGTTGAACCGAGGTGCGCGAGGCCTCACGCGCGAGACAGGCCTCGCCACGCGGCCCCCTCACGACTGCGCCGAACCCCGGGGCTGGCGACGGCCGCTCCCCGGCGCCGTCCTGGCTGCCGCGCGCGACCCGTCGCTCGGGCCCGGCTCAGCTCAGTTGCTCTGCTGAATGAAGCGGTCCGCCTCGGCGATGCTCTCCTGCATCTCCTGGACGAGCCGGTCGACGTCACGCCGCAGCTCAGGGACCTCTTCATCGAGGCCGGCGAGCGCGGCGGCGTTCAGGTTGTGTTTGATGTAAAGGACGCGATCCTCGAGCTTCTGCAGCACCGGCGAGAGGCTCTTCTCGGCGGCGTGCATGGCGCGCAGCAGGCGATCCACCTCGCGCTCGGTGGAGTGCAGGCGGGTCTCGCTGCGACGCCGCAGCGAGCGGTCCTGGTACTTGTCGAGCTCGTCCTTCCATTCGTCGAGCAGCGCGTCGGCGACGCTCTCCACGGCGTCGATGCGCTCGCTGACGTCGTGGGCGCGTTCTTCGCTGCGGTCGTAGGCGTCGCGCAGGTCGTCGTAACGGTCTTCGAGCTCGCCGCCATGGTAACCGGTGACGGCCTGAAACTTCTCGAGGGCGTCGCGGAACTCCTCCTGCGCCTCTTCCTGGCTCTCCTTCGCGCTGGTCACGCGGCGGGTGAGCAGCTCGCGCTTCTCGATGCCGACCTGCTCGAGCACGTTGTAGTAGGTCTTCTGGCAGCCCACGGGTACGAGCAGCAGGCCGGTGAGCACGATGGTGCGACCGAGCCGAGCGATCCGAGACATGTGCGCCAGCTGATGCAAACATGGTGCCGCGGTATTTTCGCGCTCCAGCAGGACGCCGATCTCGCGAGGACGCTGGGCGCGAGCGGCCCGCGCGCGAGCCGGGTCCGGCCCGCCACGGCGCCCGTGACCAACGCGCCCCGGGGCGATCGCGCCTCAGGCTCAGCGCGTCGGCTCCGAATCCGCGAAGCGTGCGGCGCGCGCGACCTCGAGCGGCCCTGCGTCGGGCACTTTCAGAGCGCGGCGGCCATCGGTCTCCGCGCGCCACGAGCCGTCGGCGCCGAGCAGGTACGCGGCGTATTCGACGTCGCTGCTCGCCGGCAGCTCCACCACGGCGCGCCAACGCCCCGCGTCGAGGTGAGCGGGCGCCCCCAGCGCGGGCTGCCACGCACCGAGCCCGGGCGGACTGCCGACGATGTACAGACGCTCGCCGCTGCGCGCCGACGCGCGGATCTCGAACGTCGCGTCGACCTCGCCCGGGCGAGCCGCCCGGGCACACGTGTCGTAGCGCCGGCACACGCTCTCGGGCAGGTCGATGACCCGCCCGGCGCGGACCGAGGCCAGCAAGCTGATGTACTCGCCCATGGCCCAGCTGAGCGGCGCGATGGAGTCCGTTGGTGTGCCCGGCTCGCGCCCGGGCGGCGTCTGAACCGACTCGCCGGTGATGGTCGCGCTGGTGTTCCAGACCTGCTCGGGAATGAACCCCTCGGGCGTGGCGAAGGCCCGCAGCATGTCGAGGAAGGGCGCGCCGCTGGCGCCGTCGTCGGCGCGCGCGATCTCATAGATGCCGCGCTCGGCCGTGAAGATCGGCCAGAGACGGCCGTGGCCGCCGGTGCCTTGCCAGGCCGAGCCGTCGTCGGCCTCGCCGTAACCGTCGAAGTTGTAGCGGAACCAGGCGCTGCCTTTGCCGGGGATGTTCTGCTTCAGGATGGCGTCGAGCTCGGGCAAGCTGCCGACGATCGTGGGATCGGTCGGCGACTTGACGCCGAGACGAACCAGCTCGAGGAAACCCGCGTCGACGATCTCGCGCTGATCGTGCACTCCACCGCCGTTGCCGATGCTGATCGGCAGCGCCGCGTCGGGCCCCTGCTCGGGCTCGAAGCGCTCGGGCCCGGTGCCGCCGCGCGGCTTCGAGGGATTGAGCCGCATGTAGTAGCGATGGTCGCCATAGGGCCCCGTCGTCGTGAACGTCCAGGCCGTGACCCGATCCTCCCAGCGGTCGGCCGCGGCGAGGTAGCGAGCCGCGCTCTCGCCATCCCCCTGCGTCCTGGCGAGCTCGGCGGCGGCCACCAACCCGGCGATCGCCGCGGCGATGCTGGACGGGGAGTAACCGCTGGTCTCCTCCCAGCGCTCCTGCAGGGTCCAGGGGCCCGTGTTCAGGATGTACTCCGCCGTGGTGCGAATGCGTGGCCAGAGCGACGCGATCGCCGCGCGGCCATCGGCGTCGCTGCGTTCGTACACGCGCCACGCCAGCGCGATGGGCATGGCTTGCTCGTCGAGCTGGGTCGAGGTCCAGTAGGGTGTGCCGTCGATCCAGGCGTTCTGCGCGAAGCGGCCGACGCGCGAGTAGCCGCGCGGGCACTCGGCGGCGTCCGCCTCGCTGCGGCCGCAGTCGCTGGTCTGCACGAGCGAGCCGAACAGGTATCGAACGGCGTCCAGGCCCGCTCGCAGATCGCCCGCCGTGATCAGCGCGTTGCCGAACTTGAACAAGTCACGCGGCCACACCAGGTGATACCCCCCGTTGTCGTCGTCGCCGCGCACGGGCCCCCACGGCGTGCCCATGCCAGCGACCATGGCGCCGCTCGCCTCGTCGCGCATCGACTCGATCGTCATGGCGGCGAGGTAGTAGCGATCGTCGGCGCGCCCGCCCTGCGTGTCGAGCCCGTCGACGTAGTCGTGCCATCTCTCGTCGTAGCGCCGGGCGAGCTCGTCCCAGTCGTCGTCGAGCACGGCGGCCGCGGTGTGCATCGCCTCCTGCTCCGAGGCGCCAAAAGCGAGCACGGTCGCAAAACGACGAGCCGCCCCGGCGCCGAGCGCGACCTCGGCGACCTGCTCGACATTACCGGGGCCGACGTCGCTTTCTCCCGTCGCGGCGAACGCCCCATCTCCGTCGAGCAGGTCCGCTCGGCTGCCTGGCGCCCCCGCGAACGCGCTGGAGACGAGCAGACCCTGGCCGCGCGTCGCCCAGGGCAGGCTGACGCCGAGGGCGGAGACGCGGTCGCCCTCGCGCGCGACCAGAAAGCGACGGCCGTGGGCCTCGAGCACACGCGACGAGTCGCCCGCGCCGGTGCCGCCGAGCGCCGGGTCGTGGACCACATACAGGCGCCGCTCGCCCAGGGTTCGGCCGCCGCTCGCCGTCAGCTCGGCGACGACGACCAGCGCCTCGCGCTCGGGGTCGGTGAACACCTCCTGGGTCAACCGCCAGCCGCTCGCCGTGCTCTCCGTGCTCACTCGCCAGCGCATCGAGTGCGGCTCGGGGCGCGTCGCCACGTAGGGCAGCTCGCTCTCGGGCTGGATGTGGCGCCCGCTGGCGTCGCCGACGAGGAGCTCCAGCCCGACGCTCTGCACGGCGTCTGGCCGTGGATAAAAGACCTCCGAGACGCCGCCACGAAAGCCCGTGAAGTAGACGCGCGAGCCTCCGAGCGGCGCCGTGCCGAGGAACGATTTGCGCGCCGGTGGCCACGTCTGGCGGCCGCCGAGCGGGCCGCCCGCGTCGCTGGACGAGCCGCCGTCGGCCGGCGCCGGGGCGGCGTCGGCGCGCGCAGGGGTGGAGAGCGCCCGCGAGGCGACGGCGCTTGTGCCGCCGCGCGTCGGCTCACAGGCGACGAGACCCGCGGCAGCAGAGCCGAGCAAGATCCAGACGACGGCGGAACGAGACATGCCCCTGCCGCGTGCATGCCGCGCGCCATCGCGCTCCATCGCGCTCCAGCGCGCGCCGCGAACGGTTGCGCGCTCACTCCGGTGGCGGCAAGCACCGGCTGCGCCGAGCCGCCCGAGGCGATCCTGCTCGGCGCCCTGGGCTGCTCAGCGCACGCAGACGCGCTTCGAGGTGTTCTGCACGCTGGCCGCGTGGGTCTTCACCACGGTCGTGCCCGTCGCGGTCAAGCGGTCGACGCTGCCGTTTTCGGTCAGATTGTTCTCGTTGCCGTACGGGTTGTACCAATCCCACCACAACCAGCCGACGCCGTGGGCCTGAGTGGCAGACATCAGCGCGCCGAAATCGGCCGTCTCGGAAGACGGGAAGTCGGTGACACGATCGAGACCGAGCTGGATCGGGAACGGCGCCTGCGCGACGGCGTCGAGCGCTTGCTCGAACGACATGCCGTAGTGCTGGTGGTAGTAGCCGCTCGAGCCCCAGTACGCTTGCCAGCCGAGGATCGTGTTGCCGAGCGGATCGGCGGCGACGATCTGCGGGCCGAGCTCGAACAGCGAGGGCAGATCGCGGCCGAACTGGTTCGCGGTCACGGTCAGCGGCACGCGATAACCCATGCTCCGCACCCGCTGAATGGTGGCCACCGAATCGGCCAGGAAGCGCTCGCGGTCGTCGAACGTGGGCTCGCCGAACGCGTCGATGATGATGTACTTCTCGTGCTTGGCGAGCGTCGCTTTCACGTCCTCGCGCCCGAGCCAGCCCATGTTGTCGTTGCCGTAAGGCGTGATGTAACCGACCATGCCGTGCTCGGCCACGACCTCGAGCAGCGCGTCGACGTCGGCCGTGACGAGGCTCTCGCCCACCAGGATGCGCACGGCGTTGACGCCGCTGTCCGAGATCTCGTGGATCAAGCCGAGCCAATCATTGCCCTGCGGCAGCTGCTCGCCGAAGATCTGCTCCACGCCGCGCGTGACGAACGGCTTGCCGCACGTGTCGAGCAGCTGTCGCCCGGCCACGTGCAGCGTGTCGGACACGGGCGCCAGCGGCGCCGGCTCGAGTGCTGGCTCCGACACGGGAGGTGTGCTCGCTTCTGTGGCGTCCTCTTCGGTACTCCCCCCACGGGGTGAAGCCGCGCGCGACGGCGTTACGTCGGTCGCAGGCTCCTCGCTCTCGAAGCTCGGCTCCTCGCGCTCGTCATTCGCTGCAACGGCGTTGCTCGAGGGCGCGCTCGTTTCACGCTGAATGTCGTTTTCAACGTTACCTGCAACATCCGTCGCCTCCGTCACCTCGCTCGTGGCAGTCGCCGGCTCGGTCACTGTTGCATCGTCAGCGCTCGCACATCCCGAGACGCTCGACACCATGGCCGCGATCGCAGCGCTTTTCATCGTCGCCGACAACCTCCGGGTAGAGCGCACGACACTCGCGGCGCCAAGGGACTCGGTGTGTGACGGGGCCTGATTACGGAGCCTGAACTTCATTCTCGATGCCTATCGTCGCTTTCTCGGCTCGCTGAGCCAATGGTTGGAAAAGAGAAGCTATTTTCCCGAAGATCACCGGTGTGCCGGCGTCTGCTCGGCGGCGGGCGAGCCCTCGGGGCGCCGCATGGAGCCCCGCCGACCGCGCGCCTCTCGCCGAGGTCGCACATCAAACGACAGCACCGCGTCCGCTCGGATCGCGGTGAGTCGATCCCTCGTGCGCCGGTTGCTCGGCTCTCCCCACGCCGAACATTCGAGAACCTTCGAATGCTCCGACGTGCGTTGAAGCCCCCGCACCCTGGGCGCCGCGCTGCAATGGCAAGTGCCGCAACGACAGCGAGTTATCGAGCTAGGGTCATCCTAGAACGTCGAAACACTGCGTCAACCTAAAATCGAGGCGGGGCGCTACGCGGCCTGGCCGCGCACGTGGGGCGTTCTGGTGTTCCAACGAGTGGTTAAGGCCCTGCGCGCGTTTGTGAAGCAGCGCCGCGTCGCGCGACTCGGGTTCCTGCGCTCGTGGCGGCGGCCGCGTGCGCTGGCCTCTCGTGTTGCACCTCGTGTTGCATACCATGCGGCACGCTGCGGCTCGCGGCGCTGCCGGCGCTGGTCACACGGCGCGCCGCCCGCCGCGTCCGCGTGGCGCGGACGTTCGGGCGCGCAGCACGGCGCGTCCGCGTGAGGGCCATGACAGGTCACGAGTCGCGAACCTGCGGCAGCCCCAGAAATCCCGACGAAGACGAAATGTCCGCGACGCATACAGGTGACATGGCGGGTGAAATGGCGGAGTGGGCCGCGCCGCGTCGCGCACGCGAGACCGCGTCGCGCACGCCCGCTGGCGCGCCCGTCGCCTTTTTCTGCAGGCAAATCGGCGGCGAGCTCCGCCATGACAGTCGTCGTCGGTGCTGGATTCAGGCTAAGCTGGCGGTGTGTTGTTCTTCATCCGGCACGATTCGCTCTACCGCTACGACGTCCCGGTTCAGCTCGCCGACCACGTCGTACGCCTGACACCGCGTCCGGGCACGGTGCGGATCGCGTCGCACCGCCTCACGGTCGAGCCGGAGCCGGTCCGCAACACGCACGAGACGGACGCTTTCGGTAACAGCGTCGTGCGGCTCGGTTTCGGGAGCAGCACGCAGCACTTGCGCGTGCTCAGCG
>Ga0315910_10001618_pt1 | contig 20555 bp, 21 predicted proteins | sample EdamamesoilMG_FD_204470 | JGI IMG/M metagenome (GOLD analysis project Ga0315910, IMG submission 204470) | Garden soil microbial communities collected in Santa Monica, California, United States - Edamame soil | ecosystem: Environmental > Terrestrial > Soil > Garden | place: USA: California...
ATTTGTCCGTAGGCCATCGAAAGCGATTCACGTAGCGTCTCGGGTGATGAAGTGGGTGACCTTATATAGAACGACTCCTTGGGGCCGGCCAGGTTCAATCGCTGGTAGAAAATCAGTTCGCCGGAGTCGTTGGAGAAGGCACGCAGCTTCAGGCGACCGGTGTCACACGCAAAAAAGGTGTCGTCCTGCGCGATCTCGAGCGGTCCCTCGGTGGCCAGCTCGGCCACCCTGGGACCCAGCAATGCCACGTTTTCGATCCGGGCCTTGATTTCGATGTTGCGTGGCACGGCGATTATTTCTTGAGGCGGACACTGCCCGCGGTGCGCGGCACCTCGTTGGCGCGCAGCGCGGCGTCGATCGAGAAACGGCCGGCGCCGTATGTCGCCAGGAACAGGCCGATCACCACCAGGCAGCCGGACGGGAAAATCCCGCGCATGCCGCCGAGGTGGTCGACCATGACGATGGCCACGCCGAAGTGAATGGCGCACAGCAGGCCGGCCCAGCGCGTGAACAGCCCCAGCACGAACGCGACGCCGATCGCGAGCTGCAGGTACACGGACACGGGGGCGAGCATCCGCGGGGCCGGAAAGCCGTGTTTCGCGAGGAACTGGGCGAACTCCTGCATCTGTTCGCGGCTGGTGACGTTGTCCCACACGCCCCACACCAGGAACAGGCCGACGAACACCCGCATCAGCAACAACGTGAAGTCGCTGAATTTCTGCGCCGAGCCGAGGAACACGAGTTTTCGCATGCAACGCAAGACTAACTGCGCGCGGCGGCAGGCGACAATCGCTTGTCATCACCGCTTCTCGACGCAGCGCCCGGCGTCGGCGAATGGCGACGCCGAATCGTCCTACGGCCCCGAGGAAGGGCCGTAGCCGTCGTCGACCGCGGTGCGCGTCGAGCTGAAGATCACCGCGTAGTACGGCGGCCCGCGCGTGCGCGCGAAACCCGCCCCGCTCACCTCGGCTTCGCCAGCAGCGGCACGTAGCCCGGCTGCGCGGCCACGCGGCCTAACCACTCGCGCACGTTGGGAAAGGGCGCCAGGTCGAGTCCGCCTTCGTCGGCCACGTGGGTGTACGCGTACAGCGCGATGTCGGCGATGGTGTAGCGCTCGTTCACGAAGTACTGGCGCGTCGACAGGTGCCGCTCCATGACGGCGAGGGCCGCCCGTCCCTTGGCGAGTCGCTCGGGCAGTTCCGCGCGGCGCGGCGAATCGGCGGGGAAGTGCCGGCAGATGTAACGCGGCGTGGCCACGTACGGCTCGTGGCTGTATTGCTCGAAGAACATCCACTGCAGGACTTGCGCGCGCCCAAGTGGCGTCGCCGGCACGAAACGCGAACCTTCGGCGAGGTACCAGAGGATGGCGTTCGACTCCGGGAGGTAGGTGCCGTCGTCGAGCTGCAGCGTCGGGATGCGGCCGTTGGGATTGCGTTCGAGGAATTCCGGCGTGCGGGTCTCACCCTTGTCGATGTCCACGTTCGTCCAGTCGTATTTCTGGCCGAGCTGTGCGAGCAGCAGTCGCACCTTGTAGCCGTTGCCGGAGTCGAGGTAGTCGAAGAGGTGCATCGGGAGTCCCTGGAAGTTCGTCAGGCCCGGAAGTATCAGCCCCGCCACCCCGCGGCGCGAGGCGCAAGGCTTTTCGCTGAGGCTAAGTTATTCTTGTTCTCTCCATGGCACGACGACTTCCTCCCCTCAATGCGCTGCGGGCCTTCGAAGCCTCGGCGCGGCACGGCAGCTTCGTGGCGGCCGCCGCGGAGCTGCGGGTGTCGGCCGCGGCGGTCAGCCAGCAGGTCCGCCGGCTCGAGTCCTACCTGGACACCACGCTGTTCCAGCGCCTCGCGCGCGGCCTGGTGCTGACCGAGCAGGGCCGCGACTATCTACCGGAGCTGTCCGCGGGTTTCGACCTGCTGGGCGAATCCACCGCGCGGCTGCGCGCCAAACGCGCCGACGGCGTGCTCACGCTGACCACCCTCGCGGGTTTCGCCAACGGCTGGCTGCTGCCGCGGCTGCATCGCTTCCGCGAGCGCGCGCCGCGCATCGACGTGGTGCTGCGCACCTCGCGTAACCTGGTCGACTTCCGGCGCGACGCCATCGACCTGGCGATCCGTTTCGCGCCGGGCCCCGGCCGCGGGCTGCACGGCGAGTTGTTGTGCCGCGAGGAGCTGTTCCCGGTCGCGAGCCCGGCGCTGTTCGGCGGCGGGCGCATGCCGAGCACGCTGGAATCCCTCGCCGGTTATCCGTTGCTGGACGATACGGACGCCGGCCCGGATCAGCCGTGGCTGGGATGGCGCGGCTGGTTCGAACGTGCCGGGCTGCCGACCACGGGCCTGGCGCGCGGCCTGCAGTTCAGCGACTCCATCGTGCTGATCGGCGCCGCGGTCGCGGGCCTCGGCGTCGGCATCGGGCGCTCGCCGCACGTCGGGCCACTGCTGGCGCGCGGCCAGCTGGTGCGCGTGACGCAGGAGACCTGGGTTTCGCCCTGGAATTACTTCCTCATGGCGCCGCCGGCGCATTTCAAACGGCCGGTGGTGCGGACCTTCGTCGACTGGGCGCTGGAAGAGGCGCGCAATTCCGGGGACTCACGCTGACTTCGAAAAGCCTTCAGCAGGAGGAGAGCTGCAGGCGCGAGCGCGCCGCCGCCAGCAGCGCCCGCGAGTAGCGGCGATGAAAGCCGAGCAGCGCGCGGAACGAAGTGCCGAGCTTCTTCTCGCCAGTGCGTGAATCGACGCGCGGCACGACGGCGGAGCCGAAGTACAGGCGCGTCGCGCCGCCGTCGGAGCGCGACTCGATCATCAGCCAGGAGCGCGTGTTGCCGAGAAAGTCGCGCAACAGCAGCTGGTTGGGCGCGCGCGCCTCGACCGTCCAGGCGGCGAAGGCTTCGCGCTGGCCGCGCGCGAGCTGGTGCACCTCCGAGTCCGTCGACGGGCGCCGCACGAACCAGCGCAGGATGGCGCGCTCCAGCTTGAACAGCCAGGTGGTGTAGAACGCCGCCACGAATTCCGCGTGCGAGTAGCTGCCGGGCAGCTCGGTGACGTAGCAGTCGGTGTAGCCGCCATTGCCGGAATAACGTGCCAGCAAGGCATGCTCGGGGATGGGTCGTGGCGCGATGTCGGTCATGTCACAGCGCCAGCGGGGTTTCGAGGTGGCGCGCGTACATCATGTCGCGATGCTCGAGCAGCACCGGGTCGAGCGCTGCGCGTGTCTCGTCGTTGAGCCACTCGAGCGCGGCGCGCAGCGCCGGGCTCATCGCGCATTGCGCCTCGGGCAACGGCCTCAAGAGCCCCATGAAGGCCGCGCTGTACACGTCGACCGCGCTCAGGGTGTCGAGGTAGTACACCTTGCCGGCGGCGCGTTGCGTGCGCAGCGCCGCGGACACCTCGCCTAACAACTCGACCACGCGCGGCGTGTAGCGGCCGGCGTCCGCCGGGTCGTAGCCGTACTTGCCGCCGAGGAAGGCGGCGATGCGCTCGGGAAAGCCGCCGCCACTGTGGAGGCCGGCATGCACCGCCTGCAGCCGGCGGTTCCAGCCGAGTCCGCCCTGGCCGCAGAACTTGTCGCACAGCGCCACGGCCCGCCCGCGTGCGTGCGGTTCGAGCGGCAGCAATGCCGGCGTCGGCGCGAGCCGCTCGGCCAGCATGAGGATTTCCGCCCAGCCGGAGCGCGGGGGTTCATCGTCGTACACCACGACGGGGGCGTTCAGCTGCCCGGCCCAGTTCTTCAGCGCTTCGTTGTCGTACACGAGGCGCACCGCGCTGAAGGGCAGCTTCTTGATGTGGAAGATGCCCTTGGCGGCTTCGCCCCACGCGCTCGGCACCTTGCCGAGCACCACCATGCGCAAGCCGCGCCGGCCGATGGCCTCGTCCACGTTGAGGTATTCAAATGGCATGCGTCTTCCTGAACATGAGCGCCGTCAGTCTCACGGCCCGGCCCTTGGCCATCAAGCCATCGGCGACGAATTCAGACGCTCGTTTTGCTTTACAAAGCGTTCAGCGATTTCAGTCGCAGTGGAAATGGAACCGGTTGCCGTCCAGGTCTTCCACGGTGAACTGCGTGAGCCCCCAGGGTTTCTTCTCCAGCGGCTCGGTGATGTGGGCGCCGAGCGCCTTCATGTCGCGGTACATCGCCTCGATCTGCGGCGCGTGCACCCAGTGCACCGAGGGCTCGAACGGCCCGGTGCGCCGGCGCAGGAAGATCGCGGCGTTGTCGCGATTGACCGCGCCGATCTCCTCGCCCGGATACAGCCAGCCTATGTTGAAGCCGAGCTTGTCCCGATAGTGCTGCTGCGCACGCGGCACGTCGGCGACCGGCAATTCCGGCACCGGCGTGCCGAACGGCGTTAGGGCTGCTTTTGCCTGCATAAGATCTCCTTGGTCATTCGCCGCCACGGTGACCGTCGGTGTTCTCTACAATTCGCGACATGACAAGACGTGGCTGGATGTTGTTCCTCGCCCTCGGCGTGGTCTGGGGCATGCCCTATCTTCTGATCCGCATCGCGGTCGGCTCGATCGACCCGCTGGTGGTGGCCGGATCACGCACGCTGATCGGCGCCCTGTTGCTGCGTCCCGTCGCCCTGCATCGTAACTCCCTCGCCGCGGCGTTTCGCAACTGGAAGTGGCTGCTGGCATTCACGTTGATCGAAATCAGTGTGCCCTGGGTGTTACTGGGTCACGCCGAAACCCGCTTGAATAGTTCGACCGCCGGCCTGTTGATCGCCATCGTGCCGCTGTTCGCCGCCATCATCGTTACCCGCCTGGGCCACGAACGGCTGGAGCCCCGGCGATTGCTGGGCCTCGGACTGGGCTTCGCCGGCGTGGCGCTGCTGGTCGGGCTGGACATCCATTTTTCGGATTTCCTGGCGGTGGGCGCCACGATTGTCGTTGCGCTCTGTTACGCCATCGGCCCCATCATCATCGACCGCAAGCTCAACGGCGTGCCGGCCATGGGCGTGATCACCGGATCGCTGATCCTGGCCACGCTGATCTACGCGCCTTTTGCACCGTTCCTGTGGCCAAAGGAACTGCACGCGGACGCCGTGGCCTCGGTGATCGGGCTGGGCGTGTTGTGCACCGCCGGTGCGTTCCTGATCTTCTTCGCGCTGATCGCCGAGGTCGGGCCGGCGCGCGCCACCGTGATCACCTACGTGAACCCGGCGGTGGCCATCGTGCTGGGCGCCCTGGTGCTGAGCGAGCCGCTCACCACCGGCATGATGATCGGTTTTCCGCTGGTGATCCTCGGCTCCTACCTCGGCACCACGCGCGCCACGGAACATGCGCCGCCGGCGGCGCGCCAGGCCAGCAGTTAGTCCGCCGCGCGGGGGATTCCCCGTCAGGGAAATTCGCGATGCTGCGGCAGCCCATCGGTGATCTCGTACCACGGAGCCTTCGAGCCCACGAAGATGTGCGCGGTCGGTCCACGGCTCGGGGTATCGATGAGCGTTCCCAGCGTCACGTGCACGTAGGGACCCGTGCCGATGTCGGAGTACAGCAGCGAACCACACCTGCCGCAGTGGACATCGTGCGTGGTGTCGTCACCGTAACGCAGCAGGGTGTCGCCGCCCTCCGTCACCGCGAGCTTTTCGCGCAATACGCCCGCGAAGGGCTTGAATGCGGACCCGGTGGCCCGGCGGCATTGCGAACAGTGGCAGTTGAATGCGTAGGCGAAGTCGTCCGCAACGCGGTAGCGCACCGCGCCGCACAGGCAGGAGCCGGCCAGCTGGCGTGACGTCATCGCCGGGCTACATCCACTTCGCGTCGTTCTCGCGCAGCTCGCGCACGCGTTGCGCGGCGATGCGACGGATGAGCGCGCTCGGCAGCGGCTGGTCGTAGGGAAGCTGGATCGAGCCCTTGCCGGTGCGGTGACCGGCGAGTTCTTTCCTGAAGGGCTTCATCGCCGAAGGCGTGGGCATGAAGTTCAGGTGCGTCTTGTAAGCCGCGAAGGCGAACAGGATCCGATTCTCTTCGAACACCGGCACACCCCACTTGATGGCCTCGACGGCCTTCGGCGCCACTTTCACCAGGAGCGCGCGCAGGGCTCGCAGGTGTTTGCGGGCTTCGGGCGGCGCCGCGGCGATGTATCCGGTGACGGTGGCTGCCTTGATCCTGGGCATTCGCGCTTCGCTCAGCCCGCCTTGCCGAGGTAGACCAGGCCCATTCCGATGAACAGCGTGGCGACCAGCACCATGTTCGCCTTGCGGCGCAGGGCGCGGAATTCGGGCGGCAGGCCCACCGCATCGGCGCGCTTGTGGCCCTTGCGCAGCTCGATGATCAGCAGGATCGCGCTCAGCACGATGGCGGGAATCGCGATCGCCGCCTGGTGCTTCGGGAAGCGCGACAGCAGTAGATAGGCGATGGCCGTCGGTGCCAGCGGCAGCAGGAACCCGGTCCACGAGCCCTTGGCGCGCGCCAGCAGGTCGACCAGGAGTTGCGGCTCGAGCAGCGTCTGCGCGCGTTGCAGGATCTGCATGTAGGCGAAGACGCCGCAGCCCACCACGAGAATTCCGATGATGAACAGGTCGCTTTTCATGTCACCTCACATCGGCTGGTTGATACACGGACGCGGCGCGATTGTCGACGTATCCCGTTGGGGCTCCTATAGACCGCGCTCTCCCGACACATATATAAGTATCGCCGCACCGCTCGAGGGACATCCGGTTGGAGTTCTACACCAAGGCCTTTTTCGTCGCTGTCGCGCTCCTGGTCGGCTACCTGCTGACGCTGGTGCTGCAGCCCTTCGCCGGATCGATGGCCTGGGCCATATTCCTCGCGTTCATCCTGCATCCGTTCCATCGCTGGCTGACGCGCCGGCTCGGCAACCGCGCGGGCACTTCGGCCGGCCTCATCACCGGGCTCTCGCCGTTCGCGCTGCTGACGCCGTTGACCTTCCTCGGCATCGCGTTCGCCAACCAGGCACGCGGCCTGGTGGACTACCTGCGCGGGCGGAACCTGCGTCTCGACGGCTCGATCCTGCTGCAACTGGAGCAGTACCCGGTGATCGGGCCGGCGGCGCGCTGGGCACGCGAAGAGCTCGCGGTCAGTGCCGCGGACATCCAGGACTGGATCACGCGTGCCGCCGAGGCGACGCTGCGCAATGTCGCCTCGATGGGCGGTGGCGTGGTGCTGTCGGCGCTGGGCACGCTGGTCGGCTTCTTCTTCATGCTGTTTCTGATGTTCTTCTTCCTGCGCGACGGGCCGTCCATGTTCGCGCGCCTCAAGCGCCTGATCCCCGTGCCCAAGGAACATCGCGAGCAGTTGTTCGACCACCTGGCGAGCGTGGCCCGCGGGGTGTTCTACGGCATCGGGCTCACGGCGTTCGTGCAGGGCCTCATGGTCGGTATCGGTTTCGCCATTGCGGGACTGCCATCGCCGGTGGTGTTCGGCGTGCTCGCGGCCATCCTCGCGCTGCTGCCGGCGGGTGGTGCGGCGCTGGTGTGGATTCCGGCGATGCTGTACCTGTTCGCCGCCGGCCACTGGAAGATGGGCGTGTTCATGCTGCTCTGGGGCGCCATCGTATCGACCTCGGACAATTTCCTGCGCCCGATCCTGGTGTCGCGTTATGCGCCGGTTTCGGCGTTCACCGTGTTCGTGGGCGTCGTCGGCGGCATCGGCGCGTTCGGCACCATCGGCATCGTCGTCGGGCCGGTATTCCTCGCGCTGGTCGCGGCCATCCTGCAGTACTTCGACGAGCGGGTGATCGAGCCGGCGCAGCCCGCGCTCGAGGCGCAGGCTCAGGATGTAAAACCGCCGCCCGCCTGAGCCGCGAAATCCGCGTCCCGCGGCGCGTGCAAGTAACCGTGCGGACAGCCTTTTATTCAACTTCGAAATCGGCTGTTCAACCCGTATCATTCGCGCCCCAATGAATGACACCTCGGCCATCCTCGCAGGCCTCAACGACGCCCAGGGCGCGGCGGTCAGCGCCCCGGTGGGCCCGGTGCTGGTGCTGGCCGGCGCGGGATCCGGCAAGACTCGCGTACTCACGCACCGCATCGCCTGGGTGATCGCCACCCAAGGCGCCTCGCCCTATTCCATCCTCGCGGTCACGTTCACCAACAAGGCGGCGCACGAGATGCGCGGCCGCATCGAAAAGTTGTTAGGCGTGCCCGGCGGCGCCATGTGGGTGGGCACGTTCCACGGCATCGCGCACCGCCTGCTGCGCCTGCACTGGCGCGAGGCCAACCTGCCGCAGAGTTTCCAGATCCTCGACGGCGAGGACCAGCTGCGGTTGATAAAGAAGATCGTCAGGGCCATGGAACTCGACGAGACGCGCTGGGTGCCGAAGGAGATCCAGTGGTTCATCAACGGCAACAAGGACGAGGGCATGCGTCCGGCCGCGATGAAGGATGCCGGCGACCCGACGCGGCGCCAGATGATCCGCATCTACACCGAGTACGAGGCGCAGTGCGCACGCACCGGCGTGGTGGATTTCGCCGAGCTGCTGCTGCGCGCCTACGAGCTGATTCGCGACAACACGGCCTTGCGCGCGCACTACCAGCGCCGTTTCAAGCACGTGCTCATCGACGAGTTCCAGGACACGAACTCCATCCAGTACGCCTGGGCGCTGCTGATGGCCGGCGCCGATGGCGCGCCGTTCATCGTCGGCGACGACGACCAGTCCATCTACCGCTGGCGCGGCGCCCGCGTCGAGAATCTCACGCGTTTCTCGCGCGACTACCCGGCCGCGAAGATGTTTCGCCTGGAGCAGAACTACCGCTCCACCGGCAACATCCTCAAGGCCGCGAACACGCTGATCGCCAACAACACCGGGCGCCTGGGCAAGAACCTGTGGACAGCGGGCGCCGATGGCGACCGCATCAGGCTCTACGGCGCGTTCAACGAGCGCGACGAGGCCGACTTCGTCATGAACCGCATCCGCGAGTGGATGAACCAGGGCGGACTGCGCCGCGACGTGGCCATCCTGTACCGCTCGAATGCGCAGTCGCGCGCGTTCGAAGAAGCATTCCTGTCGGCGCGTATTCCGTACAAGGTGTACGGCGGCCTGCGATTCTTCGAGCGCGCGGAAATCAAGGATGCGCTGGCATACCTGCGGCTCGTCTCGAGCCGCGCCGACGATGCCTCGTTCGAGCGCGTGGTCAATCTTCCCACGCGCGGGATCGGCGCCAAGTCGCTGGACGTGATCCGCGAGCAGGCCAAGGCCGCGGGCACGCACCTGTGGACGGCGGCGGCGCACTGCATCGCCACCGGCGCGCTCGGCCCCAAGGCCGAGGCCGCGGTGAACGGTTTCCTCAAGCTCATCGACCAGCTCGCCAACGATGTTTCCGGGCTGGAGCTGTACGAGCAGGTCGACCACGTCATCAACAACTCGGGACTGGTCGAGCACCACAAGAAGGAAAAGGCCGATCGCGGCGAGGCGCGGGTCGACAACCTGAATGAACTGGTGTCGGCCGCTCGCGGCTTCGAGCCCGACGTGGCGAATGTGTCGGAAGAGGGAGCGGACGAAAAATTGCCGCCTCTCGAGGCCTTCCTGGCGCATGCCGTGCTCGAGTCCGGCGAAGGCCAGGCCGCCGAGTGGGAAGACTGCGTGCAGATGATGACCCTGCACACCGCCAAGGGCCTCGAGTTTCCCGTGGTGTTCCTGTGCGGCATGGAAGACGGGCTGTTTCCGCACCAGCGCAGCCTCAATGACCCGGAGGGGATCGAGGAAGAGCGCCGCCTCTGCTACGTGGGCACGACCCGCGCCATGAGGCAGTTGTATCTCACCTACGCCGAGCAGCGCCGCCTGCACGGCATGGACAATTTCGGCACCCGCTCGCGCTTCCTCGAGGAGTTCCCGGAGGAACTCATCGAAGAAGTACGCCCGCGCATCCAGATTTCGCGGCCGGTGGCCGCGGGCCGGTTCAAGCCGCCCACCGAGGAGCTGGCGCCCGGGGTCAGGCTCGGCGCTCGCGTGCGCCACAAGAAGTTCGGCGAAGGCGTGATCCTCAAGGTCGAGGGCCAGGGACCGCAGGCCAACATCCAGGTGAACTTCGCCTCGCTGGGCGTGAAGATCATGATGCTCGAGTACCTCGAGGTAGTCAGATGAGCTTTTCCGACAGGCTGAACGCGGCGTGGAAGGCGGGCAACTCGCTGGTATGCGTGGGCCTGGACCCGGAGCCGAAGAAATTCCCGGACCGGTTCCGCGACGTGCCCGGCGCCATCTTCGAATTCAACAAGGCCATCATCGACGCCACGCGTGACCTGGTGTGCGCCTACAAGCCGCAGTTCGCGCACTACGCCGCGCACGGCGCGGAGAACCAGCTCGAACACACCATCGACTACATCAAGGCCACCGCGCCGAACGCCGTGGTGATCCTGGATTCCAAGCGCGGCGACATCGGCAGCACCGCCGAGCAGTACGCGCAGGAAGCCTTCGAGCGTTACGGCGCCGACGCCGTCACCGTGAATCCGTATCTGGGCCGCGACTCGGTGGAACCCTTCCTCAAGCACTCGGACAAGGGCGTCATCATCCTTTGCCGCACGTCGAACGCCGGCGCGAAGGACTTCCAGGATCTGAATGTCGGACCCGGCCGCAAGCTGTTCCAGCACGTCGCCGAGACGGTCGCGAAGGAGTGGAACGCGGCGGGTAACTGCATGCTGGTGGTGGGTGCAACGTATCCGGAGGAGCTGGCCGACATCCGTTCGCGCGTCGGCGATCTGCCCTTCCTGGTGCCCGGAGTCGGAGCGCAGGGCGGCGACGTCGCGAAGGTGATGGCCGCGGGCAAGACGCGCGCGGGCACCGGGCTCGTCATCAGCTCATCGCGCGCGATTCTCTACGCCAGCTCGGGGGATGACTTTGCGGCGGCGGCGCGCAAGGCGGCGCAGGAGCTGCGGGACTCGATCAATACGCACCGGTAGGTGCGATCGATCAGGGCCCCCAGCGGAATTCCGGCTTCGGCACGACGTCCGGCGGACCCGGCGGAGGCGCATTCGGGTCGGGCAGGAAGATGCGCCAGGCCTGCGTGGGATGGGCCACGGCCCAGAACGGCGCGACGATGCCCGGCGACACGGGTTGCAGGGACTTCATCGGCAACAACCGGCGCGATCCTTCGACGACCACGGTGTTCTTCTCGGGATCCGATCCGTTGACGGCCGCCGCGAACTCGGACGGCATCATGTATTGGCGCACGTCTCCCACGCGCAATTTCAGGGGCGCGGGTGACAGGCTGCCGGGCTTTGCCACTCCAGGTGCGGTCTTGGGCATGCTGGTATTCCGCTGCGGAGGCTCGGCCGCCACGGCCGTGGCGATCAGCAGGAGCGCGATACCGATGGAACTCGTGACCCGGATGTCCATGACGGCCTTCTAGCTTGATTCCATTCCGACCGGAAGTATCCGCGGTTGGTTCCGCGACCGGGCATCAGCGCTTGCCGCAATCGACACGCCCGCAGCGGCGAACAGCGTGTCCGCAGACGATCGGATGGGTTATAGCGGCTGCGGCTACAATACCGCCCCCATGAAGATCGTGATACTCGGCGCCGGCCAGGTTGGGCGCACCGCGGCTTACCACCTGTCGCGCGAAGAATCCAACGAAGTCACGGTCGTCGATACCAACGAAGAAGTATTGCGCGACCTGCAGGACCGTCTCGACATCCGCACCGTCGCCGGCAACGCGGCCTATCCATCGGTGCTCGAAGCGGCCGGCTGCGCGTCCGCGGATATTGTCGTAGCGCTGACCTCGAGCGACGAGGTCAACATGATGGCCTGCGAGGTGGCGTACACCTTGTATCGCACGCGCACGAAGATCGCGCGCATCCGCTCGGCCGAATACACGCGTCATCCCAAGTTGTTCGCCGACGAAGCGCTGTCGGTGGACGTGTGGATCAGCCCCGAGCAGCTGGTCACCGAATACGTCGCCCGGCTGATCGAATTTCCCGGCGCGCTGCAGGTGCTGGATTTCGCCGACGGCCGCGTGCGGCTGGTCGGCATCCGCGCGCGCAAGGGTGGACTGCTGGTCGGCCAGGCACTGCGCGCGCTCAAGGAGCATCACCCCAATACCGAGGCGCGCGTGGTCGCGGTCTACCGCGCCGGCCGCAGCCTCACTCCCGATGGCGAGACGGTGATCGAGGACAGCGACGAAGTGTTCTTCCTCGCCGCGCGCGCCGACATCCGCAAGTTCATGGTGGAGATCCGCAAGGAAGAAGCGCCGGCCAAGCGCGTGGTGATCGCCGGCGGCGGCAACATCGGGCTCTCGCTGGCGCGCAAGCTCGAGGAGCAGAACCAGGTCAAGGTCATCGAGCGCGATCCGAAACGCGCGCGGCGCATTTCCGAGCAGCTGCTGAACACCATCGTGCTCAACGGCGACGCGGCCGACGAAGAGCTGCTGATCGAAGAAAACATCGACAGCTGCGACGTGTTCGCGGCGCTGACCAATTCCGAGGAGGCCAACATCCTCTCGGCCATGCTCGCCAAGCGGCTCGGCGCCCGGAAAGTCATGGCCTTGATCAACAAGCCCTCGTACGCCGACCTCATGGAAAGCGGCAGCATCGACATCGCCATCTCGCCGCAGACCATCACCATCGGCTCGCTGCTGGCGCACGTACGTCGTGGCGACGTGGTGCGGGTGCACAGCCTGCGCCGCGGCGCGGCCGAAGCGCTCGAGGCCGTGGTGCACGGCACCGACAAGACTTCGCGCGTCGTCGGCCGGCGCGTCGACCAGATCCCGCTGCCCGAAGGCACCCTCATCGGCGCGGTGGTGCGCGGCGACGAAGTCATCATCGCGCACCATGACACGCAGATCCTGAACGACGATCACGTGATCGTGTTCCTGTCGGACCGGCGACACGTCGAACAGGTGGAACGCCTGTTCTCGGGCCCGGGCGGACGCTGAAGCCGGAACGAACGTGCTCGCCGTTGCCCATGTCCTCGGCCTGATGATGGCTTTTTTCGGGCTGCTCTACGTGCTGCCCATCGCCTGGTCGTTGCTCGTGCAGGACGGCGCGGTCATGGACTTCGTGGCCGCGGCGCTGATCAATGCATTCGTCGGTCTCGGACTGGCCACGGCCACGCGACGCTTTCGCCGCGAGCTGAAACCCCGCGACGGCTTCCTGCTGGTGACGCTGTCGTGGGCGTTGATGTCCGCGTCCGCGGCGATCCCGCTGATGATCGCGCTGCCGGACCTGAGCTTCACCGACGCGTATTTTGAAGCGGTATCCGGGCTCACCACGACCGGCTCCACCGTGCTCAACGGCCTGGACCAGCTGCCGCAATCCATCAACCTGTGGCGGCATTTGCTTCACTGGGTCGGCGGCATTGGCATCATCGTGCTGGCGGTGGCAGTGCTGCCTCTGCTGGGCGTGGGCGGCATGCAGCTCTACAAGGCGGAAACGCCGGGCCCCGTGAAGGACGAGAAGCTCACACCGCGCATCACCGAGACGGCCAAGGCGCTGTGGTTCACCTACCTGGCGATCACCCTGGTGGGCGTGATGGCCCTGCACATCGCCGGCATGAGCTGGTTCGATGCCATCTGCCACGCGTTCTCCGCGATATCGCTGGGCGGATTCTCCACGCACGACAAGAGCGTCGGATTCTTTTCCTCGCACACCATCGAGTTCATCCTGGCCGTGATCATGGTGATCGGCGCGCTCAACTTCTCGCGGCATTTCCTCGCGTTCCGCAATCTTTCGCTCCGGCCCTACCGCAAGGATTCCGAGGGCAAGGCCGTCCTCATCGTGCTGGGCTCCTCGATCGTCCTGGTCACCATGATGTTGTGGCTCACCGGGACCTACTCCGGCTTCGGGGATGCGCTGCGGCACTCCTTCTTCAACGTGATCTCCATCGCGACCACCACGGGTTTCGTGACGGAGAACTACGAGCACTGGCCGGGGTTCATTCCCGCCTGGATGCTGTTCCTCAGTTGCATCACCTGCAGTACCGGGTCCACCGGCGGCGGCATCAAGATGTTCCGCACGCTGCTGCTGGTGCGTCAGGCGCGTCGCGAGCTCAAACTACTGGTTCATCCCAGCGCCGTGATCCCGATCCGTATCGGCGGCGTGGCGATTCCGGACCGTGTCGCGTACTCGGTCCTGGCGTTCATCTTCCTTTACTTCGGCACCATACTCGTCCTGACCTTCGCCATGCTGGCCACCGGCCTGGATCTCGTGTCGTCGTTTTCGGCGATCCTGGGATCGGTCAACAACACCGGCCCGGGCCTCAACGAGGTCGGCCCCTCGCTGAACTTCGCGCCGCTGTCCCATGCGCAGACCTGGATCTGCACCTTCGCCATGCTCATCGGCCGCCTGGAAATCTTCAGCGTGCTGGTGCTGTTCACCGCGACGTTCTGGCGGCGCTGACGCCGCGGCGGCGTCAGCCGTGGATATAGGTCTCGAGGTCCGCGATGGTGCGTTCCTGTTCCTCGATCACCGCGCGCACCAGGTCGCCGATGGAGAGGATGCCGGTCACCCGTTCACCCGTCATGACCGGCAGGTGACGGATGCGCTTGTCGGTCATGAGGCGCATGCAGTCGTTGGCGTCCTGGCGAGGAGTCACGGTGATGACCTTGGCGGTCATGATGTCCCTGACGGGCGTTTCAGTCGAAGAGCGACCTAACAACACGACCTTGCGGGCGTAGTCGCGCTCCGAGACGATGCCCGCGAGCCGGTCGCCGTTCATCACCAGCAACGCACCGACGTGGTGCTCGGCCATCTGCTTGATGGCTGTGAACACGGGGTCGTCTGGCTTGACCGAGAAGAGACCCTTGGGTTTCCGGTCCAACAACTGCTGCACGGAAAGCATGGCGACCTCCGGTTGCACCTTGCCGGCAGTGCGTGATGCGCCGGCAGGCGGGAAATAATACGCCTGGCGTCCGATCAGCGGCCAACTCCTATGACGCCGAATCCGCACGTTGCCGGGGGGCGACATGGGAAACGGCGGGCGACTCTGCGATGATCCGCAACCCTAGGGAAACGCGTGGCAATTCCGGCCGGAGAAGTCGGACGCGCGCCGGGGAAGAAACCCACTACCATCAGGTCACCGTGTCAGAAGCGCCCGTACCGGAAATCAAGGTCGAACCCGACCATTTCCACGTCGTGACCATGGACGTCGTGCTGGTGGCCCGGCTCGAATCCACGTTCGCGTTATGTCTGTACGACGCGGTGCTCGAATCCGGCGCCCTGGTGCACCTGCGCGTCGGCCCGCCGGGTCGTGTCCACGACCCCGAGCTCACCGACACCACGCTATCCACCGATCTGCTGCTGCTGGACCGCTGCTTTGCCGAATTGCGCAAGGTCGAGCCGCGCGCGCAGCACTGGCAAGCCAAGGTCGTGGGCCAGGTGCAGGACGCCCCCGGGGCGCGCGAGCGATTCGATGGTGTCCAGAGTTTCCTGTCGGCATTCCTGAACGACACGGACGTGAAACTGATTTCCTGCGATACCCACGTCGAGCACGTGCAAATGCTGCGTTTTCGTCCCGCCATGGGTCACGTTCGCAGCGAACCCCTTGCCGCTCCACGCACCGGTAGCTGAAAATGCGGCGCCATGCGCCGCACAACACTGATTGCATTACTGGCCCCACTGGGATTCCTGACCGTCGACACCGCGTACGCGGCCAAGGCAGCCGCCAACACGCCGCTGCTCAAGCTGTTCGACGCCACCTGGCAGGAGGACTTGGCCGACGACCCGATCTCCGCGACCCAGCTCGGTGACCCGCGCTACAACGACAAGCTGCCCGACATGACCCAGGTGGCGCTCGACGCGCGCCAGAAGAAGAACTACTCGCGGCTGCAGGCGCTGGCCAAGATCAAGCGCGAGAAGCTCGACAAGGCCGACCAGCTCAACTATGACCTTTTCCAGCGCGAGATCAAGACGCGCATCGGCGAATACCAGTTCAAGCCCTGGGTTTTCGATCTCACTCCCGGCAGCGGCCCGCACCAGCTGGCCGAGGTGGCCGAGTTCGCGCCGTTCAACAACGTCAAGGACTACGACAACTGGATCGCGCGCATCAACGCCAGCGGTGCCTACCTCGACCAGTGGATCCTGCTGCTCACGCAGGGCACCACCGAGCGGCTGACCCAGCCGCGCGTGATCATCAACAAGGTGCTCGAGCAGCTGAAGGGCCCGCTGACCGCGGAAGTCGAAGCCAATCCGTTCTACACGCCGTTCACCCGGATGCCGGCCGGAATCCCCGACGCCGAGAAGGCGCGCCTGCAGGGCGCGGCGAAGACCGCGATCCAGACCGTCGCCGTACCGGCGTTCCAGCGCTTCGACAAGTTCCTGCGCGAGGTCTATCTACCCGCGTCGCGCGACACCGTGGGCATCTACGACATTCCCGGTGGCGAGCAGTACTACCGCAACCGCATCAACTACTTCACCACGGTCGAGAACATGGACGCGGCGCGCATCCACAACCTCGGCCAGGAAGAGGTCAAGCGCATCCGCGCCGAGATGGAGAAGACCCTCGAGGGCATCAACTTCCTCGGCACGCTCGAGCAGTTCCTGGGCTTCATCCGCACCGATTCGCGCTTCTTCTACAAGACGCCGGAAGAACTGCTGGCCGCGTACGAGAAGACGGCGCGCGGCATCGAGCCGCAGCTGCCGAAACTGTTCGGCCGGCTGCCGAAGACCGGCTTCGGCATCCGCCCGATCCCGGCCGCCACCGCGCCGACCACCACCACCGCCTATTACCAGCCGCCGTCACTGGATGGCAGCCGCCCGGGCAACTACTACGTGAACCTGTACAAGCCCGAGACGCGCCCGAAGTGGGAAGTCGAGGCGCTGACCGCGCACGAGTCGGTGCCCGGTCATCACCTGCAGATCGCGCTGTCGTACGAACTCACCGGACTGCCGGCCTTCCGTCGCAACGCCGACTACACCGCCTTCATCGAAGGCTGGGCGTTGTACAGCGAAAAGCTCGGCTACGAGCTCGGCCTGTACCAGGACGAGTTCTCGAAGTTCGGCCAGCTGAATTACGAGATGTGGCGCGCCGTGCGCCTGGTGGTCGACACCGGCATGCACTCGTTCAAGTGGACGCGTGACCAGGCGGTCTACTTCTTCAAGCAGAACACCGGCAAGAGCGATCTCGACATCAACAACGAGATCGACCGTTACATCGCCTGGCCGGGCCAGGCGCTGGCCTACAAGGTCGGCCAGCTCAGGATCCAGGCGCTGCGCGAAGAAGCCGAGAAGGCCCTGGGCGAGCGCTTCGACATCCGCGCCTTCCACGACAAGCTGCTGGGAATGGGCCCGCTGCCGCTGTCGGTGCTCGACACCGAGATGCGTGCCTGGATCGCCGAGCAGAGCGCGCGCCGGTAGTCTTCGATCGAACGTCTCACAAGGCCTCCTCCGGGAGGCCTTTTTTTTCCATCCGGTCTTCCAGCGCGTCGATGGCGCGCAGCAGCTCCTGGCTGCGCCTCTCGGCCGCGGCGCGCTGCCGCTGGGCCTGCGCCAGGATGTGCGGATGGATGTCGTCGCGAATTTCGAGCAGCTCGAAATCGAAACGCGCCTTCGAGGCGGCGCGCGTGGCGGCCGCGTAACAACGCTGCAGGCACTCGAGCTGTTCGTCGAGCGCGCATTCGGCGACGTCGACCAGCTCGTGGAAACCCGGCGGGATGAACGACGACGCGCTTCCTGGCAACACCGCTGAATATCTCACCTGCTGCTCCTTGGCCCGCGTTGCTGTTTGTCGGGGCGCGCGAAATCATCGCCAACGGACGTGTCGGCACGATGTCGGCCTGCGGTCTTTTCGCTGTCGGAGAGGTTGACACCTGCCCTGTCGGACGCCATCCGCCGCGGCCGTCGGAGCGTCTGCGCGCCGCGACGGCCACGGTCAAATCGCGATGACCGGCGCGTGACGCCGGCGCTCAGCCGAGCGGGTTCGGGCGAACCAGCGACAGGTCCTGCGAGTAGATGACGTTCATGACGTTGTCGTACCAGCCGTGGACCTGCGGTTTCACGAGGTGTTTGTTGACGTAGAAGTACAGCGGGATCAGCGGGTGATCGCCGAGCGCCATGCGTTCGGCCTGTTCGAGCAACTCACGGCGCCGCGCCGCATCGGGCTGCTGCGCGGCGTCCTCCAGCAACGCGTCGTAGGCGTCTCTCTTGTAGTGCGGCAGGTTGATGCCGAAGTCGCCCTTGAGGTACTGCAGGAAGGTGTACGCGTCGTTGTAGTCGCCCACCCAGGAGAGGCGATACATGTCCACGTCCCGCCGATCCACGTCCTGCAGCAGCGATTTGAACTCGACACCGGCGAGCCTGGCCTCGACGCCCAGGGCTTCTTTCCACATCGAAGCGACCGCCACCGCGAGCTTGGTGTGCACCTCGCCGTTGTTGTAGCGAAGCTCGAAGCTCAAGGGCTTTTCGCGCGTGTAGCCGGCCTCGGCCAGCAGCTTGCGTGCTTCGGCCACTCGTTGCGCCTGCGGCATCGCCGCGTAATCGAAGGATTGCGAGCCGTAATTGAAGATGCCCGGCGGCACCCAGCCCCAGGCCGGCAATTCACCCACGCGCAACACCGAGTTCGCCAGCCGCTCGCGATCGATCGCCATCGACAGGGCCCGGCGCAGCCGCGGATCGCGGAACAACGGCCGGTCGAGGTTGAAGCCGTAGTAGTAAGTCGTGAGCTGCGGCGAGACGTGCAACTCGGCGGCGAGGTTCTGCCGGATCCAGTCGAACTGGCCGCGCGGCACCACCGCGGTCAGGTGCAGTTCGCCGGCACGATAGGCGCGCAGCTCGGCGTTCTCGTCCGCGATCTGCAGGTATCGCACCGCGTCGATCTCGTTGGCGGCGTTGTTCCAGTAGTGCGCATTGCGCTCCACGCGGATGAAGCTGCCCTGCAGCCACTCCTTGAGCACGAAGGCGCCGTTCGACACCTGTTCGCCCGGGCGCGCGAAGCGGTCGCCGAGCCTGGCCAGCGAGGCACGATGCAGCGGCGCGCACGACGAGTGCGCCAGCAGTCCCGGTAGATAGGGCGCCGGCAGACGCAGCGTGATGACCACGGTGGCCACGTCGGGCGTCGCGACACCCAGGCTGTCGACCGGCTTCTTTCCGGTGACGATGTCGCTGGCGTTCTCGATCACGTCGACGACCTGCGCGTATTGCGAGGCCGTGGCCGGATCGACCAGGCGCTTCAGCCCCGCCGCGAAGTCTTCGGCCACCAGCGGATCACCATTCGACCAGCGCAGGCCAGGCCGCAACTGGAACGTGTAGACGCGCCCGTCGTCGCTCACCGACCAGCTTTGCGCCGCACCGGCCACCGGCGCCGCTTTCTTGTCGAGCCGCGTGAGTCCTTCGAAGGTGTCGCGCAGCACCACGAAGGCCTCGACCGAGCGTGCGCGGTGCGGATCGAGGGAATCCGGGTCCGGACCGTTGCCGCGCAACAGCACCGCGGGCCCGCTGGCATCGAACACCTGGCTGGAACGCCGCTCGCAGGCGCTCAACACGAGCGCGGCGGGAACGGCGAGAAGGTGGCGCCGGGTGATCAAGCGGCGCGGCTGGACTTCTTGAGGTGTACCAGCAGGATCGACACCGCCGCCGGCGTGACGCCCGCGATGCGCGCGGCCTGGCCGACGGTCGCCGGACGGATCTGCGCCAGCTTCTGGCGCACCTCGTTCGACAAACCCGCGACGTGCGCGTAGTCGAGATCTTCCGGCAGGCGGGTTTCCTCGTTGCGGCGCTGGCGCGCGATTTCTTCTTCCTGGCGCTCGATGTACCCGGCGTATTTCGCGGCGACCTCGACCTGTGCGCGGATCTGCACGGCGAGACGGGGATCGGTCGCGGGCGGGGCACCGATGAGTTCGATCACGTGCTCGTAACCCACTTCCGGGCGGCGCAACAGGTCGAAGGCGGTGACCACGTCGCGGGTCGCCGAGTCACCCAGCACGCGCGCCTGCCATTCCGCGGGAATCTCGCTGGCCTTGATGCGCGTGCCTTCGAAGCGTGCCAGCTCCTCGCGGCTACCCGAGTGCTTGGCCTGGAAGAACGCCCAGCGTTCATCGTCGACCAGGTCGAGCTCGCGGCCCTGTGGCGTCAGGCGCAGGTCGGCATTGTCTTCGCGCAGCAGCAGCCGATGCTCGGCGCGGCTGGTGAACATTCGATAGGGCTCGCGTGTGCCGCGGGTCACGAGATCATCGATGAGCACGCCGACATAACTTTCGCTGCGCTTGGGCACGAACGGTTCGCGCTCGAGCGCGCGGCGCGATGCATTGATGCCCGCGATGAGGCCTTGGGCCGCCGCTTCTTCGTATCCCGTCGTGCCATTGATCTGGCCCGCGAAGAACAGGTCGCGCAGCGCCCTGGTCTCGAGCGAGGGCTTCAGATCGCGCGGATCGAAGAAGTCGTACTCGATCGCGTAGCCGGGCCGCGTGATGTGCGCGTTCTCGAAGCCAGGAATGGTGCGCACGAATTCGTTCTGCACGTCATACGGCAGCGAGGTCGAGATGCCGTTCGGATAGATCTCGTGGGTATTGAGACCTTCGGGCTCGATGAAGATCTGGTGCGAGATCTTGTCGGCGAAGCGGACGACTTTGTCCTCGACGCTCGGGCAGTAGCGCGGGCCCACGCCCTCGATCTTGCCGGTGAACATGGGCGAGCGATCGGTCGCGGCGCGAATGATCTCGTGCGTGCGCTCGGTGGTCG
>Ga0315910_10001619_pt1 | contig 20550 bp, 16 predicted proteins | sample EdamamesoilMG_FD_204470 | JGI IMG/M metagenome (GOLD analysis project Ga0315910, IMG submission 204470) | Garden soil microbial communities collected in Santa Monica, California, United States - Edamame soil | ecosystem: Environmental > Terrestrial > Soil > Garden | place: USA: California...
AAGCAGTTCAAACTCGACGACTATACGGTTGCCCTGGCGCAACGCGGCCAGCCCGCAGCACGTCTTTCCGGCAGCGGTACATTTGACGCCGCCACGCAGGATGCGGATCTGCAAATCGCGTTGACCGTCACCTTCGCCCGGCTGCTGGCAATGTTTCCGCAACCGGATGCAAACTTCTCCAACGGCACGATCGAACTCACCGGCCGCGTTTCAAAAAAAGCGCAGGATCAGTCGGTCATTGGCAAGTTCACTCTGGCCAGCTTGACGGGTAATTACAGCGATTACCGCTTCGCCGAATTCGGCAGCAGCGCGGATATCGATCTCGGAATGAAGGGTGCGTTGTTGGAGATCCGCAAATTGAACGGCGAATTGCGTTCTGGCGCGAATGCGGGCGGAAAGTTTGACGTGAATGGCAACTTCGACACCGAACGCAAGGCCGGGCAATTCGCGCTGACGCTCACTGATTTCAATCAGAACGGCCTGCGTCCGTTTCTCGAATCCGCGCTCGGCGACAAGAAGCTGGTTTCTGTTTCGCTCAATACCACGGCCACCGCTAAGCTCGAAGCCAACGGCGACGCTGCGATGAAGGCGAACTTGCAACTGGCCAATCTGGTTGTTACCGACCCCAAAGGTTCACTGCCCACCATGCCACTCGAAGCCAAAGTGAACGTGGATGCGGGCGTGACGAAGAGTGTCGCGCAAATCCGCCAATGTGAACTCACCCTCACACCCACCGATCGTGCGAGCAACAAGTTGAATCTCACCGGCTCGGTGGATTACTCTAAGACCAACGCCATCACTGGTCTGGTGAAACTGGTTTCTGATTCGCTCGACGTGACGCGTTATTACGATCTGTTTGCCGGCGACACCAAGCCCGCTGCAACAACTCCCGCACCCACCGCGCCGTCCGATAACAAAGAACCCGATCCGGTAAAGTTGCCCTTCGCGAACTTCACCTTTGATGCGGGTGTCGGAAAATTCTTTCTGCGCGAAGTCGTGGCGACCAATTTCCAGTTTGTCGCCAAGCTGGATGGCAGTCACGTTCTGCTCAAGCCGGTGCAACTCACGCTCAACGGCGCGCCGATCACCGCTTCAGCCGATCTGGATTTGAGCCTGCCGGGCTACAAATACGACGTGGCGTTGAATGGCAGTCCGATCCCGCTCACGCCGCTGGTGAACAGTTTCGTGCCCGAACGCAAAGGACAGCTTCAGGGCGTGACGCTGGCCAACGCGCAGATCAAGGGCGCGGGCGTGACGGGTCCAAGCTTGCGAAAGAACCTCACCGGCCAGTTCGGTTTTGCCTCCACGAATTTGAACCTTTCCATCGCGAATGTGCGCAGCCCACTGATCAACGGCATTATCAACGTCATCGTTGGGATTCCTGATTTGATCAAGAATCCGACCGCCGCGCTGGGTAATTTGCTGACGGGCTTCAAGGGCAGCGCCACCAAAGGCGGCTTTGCCGATGATCTTACCGCCCGCCCCATTGACGCAATTCTGATGCGGGGCCGCGTCGCTGATGGTCGCGTGATGGTGGAGCAGGCGGAAGTGAAGTCCGCGGCCTTTGAAATCACGACCGTCGGCGACATCGCCCTCGCTGACATTCTGACCAACTCAACGATTCGTTTCCCGGTGCGCGTTGCCTTGAGCCGTCCGTTGGCCGAAAAAGTAGGGCTGGCTGGCGACACTCCCACCAACCAACCCATGGCCATCCTTCCGGATTTCCTGACCATGAGAGGCACGCTCGGCAAGCCCGAGAAAGAGATCAAGGGATTGGTGCTCGTCGGTTTGGCGGCCAGAGCCGGTGCTGGAGTGGCCGGTCAAACCGGCACCGCCGTTGGCGGCAAGGTGGGGGACGTCCTCAACGCACTGAGCGGATTGGCTGGCGGGGGCGGCACAAGCTCCAATACTCATTCAACCACCACTAACGCATCCGGCACGATCACCACCAATCAACCCGTCGGCGATTTAATCCGTGGCCTTGGTGGTTTGTTCGAGAAAAAGAAAGCAGCCGGAACACCCACCAACCCGCCACCGAATCCAAAACGTTAACCTACGACTGAACCAAAGGGCGGGGAATGCTTCACGGCGTTCCCCGCCCGCATTGTCATCGCTTGCGGGCGGCGGCGGCGGGTAACGGCTTCGACACTTCGACGATGTAAGTCTCCTCGTCGGTGTGACCTTCGGGATCCTCCACGGTCAGCGTAATGGTGTGCGTGCCGACATCCTTGTTCTTCGGCCGGTAGGCGATCCGCGTTTTGAAGTTGATCCAGTCTTCGCCGGAAAACTCCACCGTTTGAATGTCGAGCAACTCGCCGTCGGACTCCCAGATGCAGGTGTAAACGCCGCCGCCGAAGTCATCCACATCCCCGAACAGGACCAACTCATCCTTGACCGCGAGGACCGTCGGCTCATAGGGATGCCATTCGTAAATCTGCGGCGGGATATCCCCCAGATCGATTTCATCGCTCTCGGCACGGTGGCTGGAAAGAAAGCCCAAACAGATGACAATCCCCAGGCTGGTGGCCAGCGCCTTGGTCACGCGGCTCGACGCCGCCACTGGTTCACTCGACAGAGAAATGGACATTCGTCCCGGTAGTTTCAATTTCATAGACTCAAACTTCGTTTTGTTTGTTACGTTTTCCATAATCAGTACTCCGCCACGACGATGGACCTGATTTTGGGCAAAAGAATAATGCCGGCAGAAATTCCTGAGCAAGTAGGTGATCACCCTACTTGACATCACGCGATTCAGACGATGCGTGTCCCGTCCGCATGTCAGGCCATACGGACGCCGACTGCGTTCAACTTGGTGCTTGAGCCATTGTGCGTTCCCTTCCGATACTGCGCGCATGGATGCCGTTCTTAATTACCTCAAGGGAAATCAGAAACGATTTGTGGCGGAACTTTGCGACTACGTGCGCTTTCCCAGCGTCTCGGCCCAACCGGCCCACGGCAAAGACATGATCCGGTGCGCCACCTGGCTCGTGAAGCACTGCAAACAAATCGGCCTCGAAGCACGCCTCTGCCCTACGGACGGCCATCCGGTCGTGCTCGCCAAAACGCCGCGCAAGAAAGGCGCGCGCCGCCGGCACTTCATGGTCTATGGCCATTACGACGTGCAGCCGCCCGAGCCGTTCGAGCTTTGGAAAACGCCGCCCTTCGAGCCGACCATCCGGGGCCGCTCGCTGTTCGGTCGTGGCGCGAGTGACAACAAAGGCCAGAACCTCGCCCACCTCAAAGCCGTCGAAGCCTACCTGAAGACTGGCACCAAACTGCCCTGCGATCTGACTTTCGTCATCGAAGGCGAGGAGGAAGTTGGCAGCAAAAGTCTCGACACCTTCCTGCAAAAGCATCGCGCCATGTTGAAATGCGACGCGGTCGTGGTTTCCGATACCGGCATTCCCAGCCCGAAACATCCCTCGCTCACCTACGCGCTCCGCGGCATTGCGGCATTTGAAATCATTTTGCGCGGGCCGGATCGCGATCTGCACTCCGGCATCTTTGGCGGCTCGGTGCAAAATCCCGCGATGGCTCTGGCACAGTTGCTGGCCCAGGTCCACGACGAACAAGGCCGCATCCGTATCCCTGGCTTCTACCAGGGGATTGCGAAGTTGAGCGCCTTTGAGCGCAAACAGATGGCGCGTGTGCCGTTCAACCGGAATGCCTACCGCAAACTCCTCGGCGTGCCGGAACTGTTCGGCGAACACGGCTTCACCCCGGACGAACAGCGCACTGCGCGCCCGACCTTCGAGATCAATGGCCTCACCAGCGGTTACCAGGGCGAAGGCAGCAAAACGATCGTGCCCTCCTGGGCGCGGGCAAAAATCACCGCCCGCCTCGTGCCCGGCCAGCAACCAGCGCGTGTCATCCAAGCCGTGCGCGCGTTCGTGAAAAAACATTGCCCGCTCACTGTGACCTGCGAAATCAAGTCCGGCCACAGCGCGGAGGCTTATCTGGTTTCACCCAAAAGCGCCAATGCTCGTGCCGCGTTGACCGCGTTACGCAAAGCCTTCGACTATGAACCCGTGCTGCTTCGCGAAGGCGGCTCGATCCCGATCGTGAATCAGTTCAAATTCATCCTTGGCGCGGACACCCTCCTGCTCGGCCTCGCCCTGCCGGACGACAACGCGCACTCGCCGAACGAGAAGTTTGATCTCAACCTGTTCTCCCAAGGCCAGCGCATGAGCGCGCTCTTGTGGCGCGAACTTGCCCACCGCTGAAATCCCCCTCGGAAGGACGAGTTACACGAGTCCCCATTCCTGACCACTGTGACCATGCCCGTGGACTTTAGACCTGATCCAGCGGACTCCGCACCCCCTGCCCCGGCTTCGCCATGACATGAGTATGGATTTGCGTAGTCGTCACGCTTTTGTGTTCGAGGCGAAAAGTTTTCGCGGTCGCAGTGGGGATGCCGCCGAACCGCGCGAAGCGGTGGTGGCGGACTTCACGGGCGACGGCAAGAACGATCTCGCCGTGCTCGTGCATGACCGGATTCTGGTCTATCCGCAGGAGTAAAGGGCGCGCGGACAGCCTTGTCCGCGAGTTCCAAACGGGTGATCTGCAGAGCGTAGTTATGCGCTGGCAATGTAGCGTACTTCAACAAACCGAATGGTAAAGAATTTGGTTCGACACGGGTATTCCTACAGTTTTGTTATGAATTCTGCATTCCAATGAAACGCAGCAAGACATTGGTGAAATGGCTGCTCGCGCTCGTCGCTACAGCCGTTGTAGTGCAGATCGCGACAATTATTGGCGGCTTCCGGGCGATGGAAGGTGAAAGGAAAGCACTTAAAGAAATGGGGGGTTCAATAGTGGACAAGAATTTGGGGCCACGCTTTTTAAGATCGCTGTTTGGAGATGAGAGCCCATTCAAGGTCGTTGAGGAAGTATGGTCGGGCACAAAAGCGACTGACGAAGATTTGCCTTTAATCGCATCTTTCAAAACGGCGAAGGCGGTCGTGCTAAACGGATCAAATGTGCGTGGAGGAAACTTTTCATATCTGACCAACTTGACCAAATTGGAATATGTCAGTCTGATGAAAAGCAGCGTCACGGACGAAGGCCTTCAGCAACTGGCTTCTATTCAAACGATTTCGGCTCTAAACTTGGCTTACACGCGAATCTCCGATGAGGGCATTGGTCACTTGCAGGAGCTGCGAGGATTGAAGGCTCTCAATTTGGAAGGTACGGCGGTCACCGATGCTAGTTTACTTCTATTGAAAGATTTGCCGTTAACTGAACTCAGCATCCAAAAGACCTTAATCACCACCGACGGAATCAGGAGTTTTACAAATCACAATCGCCAAGTTCGAGTTGCTCATTAACAGTTCGACCCAACGAGACACGCAGCTTGATGTCTCGGTTGTTTCAGAAGCGTGAGGATGTTATATCGGTCTTGGAAGCTCATTCAACTTCACCACCACACAACCCGCCTACGGCTTCGCCCCGGCCGGCGTTGGGGAAAAGAATTTGAAGCTGATGCCTTCCGCATTGGCGCTGCCCGCCCGGACGGTGAAGTGAAAATACTTCGACACTTTCTCGAACTCCGGCAGCAGGGAGAAATCCATCCAGGCGCGGAATGATTTTTCCGGGCCGGCAAAGGGCAGAGCGTCAATGAACGGATGCGTATCACTGGAACTGCCGGGCGAAGCGGCTGGTGTCTTCTTCATCAACTCGACCGCCCAGCGCATGGATTCGGCCTGGTTTTCGTAAGCGAAGATGCCCGTGCCCAGTCCGCCCACGCGATCCGCCGCATCCGCAAAGCCCGGCGTTTCCCGCAAGGACCGCACCGGTGATTGCGCGCTGCGAATGAATTCCTCGAGGATGGGCGCATCGGTGCTGAACGCCACGTAGCCGCCGCTGGCGGTGTAGCTCAAAGTCTTCGGCGCGGCGCGTCCGGTCGCCGGCAGGCTGATGGAATAAATCTTCCGCCCGAGAAACTCGCGAGTCTTGGGATCAAGCGCCTCGGCGGAACGGATGACCAGCACGCCGGCCAATGCACGGCAAAGCGCGTCGGCGTTCGGCGAACCAATGGCAAACAGCGAGGGCGGCGCCGCCAGTTCAGCGGACGAAGTGCCGCGTGGCGGTTTTTCATAGCTCAGGAGATCGTCGCCGAGGTTGCCGAACAGACTCTTCCGCAGATCGAAGTCGGGATTGGTTTCGCGCACCGCGATTTCGCCGCTTTGAATCAGGAAATTCCAGGTGCTCAAGAATTGCGGCAGAGATTCGCCCAGAATCTTTTCAATCGTGGCCACCGTCTTCTGCCCGTCGAGCCGCCAACGCTGGAACTTCACCGCATCCGCCGGCACGAAGGCGGGCGGCCCGGAATCCTTGGCCTCGGGCGCGAGGATCTTGAACAGGCCCTGGCGTGTGGCCTCGGGCGCACCGATGAAAAGTTCCGTGATCGTGCCCGTTGGCTGTTCGCGGAAGGTGAACGCCAGCGTCTTCAATCCCGCGAAACCGAGTCCTTCAAAAATCTTGTGGAAATCCGGCATCGGCATGGGGGACGGAGCTTGGGGATTGGGTTCGGCCCGCGGGAGTTTGGCAATCACGTCCAAGAAGCGCTTCGCATTGCACCAGGCAAAGGCCGCGCTGTCGCGGAAGCGCGCCAAGCGGTCGCGCTCGAACGCCGGTTCATCCGCCAGTGTCGGCGCGTTACCACCGGTGAGTCGAGCCACGACGCTTTCCACGGGCGGGATTGAACTTCCAAGGATGAGTAGCGATTCAAATTGACCGATGACGAGTTCGTTCTTGTCGGTCGAAGGCTTTTCCGGTTCGCGGCCGAGTTCTTGCACCTGCTGTTTCTGCGGGAAGAAGCGTTTGATGGTCGCGGGCAGGTCGTTACTGGACAGAGTGACGATGGAAAACTCAATACCGCGAATCTTTTCAGTGCGGACAGCCTTGCCGGCGTCCGTCCATTTCTTGCGAAGGGTCGTCAGGTTGGTCTTGAGTTGATCGCTTTTGTCCTTTGCGTCAATCAGCAGCAGCGTGGCGGGTTCGGCATCGCCCTGGCCCTGCCACCCGTTCTGAGTGATGGCGAAGGCGAGTTGCCCCTGGAGGAGTGAAGTGTAATCCGCGAACTTCACGCCGAGGTCGCGCTCCAGCGGTTCGAGGAAGTCCTCCTTCCATTTCACCAGGAACTTGTCGCGAAATGGTTTCATCGCGGGATCGCTCCACAGCCGGTTCTGGGGAGAACGCTCGATGATGCCGCGCATCTGGGCTGCGTCTGGCACGCTGATGACGACGAGCGTGTCTGCGGGCAAAAGTTTTTCGACCGGCGGAATTGCGGCGAAGCCATTGCCAGTCAATATCAGCAGGCAGAGCAAGCATTGCAGCCAAAGGGGGGGGAAGGGACACGGAGTTGGGAAGCTCCGTGAACCCACACGCTGGAAGCGTGCGCTACGCGCGTAGCGCAGGCATCGTGCCTGCGGGTTCAGGCGGCATCCTTGCCGCCGGAAGCGCGGTTCCAAAGACGGCGTTAGCGCCTCCTCGCGTCGGCTGCTAAAACATGAAATGAGCATCAACGTTTTCAGATTGTATTTCATGCATGGCGGGTGGCGCGATGGGGAACGAGTTTTCGAGTGGAGGAAAGGTTCAGCGGCGTGGACGGGTTCATTGGTCCACGGGCTTTTGTTTCGTCCGGCTCGGGGGTTCGAGGTAACGGTACGGATTGCTCGGATTATCAGTGGCGTAGGTGAAAGCGTCGCGGTGATCGAGGAAGTAGCGAACCGTCTCGACTGGAATTGCGAAACCAAGTCCTTCGCCAAAGGTGATCTTCATGTTGGTCACGCCCACAACTTCACCGCTCATATTGAACAACGGGCCGCCGCTGTTGCCGGGATTGATCTGTGCGGTGGTTTGAAGATAAAGCTCGCCCTGCATCTGGCGCGTCTTGGTGCTGAGGATGCCTTCCGTCACGGTGCGCTCCAAACCAAGGGGACTGCCGATGGCAAAGACCCGTTCGCCCACGGCCATAACATCCGAACTGCCGAGCGTGGTGTGCCTAAACTTCGGCGCGTCTTTGTCTTCGACTTTGAGCAGCGCCAGATCGGCGAACTTGTTCAAGGCCACGATGCGCACTTCCTTGCAGGACTTGCGCTCAAGCTGGCCGCTTCTCTGGAGATAAACTTCGATGGTAATCTGCGTCTCGCCTTCGATGACATGGAAGTTCGTGATGAGAAAGCCCTCGTCGTTGATGAAGAAACCCGAGCCCAGTCCGCTCGGTGTGCGGACCTGCACGACCGCTTCGCCCAGGAGATTGACGAGGTCGCGCACGCTGCGTTCGGGTGCGGGCTTCGTGGAAGCGATGTAGAAATCGGATTGAGTTTCCGGAACAGGTCTGGGGGTAGCCGGTTTGCCGCTGGATTTGGTGGGGATTTTGGCGACAACTTCCGTCTCCTCCCCACGCAGAATCTTCGCAATGCTGCTGCGCGGCACCACGAGCACGGTGTAGCCCACATCCACGGCCACGGAATCACGTTTCTCGGAAAGAATCTTGCCCGCGATGGCGGCGTTGTCTTTGAGTTGGATTGTTTCCGCCACGGCGAGGCTCGCGCCGCAAAGCAGCAGCGCCAACGGGACAAGTGTTCTCAGACTTGACATGGCCTGACGATAATCAACAAACACCGCTTTGACAAGGAACGAGCCGGAATCTTCAAGGGGAATTTCGCCCTGATGTTCAGGAATGAGCCGGAGCGCGGGGTTCGGTCGTGGTGCAGTCTGGTGGGGCGAAGCCGCTGACGAGCTGGCTAGCGAAGAAGCGCGCCCCACCAATCAGGGCATACCGTGCTACCAACCGGGATTCCCGGGCGTTGACAAGCTGCCACGATTTGAAAAGCTGCGCGCGTGCTTCGCCGGCTGGCCGAAAAGTCAGGACTCGTTTTCGCAATCGTCTTCGTCTGGAAGGTGGCCCTACTGCTTTTTACGGCACAACCCGTGCCGAACAACGACGCTTTCTTCTACGATGGTCCGGTTGTGAATTTCCTGCTTCACGGGCAGTACTGCAATCCCTCGCTCGTCCACGCGCTGCCGATTTCGGGCGGCGAAGTATTCTCCGCATATCCGCCGCTGTATCAGGCCGTGTTGCTGGGCTGGATGAGCATGTTCGGCACGAGCACTTTGGCGGCGATGTGGCTGCACGTGTTCCTGCTTGGCATTTACTTTCTGGTTGTGCTGGCGATATTTCGCCTGCTGGAAGTTCCGGCGCTTGCAACGAACCTTGCCGGGCTGTTCCTTTTCGGGATCACGTTTCACGACCGGCCGGATACATTGGCGCATGTGCTGGGAGTGCTGGCGGTGTGGGCGCAGGTGCGCGGTGGTCGGTGGGGCTGGCTTGCAGCCGGCGCCGTCCTGCTGGCTTTTTGCACAAGTCTCCAGATTGGCGCGATTTATTTGTTGTGGTGCGGGATGCTCACATTTGGAAATGCCTGGAGCGGACGCAGCACCTTTCCGTGGGCAGCGGCAGCAGCGCTCGGGTTGACGTTGGTTGGATTGGTGGCGTTGGTGAAATGGGGATTTCCTCATTCGTGGACGGGCTTTCAGGAGCATGTGAAAATCACGCCATCGTTGACGGCATGGCGGTGGCCAAGCTTGCTCGAACTCTTGAAAACCGGCCGCACCGCGCCGGGAATCTTTGGTGCGGCGGTCTTGACGATGTGGGCGCTGGCACGCAAGCGGGCAAGCTGGCCAGACTTCGCCCGTTCGCCGCTGGCCTGGGTGGCAATTACGGGAGCGCTTGCGGCTTTGGCGATCATCGGCGCGAGCCTCGTGAAGATTTCGCCGAATACCGTGCACATCACCAACTACCTGCAGCCGGTCGTGGTCGGTGCGTTTCTGGGTGCCGGATCTTTCGTTCGCACGGACGAGAGGTTGTGGCGTTCCGTCGTCGGACTGTTCGTATTGCTTTCGTTGGTGACGGGTGTGCGCGCCGTTGGCATGACGACCTGGGGCGTGGCCTGTGCGCGTGATGTCAGCCAACAAGAGGCGTTGGTTCGCATCCGCACGGAAGTGGACGCCCTCCCGCCCGGAAGCACGGTGATTGCGTCAGCGGCGTACCTTTACGATCTGGCGAGCCAGACCAATCTTCATTTGATCCACAACGACTGGCCGGCCGCGCCGGGGAATCCAGGCTGGGAAACTCAAGCGTATGCCAGTCACCGGCCGGCGAAAATCATTCTGACGCAGTTTGATTTCCATCGCCGATTTGGGGTAACGGTTGAGCAGTTGAAAGCGCATCCTGAACTGTTCTCGTTACAGATGACGAATCTGGCCGGCGTGCGCCCGCCCGATGCGTTTCCAAAATTGCAGCGCGTGGTGCAACATGTTTCGTGGGCGCCGGTGATTGTGGATTTGACATGGCGGTGAAAGCGAAGGTGAATTTATGAAGACAATGCAAATCGGGAAAAGTGATCTGACCAGCAGCCGGCTGGCCTACGGTTGTTGGCGCGTGGCGGGCACTTGGAATCCGGATGAAGTCACAGCATCGAGCGAGGCGGCTGGCCGCGCGGCAATTCTGGGCGCCTACGAAGCCGGCTTTACGCTGTTCGACAACGCGGACATTTATTGCCGGGGCCGGGCCGAGGAGATTTTCGGTCGCGTGTTGCGCGAGGTGTCCGGGATGCGCGAGCGCGTGGCGGTGGTCACCAAGGGTGGCATTCGTGCCGACGGCGAGCCGAAGCGCTACGATTTCTCCGGTGAACACCTCGTGCGGGCGTGCGAGCAATCCCTCCAGCGCATGGGGATCGAAAGCATTGATCTCTACTTGCTGCACCGGCCAGATTTCCTCGCTGACCCGCGCGAAATCGCCGGTGCGTTTGCGCAGTTGCTGGACGCAGGCAAGGTGCGCTGGTTTGGCGTGAGCAACTTTCGCCCATCGCTCTTCAACGCACTGCAGGCCGCGTGTCCGATGCCACTCGTGGTGAACCAGGTTGAAGTCAGTCTCGCCAGACTCGACGCCTTCACCGATGGGACGCTCGACCAATGCCTCGAACGCAACCTCACGCCCATGGCGTGGAGTCCGTTGGGCGCGGGATTGCTTGCCGATGGCGCAAGGCAGCTCCTGCCTTCACAGGAACAATACCGACCGGGGCCGGTGGTGAAATTGCTCGACGAAATCGCGGCCGTGCATGGTGTTGGTCGCACGGCGATTGCGGTGGCGTGGCTGCTGAAGCATCCCAGCCGCATCCAGCCCATCATCGGCTCAACCGATCCGCAGCGGATTCGAGACGCGGCGAAGGCCGACGCGGTCGAATTGACGCGTGAAGAATGGTATCGGTTGCTCATCGCGGCGCGCGGCGAACCGTTGCCGTAAGATGTCCATCGCCTTGAGTCCTGAGTTCACAGTCACCAGCGAGCAGAAGCAGCGGCTCTTTGTTGCGATTCCCGTTCCGACAGAAGTCAAAGCGTCGTTGCGGGAAGCGCAGGCAAAACTGAAAACAATCTTGCCAGTCGGTATGGCTGCCTGGACGAAGCCGGACAACATGCACCTGACGCTGCGTTTCCTCGGCGATGTCGCGGCGGGAAGCGTGCCGGAAATCTCCCGCCGACTTCGGGAGTCGTTGTCCGGCTTCGATGCGCCGCTGGAATTGATCTGCGAACGGCTCGGTTGCTTTCCGCATCCACGTTATCCACGCGTGGTCTGGGCTTGGGTTCATGATCAGCCTTAAGAGCGTCTGGCGGAATTGCACAAGTGCGTGGACGCAGCGGTGTCAGGCTTCGCAGAGAAACCAGCGGAGGCGCGCTTTGTTGGCCACATCACGCTGGCGCGGCCAAAGCTGATCAAGCGGACTGCGGCAGAAGAAGTGGCAAGGTTTATGGACGGAGAAGTTGCGACCCAATTTGGCAGGTGGCGAGCCGAGGCCGTGGAATTGATTCAAAGTGAACTGTCGGCGCAGGGCAGTCGCTACACGACACTCGACCTGTTCCGGCTTTAGCTATATCAATTCCGCCATCAGTATGAGCCTCAACTCAAACCAACGCTCCGAAGAATTTTTGAAGATCGCCGACCAGTTCAAACTGGGGGCGCTCACCACCGAATGCTCCCACCCGGTCACCGCCAATCTCAGCGACGTGGCACGAAGCGACATTGCTGCGGGTCTGAAGCTCCTGTTCGATGTGGACGACGATGTGATTCGCACTTACGGCGAATTCGTAAAGTCCGGTCATGCGCGGCAGATTGCGGACGCGGTGCTGGCTTCACTCAGGAACGGCGGGAAGATATTTTTGACCGGCTGCGGTTCTACCGGCCGGCTCAGCATTCAACTGGTTTCCATCTGGAGAGACTTCTGGCAACGGAACGCCTCGCCATCGGCCAAGGATTTGGAACATCGGGCGTTTCCAGTCATGGCTGGAGGCGATTTCGCACTAATCAAGGCAGTGGAAGGCTTTGAGGATTTCACGGCGTTTGGGAAGAAACAGATCGGCGATTTGGGCGTTTGCGAGAAGGATGTGGTTTTCGCCATTACCGAAGGTGGTGAGACCTCGTTCGTCATCGGTACTGCCTGGAAGGGCGTCGAAGTCGGCGCGAAGGTTTATTTCGTCTATAACAATCCTGATGACGTGTTGTGCCAGCATGTCCAGCGCAGTCGCGAGGTAATCCAAGACGCGCGGATCGAGAAGATCAATCTCACCACCGGGCCGATGGGAATCACCGGTTCGACCCGGATGCAGGCGACGAGCATCCAACTCGCGGTGATGGTGACCGTGCTGGAAATGGTCGTGCGCGATCTGGTTGGTGGCTTTGATTCCAATGCCGTTCCCGCGCAGTTCCTCGGCAAGATCTCCGAATTGCACGCTACGTTGAAATCGACCGCCGTGCTTGCGCAACTGGCAAATCTCACCGCGATGGAGGAAGCCGTCTATCGCGCCGGGCGGAAGAATAATTACTTCGCTGACCGCGTGGGCATTGACATGCTCACCGACACGACCGAGCGCTCGCCAACTTATTGCACTCCGTCGTTCCGGAAGTTTGACGACAGCACGGCCACGGAGTCCTGGGCGTTTCTTTACGTGCCGCACCCGGATTCCGATCGTGCCTGGGAGCGCGTATGCAAACGCACCCCGCGGTGTGTTGAGTGGAGGGACGCAGATGTCCGTGGGTTGGTGCCCGCTGCCAAGTATGACCGCACGATGGAGATTATAGGCAAGATCAGCTATCGCGAGCTGATGCGCTTCCGCATCGGGATGGACGGAATCAAGAACCGCCCGCTCACTTCCGGTGACAGCGCGGTAGCCTTGGTTGTGGATTCGGAAAAAGAGGCCATCCTTTCTCCGGCCGGATTTCAACGCACCCAGTTGGAGGCCGCAAAAAAGAACGGCGCTAGGACAGGATTGATTTTCTTCGGCAGCGCCGAAGCGTGTCGCGAAGTCGGCGAGTTCGTGGCAAAGTGGGATTCTGATTGTATCGTAGTGCTCGTGCCGGCGCCCGAAACGGATTTGCTGCTAAATGGCGTGATGCGCGTCGGCTTGAAAATGCTGCTCAACACGCTCTCGACCTGTACGATGGTCCTGCTTGGCCGCGTGATGGGGAACTACATGATCTGGGTCGTGCCAAGCAATCTGAAGTTAATTGATCGCTCCACGCGTTACATCCAGCGCCTGACGAATCTTGGCTACGAGGAGGCGAACCGACTGTTGTTCGAGGTGATCGAATACGTCGAACCCCGTATGAACGCGGACCATGCGTATCCGCCGGTCGTTGGCGTGAGCGTGATGCGCGTGCGGCATGGGTTGACCAATGAAGAAGCCGAGCAGCGGTTGAAGCAGGAAATGGGTTGAGAGGTGACGTCGAGTTGCCTCTATACACCTCCGGACCGTTTTGCTAAGGTCATTTCACTTATGGCACTCGATGACATTTTGCTGGAAGCGGAGGAGAAGATGGAAAAGACCGAGCAGGTCGTGATGAACGAATTCGCCGGCGTGCGCACCGGCAAGGCGTCCTCCGCACTGGTCGAAAACATCATGGTGGAGGTTTACGGCTCGAACATGCGCATTCGTGAACTCGCCGGCATCACAACACCGGAGCCGCGCACGCTTTCCATTCAACCGTGGGACGTCAGCACGATCACCCAAATCGAAAAAGCGATTCAAAAGGCCAACCTCGGTTTCAACCCGGCGACGCAGGGCAAGACAATCCGCATATTCTTTCCCGAACTGAGCCAGGAGCGCCGGGTGGAGTTTACCAAGATTCTCAAGAAGATGGCCGAGGACGGGCGCGTGGCCATCCGGCATGTGCGCCGTGACGCGATGGATCAACTCAAGAAACACGCGCACGACAGCGGCGTGACGGAGGACGAGGAGAAGCAGGCGGAGAAGGATTTGCAGAAGCTCACGGATGATTATGTCGCCAGGATTGACAAGCATCTTGAGCACAAGGAAAAAGAAATCATGACGGTGTGACTCGGTGGCAGATGGGGGACGTCAGGTGTCAGGATTTTAAAAGCTGGAGTTGGGCATGGCTGATCGATTCGCAGGGGTTGGCTTTTCCCGTTCAATCATTCGCGGGTGCAGATTACCAGATCGTCTCTCTGATGGTGATTTCAACTGTGGTAAGCTAGCCTGCCTCGGGAATGAAGCGCGATTCGAAGAACACCGGCAGCGAAACCCACGATCAGTGGATTTTGAAATTTCTGGCGCATCTTGCCACGGACCGAGGCGCTTCGGTTTACACGCAACGAAATTACCGGCAGGCGCTGGACGAATTCTGGCGCTGGCACAAGGAGGAGCGGCAGTCTCCGCCCGCATGGGAACGGCTTCAGCGGGATGACTTTCGCGCGTTCGTCCGCTTTCTTGGCCGGCAGAATTTGAGTCGCGCCGCGGTGCAACTTCGGTTTTCCGCGCTGCGCACGTTCTACAAGTTTCTCATTCGCCACGGTGCGGTCGAGACGACGCCGATCAAGGCTCTGGCGTTGCCAAAACCGGAGAAGCGCCTGCCAAAATATCTGACGCAACAACAGATGACGGACTTGCTCGTCGCACCCCTGAAGATTCTGGACCAGCCAAAACGAAAATCCGCCGGCCGGCCGGTTTCCGTCGCCGCTTGCTTTCGCGACGTGGCGATCCTGGAGACAATTTACTCGTGCGGCTTGCGCGTGAGCGAAGTGTGCGGACTGCGCGTTGAAGACATAGATCAGGCGGAACAATTGGTGCGCGTGCGTGGCAAAGGAATGAAAGAGCGGCTTGTGCCGATTGGCGAGCCCGCGTTAAAGGCGATTGAGAATTACTGGTCGCTGCTGCCGGGTCGGCCCGCCGGACCAGCGCCGGTGTTTTTATCCGAGACAAAAAAGCATTCGCCGATGAGTCCGGTGATGGTGGCTCGGCGACTCAAGCAGTATCTGGCGCTGGCGGGGCTGGATCCGTCGCTGACGCCGCACAAGCTGCGGCACAGTTACGCCACGCATTTGCTGGACGCCGGTGCGGATTTGCGGAGCGTGCAGGAACTGCTGGGCCACGCCCACCTCGTCACAACGCAGGTCTATACCCACGTCAGCACAGAGCGATTGAAGAAGGCTTACGATAAGGCGCATCCAAGGGCGTGATTTTTGATCGTGATTTGAGGGTGTGATTTTATGTGGGTGAGGGGAGAGAAGATTTTCGCGGAATAAAATGTACAAATTTAGCCATCTGCGTAAATACCGTTGGGATGAAGCAGCAAAAAACTGATGTGCCGTGTTTGAGCCAGCCCGAGACTCGACTCATCGAGCAACTTCGTCAGCATCCGGAGATGATGGTTCGGGTGCAACGCCTCCTGGAGATTGTCCGAAATGCGGAGGGTCCGTTGAAGACGGCCGACGCGGTGGAGGAGCTGGTGATTGAAGAGATGCGCCGGTTGGGCAACGTCACCTTGAGCCAGTGGGCGATCCAGGCCGAGGAACGTGTGAGCACCGAACTCAAGCGCCAGGACTCCACCGTGCGGAGTCGAAAAAAAAGACGCTGAAGTGGTGGTGCGTCTTTGGGCTGGTGGCGGTGCGCGAGCGGATCTGGTGCAGCCCAACGCAAAGCTACCTTCGGCCTTTGCCGCAGCGATTGGGCACCACGCCCCGGGGCCGGTCGCGCCGACTGGAACGGGTGTTGACGGACTTTGGCTGCGAGCACGCCTTTGCCCGGGCGGCGCAGAGTGTGCGCGAGCATTATGGGTTTGAGATTGGGGCCAGCGCGGTGCGCACTGCTACGTTGGATCATGCCCACCGGGCGCGCGCGCAGTTGAGGCAGGACTATCAGCAGCCGTTTCGGTTGCTGCCCACGGTGGGGGCGCAACAGGTGATTGCCGAGGCGGACGGAACGATGATCTGCACCGTGGAGCCAGGACCAAGGAACGGGAAACGTCCCCGCCAGTGGAAGGAAATGAGGTTGGTGGCGGCGCAAGCCAAGGATAGCGCCAGCACGTTCTATGCGGTCACCTTCGGAAGCGTGGAAGAAACTGGGCGACGCTGGGGTCACTGCACGCGACAGGCCGGCTGGGGATTGAATAGCCACATTCACGCGGTGGGAGATGGGGCCGGGTGGGTCCGGCTTCAGAGCCACGAGGTGTTCCGGGAGCAGGGCGTCTTTCTGTGCGACTTTTTCCACGTCAGCGAATACTTGGGGGCAGCGGCGGTGGTCTGTTGCAGCGGTCAACCTGATCGCTGGCGTCGGACGCAGCAGAAGCGACTGCGGCGGGGTGCAGTGCAGAAGGTGATCGAGGCGATGGCGCCTCATCTGGAACCAGAAGGCGCGGCCGACGAAGCAGCCCCCGTCCGCAATGGTCACCGCTACTTGAACAATCGCTTGGACTGCCTGGACTACCCGCGGGCTCTGGCCCTGGGCTTGCCGATTGGCTCAGGCATGATTGAGAGCGGACATCGCCATGTGCTCCAGGCACGTCTCAAGAAGGCCGGCGCCGCCTGGCTCAGAGACCACGCGGATCAGATCGCACACTTGCGTGTCCTCAGAGCCAACCGCCAATGGCGCTCGCTTTGGAATTAACCTCACCCACTAAAAATCACACCCGTGATTTGAAGTGGAACGAATTCAGCCTTGCCAAGCGGCGAGTGAATACGTTCAATATGCGCCCTTCGACCGGGTGGCTGGATAGCTCAGTTGGTAGAGCAGAGGACTGAAAATCCTTGTGTCGGCGGTTCAATTCCGTCTCCAGCCACCACTTCTAAACCCTCAATTATCCCTATGAAATAAGGTGAATTGGCGATTTTCGTTATTCGTCCTCCAATGGGAACGAATTAAGGCCAATCCTAACGAAAGGGTGAAAAGTGGTAACCGCCTCAGTCGTCCCTCCCGGACTAAGCGACGGCGCGCTAGGATTCGATTCAAGCGATCATTTTGCGTCGCGAGCGTGTTTACCGTTCCTGGCCTCTGACGCCATACAACGCGATTAGACGCGCAAGCCTGGGGCGAATCCTTGATTTGTGCTTCTGTAGTCGGGGGGAAACGTTGTAATGCTCGTGTTATGTCAAAGACTGGTGAATCGGATATCTGCGTTGGCAACCGACGCGACCCTTCATCATTGAACAACTTTTCCGATTCCGGGCAGGCAAAGCTGCGAATCATCTGCGGCCACTAAAACGCTCCACGTCATATACGTCAAGAACTCTGCCCCGGTTAAAAAGCCGAGACTCCACCTCCTCAACCGCGCCCAGGGTGCCAGTCCAAATTTATGATGGCTTGACGGGTGTTCCACAGTCAAATTGAAGGCACATGAGTGCGAATCCGGGAAACGAACTCTCGCCAGTCCAGAAACGCTTTTTGACCCTCACGAAAGAGTATGGCTTGGAGGATGATGAGGCGCTCTATGCGCTTGGTCGCCGATCTGGTGGAATGCCAGCTTATCGAAAGCTCAGTCGCCAAAGCCAATTCAATAAGATGCAGGAATTGCTTTCCTTGGGCGTAACGCAGGAGGAAGCGGAACGCGTGGTGGGTGTTTCATCAACTGTTAATGCAGGCAAACGCTTGCAACCCCGTACTCCAACCCGTAAGCCGGTTACTCCCACCAGCTCGCCCGAAGCCGGAGCGCAACCGCGCTGTTCGGGCTGCGGGCAGGCCAAGGAAGGAATGATGAGTTTTGCCAAAGGCGTTTGGGTGTGTAGCAAGTGCCAGAAAAAATTGCGCAAAGCTCGAAAGGCAGAGCAGCGCCGACGCGATTTCGCCGAATACTACAACGCGCTGATGGATAAACACCCGTAGCGAACCCGCGAGGTCGCGGGCAATTTGCAGCGTTCGATCATAGTCCTCGGTCCGAACCAGAATGCGAACGATGGCGGCGTATAGCGGACGCGCGATCTTGTTCTTGGCCGCGGCAGCCAGTTCGGGTCTATTCACAAAAAACGGTTTACCATCCGCGTGGGTCACCGCCCACGTAATGCTCTCCGCCCAGTCGTGTTGCACCGGCTGAAAAAGCACCTGGAAGAGACCGAGTTCACCGAGCTGCAATTCCGAAAGGGCGCCAATAATGCCGATGAAGGGATCGAGCTTGCCGCCCGCAAGCGGCAACATGAATTCACGCTCCAAGCCAAACTCCACCGCCAGCATCTGATCCCCCGCGCAGGCATCCCATATCTGTGCCAGCGGGCTGACACTGGGTTGAAACGTGGCTTCGGGAAAATAGGCCTGCAACTGGCGGCGCACCAAGGGTGCGTCGTCAGCGTGGGTGGCAAACTGAGCGAGGACTTTTTCATGCATTCCCAACAACTCGAAAGTGATCGGCTCCCGGCACAGCGATAGATTGGAGAGAAACTGTTCGAATGCTTCTTTGGGGATGTTGAGACTTGCGGGCTGGGAAGTCTGAAGCTCGACCAACGCATCCCGAATCAAGAGTTGTGGTTCAAGTTCTTCATCGGGCTCGGGAACCTCCGGCGCAGCGGAGGGTTGCGTGCTGAGTTTTTGGCTGAGGTTCTGGACCAGAGAACTGAGGAAAGTCGGGCAGCGGCCGTCATCCACGGCTGGCGGCTCGGGCAAGCCATGCCCCGCAAACGGACGGAAGGGAGGTTCGGGTACCACCGGCTCAGCAAACACCTGCCAGCCACGCCCCCGCTTTTCCCATTGATAAAACTGATCCGAAAGTTGTTCGTCAACCCGGCTCATGCCACGGGCGATTCCGGTTTGAGCGCGACCGGCTGCGGCTTATAGAGTTCCCCCAATACCGGCGCGGATTGGTACTGGCGGACCAACTTGACGCCTTTGGTCGCGGTCACTTCCTCGGCGAGTTCCTTGACGAGTTTGGGCACGGCCTCCAAATACACCAAGCGCGTGTCCTGCCGGTAATACGTGTCCTTGCGAAACCAGCGTTCGTAAATCGGGCCCACCACCGGGATCTTGAGGAGGGTCGCGTCAAGGTCGGAAAGCTTTGCGGCGGCCGAATTGCGGAACACCTGAATGATCGCGACCAACAACGCGACCTCGGCAATGATTGCGTAGCGCAAGCCAAGCAGTGGCAACAACAGGCCGAAGGCGAGATTGAAAAAAATCAAGGCCAACAGCAGATGCCACCAGCGCAGCACGACGGGACTGTAAACCGTGCGGCAGGAAAAAAAGAAACCCGAGCCGAACGGCGCGGCGCACATGTCGAACGCCAGCCGTTCACGAATCATCCGCAGGTATATCCTCTGGTCGGACAACAGGCCGCCCTCGCTGTATTCGACCCGGGAGATTTCCAGTCCGGGAATCTTTCGCTCCGCCAGCCCCTTTTCCACCAGTTGATAGAACTCCTGCGACGGGAAGCTGAAGGACTCGACGAAGGCAATCCAGTGATTCAGAACCTCGTCCTTTTTTGACTTGAAGTCGAGCATAGGGCTGGGGCTAATGTGCGGCGCAAGCATGGCGTGGATGCCGTTTGATGGTCAACGCCAAACGCAGACGTTCAAACGGCAACTCTTATGAGTGAACCCATTCCTGCCAACCTCCTCCAACGACAACGCCACCGCGCACTGCGTCCGCTCACGTGGTGGGTCGTGCTGGTGATGATCTTGTTTCTTATCCGAACACATCAGCGGTTGAGCGAGCAAACCAACCTCAAATTTGAACCTCAGCTAGCAGGTCGGCGGGTGAGCTACGAGACCTCGACCACTTTGGATAACCGGCCCTTTGGCAGCGGCGCCCGCGTTTCCATCGGCTGGCACACCCTTACCATCTCGCATCCCAAAACCAGACCGGTCACCACAAATCTGTTCCTCTGGTACGGCGAATACAATCTGGGCACGGTTCAACTGGAGCGCACCACGGGCACGCTCGCGCTTCTTACCCGGCCCGTGGTGCACCGGCTGACCATTCGTGGGCCGGAGTTTTCCCTCGTGCTGACCAACACGACAGGCCTGACTTCCGCGGTGCCCACCGATTCATACGTGATTGAGGCGCAATTCAAGCACATCCGGCAGAGCGAAACAGTTCCGGTGCTCGCAGACTCCCTCGCGACGCGCGAACTCATGCCAAAACTCGCCGCGGTCCATGTCACCTGCAATCAAGGCGCGGCTACGTTTGAATTGATGGCCGCAGACGGGAGGTCCCTGGAACAGGGAACTACGCCCGCAATGCTGACGGAAATTCCGGTCGGAACCTACCGGCTCA
>Ga0315910_10001620_pt1 | contig 20535 bp, 17 predicted proteins | sample EdamamesoilMG_FD_204470 | JGI IMG/M metagenome (GOLD analysis project Ga0315910, IMG submission 204470) | Garden soil microbial communities collected in Santa Monica, California, United States - Edamame soil | ecosystem: Environmental > Terrestrial > Soil > Garden | place: USA: California...
GCGCGCGATCCAGCCCCGCAGTGCGACTATCGCAATAATTACGGGGTGGTGTTACATGCTGAAGTACTGGCTGTCCCACACGCCGGCAATGGCAAGCTCGCAGCCGAGCTGTTCAACGTAAGCAAGAAGTTTAACCAACCCCTGAAGCCGGTCCGTACGCTGTTCAATGTATCCTCGGCTGCGCAATCTAACTCTAGTTCTAGTGGACGCGAATCAGCTATCGCCGACCCACGCCGCTGAACATCGCGTTATATGGAGTTGCCATGAATCGAGCACTTATCCTAATAGCTGCATTCGCCTTGAATGCAAATGCGGCTGAATTTGAGTATCAAGGAAAAAAAGTTGTATCAACCATAACTAATAAAGTCACCGATTGTTCAAGCGTTTCAGTAAATGTAGTGCTGGACGCATTCCCCCAAAAATATGAAGGTGAAGGGCCCTATAAAATAATTCCTAACGGTTTAACCTTACTACATAACGAAACGGATAGATTCGTATCATCAGAAGTATATGCATCCATAAATGGCCAAAAGCATAAAATTCCATCCGTCTCATCGATGCTTAAATACAAACCCGAATTAAAAAACTTATTTCCACGCGCTACTACTGGCGGAGCTCAATACATAGCAACACCACCAGCAACGTGCACAGCCGATGGCTTTAGTATTATTTACTGGATAGGCGGCAACGGTAAGGGCTCTGATTATATTCTTCGATTCAAAGTGTCTGGCAATGAAATCAGCATTCCTGGTGTATTAACAGCAAATGAATTGGTTAATCTCAACGACTCCATATAAGCTGACCCGGCTGCACGAAGCCTTCAGCTGCTTGATTCGCTATGCTCGCCGCTGTCGGGCAACGTTAGGCTTCCACCATATTCTCATGCCACGGTTTCACCTTCCGATATCCTTGCTGCTAGGTGTTGGCTCCTTATTTCTATCACCTGATTCGGTTACAGCTGGTCCCACCCCTGACGAATCGCAGATAGAGGCTTCAGTACTAAAGGAGCTCGCACAGATCGCAAGACGAACTGGAAAGACACTATCCTTGTCGCTCAGCGTCAAAGGGTCTGCTGACTTCAAAACTGTCGATACGTGCTCAGGGCCTCAGGACTGCATAATCTATCGACTGGCGGGTCTATCACCAGATCGCCAGTTCTTCGTTGTTAAGGTAAACCTTTGGGAAGGAAGCAACGTCTACTGGGTGTCGAGGTCGACGGGTATGAAATATGAGGTCTACTCAGAACCGCATTTATCCCCCGACGGCAAGAACATCGTCACAGCAATGCCGTCCGAGGCTTACGACATCAATGGCGTGTTTCTCTGGGAGATCAGAGGCGGTGAACTGACCAAGAAGTTTCATTTCGAGCCGACCGAATATGCGCTTTATAGTTTTGTGCGCTGGTTGAACCGAGATGCTGTGGAGCTAAAGAAATTTGTCCATGCAGACAGAACGGCGTGCCCGGGGAAGCAGTTCATGGAGATTCCGGTGCGGCTTGTTCAGGACGGAGCGCAATGGAAGCTTGACGAGCGATCTAACCCAGCGGCGGTAACATGCAAATGAAGCCTAACCCTTCGTTGCAACGGACCGCATTTGGCGGCCGCTGAATTCAAACGTTAGCTTGCTCAAGCAGGGCTGACATGAAACTCAATAAAGCTGTGCTCCTTCTCTTTCTCGTGGCCGCTGCAACACAAGTTTCGGCAGAGACGGAGCATACGCATCCTGACGATCGTCCGCTCATTCAAGAATGGAATGCGGAGAAGAAGAAACTGCTGGCCGCTCTCAATGCCTTTCTAGAAAAGTTTCCGATTGATGAAGAGAATCTCGATGAAGATCGTTAAAGTGTCCGGAGACCAAGCGCTGCAGGAGCTCGAGCGCTATCGCAGCGAAAGCTCCAGGACCAAGCTATATCCGTTTCTCATTGGTTCAGACGAGGAGGTGGAGCAACTTAAAGACTCCCTGGAACCTCCAAAAGACGGCGGGGAATCGATTCTTCGCCAGGCGCTCGAATTCGATATCGTGAGTTGGCTAAGCGAGAAGCAACCGAAGAAGAAAGCGGCGTGGCCCAAAAAACCGCTGTCGCCGTCGACCGGCATAGCGAGCTTGTACGATATATTAACCGGGCAGCCAAAGCCCGAAATCAACATTGGGCTTGTGGAAGTAAACAACAACGACTGGGAAGTGTTCGCGCGTATCGGCTACGGCGGCTGGAACGACTGTCCGCCCGCTCATATACATGTAGCGTTGCAAAAGTACTGGGACGAAAAATACAAGACATCACTGCTTTGTTTAAGCGGCGCTGTCATGGAGCATTTGGTCCTCGGTCCCCCTCAGGATAAAGAAGAAGCAATCACGTTGGCGCATGAGCAAAACGCGTATTGCTACGACATCGTCGAGCAGGGCGTCGGCTCGGTCGGCAAGCTTGCTTCGTCGCTATTGAATTCGAAGTATTGGTACTTTTGGTGGGATTAGACCGAGTAACGAGCACTAACGGCGGTATTTTTCGCCGGGTACTGGAGTCACTGGCGCTGACTTCAGATATGAGAACTGCGAAGTTCGCTGAATAGTCCTCTCTCCCCTTGTGGGCCGCTATTACACATCCATGTGTTTCGCGCCATTCGTCCATCCTGCACATCAGAGAGAGTTAGAGAGAGGGGTATTGGGTGCGCAGCGCCCATTTTTTCACCCTCTCCCATCGAGGGAGAGGGTGTAAAGAGGCGCTTCATCGCTTAACTCAGTGCCATTGAGACTAGAACGCCTTTCTCACGCCGGCGCTGCCGCCATACCGCGATTGATACTCGTGGCCGAATTGCTTGTTGCCGGAAATAAACGCGCCGAAGCCGTGCGGCAGGATGGCCACTACGCTTGCGCGCGCCACCACTACGTCGCGGTCGGGCGGTTCGTCCAGGAAGGTTAATCGCGATGGGTTGGCGCGCAGGTCTTCGGCGAAGCGGGCCGTGAGCACGCGTTGATCGTCTTCGAATTCGTGCAGCCAGTCGGCGTTGAGTTGTACCGTCAATACGCCGAATCCTGGTGTGAATGCATTGCTTGCCTGCAAGCCGACAGAACTGCGCAGCGATTTTTCTTCTTGTTCGTCGAACGCCAGCGTCATCGGTGTTTGTCCGTTTTCGATAAATGCATCCTGAGTTGTGCGAAGCGTTGCCGCGCCCAAGCGCGGACCTACGGTGAAGCTACCGAGCACAAAGTCGTATCCGGCCAGCAATTGCGCGCCGTACTCGGTGCTGTCTTTCTCGCTGTTGGCGAAAGCGGGCGGCGGATCTTCGACAATCGCCGAGCCGCCGCCGACGAAAAGAACGGTGCGTGTCAAAGAAACGACGCGATGAGCCTCATCGTTACGGAAGTTGGCGGAGGCCGTAAAGTCGATAAACGCGTTCTCGAACGCAAACCAAGACCCATATAGCGAAACTCCGCGGCCGCGAATTTCGAAATCGCCGCCGCTGCCGAAAGCGCCGGAATTGTCTTCGTAGCGCCCGGCCAATCCCAGCAAACCCTTGCTGAATCGATAGTCCACGCCCAGCGTGCCCGCCCTGGAAATTGAACGGCGTTCGTCTTCGAAGTGCGTTTCGTCTTGCTGTTGATGCAGATAGTCGAATGACAGAAATACACCCAGGTTGCCGTACGTGGCAATCGTGTCCTGAGCAGTGTTGGTTTGCTTGTTGCGTGCGGCGTCGCGCCGCCGCCGCAACGCGGAATCGTCGGCGACGCCGATGCTCGCGGCAGCACCCGCGTTTCCCGATGCTGTGCTGGAACTGCCACCGCCTCCCACGGGTGGCGTACCGTTACATTGTTCGGTGAGCTGCGGCCCGGCCTGACCGGGGGTTAAATTGAAGAAGCCGTCGCGATTAAAGCGCATTTCCTCACAGGCTTCGGCCAGGTAGAAGGTGTATTGCTCGTCCAGTGTTTGCGCCGTTACGGGTGCTGCGACAGCGCATGTAAGCAGGGCCGCGCCAAGCGTTCGTCCGTATTTCATTTTTTTAAGTTTTCCACTGCGTTTCACAAACCAAGAATATTCGGGCTACCGAATAGTAACAACTGGAGGTTTCGGCGTTAGCCGGGGCGGCGGCGGTGCTCGATCCGCTTCGACCCATGCCGCAAGATAACCAATTTTGTTGCTGGTGTAATCGATCCATCCTAAGCCGTTCGTTCCCCAGCTTGTCCCGCGCGAGTACTGAACGCGCCATGCTCCATTGGGCCCCAAGTCGTCATTCCATCCGATGATGACGGCGGCATGATGCACCGGGGCGTTTGAATTTTCGACTATGACTGCATCGCCCTGGTGGTTAAAGAGCGCTTGTGTCTCCACCACCCCACTGACGACGGCGCCGTGAGCGCAAATCGCAGCTTTTATTTCCGCCGGTGTGGGAATGCTGTTGGCAGCATTGGCATTGACTGCGCTCCAGGTGCGGGCGTGAATCGGCGTGAGGTCCGGCGTCGTGGCAGTGAGATTCACTTCGCACGGTTTACGATCCAGCGTGTGCCGGTAGCTCGCTTGATCGGTGGTGCCGGGCGACACTAGTTTCGCTAGCGCAACGCTAATCCGGCCCTCGGTACAAGTCTCGGTCGCGCCGGTGCAATCCAATATTTGCGATCTGGAAACGTTCGCCACTGTCCCAAACCTGAACCAGTGGTTCCACTCGAATGCGGCCGCTGTCGCGTATGCCCAGCAGCTATTGCATTGTGTGCCTTGATTCAAGGCTTGAGGCGCCGGCGGAGCAGTGGCTGGAACGTAGCTTCTTGCCGTTGGAATGCATCCCGGAATTTGTTGTGCCTGGCTAGTGCCCATGGATGCACAGAGCAATATGGACCCGGCGATCAAAGTTGCTGCGGCAGTGCGAATCATCTTGATTCTCCCTTTCCTATCAATACGCCATAAACACGTGGCTTAGGTTGCCAAAAAAGTACCCGGATCACTTCATCTTGCGCGAATGAAATGGGTATCCGTTCGTTACCTTATCTCGTATCAAGTCCGCTCGGAGGCAGCGGAAGTGCCGGTACATCGGCTTCGACCCATGCTGCGGATTGGCCAATGCTGTCGCTTCCATAAGTGATCCACATGTAGCCTTGCTCGCCCCAATTGGGTCCGCGTGAATTCTTTACTCGCCAAGCACCGCCGTCCAAGGCGTCATCCCACCCGACAATGACCACGGCATGGTGAGGGGGTTCGCTGGTGGTTTCGGAGAACACGCCGCCCGAGTAATTTCTGAACGCATCGGTTTCGACTACGCCACTCACCACTGCACCGTGAGCGCAAATCGCTGCTTTGATCTCGGCGACCGAAGGAATGGATGTGTTCGCATTTACGGCGCCCCACAATGTTGCGCGAATCGGCGTCGTACCTGCGACACAAGTCTTCTGGTTGGCGGAGTGGGGGTAGTCAGCGTCTCGTGCGGTGCCTGTCGATACCAGGTAATCGAAGGCCCACGTCCCTTGACTGCAACTTCCTTTGTTACTGCAATCCAATATTTGCGATTCGGACACATCCAGCAATGCGCCGGATTTAAACGCATAGTTCTGTTCGTACGCGCCTGCGGTGGCAAACGCCCAGCAACTATTGCATTGGTTGCCTTGGTCGCGTGCGGGCGTCGAAATCGCGGGGACGAATCGCGCTTGCGTTGGCGAGCACGGCTGCATCGTTACGGCAGTAGGTTGTGTCGGAGTTCTCGACTCGCCGGGTGCGGTGGGCGAGGTCGGGGAAGTAGGCTGAGCCGGATCAGGCTCAGATAGCGGAACGGGAGTAGGTTGGGGCGGTGTCGGGCGCGAAGGGCTTGAACCGCCGCAAGCTCCCAACGCCAAACCTATCGATAAAGCGGCTGTCGTTACGATCGACCGAGTCGCTGCAGTGCCCATTGGATGCTCCCTAAATTTTATTGCCGCGTACGCTATTACTGCAGCGTAGCGGAATCAAGGGAAGAACGAAGCTGTCCTGAAGGGTATGAGTAAGCGAACGCGCTAAACATGGGGAAAACGCATGCGTTTTATGAGCGCACCATAGCGCGTATCGCTGTGCAGCGGTTCCAGCCAAAAGTCGCTGCGAATTGCCATGATGAGGATGGAATGTTCTCGATACGCGCGATCAAGATATTCGAACGCCAAATCGAACTCACCCAGTACGGCATGAATGCGTGCGATGTAGTAAGCCGATGCCGGGCCGCCGTTCGAATGTATCGCCGCGAGCATTTCGCGCGCTTTATCCGGTTGGCCGATGGTGGCATAGCCCAGTCCCAAGTGCGCCAAGCCGTCGGGTTGTTTGCCGGAGTGCTCGTGTGCGATTTTCAAATGTTCGATGCCCGCGTCGGCTTTGCCGACTTTGCATAGATTGGCGCCCAGCATGATGCGGCAGATATGAAAGTTCGGATGTTGCGCGACGATTTTTTCGTAGGTATCGATGCAGAGGAACTTGCGGCCGCAGAAATCGTGCAATAGGCCATGATTCATGCGAATAGCGGGCGAGTGCGGGTCGAGCGAGAGCGCTACGTCGGCTTGCCGCAAACCTTCTTCCGCGCGCGCCATGAAGCCGAGAAATAGGGCGTACCAGTGATGCGCCACCGAGCTGTTCGGATCCAACTCGATGGCGCGACGCAGTTCGTCTTCGCTTGCAGTCCATTCGTAGTCGAACATCGCAAGACAGATACCGAGAATCGAATGTGCTTCGGAAATCCCGTTATCCAATTGCAGTGCTCGCTGCGCGGCGGCTTTAGCGATCGGAAACGTCGTGCTCGGCGGTAAGCCGCTGTAGAGACTGCGGAATGCCCAGCAGACGGAGAGTCCGGAATGCGCGAGCGCGTATTGCGGCTCGATCTGCAGCGCGTTCTCGAAATGAGCGATGGCCTGCGTCACCGCGTCCGGACTGCGGATGCCCCAGAAGTAACGACCGCGCAAGTATTGATCGTGTGCGTCGGGATGAATGGGCGAAGCCGACGTAGACGTTACCGGAGCGGTCCGGATGCGAATTCGCACTTCATGCGCGATGGCCTCGGCAATCACATCGTTTAATGTCAGCGCCTCGTTGCGCGGTTGAGCGTAGTGCTTGGCGACCACCACGCATTGATCGGCCGCACGGATCAACTGCACATTGATGGTCAGCGCATCGCCGGACTGACGAACGCTGCCCTCCAGCGCGTATTGAATACCGAGCTCGCCCGCGATCTCGGCGATGGTTTTGCGCGTGGCCTTATATGTCATAGCCGACGTGCGCGCGATAACGCCGAGGTGCCGCGGGTCGAGCTGCCCCAATTGCGCGATCAACGTTTCCGTGAAGCCATCGATGAGATACTCGTGTTCCTCGCTGCCGGTGAGATTGGCAATGGGCAGCACGAGCAACATTTTTCGTGCGTTTGGCGACGCGTCATCGTGCCGTCGTCCTTGCTTGGTGCCCATGCGTTCGACTGACGCAGCGAACCGATAACCGCGTTTCGGCACGGTCTCGATGTAGCGCAGGTGCTCATCTTCGCCGAGTATTTGCCGCAGATTAAAAATGTGGCGCGAGAGGTTTCCTTCCTCCACCACCATCGAGCCCCAGACGGCTGAAATCAATTGTTCGCGCGTTACGACTCGACCGCTGTTTTCCACCAATACCAACAGCGTGTCGATATCTCGAGGCCGCAGCGGCAGCGGTTGATCGCCGTTGAAGAGCACCCGTTGCTCGACATCCAGGCGAAAAGAACCGAAGGCGTAAACGGAAGCGGAGGGCATCGTCGCACCGGCGAACAAAACGACAAGAATTCTGGAAGGACTGTTACGCCGCCTCTTTGCTCCACTTGGCGTCAAGCAGAGTCGGGTAGGGCGTCGGGCAACGCATCTTCACCGATACGGCCCGCTGTTGGCAAACGAAGCTTAAGGAGTCGCCAAATAAGTGCAGAAATGAGCGCCGCATGCACACCACAACCACCTCTTCAATTGTCATACGGGGCAATTCTCTTCCTAATTATCGCGCTGGGTCTGATCGGATGCGCTCCATCGAACGATAGCGGCGATCAAGATGAACCGCCGCCAGTCGTCGTCGAGAACCCTCTTTTCCCGGTATTGCAATCCGCCGTCGTTGTGGTGGCGGGCGGGACGGCCCGTGTTCCCGTGGATGTGGGGTATCGCGGCGCGCCGCACGAATTCCTGTCGCAAGTGGCGTCGATTCTTTACACGGTAGAGCCCAGTCGTGACGCCTATCCCTACGGTGAGAACTCGATCCACAAAGCGACGTATGACATGGTCGCAGCCTCGTTCGCCATCTCCTTCGGTGCATCGCAACCGATCGCGCGAACGACCGCTGCCGAGATGACCGTCGCTGCGACCAGCGGCATTTCGCCCGGCATCTATCGTTTTGCCATCGATGTCAATTCCACCCAGTTAACCGGCGGACGCTTTTGGCTTCCGGCGCATCAAGCGACGGCGTTCGCCGTCGTTGTCTTGCCGACAGGCGATGCCATTAGCACCGGTCGCGTGACCGCGATGGCGGCAGGCGATGCGCACACCTTGGCATTGACCGATAGCGGCGCAGTGTATGCGTGGGGTTCGAATCGTCGCGCACAATTAGGCGACGGCAGTGTGATCGATCGCGCCGCGCCGGTGCGCGTGCTGGGTTTGCCCGACCCTGCGGTGAATCGTGTCGTCGGCATTGCGGCCGGCGGCAATCAATCGGCGGCGTGGATGCAAGACGGCACTGTTTGGATGTGGGGTGACAACGGTTACAACCAAATTGAATTGAGCGGGATACCGCTGGCGCGCGAGCCGATCGAAGGGCAGTGCGGAATCAGCGTCCTCACGTCTCGCCGGTCCTGCGTACCGACGCCGGTGGTCATTCTTCGTCATTTCTCCTCTTCGAGCGACGGACATCCGCCCATTAACGCGAGGGCCGTACCCGCCGTCGGCGCATTCCATACGTTATTGATTCGATCCGACGGCGTCGTGTTGGGCGCGGGTGAAAATGGCTTTAATCAGCTGGCAAATTCGAACGGCAACTTCGCGCCTATCGACGGTATACCGGCCGCCGTGCAAGTCGCTGCACAACCCGGCGCATCGCTTGTCTTGCTGGGCGACGGCAGTGTGTGGGGTTGGGGCCGCGTGGAAGGTCTTGCACTTGCGCCCACGGGCTCGGTGCAACAAACACCCATCGACATTCCGCTCATCAGTCAAGTGACTGCGATTGCCGCGGGTGATTCATTTGCGCTTGCGCTGCGCAGCGATCGCAGCGTGCGTGCATGGGGACGCAACAGCAGTGGTCAATTGGGATTCGGCGATCGACTCTCCGTCAACATCGCGAATCGCACGGTGAGAAGGACGCTCATCGATCCGCTCGAAGCGGTGGCGATTGCAGCCGGTCGTGCACATTCATTAGTACTGGCGACCGACGGCGGAGTGTATGCGTGGGGCGAAAACGGCTCCGGTCAAATCGGCAACGGCAACGCGCCCGATGATCGATTGGCGCCGGAATTGGTGCTGAGTTTGGCGGGCGTTGCCGCTATCGCGGCCGGTGGCGATCATTCGATCGCACGCTTGAATGCTTGCGGACAACTTGCCACGTGGGGTGGAAATTTCAATGGCGAGCTGGGTCACGGTAATGCATCTGCTTCGCGCGACGTGCCGACGCTTGCTTACGGTCTAGGGGAAGCCGCGCTCACCTCCGCCTGCGAGGTGATGTTGCGTGTCTATCCGGAAGGTAACGGCACGGTCGCATCGGGTTCCGTTGTTTTGGCCGGTGGTCAAGGCGTCATTACGACATGCAGCGCACCGGCGAGCCATTGCGCAAGCCGAATTGCGACTGGCGGCACCATCACCGTTACAGCAACGCCTGCAAGCGGTGCGCAATTCGATCACTGGTCCGGCGATTGCGGCGGCACAAACGCCACCGTGACCGTCGCGATGAATCACAGCAAGAATTGCATTGCCGTATTTCGAGCCAGCGCACCGCAGCCGCCTGCGCCCGTCAATCTAACGGTTGCGATTGTTGGACAAGGTTCGGTGAACAGTAACGTTGTCGGTACTGCCGACGGCATTGCGTGTCCGACCAATTGCACGGAGCTGTATCCGGCGGATGCCATCGTCGTGCTCACCGCAGCACCCGCGTCGGGATTTGCCTTTAGCGCGTGGAGTGGGACGGGATGCGCGGCAACGACTGCGGCCGTCACCGTCACGATGAGCGTGGCGCGGAGCTGCACGGCGACGTTCATGGTAACGGTGTCCGCGCAATGGCAGCGTCGGCCTGCGCTGAACATCACTTTGCCGACATTGCCCGCTTTCGTGAGTGCACCCGAAGTTGCGATGGGAGCGGGCGATGTTCCCGTCGTCGCGTTTGCGGAGAACGGCGTAGTTGTGGTGCGTCGCTTGATTGCGGGAGCGTGGAGCACCGTCGGGACATCGCTCGGTAACGGCAACGTCGCCACGATCTCGCTCACCGTAGACAGCACCGATGCACCAGTCGTCACCTGGTCTGAATCGCAAAGCGGTTTAGGCAATGTGTATGCAGCGCGTTGGAATGGCAGTGCTTGGGTCGTCCTGGGCGGTGCGCCAGTCGACACGCTTGCAGGCAACGACGCAGTAACGCCGACGATTCGCGCGCGCAGTAACAACATTGCGTTGGCGTGGGCCGAGAACACCGCCACCGGATTAAAAATTATCGTGCGGACTTGGAACGGTACGGCGTGGAGCAACGCGGGAAGTACAGAAGGACCGGCGCCGACGCCGACCGCTTACGCAAGCGCGAATCCGAAACTGGCCGTCGCCGCGAATGACGCGCTTGCCGTCGCTTGGGAGGAAGACTTCGGTCTGCTGCGTGTGGCAGAGCTCGTCAACGGTGTGTGGACACCGCGATCGAGTCCGTTGCCTCAAGTAACCAGCGGCGCCAACTTCAATTTGGATATCGCGTACAGCACGACGTATGGATTGCTGGTCATCGCACACCAGCACGGTGCCGCCGGTTTATTCGCCGTGCGTCGTTGGACCGGCGGTGCATGGAGCGATCTGGGCACGCCGCGCGGCAACGCGTCGTTTAGCGGCACGCCGGATATTTACGGTCTTGCATTTAGTCCTGGCCGCAGCGGTGCGACGCCTCTGCTTGCTTATAGCCGACGCAACAGGGCCGGGTCGGTCGACGAGTTCGTCGTCGAACGCTTCAACGCGAGTCTTGCGACGCCGGCGTGGGAGATCTTGGGTCAACCCATTAATCCCGTTAACCGTCACAACGTCCCGGGGCTCGAAGCCGAGATCGCAGTCGCAGACGGCCAAACGCCGACCATGGTCGGTCATGTCCGCGGCTTTATTCCCGGTTCGGGGACGACAGATCAATCCATCGTCGCGCATCAATACCAATGATCGCGCATTCGATTCTTTACTCGTCAAGGAGACAGCAATGAACTTCGCACTCACCAAACGAATTGGCGCGCTATGGCTGGTCGCGATGACGTACTGCGCGAGTAACGATGCTGCGGCAGCGACGCCACCGTTGCCGCAAGTACAACCGCTGCCTACCGGCGTGTTGGAAGTGGATCACGCCACCTCGCAATCCGTCACGATCAGCTGGTTTCAGCCGCTGGCCGCGCCGAAGGAACCGCCGGTGGATGCGGGAACGTTCGTTATCTGCTTGCAGGACCCCGCTTATCTGGTTTCGCATCAATGCGAAACGCAAATGGGCGGCAGTAGCTCTAGCGGCGTGTGGACTCGATCCGCGACAGATGCAAGTTTGCATCGAACGGCGGTGTATATCGGTTCGCCGTTCTCCCCGAATCGTGTGCTGACGGGATACAACTACTGGACAACGCTGACGCTGGGCAACGGGTACTACGATCGGTCGTTGCGTTGGTCGCTCGCCGCGTGCGTGACCAAGACCATCGGTACGTGCATTAGCACCGGCGCACCGTTTGCTTGGTACACGACCAAAGCGTTGGGCGGTAATCCCAATATCGAGATCTTCCGACCGCAGGTGAAGATTACCGCGGGCGCTTATAACTTCGGAACTTCCGATGCCGATCTGTTTGTCAGTCGCATCACAGGTTATCAGGCGCTTGTCGGCGCATCCGGCGCGTGCGCCCTCAATCCGAACGAAGCGGGACTAAACGTGACGAACTCGTCCAAGTTCATTACACGCGCCGGGCAAGTTTTGTCCGCCGCCGGTTTTCGTTCTGGAACTGCGTATGACGTGAGTGGAATCGACATGATTGCGATCGTTAACTCAACTACGTCTTTCGGTGTCGCTGCGGGTCCGTCGACCTCGATCTACGGTCCGCCGTTTGCGCCGTTGCCGTTGGCTTTTCAACCGGTAAGCGGCAATCCGGTGTCCACGGCCATGGCGACAAAAGATATCGCCATCCTAAGTTTGCCGGTGCAGCCTAATCAAGCTTCGCTACCGGTAGCGAGCCAGAAGTTTGCGATTGCGGCGGTCGTCTCCATCGACGACTTGAATCAAGTCAAGGAAGTAAATGAAGGCGACAACAAGGGCGCCGAATGTCGCACGTTTACGTATCAATAGCGGGAGCCGATATGAAGTGTTTCAAGCGGGCTAACGTCGCGGCGACCGCATACCTCGGCGTGTTGTTGGCGTCTAATTCATTTGCGCAATCGCGACTGGTGGTCGTCAACGGCCAGCGGATGAGCGATCAGCAGATTCAACAGCTGGAGTATTTCGCGTGTACGCCCATTCCCAACGGCTGGTATTGGCTAAACCTAAACAACGGTGCCTGGGGTTACGTCGGCAATTGGCAGGTGCAGGGCTACTTCGGCGATCAATGCGGTCGGCCCAACAACGCGCAGGCAAATCGCCAGCGGAAGAGCTTGAGCGAGCGCGGGTTGTTGTATTCGCCGAACGAGATATTGAATGGGCGATGAGCCGGCGTGGCTTAGCGCTCTCGTTTCCACATCACTTCCGAGCCATTCTCGTGACGCGCCAGCACGCGCGCAATCACGAACAATAGATCGGAAAGACGATTTAGATAACGCGGTGCTTCGGGCGATACGGGTTCCGTTCGGCTTAGGGACCAAACGCAGCGTTCCGCGCGGCGCACGATCGTACGCGCTAGATGACAGGCGGCGGTTGCCGGACCGCCGCTGGGTAAAATGAATTCTTTAAGCGACGGCAAGTCCGCGTTGTAGCGGTCGATGATCGTCTCGAGTTTGTCTATTTGGTCGGCCTTGATCAGCGTTAGGCCGGGCGTAGCTAATTCGCCGCCTAAGTCGAACAAGTCGTGTTGAATCTCCAGCAACACAGACGCGATGGCCATCGGCAGGGGTGTGGCCAACACCAAGCCAATAGCACTATTGGCTTCATCCACGGTGCCGTACGCTTCGACGCGCACATGTTCTTTGGGCACGCGCGAACCGTCGCCGAGGCCGGTAGTGCCGTCATCACCGGTGCGCGTATAGATTTTGGAAAGGCGGGGCATGGGCGAAGCTTATAGTTGCGCCGTTTGCTTCGCCAGCTCTCTCTGCGTTAATCGCAGAGAGAGCTGCGAACAAGCCGGCCTTATCGCGTGTTGTATTTGAGCGAAACGAACACGCTGCGGTCCGGCGTGTTATAGCCATTGGCAACTTCGTATTGCTCGTTAAACAGATTCTCGACTTGCGCGAGAAGCCTTAACTCTTCGGTGACGCTGTAGCCCGCATGGATATTGATTAGCGAATATGACTCCAGCTCGACGTTCCCAAAGTCGCGCCGCGAGCCGACCAGACTAATGTCGGTGCCGATTTCGACCGGTCCGAAATGTTGCTTATAGCCGGCGCTAAAACTCTTTCGCGCTCGCCGTAGTAGGCGAGTATCCGTGCTCTGGTCCATGGGATCTTGGTAGTTTGCTTCGGCGTGGACCACCCAGGCGTTGCCCGTAATTTCGTAGCTCAGTTCGGCGCCGCGGATTCTCGCGCTATCGATGTTATAGAGACGGCTGGTTGCATTGTCGTACGTCACCAGATCGTCGATCTCGTTTTGAAACGCACTGATCTGTATCCGTTGATTAGCCGGTAGTTCTTGGCGGAATGCGACTTCGAGATTCTGCGACAGTTCAGGCTCTAAATTCGGGTCGCCGCCGAAGCCGAACCTGTCGGTGGCATCCGGGGCACGGAACGCCGTGCCTGCCGAGAGAATGACCTTGCTGCTTTGGGTGAACGACAGTCCGTATTCCGCGTTCCACGTGAAGTGCTCGCCGAAGTTTTCGTGGTCGGTATAACCGCCGGCGAGTACGACCGCATGCCGTCCCATCGTAAATTGATCTTGCAGGTATAGGTTCAATACGTCGGTGTTGACGTCAAAAGTCGAGAATGCGCGAGTGAGCGCCTGTTCGGTCGAAAAAATCGCGCCCACGATCACGCGGTTTGCATCGGAGAACGACAGCGTGTTCTGCCAATCGGCAATGTAGCGACGTGTTTCCAGGAAGTCTTTGTTGACTGCGGTAGGAGGCTGGTTCTGCTCGATTAAGTCTTCCATGTAGCTCGCGGTCAGCTTGGTTTCCCACGGCTTCAAAGGAGTTGCGCTAATGGTGGCCGCCACGACGCGATTGAGAAAATCCTGGTCGCGGAATGCGCCGCCAAAGCCGAAGTAGCTCGCGGTGCCTTCCGCCTGCATGTAACGAACGGTGGTGTTCACGCCGCCGAGTTTGGCGCGAACGTTGGCACCGACAGCAAGATTGTCGTAACCGTTGTCGATGGTGCTGGTCTGCAAGGCCGGAAAGCCATCGCTGTGAACGGATGTAGCATTAATGCCGCCCGATATCGTTTCATTGCCGGCTTCGAGCAGTCCCGAAGCCTTTTGTGTGTTGTAGCTGCCCCAGCCGGAATGGACTTCGCCGGCAACGCCGGAATCCGTGGGAGCGCGCGTAATGATGTTGATGACGCCGCCAATGGCGTCCGAACCGTATAGGGTGGAGCGGGGACCTTTGATAACTTCGATGCGCTCGACTAGGTCAGGCGGAATGTTCTGAATTTGCGCGCTGCCCACGGTACCTGGATTGATGCGAACGCCGTCTAGTAGCACCAACGTATGGTTGCTTTCTGCGCCGCGAATAAAGATCGATGTGGGTTGACCGATACCACCGGTGCGTGCGACGTCGATACCGGCGTTGAATCGCAATGCATCGGTAACGTCCGCTACGGCATTGGTTTCCAGCTGTTCGCGCGTGATGACGAATGAGGGTGCCAGCACTTCCTCAAGCGGTTGCGGAACACGTGTCGCGGTGACGATGACTTGATCGCGGTCGCCGGGCTCTGCATGTGCAGCTGTAACCGCGGCAGCGGTCAGTATGGAAACAACGGAACTACTAACGATAGAACGAGACATACAATCCTTACTCCTCATGCTTTCCCGCATGACGTAATGTTTTTGATCCGGCAACGGATGGAGTAGGGGCGCACGGTCGGATGGAGAGCGCGCAAGCGCGGGCGACCGTTGCAGCCCATCGCCCACCGCGATGCTGGTGCTCAGGACTGCGGTTAAGCAGTCCAAACCGTCGGGTCGGTCTCCGGGCTTTCGAGTTGGCTGGCCCCTTTGAAAATGGGGGACTCAACCGGCCTGCATCGCCTTCCCACACAAATGTGCAGTGGCTAGAAGATGCAGGGTGTTCGTAAGAACTCTCGACTACCGTTGCGGGGGCAGCGCCGGAATTGCAAAGACTCTCGTCCTAACGCACCGGCTTCCCATGACCCATGTGTTGCATAGGTCACCTGGCGGAGCGCGCACGGTAGGGGCGAAGCCTTAGGCTGTCAAGCATGGTTTTGACCTGTTCGGCAGCTGTAGCGGTATCCACAGGTCCAAATCGACAGAAGGAGGCTCAACCGACTACCATGCAGTTCTATACGTAGGCTGGGTTAGCGAAGCGTAACCCAGCAATGAATTTCCGGCAGAGCGCTGGGTTACGCTTCGCTAACCCAGCCTACGTTACGCTTCGCTAACCCAGCCTACGACTTACAAACAAAATTCATGAGCACGCCCTTTCTCACTGCGGCATTAGACGCCGCGCGCGCCGCCGCCCAAGTAGTGCAGCATTACTACTTGAAGAACCTGTCCGTCACCGTCAAGGCCGATCAAACGCCCGTGACGGAGGCCGATGTGGAAACCGAAAAAGTCATTCGCAAGATCATTGCCGAGCGCTTTCCATCGCACGGTTTTTACGGCGAAGAAACCGGCAGCAGCGGCATCGACAACGAATATCTCTGGTTGGTCGATCCCATCGACGGCACCAAGGCATTCGTTCGCCAGTACCCGATGTTCTCGACGCAGATCGCGTTGATGCATAAGGGCAAGCTGATCGTCGGCGTCTCCAGCGCGCCGATGTTCGGCGAGCTGGCGTGCGCGGAAATCGGCGTCGGTGCGTGGATAAACGATAAACGCATCCGCGTCAGCGATATCGACACCATCGAAAAATGCGCGCTCTCCGCCGGGAATTTAAAAACGCTCGCGTTGGGGAATCAATGGGCGAAGTACGGCGCACTGGTCGGCCGGGTAAATCGTATTCGCGGCTACGGCGACTTCTTGCACTATCACTTGCTTGCCGCCGGCAAGATCGACGCGGTGATCGAATCCGACGTAAACATTCTCGATATTGCCGCGCTTGCAGTGATCGTCGAAGCGGCCGGCGGCAAGTTCACCGACTTGAACGGCGGGCCGGTGAATCTCAAAACAACAACGGTACTGGCCAGCAACACAAAATTGCACGAGCCGATTCAAAGCGCATTGCGATAACGCGCATGTCCGGTGTGATTGCATGGAGCGATGTCCTCTACCCGGGTGAGGCATGTAATTTCTTTGCTGCCTCGCCGGTACCGGCGTTTGCTTCGCACGATGCCGATTTCAACTTCGCAAACGCCTGGTGGCTCGCAGAGCTGAGCCGTCTTGTTTATCGGCAAGATATCGAAGAGGTGGTTAGACCGCTTGAGCCGCGCCGCGCCTATTTCCTTGCGAATGTCGGCCTGCAGCAGTGCGCGTTCTTTCACGACTCCAGTAACGGCACGCAGGCATTCCTAGTTAAAGCCATCTCGCCTCAGCCGTTTGCCGCTTTGGTGTTTCGCGGCACCGATCAAAACATCCGTGACTTGCTGTGCGACTTGGAAATCGGTTCGTCACTGGGCAGCGGCGTACGCGTACACGCGGGATTCGAACGTGCATTCGCCTCCATTTGGCCGCAAATCGAGCAGGAATTGACAGCGATCGATCTGCCGCTGTTCTACGCGGGCCACAGTTTAGGCGCGGCATTGGCGACTATTGCGGCAACTCGCCGTAAACCTGTTGCCGTATATGCATATGGCTCGCCGCGCGTGGGCAACGCTGCGTTCGCCGCACAACTTGCCGGTGTTCCGGTATACCGCGTGGTGCACGGAGATGATTTGGTTACCTTCGTTCCACCGGAGGCGTTGGGCTTTTGCCATGTCGGAAAAGAAGTACGCCTCGGTGCTGCGGCGTCGCCGGCGCGCACGTTCGACGTTCGCGCTTTGTGGGAGCAATGGAGGCTGCCACCCAAAGCGCTGGCGGATCACGCGCCGCTTAACTATGTGACGCACATCCTCCGCGCGAACGGAAGTGCGAGGTCTTTAGGGAGCCTCTGATTTATTCGTCACACCGGCCCTTCGACGAGCTCAGGATAAACTCGGCCGGTGTCCATCTGTTTGATATGGATGGATTCCGACCTTCGTCGGAATGACGACACGCAAATAAATCAGGCTTTCCTTAGATTTACGTTCAGCCGCTGGTTTGTTGGGCAGCAACGCTCACCGACGGATCGCGACGGGGTTATGGCTGGATTGCTGGCGGAGAAGACGGATGCGGCGGCGACGGTTGCGGAGATGATGAGAAGCTACGCACCTAAGCGAGAGTGATCCACTTCAAGGCTGCAGTACCGCTTGCGTTGCGTAGATCGCAAATGGCGTTGCGCCGGCAATCGTATTGCTCAGCAAAATGCCGCGCGTACCCAGTCCGCGATCATATGCGCATGCACCGCTAATAGCGGCTCCGTTGTTCTGAGGCGGTGTGTAGAGCAATCCAGCGGGAACGCCGCTGACTCTAAAGAGCGCCCCAGTTGCGTCGTCGGCAAATGGAACTGCAAAACAGCCCGAGTAGACTCCGTTAATAGCAACGGGTGTTACCAGCAAAACCGGCGCCGAGCCCGCAGTCGAAAGCAGTGCGGGCGCGCTGAAGTAGCTGTCAGGCGTCGCATCCGCCGCGGAGAGTAATGTGGAAACGTATTGAAATGTGCTTGCATGATCGGTGCTACGGAGCATCACGATTTTCTGCGGATTGGTTACGCCGTTCGACTCGGGACAGGCGAAAACAAAATCGATGATATTGCCTCGCACCGATGCGCTACCTTCATTTACTACCAGGCAATCAGCAAGAGCGGGGCTCAATAGATTGACGTTGCGCAATGGATTGAGCACGGTCGGTGTGAGGTTCCAACCCAATAGCGAGGTCTCTACCCACGGACCCGATAGCGATCCAGAGGTCCACATGCTGATGGCGCCGAGATGATAGAGCGTGTCGGAAGGCATATTACCCGGCTTCAAGAAATACTTATGCGCGAACACTTTGTAGCGACGTGCAGCAACGGGATCGGTTGCATCGTCGATCAACCATGACGTTTCGTACACCCATCTGCCGTCGCAATTCGGTAGTCCGCACCCGGTGAGCGTCACGTCGCTGGGAGAAACAACAGTCCCTTGATACGCGAAGGCGCCGCCGTTCAAGCTTCGCGCAAGTCGTATTCCGACGTCCTTAGTCAGCACGCCGTTGGGGCTGTGGTAATTCACGCTGGAGTACGACATCCAAACGTCATTGTTGCTCACGCGTAAAACGGAGGGATCGAAAATGCCGCTCGCGCTGTTGTCGCCGGTAACGGTTACCTGCGTGTATGCGCCGGGATTGCTCGGCTGAATAGTTGCCACGGTAATCGATGGCGAAGCGGCGCCCGTGCCTGTGCCATTTCGCGCACGTACCGCAAACGTATAGGAGGACCCTGTTGCCAGATTGCGGATCAACGCACGCGTTCCGGTGACAGTGATGTTCGCGGCCGATACCGTGGGGGTCACTTCTATTTCGTACGTTTGTATCGCCGCACCGCCGTTATTCGTCGGCGCATCCCATCCCAAGCTAATTGCGGCCGGGCCGACGTTTGCGGTGAGATTGGTCGGCACGCCGGGAGCGGAGACCACGGAAATTGGGATGTCATCGTCGCCGCCGCCGCCGCATGCAGTTAAGGCAAGGCAGCTGCTCAACACTGCGATGAGTTGCAGCGGAAATGAAGATTTCTTATGCATGGAAGTTCCGGTCGCGATGGCGTGCGGATATTAACGCAGGTCGCTAGCGGTGTGGCGGGTCAGTTGGACCGTAAGACGAAATTCATCGGCTTACTTAGGAGCGTGTAAGCTTGGGACTACTTCGATATGGCTCTTTCTATTGCAGGTGCTCTCGTGAAATACCAAGGTTCGTGTCACTGCGGGAAAATTGCCTTCGATGTGGAGGGCGAACTGGCGCAGGCGGTGGAGTGCAATTGCTCGCATTGCAGCCGTAAGGGTTTTCTTTTGTGGTTTGTGCCGCGGGAGCAGATGACGCTTTCAACACCGGCGGCACAGCTGTCGACGTATACATTCAACAAGCATCTGCTGAAGCATCATTTCTGCGCGCAATGCGGCTGTGCGCCATTTTCGTTCGGTACGTCTCCGGACGGCGTTGCGACGGCGGCGATCAATATCCGCTGCTTAAACGAGATCGATCTTGCCGCAATCAAGCGCGTGCCGGTCGACGGCCGGAGTTTCTAATGGGGTAAGCGTCCCCGAGTGGTGATTTTCGCCACGACAAAGCAACTATCAAAATAACGTTATTTGTGCCGGTGGCCTTCCGCGAGCATGGCGTTCGCCCCGCGCGACACAGAAAATTCAGCATTCAAAGACGCAGGCGGCGGCAATTCGAAGACAAATTGGAAGAAATCGGGCCACTCAATCGTGCAAAAGGCGCAAGATCGATAAAAAGATGGGATGCTCAACGGTTTGGGCAATGAGGCACGCATGCGGCTGAGTCAGTTTATCGAGCAAAACATCGAAACCATCGTAACGGAATGGGAGGCATTTGCGCGAGCGACGATAGAGCCTGCACAAACCATGTCGCCGCTGGCCCTGCGGGACCATGCCGCACAAATTCTTCATGCCATCGCGAAGGACTTGCGTCAGCCGCAAACTGAAAAGGAGCGGCATATCAAATCGCAAGGATTGGCGAAATCCGATTCCAGTGAAACGTCCGCCGCCACGCACGGCGTTCTGCGACAGCTCGTGGGTTTCGATCTCGTGCAACTGGCCGCAGAGTATCGGGCCGTCCGAGCAACTGTCTTGCGTCTTTGGAAGCAAGCTCCCACGGTAGGCGATCCGGGCGCAATCGAAGATATCGCTCGGTTCAATGAGGCCGTTGACCAAGCCCTTGCCGAATCCATTGCAAGCTACTCGGAACGCGTCGCTCATTCGCGCGATACCTTTCTTGCGGTACTGGGACATGATCTGCGATCGCCGTTGTCGGCAATCACTTCGGCGCTCCAACTGCTCGGCGACAAGAGATCGCAAGACGAGCAG
>Ga0315910_10001621_pt1 | contig 20534 bp, 13 predicted proteins | sample EdamamesoilMG_FD_204470 | JGI IMG/M metagenome (GOLD analysis project Ga0315910, IMG submission 204470) | Garden soil microbial communities collected in Santa Monica, California, United States - Edamame soil | ecosystem: Environmental > Terrestrial > Soil > Garden | place: USA: California...
GGTGACCGGCGCCGCGGTGACGGGGCTGGCGCAGCCCGCGCGGCGCGAGCACCCGTCCCTGGCGCTGCTCTCGATCGACGGGGCGGGGCAGTGGCTCCTGTGCGGCGCCGATCGGCTGACCCTCGGCCACCTGCGCGCCGCCCAGGCCGACCTCCTGTTCCTGGCGGACGTCGGCGCGCGGCACGCGACCCTGCTGCGCTCCGACAGCCTGCAGGTCGGTCCCGGCTGGCGCATCGAGCCGGTGGGGGCCGAGCGCGTCGAGGTCGCGGGCGTCCCCGCCACGGCAGGCGGGCGGCGCATCGGCGAGCACGAGGTCGTGCGCCTGGGCGGCAACCTCGAGCTCTGCCTGCGCTGCCCGGATCCGGCCTCGGCCAGCGTCGAGCTCGAGCTCCTGCACGGCCAGGAGTGCGCCGGCGCGCGCCACGTGCTGCTGCTCGCCTCGGGGCCGGGCGGGCGCGTGCGCATCGGGCCGGCCGGGGCGCGGCACGTGCGCGTGGCCGGACTCGAGAGCGAGATCGAGCTGCGCTGGCACGGCACGGAGCTCGAGCTCGCGAGCGAGCTCGCCTTCGAAGGCGCGCGCAGCGGCAAGCGCGTGCGCGTGCCCTTCCCGCCGCGCGAGCGCCTGTCCCTAACCTGCGGGGGGCCGCGCGGCGCGCGCCCGCCCTTCGGGCTCTCCCTGGAGCCGGTGCTGCGCCCATGAAGCCGTCGGGTACGATCGCCGGCCGCGAGAGCGCGCCGCGCGGCGCGTGCGGGCGATGATCGACTGGGAACGCTTCTACGCGGAGTTCCGCAAGCCCGACTTCATCCCGGGCTACGAGATCCAGAACCACCTCGGCGGCGGGGCTTTCGGCGAGGTCTACAAGGCCCGCAAGCACTCGATCGGCAAGGCCTACGCGATCAAGTTCCTGCGCCTGGACGACGCGGCCCAGCGCGGCGCGGTCGAGCGCGAGCTCGAGCAGGTGCGCCTGTTCGCGGCCATCGACCACCCCAACCTCGTGACGATCGAGGACATGGGCGTGGTGCAGGGCGTGCCCTACCTGATCATGGGCTACGCCGGCGAGGACACGCTCGCGCGGCGCCTGACGCGGCGCGAGCTCGAGCGCGACAGCGCCCTGCGCACCTTCGTGCAGGTCGCGCGCGGCGTCCTGGCCCTGCACGACCGGCGCCTGGCGCACTTCGACCTCAAGCCGAGCAACGTGTTCCTGAACGGCGACGTGGCGCGCGTCGGCGACTACGGGCTGGCGAAGCTCCTGTCCGAGGGGCGCGCGACGCTCTCCTTCGGACGGGGCACGCCACAGTACATGGCGCCCGAGATGCTGAGGAAGCGCGCCGACCACCGCGCGGATGTCTACTCGCTGGGCGTGATCCTCTACGAGTGCCTGACCTTCCGCCTGCCCTTCGGGGGCGAGACCGGCGACGCCTTCGTGCTGCGCGAGGACGACCTCCCGCCCGAGTTCCCGGCCGAGTTCCCGCCCGCGCTGCGGCCGGTGGTCGAGCGCTGCCTGCGGCTCGAGCCCGAGCTGCGCTTCGCCTCGGTGCACGAGCTGCTGGCCGCCCTCGGGCAGACCGCGCGCCAGGGCGACTCGGTGCGCTTCGACTGGAGCGCGCCAGCGCGCACGCCGCCGCGGCCCGCAGCCCAGCCCGCGGTGCCGTCGGAGGGCGCGCGGCCCTCGCGCGAGGAGCTGCGCACGGCTGCGGCCGAGCTGGCGCGCGGCGCGGTCGGCGTCGCGCGCGGCGTGTGGGACGGGGTGGCCGAGCGCGTCGGCGCGCGCGGCGGCGAGGACGCTCCCGCCAGCGTCGCGCCCGCCAAGGACGACGAGGCCGAGGTCCTGGTCGTGCAGTCGCTGGAGGATCCCGACGAGAGCCTGCTGGTGGGCGGCGAGAGCCCCTTCGCGCGGGCCGACGCCCCCTGGCGCGCCGAGCTGCGTCGCGGGCGCGAGGCGAGCGGCGCGGGCGCGCTGGCCCCCGCCAGCGGCGGCCTGGCGGCGCTCGCCACCGTGCCGGTGCCGCCGCGGGCCGAGGGCGGCTTCCTCGGCAGCGTGGCGCAGTCCTTCGTGGTCGGGGCCGAGATCATGGGCGCGCTCGTGACCGGACCGCTGCTGGCGCTGGCGCGCCGGACCGCGCGCGCGGTCGACCGGCTCGTGCGCGGGCTGCCCGGGCTGCTGGGCTCGCTGGTGCGCTTCGCGCTGTACCTGGTGGTGATGGCGCTGATCGGCGCGCTGTGCGCCTTCGTGATCCTGGCGGCCGTGGCCCTTTCGGCGTAGCGTGCGGGCATGAGCGACTGGGCGCCGGACGTCGCGCGGCTGCAGGCGCGCGAGGACGAGGAGTGGCTCAAGGTCGAGCGCGCCTACTGCGGGCGCCTGCTGGCCTACGCCTACCGCCGCACCGGTGACCGCCAGGCGGCCGAGGACGTGGTCCAGGAGACGCTGCTCGGCGCGGTGCGCGGGATCGACGACTTCGACCCGGTCTTCACCTTCGAGCAGTACCTCTTCGGGATCTGCAAGAACCGCACGATCGACTCCCTGCGCCGGCGCAAGGCGCGCACGCTGCAGCTCGGGCCCGACGAGGAGGGCCCGCAACCGATCGAGTTCCTGGCGCGCGAGACCGAGACGCCCAGCGCGATCGTGCGCGGCAAGGAGCTCACCGAGCGTGCCCAGACGCTCTACGCCGAGATCCTGCGCCAGTGGGTCGAGGAGACCTGGCGCGAGCGCGAGTTCCTGCGCCTGTGCGTGATCGAGGCCCTGTTCGGCGGCCAGTGGCGCAACCGCGACGTGTGGCGGCGCTTCCAGATGCGCGACGAGACGGCCGTGGCCGGGATCAAGTTCCGGGCCCTGAAGCGCCTGCGCGAGCTGGCGGCGGTCGAGGAGTCCGGGGGCGACCTGCTGCGCTACCTGGCGGCGGTGGAGGAGGGCAACGAGCGTCTGTTCGACCTGGACCTGGCGCAGCTGTGGCGCGACAAGCGCGTGGCCTGTCCCGCGCGGCACTGGATCGCGCGCCTGGTGGCCGGGACGCTGGACGAGGAGGCCGGGCTCTTCGTGCGCTTCCACCTGGACGAGATGAAGTGTCCCTGGTGCCTGGCCAACCGCGACGACCTGTCGCGCGCGGATCAGTCGGCCGAGCTCGAGCTCCTGATCGAGCGCCTGCGCGATTCCACGCGGCGCTTCCTGCGCAGCCGCACGGGCCCCGATCCCAGCCCGACGAGGCTCGGGCCTCCGCCGTCGACCTGAGGGATCGACCGCGGAGCCGCGGAGAGCGCGGAGGAACGCGGAGGCGAGCAGGGGCCGAGCGAGTCTCCTCGCAACGCGGCGCAGAGCGGGTGGGTGGCGGGGCCGAGCGTCGGGCGGCGCCTTTTCGGAGCCCGAACCGGCGCGGGGGCGGGCGCCGGTCCGCCTCCGGATCTATCCTGGTGCGCCCCGAATCCCCCCATGCGGACCCTATCCCTGCTCCTCGCGCTCCTCGCGGCGCCCGGCGTGCCGCGCTCCGGCGACGCGGTCCCCCTCGAGCGCGCCCTGGCGACGCTCTCGGCCGACGAGATCCGCGCCGACCTCTACTTCTTCGCCGACGCGGAGATGGGCGGGCGTGACACGCCCTCGAAGGAGCAGCGCGTGGCGGCGCGCTTCCTGCGCGCGCGCCTGGAGCAGATGGGGTTCCCGCCGGGTGGGCGCGACGGGTACTTCCACGAGTACCACCGCTATCAGCGCCGCATCGACCCGGAACGGACGCGCCTCCGGCTGCAGGAGCCCGCCGAGCCCGCCGAGAGTGAGGATCCCCCTCTGCTCGAACCTCCTCCCCCGCGGGTGCTGGCCGAGTTCGCCTACGGCACGGACTACTTCTTTCCCTCCAGCGACGACCTCGTGGCCCTGGACCAGACGGGCGAGCTGGTGTGGTGCGGGGGCGGCGCCAAGGCCGACCTGGCACGGCCCGAGGTGGCGGGGCGCATCGTCGTGTGCCGTGCGACGGGCTCCTCGTCGCGCCAGCGCGCGCGCTACGCGCGCGAGGGCGGGGCCCGCGGCCTGATCCTGTTGCCCGATCTCGGCGGAGAGGAGGACCCGGCCGCCGAGGAGTGCCGGCGCACGACGGCCTATGCGCTGCGCGGCCTGCTCATGGGGCCGCCCGACGAGGACGAGGTCTTCCCGCAGGCCTTCCTGACGCTCGCGGCGGCGCGCCGCTTCGCGGCCGCGACCGGGCTCGGCGACCCCGCGCCGGCCGCGGGGACCCTGCTGCGCGGAGAGCTCGCCGACGTGCGCGTCGGCAGCGGGCCGCTGGCGCTCGAGAACGTGTGCGCGCTGTGGCCCGGCAGCGATCCGGAGCTCGCGCGCGAGGTGGTGATCGTCTCGGCCCACTACGACCACGTCGGCTGGCAGGGGGGCAAGCTCCACCCCGGGGCCGACGACAACGGCTCGGGCTCGATGGGCCTCTTGGCCCTGGCGGAGGCGCTGGTCGAGTACGGGCCGCTGCGCCGCTCGGTGCTCCTGATGTGGGTCTCGGGCGAGGAGAAGGGCCTGTGGGGCTCGGCCGCCTGGACCCAGGACCCGACCCTGCCGGAGGGGCACCGCGCGGTCTGCAACCTGAACATCGACATGATCGGGCGCAACGCGCCGGACTACCTGCTGATCACGCCCACGCGCGCGCTGGCGAAGGAGTACAACGGCCTGACGCGCCTGGCGGAGGAGCTGGCTCCGCTCGAGGGCTTCCCGCGCCTCGGCAGCGCCGACGAGTACTGGGAGCGCTCGGACCACATGAACTTCGCGAAGCACCTGGGCATCCCCGTGGCCTTCCTGTTCTCCGACGTGCACGCCGACTACCACAAGCCCACCGACACGGTGGAGAAGATCGACTGCGACAAGATCCGCCGCGTCACGCGCCTCGTCCTGCGCATGCTGGACCGGTTGCAGGCGGACGAGCTCGCCCTCTGAGGCTGACCCCATGCTGACCCTGCTCCTCTCCCTCCTCTCCGGCTCGGGCGGCGACGCGCTGGCGCTGGAGCGCGCGCTCGCGGTCGTCGACGCCGCCGACGTGTGCGCCGACGTGGCCTTCCTCGCCTCCGACGAGCTCGAGGGCCGCGACACCCCGAGCCAGGGGCTGCGCCTGGCGGCGCGCTACCTGCGCGCGCGCGTCGAGCGCCTCGGCTTCCGGCCGTCGGGCGACCAGGGCTTCTTCGATCTCTACCCCCTGGAGCGTGGGGGACTGGACCCCGCGCGGACGCGGGCCTGGATCCTGGCGGACGGGAAGGAGCGCGCGCTGGTGCTCGGGCGCGACTACGCCTTCTTCGGGGGCGGCGAGCATCGCCTCGAGGGTCCCGTCGTGTTCGTCGGCCAGGGCCGGGCCGAGGAGCTCGCGGGTCTCGACCTCGCCGGCAAGTGGGTCCTGCTCCTGGACGGGGGCGGCGGCCGCGGGCGCGGCCGCGAGGCCTGGGAGGAGCGCCGGCAGCGCGACGAGCGCCTGCGGGCCGCGGGCGCGCTCGGGACGCTCTCGGCCAGCGAGGCCACGGGTCCCGAGGCCGAGGAGCGCGACGGGCGCCTGGCACGCATGTCCGGCTTCATGACGCGCGGCTCGCTGCGCACGCCCGGACGTGCGGAGGAGCCGCGCGGGCCCGAGTTCCCCGGGCTGAGCCTGTCGACGACCGTTTCGCAGGAGCTGCTGCGCACGAAGCCGAAGCCCGGCACGGAGCTCGGCCTGCGCCTCGGGGAGGAGCGCGCCCAGCGTCCGAAGGAGACGCTCGAGCTCGAGAACGTGGCCGCCCTGTGGCCCGGCTCCGATCCGGTGCTCGGGCGCGAGGTGATCGTGCTCTCGGCCCACTACGACCACGAGGGCGTGATCGACGGCGAGATCTACAACGGCGCCGACGACAATGGCTCGGGTACCTCGACGCTGCTGGCGGTGGCCGATGCCCTGGCTCAGCTCGGGCCGCTGCGCCGCTCGGTGCTGCTGCTGTGGGTCTCGGGCGAGGAGAAGGGGCTGCTCGGCTCGGAGGCCTGGACCAGGGCGCCGACGCTGCCCGAGGGCCATCGCGCGGTGTGCGACATCAACATCGACATGGTCGGGCGCAACGCGCCGGACAAGCTCCTGATCACGCCGTCGAAGGACCTGGCGGAGTACAACGGCCTGACGCGCCTGGCGGAGCGCCTCGCGCCGCTCGAGGGCTTCCCGGCCCTCGGCAGCGCGGACGAGTACTGGGAGCGCTCGGACCACATGAACTTCGCCGTGCACCTGAAGATCCCGGTCGCGTTCCTGTTCTCCGACGTGCACGAGGACTACCACCGCCCGAGCGACGACGCCGAGAAGATCGACTGCGACAAGATCCGCCGCGTCGCGCGCCTCGTCCTGCGCCTGCTCGACGGGCTGCAGGAGGACACGCTGGCCCTCTGAGCGCACGCAGAGAGACCGCGGAGAACGCGGGGGAGCGCGGGGGTCAGACCTGGGCCGGGGGCCGTCGCGGGCGGAGAGCGGCCGGGACCGAGAGCTTTTTTCCGCCCAGGACCCCCGCTTCTTGGCCGGAACGGTAGGATCTTCCATCCGGGGTCAGGGGCTGGAGCGCCGCATTCTCATGCGTCCTCCGTTCCTCCGTCTGCTCGCGCCGCTGCTGCTCGCCGCGGGCCTGGCGGCCCAGGGGCTCCCGAGCCCGCTGCCGCGCTCCAACCCGGCCCCGATCGTCTACCTGCCGCCCGAGCGGCTGAGCCAGGGCGCGGCCTCGCCGTACCACGTGCTGAACGTGTTCCTGCCGCGCGGCGCGGTGCCGGCGCAGGGCTGGCCGGTGGTGCTCGCGACCGGCTACGGGGGCGGCAACTCGGTGCCGCCGCTCGCGACCCTGGCCTCCACGGGCCAGTCCAAGCCCCTGTGGGACCTGGTCGCGGCCGGGATCGCGGTGGTGCACTTCGGCACGCCGGGGATCGGCAACAACCGCGGCCTGTGGTACCCGCCCGGTCACCCGAGCGGGCGCTGGGAGTCCTACCGCCCGCTGCACGACAACCCGGAGAAGTCGGCGGTGTGGGCCCTGCAGTGGGTCAAGGTGCAGGCGCAGTATCCCTTCGACGTGGCGCGCATCGGCCTGCGCGGCTCCTCCGGCGGCGCGGTGCTGGCCATGCGAAGCGCGATGGGCCCCGAGCGCGCGCGCGCGAGCGGCTCGGCCCACGTGCGCGCGAGCACACGCGTGGCCGCGATCCTCGCGATCCAGCCGCCGACCTCGGCCTGGGCCCTGGAGCAGGGACCGGAGCTGACGATCGCCTTCCCGAAGCACCTCGAGCAGGCGGCCCAGCCGGGCGTGGCCGCCACGGTCCTCCAGCAGGTCGACCCGGAGCTGCAGAAGGACTACAGCCTGATGCGCGAGTGCTTCGGGAGCGCCGAGGCGCGCGCGCACAACGCCGGGCAGGCGCTGTGCCTGGTCTACGGCGATCCGGTCCTGCGCGTGAACGGCCAGCCGGCGACCTTCGCGCTCGACGCCACCGGCTTCCCGCTGCTCTTCGACGCGATCAAGCAGCCGCTCCAGCACGACTCCTGGTTCGGCTACGTCTTCTGGAAGCGCCTGCTGGCGCTCTCGCCCGAGTCGGGCGCGTTCCACGGAGCCAACTCGGTCTTCGCCATGCGCGACGTGTACGCGCTGCCGCCGCCGGACGCCGTGCACACCGCGCTCTACGCGGGGACGGTCAAGGGCGCGCAGGCCACGCGCATCGGCCACGACTGGCTGGTCGGGCGGCTCCTCGGGCGCCAGGCGAACGCGGCGCGCTGTGCCGCGCCCTCGCCGGTGCCGCGTCAGGTGCAGCCGCTGCGCTTGCCCGGCGGCTCGGCCCGGCCGGGGCGGACGCTGACCTGGACGCGCGCGCCGGATCAGGCCGGCTGGGAGCTCGTCCTGGAGGCGCGTCCCGGCGCCACGGGCTGGCTGCTGGCGGCGCCGGGACCGGCGCGGCCCGTGCGCGGCGTGCGCGGGGAGCTCCTGCTCGACGGCGTGCGCGTGCTGGCGGTCGGGCGCGCTGACGCGGCCGGGCGCGTGCGCTTCACCTGGCCCGACGCAAACGCCACAGGGGCCCTGCAGGTGCTCGTGCTCGATCCGGAGGCGGCCCCGGACGAGCGCGTGCGCCTCAGCGACGCCTGGCGCGTGGACGCGGCGCGCTGAGCGCGGCCTTCGCCCGCAGCGCCGCCTGGGCCGCCGCCAGGCGCGCGATCGGGACGCGGTAGGGCGAGCAGGAGACGTAGTCGAGCCCGAGCGCCTGGCAGAACTCGATCGAGCTGGGGTCGCCGCCGTGCTCGCCGCAGATGCCGAGCTTGAGGCCGGCACGGGCCGCGCGACCCTCCTCGCAGGCGATGCGCATCAGCCGCCCGGTGCCCTCGCGGTCGAGGCGCGCGAAGGGGTCGGCCGCGAAGATCTCGTGCGCGATGTACAGCGGGATGAACTTGGCGCCGTCGTCGCGCGAGATGCCGTAGGTCGTCTGCGTCAGGTCGTTGGTCCCGAAGGAGAAGAACTCGGCCTCGCGCGCGAGCTCCCCGGCCACCAGCGCCGCGCGCGGGAGCTCGATCATGGTCCCGACCAGGTAGGGCACCTCGCGGCCCTGCTCGGCGAAGACCTGCGCCGCCACGGCGCGCACCTCGGCGGCCTGCAGGGCCAGCTCCCGGGGCGTGGCCACGAGCGGGATCATCACCTCGGGCCGCGGGGCCTTGCCGGTCGCGCGCGCCACCTCGCAGGCGGCCTCGAACAGGGCCCGCGCCTGGGTGCGCGTGATCTCGGGGAAGGTGATCCCGAGGCGACAGCCGCGGTGCCCGAGCATCGGGTTCAGCTCCGCCAGCGACTCGACCTTGGCCTTCAGGCGCTCGAAGGAGACGCCCATGTCACGCGCCAGGAAGCTGATCTCGTGCTCCTCGTGCGGCAGGAACTCGTGCAGCGGCGGGTCGAGCGTGCGGATCGTGACCGGGAACGGGCCCATGGCCCGGAAGAGCGCGGTGAAGTCGGCGCGCTGCAGCGGCAGCAGCCGGGCCAGGGCGCGCGCGCGCTCCTCCGTCGTGTCCGCCAGGATCATCTCGCGCACCGCGTCGATCTTCGAGCCCTCGAAGAACATGTGCTCGGTGCGGCACAGGCCGATGCCCTCGGCCCCGAAGGCCAGCGCCGTCTCGGCCTGGTCGGCCTGGTCGGCGTTGGCGCGCACGCCCAGGGTGCGGGCCGCGTCGGCCCAGCGCAGGAGCTCGGAGTAGGCGCGCCAGACCGGGCCCTTCACGCCCTGGCCGCCGCCGAAGAGCACGCTCAGGACCTCGGAGGGCTCGGTCGCGAGCTCGCCCGCGAAGACCTCGCCGCTCGAGCCGTCCAGGCTCAGGGGCTCGCCCTCGCGCAGCGTGCGCCCGTTCACGGCCAGGGTGCGCTTGCGGTAGTCGATCGCGAGCTCGCCCGCGCCCGCCACGCACACGCGCCCCATCTGGCGCGCCACCAGGGCCGCGTGCGAGGTCATCCCGCCGCGCGCCGTCAGGATCCCGGCCGCCGCCTGCATGCCGCGGATGTCCTCGGGGCTGGTCTCGATGCGCACCAGGATCACGCGCGCCCTCGCGGCGCGCTCGAGGGCGCGCTCGGCGCTGAAGACGATCTCACCCGAGGCCGCGCCCGGGCCCGCGTTCAGCCCCTTCGTGAGGAGCCGGCCCTCGGCGCGCGCGCGGCGCACGTCGGCCGGCGCGAAGATCGGCTGCAGGAGCTGGTTCAGGGCCTCCGGATCGACGCGCAGCAGGGCCTCCTCGCGCGTGATGCGGCGCTCGCGCACGAGGTCGGTGGCGATGCGCACGGCCGCGAAGCCGGTGCGCTTGCCGGTGCGGCACTGCAGCATCCACAGCTTCCCGTCCTCGATCGTGAACTCGAGGTCCTGCATGTCGCGGAAGTGGCGCTCGAGCGTCTTCTGGATGCGCTGGAGCTCGCGCCAGGCCTTCGGCTCGACCTCCGCCAGGCGCGCGATCGGCTCCGGCGTGCGGATGCCGGCCACCACGTCCTCGCCCTGGGCGTTCATCAGGAACTCGCCGTAGAAGCGCTTCTCGCCGGTGGCCGGGTCGCGCGTGAAGGCCACGCCCGTGCCGGAGCGCGGCCCGAGGTTCCCGAAGACCATCGCCACCACGCTGACGGCCGTGCCCCAGGCGGAGGGGATGCCGTTCATCTGCCGGTAGGCGACGGCGCGGTCGTTCTCCCAGGAGCCGAACACGGCCCCGATCGCGCCCCACAGCTGCTCGCGCGGATCGGAGGGGAACTCGCGGCCCGCGTGGCGCGCGACGATGCCCTTGAAGGTCGCCACGAGCTCCTGCAGGTCCTCCGCTCCGAGCTGGGTGTCGCCGGAGACCCCGCGGCGGCGCTTCAGCTCCTCGAGCGCGCGCGCGAAGGGGTCGAAGTCGTCCTCGGCCTCGCCCTCGATCCCGAGCACGACGTCGCCGTACATCTGCACGAAGCGCCGGTAGGCGTCCCAGGCGAAGCGCGGGTTGCCGGAGCGCTGCGCCAGGCCCGCGACGGTCTGGTCGTTGAGGCCCAGGTTCAGGACCGTGTCCATCATCCCGGGCATCGAGACGCGCGCGCCGGAGCGCACCGAGACGAGCAGCGGGTTGGCGGGGTCGCCGAAGCGCTTGCCGAGCGCGCGCTCGAGGCGCGTCAGGGCCTCTTCGACCTCGCGCTCGAGCCCGGCCGGGTAGCGCCGCCCGTTCGCGTAGTAGTGCGCGCAGACCTCGGTCGAGAGCGTGAAGCCCGGTGGCACCGGCAGCCCGAGGCGGCACATCTCCGCCAGGTTGGCGCCCTTGCCGCCCAGGAGGTCGCGGTCCCCGGCCCCGCCCTCGGCCTGGCCGGGGGCAAAGGAGTGCACGTGCTTCTTCCCCTTCCTGGCGGCGGGGCGTCCGGCACGGCGGCGTCTCGTCGAGGCCATGACGGGTGGCTTTCGTCAGGGGTCCGCCGGCCCTGGAGCGACTTCCAGGAAGGCGTCGACCTTCCACTCGCGGCCGGCCCGCAGCTCGCTCACCTCGGCCGCGGAGAGGCCCTCCGGCAGGGGCACGCTCACGCTCAGCGCGCCCTCGCGCTCGCGCGCCAGGCCGCGCCAGCTCGCCAGGTCGTCGTGGCGGCGCTGGCCGTCGACGTAGAGCTCCCAGAAGTCCTCGCGCACCAGCTCCACGGCGAAGGTCTCGTCGTGCAGCCAGGTATCGACCTCGGCCACCAGGCGCACGCGGTGCTCGGAGAGGCGCTGAACCTCCCTGATCTCGGCCGTGGCGGCCCACTTCAGCCAGGGCTGGGCCCGGAAGAGCTCGCGCCGGTACTCGAGGTAGCCCAGCAGGGACACGCTGCCGAGCTCGCGCGCCAGCCGGCGCTTGAAATCCGTTCCCAGGCACAGGTACTCGAGCTGGGCCTGATCGGAGCGCAGGGCCGTCTGGAAGGTGCGGAAGGTCGCCTCCGGCGTGCGGAAGCCCACCGCCAGCCAGGCCTCGGGGGTCGGTGCGGCGAGGCAGCCCGCGAGGAGCGCCCACGCGCACACCCCGGCTGCGTAGAGAGCGGCACGCATGACGGCGGGGGAGGTTCGTGCGAGGCTGGACGGAGCGCACGGACCTGCAAGGGACCGGCAGCGCGGCGACATGCTAGCAACGAAACCGATGCCCACCGCCGGTCTCCCCCTCTTGTCCTCGCTGGCCCTCGGGCTGGCCGGCCTCGCGCCCGGCTGCGAGCAGGGGGACGGGGCGGCCCTGCGGGTGGCCGAGCCGCGCGTGGACTTCGGGGTCGTGCGCGAGGGCGAGGTGCTCGAGCACGCCTGGCGCGTGGAGGTGCGCCGCCCGGCACGGGTGAGCGCGGTGCGGACCGACTGCGGCTGCACCGTGGCGCGCCTCGAGCTCGAGCGCGACGGGGTGGCGCGGCCCTACGAGCCGGGCACGGCCCTGCTCCGCGGCGACATCCTGGGGGTGAGCGCGCGCTACGACACCCTCGGGCGCAGCGGGGCCTCGGCCCGCGCGATCCACCTCGCCCTGCCCGAGGGCGTGATCGACCTGGCCCTGGCCGCCGACGTGCGTCCCTGGCTGCGCTGCGAGCCGCCGGCGCCGGAGTTCGTGCGCCTGCGCCAGGGCGAGCGGGCCGAGACCTCGCTGCGCGTCTTCTCCCTGTCGGGCGAGCCCTTCGGCCTGCGGGCGACCGGGCGCGCCCTGCCGCCCTGGGTCGCGCTCGACCTAGCCCCCGAGGGCCCGACGGCCGGCGGGCGCGCAGCGACCTGGCGCGTGCGGGCCGAGCTGGGCTCCGAGGCGCCCCGCGGGATGTTCACCTACGCCCTCGAGCTCGAGACCGACGTGCCGATCCCGGCCCACGCGGGGGAGGCCTCCGAGCGTCGCTTCGGCCTGGCGCCGGTCTGGTCGCTGCAGGTCGTCGGCCCGGTGGCGCTCTCGCGCCCGGACCTCGAGTTCGGCCTGGTGGCCGGGCGCGAGGCCGTGGCCCGCAGCCTGCGCATCGAGGGCTTCGACGCGGCCTTCCGGCCGGGTGCGGTCCGGGCCCACCTCGAGCCGGTTCACGCCGGCGAGCCCTTCCCGCTGGCGCGGACCGCGCGGGTCCACCTGCGGCCCGGCGAGGGCGTTTGCGAGGTCGAGGTCGTGCTCGACGGGCTCGATCCGGAGGTGAGCGGCACCTTCCTGGCGCGCCTCGTGGTCGACACCGGGCACCCGGAGCTGCCGGAGCTCGAGGCCCTGGTGCGCGGCACGCGCCTCCCCGAGGAGGGCCGCCCGTGAGCTCTGGCAGCGCCGTCACCACGCCCCCCGCACACCGGTCGAGCCAGGCCGGAGCCACCCACCCAAGACACGCGCCGGGCGGGATGGCCCGTTCCGGCCGGCACCCCTACACTGTTTCCCCTCCGGCGTGATTCGCCCTCACGCCTCCTTCGCGATGGATCCCAACATGACCCTGAACCGACTCCCGGTCGCCGCGCTCGCCCTCCCGCTCTTCCTCCTGGCCGCTTGCTCCGACCGCGAACCCGCGGCCCCGGCCCCGGCCCAGGTCGCCAGCGCGAGCCCGCCCGCCGCCCAGCCGGCAGTCCAGCCGGCTGCCCTGGCCCCGAGCGACCCGGCGCCGGCCGCCCCGGCGGCGGCCCAGCCGGCCCCGCAGCCCGACATGTCCAAAGCGCGCGGCGGTGGCAAGCGGGCGCGCGGGACCGAGGCGGACAAGCTCGACACCGGCTTCGACCTCTCCACGGTCCAGCCCGTCAACCAGGACGCCCACGACGGGCTCGTGCACGGGCCCGACGACGGCCACGACCACGCGGCCGAGGCCAATCCCCAGGACGGCAGCTCGCTCCTGCCGGCGGCCCAGGCCCAGCGCATGACCGGGCGGCTCGAGCTGGTCGACGGCTCGCAGCAGGTGCAGGAGCTCGGGAAGCTGCGCCAGGGCGAATCCGCGGCGCACGAGTTCCACTTCCAGTCCAAGGGCGAAGGCCCGCTGATCATCTCGGGCGTCAAGCCGAGCTGCGGCTGCACCAAGGCCGAGATCGTGCTGGTGGCCGAGGACGGCACGCGCTCGCCCTACACCAAGGGCGACGCGATCGCGGTCGGGCAGAAGTTCGTGCTGGAGTCGGAGATCTCCACCGACGGCAAGCCGGGTGGCCCCTTCAGCGCGCAGATCTCGATCTACGGCAACGACGGACGCGGCGTCTTCAACGTGCGCCTCACGGCCGAGATCGAGCCGATCCTGACGGTCACGCCCAACAGCTCGGTCTTCTTCGGGAAGATGACCACGGCCGACCAGAAGGACCAGTCCGTCACGGTCACGAGCACGCGTGGCGAGCCCTTCCTCCTGTCCGTGGGCCAGGAGACGGTCCAGGGGCCCGTCAAGCTGGAGCTCGCGGCCAAGGACCCGGACGCCGAGGGCCGCGCGAGCGAGTGGAGCGTCAAGGTCACGGTCGGTCCGAGCGCCGAGGTCGGGCTGCGGAGCTACCCGATCAACCTGCGCACGGACATCCCGATCGCCAAGCCGAAGTACCCCTCCAAGGACGGCAGCCCGCAGATGCACGCCTTCATGCTGAACGTGCAGGCGCAGGTGACCGGCATGGTCAGCGCGGAGCCCTCCTTCCTGACCTTCGGCATGGTCAAGCCGGCCGAGCCGATCGAGCGCTCGCTGCGCCTGGAGTGCCACGACGACTTCAAGCTGACGGCCGCCATCCCGGTCGTGATCGAGGGCCTGCAGGGGCAGGCCTTCCCCTTCCAGGACGCCTTCACGGTCACCGTCGAGCCGCTCGAGGAGGGGCGCGTGGCCAACGTGAAGGTGCGCCTGAACGGGCTGCCGGCCGACCTGAACGGCTCCTTCGGGGGCATCCTGCGCCTGCAGCTCGGCCACCCGCACATGCCCGAGATCCAGGTGCGCTTCTCGGGGGTGTGCCGCCCGCCGCTGCCCAGCGCCGGCGCGCCGCAGCAGATCACGCTGCCGGCCCCGGGCGCCCAGGGCCCGAAGTAGACCCGCTCCCGGGGGGCGGAACGTGCTCCGAGGCGCGGCTGGACCGTAGCCGGCCGCGTCCCGGCGCGCTATTCATGCGCGCGTGACCCGTCCCCTCGGAGAGCTCCTGACCGCGGCGGGCCTCGTCTCCGAGGCCCAGCTGCGCGAGGGGCGGGCCCACCAGCGCAACAAGGGCGTGCGCATCGGCGAGGCCCTGGTGCAGCTCGGGCACCTGGACGAGACCGCCCTGGCGCGCATCGTCGCCAAGCAGAACGGCCTGCCCTTCGTCGACCTCACCAAGGGCGCGATCCCGGCCGCGGTGCTGGCGCGGGTGCCGGGCGAGCTGGCCCTCGAGCAGGGCATCCTGCCGATCAAGGAGAAGGACGGCGGGCTGATCGTGGCCGTCGACGACCAGCTCAAGCGCATCGTCGCGGACCAGCTCTCGTTCCTGCTGGGTTGCGAGGTGACGGTGGCCCTGGCCACGCCCTCGGCCCTGCAGGCCGCGCTGCGGCGCCACTACGGCGGGGCGCAGGAGAACAGCGTGGCGCGCTCGATGGGCGCCGAGGAGGGCGACACCTCGGACGCGCCGATCGTGCGCCTGGCCACGCGCCTCTTCAAGGAGGCCCTCGAGCAGCGCGCCTCGGACATCCACATCGAGCCCAAGGGCTCGGTCCTGCGCGTGCGCCTGCGCATCGACGGTGTGCTGCGCACGGTGGCCGAGCACCCGCCGCACCTGGCCGCGCCCCTGATCAGCCGCCTCAAGATCATGGGCAGCATGGACATCGCCGAGAAGCGCAAGCCCCAGGACGGACGCATCGAGCTGCACATGGACGGGCGCGAGGTGGACGTGCGTGCCTCGATCCTGCCCACGAACCACGGCGAGAGCATCGTCATGCGCCTGCTCGACCGCGGCGCGAACCTGCTCGACCTGCGCCAGCTCGGCTTCGAGGAGGACGACTACGCGCACTTCAGGCGCCTGATCGAGCGGCCGCACGGGATCGTCCTGGTCACCGGGCCGACCGGCTCGGGCAAGACCACCACGCTCTACGGGGCCCTGGCGGAGCTGAACCGACCGGACGTGAAGATCCTGACGGCCGAGGACCCGGTCGAGTACCACATCCAGGGCATCAACCAGGTCCAGGTCAACCCCAAGATCGGCCTCACCTTCGCGCGCATCCTCAAGGCCATGCTGCGCTGCGCCCCCAACGTGATCCTGGTGGGGGAGATCCGCGACATCGAGACGGCCGAGGTCGCGATCCAGGCCGCCCTGACCGGGCACCTGGTGTTCTCGACGCTGCACACGAACGACGCGCCGAGCGCGATCACGCGCCTCCTGGACGTGGGCGTGGCACCCTTCCTCGTCTCCAGCGCGGTGCAGGGCGTCCTGGCCCAGCGCCTCGTGCGCCGCATCTGCAAGGAGTGCAAGGAGAGCTACGCGCCGGAGCCGGCCGAGTTGCGCGTGCTCGGGCTCGACCCGGCGCTGGTCACGGGCCGCAGCTTCGCCCGCGGGCGCGGCTGTCGCGCCTGCGAGGGCACCGGCTACCGCGGCCGGCTGGGCCTGTTCGAGCTGTTCGAGCTGGACAGCGACCTGCGCGATGCGGTCTTCCGCGGCGAGCCGCTGGAGAAGATCCGCGCCCAGGCCCTGGCCAGCGGCCGGCTGCGGCCGCTGCTCGCCTCCGGGGCGGGCAAGGTGCTGGCCGGACACACCACCGTGACCGAGGTGCTGCGCGTGACGCGCGCCGCCAGCGAGGGCGGCTGACCCGTTTCCTCGACGACGAAAGGACCCCGACTCCCGTGCGAGCCGCCGAACTCCTGAGCCTGGCCGTGCAGCGCAAGGCTTCCGACCTGCACCTCAACCCCGGGCGCGCGCCGGTGCTGCGCATCGACGGCGACCTGGTGTCGCTCGAGGGTCCGCCGCTCGACGACGCCACGGCCATGGCGCTGTGCCGCGAGATCACCGACGAGCGCCACTGGCAGGAGGTCGAGGGCCGCGGCACGACGGACTTCGGTCTGGCCCACTCCAGCGGCAACCGCTTCCGCGTCAGCGTGCTGCGCCAGCGCGGGCGCTACGCCGCCGTGCTGCGCCAGATCCCCTCGCGGCTCCTGTCCTTCAGCGAGATCGGCCTGCCGCCGGCCTGCGTCGAGCTCCTGCGCCGGCCGCGCGGCCTGGTGCTGGTCACCGGCCCGACCGGCTCGGGCAAGACGACCACCCTGGCGGCGATGATCGACTGGATCAACGCCAACCAGGACCGGCACATCGTCACGGTCGAGGACCCGATCGAGTACTACCACGCCCACAAGAAGGGCCTGGTGACGCAGCGCGAGATCGGCGCCGACGTGCCCGACTTCCCCGAGGCCATCCGGCGCGCCCTGCGCCAGGACCCGGACGTGATCCTGCTGGGCGAGATGCGCGACCTGGAGACGATCTCGGCCGCGATCACGGCGGCCGAGACCGGGCACCTGGTGTTCGGCACGCTGCACACGACCGGCAGCGCGCGCACGGTCGACCGCATGATCGACGCCTTCCCCGCCCACCAGCAGGAGCAGATCCGGGCCCAGCTCGCGGTCTCGATCATCGCCGTGATCTCGCAGGTGCTGCTGGCGCGCAAGGACGGCAAGGGGCGCGTGGCGGCCTTCGAGGTGATGCTGATGAACCCGGCCATCGGCAACCTGATCCGCAAGAACGAGACGCACAAGATCCAGTCGACCATCCAGACCTCGCGCCGCATGGGCATGATCACGCTCGACGATCACCTGCTCGAGCTCGTGCAGAAGGGCGTGATCGAGCGCCAGGTCGCGCTGGACGCGGCCCAGGAGCCGAAGGACCTCGAGCTGCGCCTGGGCGGCGCCGCGTGAGGAGCGTGCCGTGAGCGAGGGCGCTACCGGTCGCAAGCTCCTGGGGCAGATCCTCAAGGCCCGCGGCCTCGTGCGCGAGGCCCAGATCCAGGAGGCCCTGGCGGAGCAGCGCAAGCACGGCGGGCTGATCGGCCAGATCCTGGTCACGCTCGGACACTGCGCCAGCGCCGACGTGACCGCGGCCCTGGCCGAGCAGGCCGGGCTCGCGGCCGTCGACCTCGCGCGCGTGCGCCCCAGCGCGGAGGCCCTGGCCAAGGTCGACGCCTCGACCGCGCACGCCTATTGCGTCCTGCCGCTGGAGCTCGGCGGCACGCGCCTGCGGGTCGCCATCGCCGACCCGCTCAACACGGCCGTGCTCGAGGACCTGGCGTTCCAGACCGGCCTCGCGATCGAGGGCGCGGTGGCCGACCAGGAGACCCTGCGCGCCAAGGTCAAGGAGTTCTATGGCGAGGAGGGCTCGCTGCAGGACGCGATCGCCGCGGCGGCGGCGGTCTCGGGCTCCGATCCCGAGAAGGCCGCCCAGAGCGCGCCCGTCGTGCGCCTGCTGAACTCGATCCTGCACCGCGCCATCGCCGACCGGGCCAGCGACGTGCACTTCGAGGTCTTCCCGAAGGACCTGCGCGTGCGCTACCGCGTGGACGGCGCCCTGTACGAGATCGAGGCCCCGCCGGTGCACCTGGCGGCGCCGCTGCTCGCGCGCATCAAGGTCATGAGCGACCTCGACATCGCCGAGACGAAGCTGCCGCAGGACGGGCGCATCGCGCTCTCGATCGACGGACGGCCGGTCGACCTGCGCGTGGCCACGCTGCCCGGGATCGGCGGCGAGGGCTGCGTGCTGCGCGTGCTCGATCGCTCGTCCGTCAGCCTGGACCTGGTGGCCCTGGGCATGCCGCCCGAGGACGTGCAGGCGCTGAACGAGATGACCCAGCTCCCGCACGGGATCGTGCTGGTCACGGGGCCGACCGGCTCGGGCAAGACCACGACCCTGTACGCGATGCTGAACCAGGCCAACGACGCGGCCGTCAAGATCATCACGGTCGAGGACCCGGTCGAGTACGACATCGATGGGATCGTGCAGGTGCCGATCAACGAGGAGATCGGCGTGACCTACCCCAAGGTCCTGCGCACCGTGCTGCGCCAGGACCCGGACAAGATCCTGGTGGGCGAGGTGCGCGACGCCGAGACCGCCCAGGTGGCGGTCGAGGCCAGCCTGACGGGCCACATGGTCTTCGCGACCGTGCACACCAACGACGCGCCCAGCGCGATCACGCGCCTGGTGGACCTGGGGCTCGAGCCGTTCCTGATCACGGCCACCCTGGAGGCCGTCGTGGCCCAGCGCCTGGTGCGGCGCGTGTGCCCGAGCTGCAAGACGGCCTACCAGCCCGACGAGGACCTGCTGCGCGAGTTCGGGGCCGAAGCCGGGCGCTTGCGCGGCGTGACCTTGCACTACGGCAAGGGCTGCGAGCAGTGCTTCCACACCGGCTACCGGGGGCGCACGGCGATCTGCGAGATCATGCGGGTGGACTCCGACCTGCGCCGCGCGATCCTGGCCGGCGCCTCGACCGCGGAGGTGCGCGAGCGCGCCACCCGCGCCGGCATGCGCACGCTGCGCGAGTCGGGTCTGCGGGCCGTGCTGGAGGGCCTGACGACGCTCGAGGAAGTCCGGCGCGAGACGATGAGCCTGTGAGCGCCCCCGTGTGCCGCCTCCATGCAAACCCCCGGGCCGGAGGCTAGGCTCGGCGACCCGCCATGGCGAAGAAGCTCCAGCGCCGCATCGTCCGGGCCGGTCCGGCCGAGGCCCCCGAGGGCGGCAGTCCGGCCCCGGTCCGGCGCCCACGCGGGCGGCGCGTCGCGGCCCAGGCCGTGACCGAGTTCACCGTGCAGCTCGCCACACTCTCCTCCTCGGGCATCCCGATGGTGCGCGCGCTCACGATCCTCGAAGGCCAGGCGCGGCCCGGGCCCTTCAAGGACGTGCTCGGCGACCTGGTCGAGGACGTCAGCTCGGGCACGCCGCTCTCCGAGGCCATGGAGAAGCACGGGCGCGCCTTCGACCGCCTGTACGCGGCCATGGTCAAGGCCGGCGAGGCCGGCGGCGTGCTCGACAAGGTGCTCGAGCGCCTGGCGCAGTACCGCGAGCGTGCCGCGGCCCTGCGCTCGAAGGTCGTCAACGCCCTGATCTACCCGCTCGTGATCGTGATCGTGGCGCTGGTCGTGATCTCGGCCGTGATCGTGTGGGTCATCCCGCGCTTCCGCCAGATCTTCGACTCCTTCGGGGTCGAGCTGCCGGGGTTGACGCAGGTGCTCCTGAACACCTCGTCCTTCTCGGTCGACTACTGGTACGCCGTGTTCGGCGTGCCGATCGCGCTGGTGCTCCTGCACCTCGTCCTGATGGGCCGGCCGGGGCGCTATCGCTTCTTCATGCACGGGCTCCTGCTGCGCCTGCCGCTGCTCGGCGCGATCTTGCTGCAATCGCTGACGGCCGCCTTCGCGCGCACCTTCGGGACGCTGCTGCAGGCCGGCGTGCCGCACCTGGACGCGCTCGGCATCGTGCGCGACACGAGCGCGAACGACGTCCTGTCCGAGGCGGTCGAGACCATCCGGCGCACGGTGCGCGAGGGCGAGGCCATCTCGCGCCCGATGGAGGAGGCCGGCGTGTTCGACGACCTGGTGTGCAACATGGTCGACGTGGGCGAGCAGACCGGCGAGCTCGATCGCATGCTCCTGCGCGTGGCGGACGCCTACGAGAACCAGGTCACGCGCAAGATCGACGCCTTCTTCAAGGTGCTCGAGCCGGCGCTCCTGATCGTGATGGCGATCTTCGTGGGCTTCATCGTGATGGCGCTGTTCCTGCCCCTGATGAAGATCATGAGCACGCTGAGCCAGCCGTGAGGCACTCGCTGCGCTCGCGCGCGCTGCTGCTCGTCTTCCTGTTCAACTCCGCGGTGTTCGCGGCCCTCGGCGGAGTGCTCGCGCGTGCCCAGGCGCTCCAGTCGCGGCGCGACGAGCAGCGCTTCGCGCACGACGTGGTGGCCACGGTCCAGAGCACGATCCGGCCCGATGCGGCCTTCAACGTGGCCAGCATCCTGTCCTGGTCCGGCTGGCACGCCCTGGCGGACGCGATCCTGGTGGACAAGAACCTGGCGCGCTCCTTCGGCGGCTCGCTGGTGGCGAGCGGGATCGACCTCAACCCGGTGGGCGTGGGCGCGCGTCCGGCGGGCTTCGAGCGCCAGGCGGCGCTGGAGGCGATCCACCGCGCGATCCAGGAGCGCCGCGTGGTCGAGGCCCTGGG
>Ga0315910_10001622_pt1 | contig 20534 bp, 15 predicted proteins | sample EdamamesoilMG_FD_204470 | JGI IMG/M metagenome (GOLD analysis project Ga0315910, IMG submission 204470) | Garden soil microbial communities collected in Santa Monica, California, United States - Edamame soil | ecosystem: Environmental > Terrestrial > Soil > Garden | place: USA: California...
GTTCACCACTTTGGTGCGGAACAGCCACACTCTCACACTGGCCGATGACCTCTTGGATGACACGCGCATCAATCAACAGCGCCCGGCCATCCAATTGTACAGCAAGAAACCGTGCGCCTGCCATCACTGGGCCATCCTAACATAGCTTAGGTCAAAATTGACAGGAGTTACTATTTCTTGGGCTGGGCCGTTTTGGAGTCCGCGTCACCAATCACTCACAACTGGAGCGGCTGCGTACTGAGTCATCGTTTTCTCTTCTGACGCATGAGACGGCTTGGGACTTGCACACGGCTTACACTCTATATTTAGACAGATCCCCCTTCATGAAGCGCACAATTCTCGTCATTGACGACAGCGAAGTCGTACTCGGTGTCGCGCAAACAATCCTTGAAGGTGCCGGTTATCACGTCGTCACCCATTCGCGCGCGACAGGGAGTGTGGCGCTCATTCTTCAGCTCAAGCCTGATCTCGTGTTGCTCGACGTCAACATGCCCAGCGTCCGGGGTGACATGGTGGCGCGCATGTCCTCCGCTACGCGACTTGCCACCGATACCATCGTGCTGTTGCATTCAACGCTTGAGGAAGCCGAACTCAAGCGCCTCGCCTCTGAGTGTGGCGCCCACGGGTATCTGCGCAAGACCAACAACCCGCACGCGTTCTTGCGCCAGGTGGGAGGATTCCTGAGCGAGAAGGAATCGGGCCACATGCGCGTCATCGGGAGCAAACCGCTGTCGACCTTGACTGCTCCTGATTCGGAGAGCACTCCGCGCTCGGGTGAACGCAGCAAGGGGACCATGGTTCTCCTCATCAACCGCGACATGGCTGAGATGTCTCAGCTCAGGAAGGTTGTTCAGGATTTGGGCTATCGTCCTGAGTTTGCCTTGTCTGCGCAGCAGGGGATCGAAAAGCTGCACGGCGATACGAGCCCGGTGTTCATCATCGTGAGTTCAGACTTGCCGTCGCCGGGCGCCCGGGCGGTATTTGAAGCAGCCGTGCAACGCGACAGGCTCTTTCGTGAACGTACTGCACTGGTCGCGTCAGTCGGTGCTACGCCCGATTATCCGCCGGGGTTTGCAGGTACGGTGCTGCTACGCCCCGTGCAGAGAAACGCCGTGGAGAAATTGCTGAACCAGGTCAGCGTGCTCGCTGTGGCGGGGGCCAACGAGGGCTAGGCACAGTACAGGGCTAAGGTCCGCCACGAGCGCCATGCGCGCGTCTTTAGGCGACGCGTGTTTTGGGATTGAGGATGAGTTGGGCCACGGTACGAAGAAAAACGGACGCGCTGAGGGGCTTTTGCAAAAAGTTGATCTCCTCGTCAATGATACCTTGGCGCAGCATGGCGTCTTCTGTGTACCCGGACATGAACAAGACGGGCATCTGCGGGAGGCGATGCTTGAGTTCGGCAGCTAGCGCAGGACCTGTCATTTGGGGCATCACCACGTCCGTGATGAGGAGGTGAATGGGCCCTTCGAAGCCTTGTGCAAGGCCCAAGGCCTCCACTGGGCCGGAGGCTTCAAGTACGCGGTACCCAGCGCGCGTAAGCACGATGGTCAACATCGATCGGACTTGGGCCTCGTCCTCGACCAACAGGATCGTGCCGCCCCCATGCTGGACGGGTGCAAGCGCTTGTTCTTGCGGATGTTCGATGGGTTCATCCGTCGAGGGCAAGTAGACCTTGAACGTGGTGCCCTTGTGCAGCTCGCTGTGCAGCCAAATAGTGCCGTGATTCATGTCGACGATGTTTTGCACCGTAGCAAGGCCAAGGCCGGTGCCTTTGCCTTGGTCCTTCGTTGTGAAGAAGGGCTCAAAGAGGCGGGTTCTTACCTCTGGTGATATGCCATGACCTGAATCAGATACTCGGAGTACTACATAGGGGCCGGTCTTGAGTTTGAGGCCCGGCGGACCGGTCTCGGGCCGGTGGATCACCTGTGACACCTCAATGCACAGTTCTCCCCCAGCAGGCATGGCGTCGCGGGCATTGACGACCAGGTTGAGTAGCACCTGCTCAATCTGGCTTGGATCTCCCTTGATACGAGCGGGTGCGTCGGAAAAGTCGAACTGCATGTCGACGCGAGCATCAATGAGGCGTCGAAACATCGGTTCCGCCGCGCGTACGACCTCATTGAGATCGATAGGGCGCGGCCGCACGAACTCGTTGCGGCTGATCGTCAAAAGTTGTCGTGTGAGCGCCGCTGCGCGCTCGGCCGCAAAGCGGATCTCTTGGATCTCGCGGCGCGAAGCGTTCATGTCAGCGAGCTTGTCCTCCAAGACATCCGAAAACCCCATGATCACAGACAGGATGTTGTTGAAGTCGTGGGCGACCCCACCGGCGAGCCGCCCGATGGCCTCCATCTTTTGCGAGCGGCGTACCTGCTCTTCCAACTCTTTCTCGTGACTCAAGTCGCGCGCCACGAGTGAAAAGTGACTGAGGGCACCGTGCCTATCGCGGTGGCACAGCACCAGCGCGGACACGGGGCGCAGACGCCGCTGATGGTCGGTGAACTCCGCTTGAGTTTGCCACGACCCTTGACGAATGGCGGTGGCGCGTCCCTCTCTGAGAAACTTCTCCTCGAACACGCTACCGACGACCTCGGTGAGGGTCATGTCGACGACGTCACGACCAGTTTCGACTCCGCCAAAACTGCGCGCGGCCTGGTTGACAAACACGAGTCGCAGGTGAGGGTCAGCGATGCAAACGATGTCTGGCGTGGCGTCGAGGATGGCCGAGCGTTGAGAGAGTTGTTCGGCTGCGTGCAGGTTGGGAGTGATGTCGAGGATTGCGCCGACCGTGCGCTTGGGCAGCGTCCGTGGCCCCTTGTCGTGGAAGCTGGTGGTGGAACGAGCCACGCACCAACGTATCTCGCCGCTGGGATGCAGCCAGCGGTATTCGATGTCATAGGGCGCCCGGATCTTGGGATCGTAGGCAAGATCAATGGCTTCGCGAAAGCGCTCGATGTCGTCAGGATGAACCCGGCTCAAATACCATTCGATATCGGGGGGGGCGTTCAGATCAAAGCCGCTCATCTTGCGGTAGGTGGGGGACCAGTACACGGCATCTTCCGCTCGCGCCGGATCGTGATCCAGATCGAAGACGCCAACTTGAGAAGCTGTGGTGGCTTGAGTGAGGCGTAGCTCTTGACGCTCGACGGTCAGCTTGAGTTCATGCTGTTCCGTAACGTCTAGGATTGTTCCAATGGTACGAAGGGGGGCCTTGCTTCCGTTGACCTCCCCAAAGGTCGTGATGCCCCTGCCGTGGACCCAACGCACTTCTCCGTCGCGGCGCACCACGCGGTAGATCAGATCGAACACGCCGTCGCCGCCGGGGTCGTAGACCTTGTGCATGGCGGCCTGAATCATCTGCACGTCTGCCGGAAAGGAGAGGCGAGAGACCTCGACCATGCTGATGGCCTCGTGGGGTTCGAACCCCAACATCTCACGGAAGCGCGGACTCGCCCATGTCTCGCCGCTGGCAAAATCGTGCTCAAAGATCCCAATCTCCCAGGTCCCGACGGCTTGGGACAGCCTCCGGATGGTTGCTTCTTGACTCGATTCCCCCATTTCGACCCAGAACTCGCCGATTTATGGCTCTGATATTCGCTCTACCTCGGTTTTCTTGGCGACGCCAGGAGGCCCGGACTAGGCCATTTTCGCGCAGATCAGCTTGGCGGGAGCGCCCGCTGATAGCTTGACTCGCGCGGGACGGCGACTCAGTCTTCCCGCCCCCTCATGAATCCCCCGCTCAGCCTCATCCAAAAGCTCATTGCGAAGGTGACGGCCATTCAAGTCCGTCGTCCGCTGCTCGTTCTCACCTTGACGGTAGCATCGCTCGTACCCAGCGTCTGGGCAGCCAGCAACCTGGAGTTGAAGACCGCGTTCAAGGAATTGCTTCCTGAGAATAAGCCGAGCGTAGTTGAGCTGGCCGAAGTCAATCGACGTTTGTCGTCAGCCTCCACACTCACGATCGTCGCGGAGAGTCAGAACACCGATCTGCTCAAGCGTTTTGTGGATGAAATGACCCCCAAGCTGCGCGCGCTTCCTTCCGAGCTGGTCGCGGGGGTGGACCCTGGACCGCGCGATGCACAGCGCTTCTTTGAAGCGAACAAGCATCTCTACGCGCCGCTGAAGGACATTGAAGCGCTCCACGAAGAAGTTGTGGGCGCCTATGACCGCGAGATCGCCAAGAAGAGCGGAATGGACCTTGGCCTGGGTGACGAAGATGAACCGCCACCACCCAAAAATGCCAAGAGCGTCGAGCAGCGCCTCAACGATGCGCTGGATGAAATGCGTAAGAACGCGCCCGGTCAGGATGGCTACTACATCGGAGAACAGGGTCATTTGGCTGCGATCGTGGTGCGTACCACGCTGCCTTCCATGGATGACCGGGCTTTTGGGTTGCAAGATCGCATCCGCGCCCTGATCGCAGAGGGCAACTACACGCAGGCTGATCCAGCCTTCAGCGTCGCCTTCACCGGCAACTTGATCACCAGTGTCGAACAGTATCACGCCGTGAGCGACGACTTGGTCACCATCGGCGTCAGCGGCGTTGGTCTGGTGCTGCTCGTGGTGTTTCTCTTCTTCTTGCGGGTCCGCGCGCTGCTGGCGCTTGGGTTTTCTATTCTCGTGGGTTGCGCTTGGTCCTTGGCCTTTGCGCGCCTGTCCGTCGGCTACCTCAATACGGCCACAGGTTTCTTGGTGAGCATCATCGCGGGCAACGGCATCAATGCCATGGTGATCTGGATGGCCCGCTACCTGGAGGCCCGACGGGTGCAGCGCGAGAACGTGGCGGACGCGGTGCGCACCGCGTCACTCGACACGTGTGAAGCCACCTTGGCGGTGGTGGGCGTGGCAATGGTGTCCTTTGGTGCGCTGATGACCACTGATTTTCGCGGCTTTCGGCACTTTGGCATCATCGGCGGGGCCGGGATGCTGCTGTGCTGGGTCGCCACGTATCTCGTGCTGCCCGCAGTCTTCATCGTCAGTGAGCGCGTGAGCCCGCTCCCGCTCGAGTTCACCTGGCGTGATCGGTTGGCAGGGATGTACGGCAAGCCGTTTGCCTGGCTGGCGAAGCGCTACTACAGGCCCATTGCCGTTGTCGGCGTGCTCTTGGGGCTGGGTGGTGCGGTGTGCAGCCTGCTCTACTTCACCGGTGATCCGATGGAGTACAACATGCGCAAGATCATGAACGACGAGACGACTCAGACCTCGGCCGTGCGCTTGGGGGAGCGGGTCAATCCGGTGGTCGGTCGCGTCAATCAATCGGGTCGAGCGGTGCTCGTGGATCGCCTGGATCAAATCAAGCCTTTGGTCACCGAGCTCGAGCGACGCAGGGACGCCGCGCCGCAGAACAACAAGCCGTTTAACAAAGTGGTCAGCATCTACAACCTGCTCCCCGAGGACCAGGACAAGAAGCTGGAGCTACTGAGCGAGATCCTCGACCGGCTCGGCCGCGCGCGGCGTCACGGATTCATCACCGAAGAGCGCTACAACGAGGTGGCCAAGCACATCCCGGCCGAACTCAAGACGATTGGCATGGCTGATCTGCCGGAGCTCGTGTCGCGCCCGTTCCGCGAGAAGAACGGTGAAGTGGGCAAGATTGTCTATGTCTCCCCCGCCCAGGGGCGCAGTCTCAATGATGCTCACTACTTGATCTTGTGGGCCAACAGCTTTCGCACCGTGACGTTGCCCAGCGGTGAGATCATTCGCGGTACCGGAGATGCGGTGGTGTTTTCGGACATGTTGATGAACATTGGCGAGGACGCGCCGCGCGTAGCGGTGACGAGTCTTCTCGGCACGCTTTTGGTCATCATGATGGCTTTCCGCTGGCGGCGCGCAGGGTGGGGCGCGCTGCTCACTCTGCTGCTCGGTGTATCGTGGATGGTGGGCGCTTTGTACCTGGCGCACGTCAGGCTCAACTTCTTGAACTTCGTGGCGCTTCCGGTCGCTATCGGTGCAGGGGCCGACTACGCCATCAACATCATGAAGCGGCGTGAGCTGGAGGGCGCAGAAGGCATTGAGCGCGCTTTCATTGAGACGGGTGGCGCGGTGGTGGCATGCTCGATGACGACGCTGTCGGGTTACTTGGCGCTCTTGCTGAGCATCAATGGCGCCGTCAGGAGTTTTGGGCTTGCCGCGGCGATCGGAGAGATCGCCACCCAGTTGTCCGCCATGTTGGTCTTACCAGCCGTGGTGTTCTGGTCTGCCCACCGTAAGAAGGAATCAAACTACGTCGCGACCGAGCCCGTTTCGCAGGCTCCATAAAGCAGCGCGACTCAGCCAGCGCGCAGCTCGTCAAACTCACCCGGGTCATTGATCTTGGGTGGGTTGGCTCCGCCGCTCGCAAAATCCCGAGTGTCGTCGTACATGCCAAAACACCGGACTTCGTCGCTTCCGCCCAAGAGCGGGAAGCCGTCGGGGCCAGCTTTGACGCCGATGGCGTTCATCAAGTTGCAGTAGTACTTGTTGATCGGCGCATTGCCGAACTCTTCAGGAGTTCCAAACGCCTTGAAGTCCTCGAAGCTCGCACCTTCTTGGGCACACAGGGCTTCGCTATTGCCGCGATGCAGGTCAGCGCTTCCATCGTCGACATTGACGGCATGGCCAGTCTTAAAGTACCCGCCGCAGCCGCCCGCTTGCAGGATGGGCATGTTGTTCAGGTTCATGGCGCAGCCATCCGAGTCTTCCTGGAACCACACCGTGGCGGTGTGATCCAAGAGTTTTTCATCTCCTTCGTCGAAGGAGTTGAGCAATCCAACGAGGTACGCGAACTTACGCGCGTAGAATCGATCGATGGTCCACAGATCTTCATTCACGTTGGGCGCGCAGGTGCCGCCGAGCCCCGGGTGACCAATCCGGTGAGCGAGATTGTCAGCGTCGTTGTTGATGCCGAGCGGCGAGTACACGTAGTTGCCGGGATACTTGAGGAAGATGACGGGATTGACAGCGCACAGCGCGACGAGCGCTGCGAGGTTGGAGTGAAGATCAGCTCGATCGCAAGTATCCGTCACCCGATCGGCTAGATTGAGGTTACCGATTTCGTCCGCTCGGTCGAGCTCGAGCGCTGAGAAGGTCTCAGCGCTGCACAGCGCGCTCACTGCGGGTCGTTCCGTCTCGACGAGGAGCTCCTTCCACTGCTTCAATTTTTGTCGGTCGGAACCACTCATGTCCATGCGCTCGAGCGTCTCCAAATCAGAACGCACGACGTCGAGCACGCTCTTGCCGCGCGCCACTTGGTAACTATCTGGCGACAGTGGTGCATTGCTGTCAAACAGGCCAGTCAGTGCGCTGAGCGCGTCGGTGAGCGATCCATAGCCGGCGTACATGGTCTCCCCGGCGGAGTAGGAAACTGCAAATGGAGGGGACTCATTACGACCGCTCACGCGCATGAAGAAAGGCAGCCCCCCCGGACTAAGTTGTTGCGCACACACGTGATCGAGAGATGGGGCAGTGGGCATGCCCTCGAACTTGCCGGGGTGATTGAGATCGAACGGCTCGTCCGAGTGCGGAGTGATGGGCACACAGGTGAAATACGACCCGACGACCTGGGTGTGATAGTCGTTGCCTTGGCCAAACCGCATGTCGGTGGTCCATTCGTTCATGGCTCGGATGCCCCGCGGCAAGAGCAACTTGGACACATAGGGGCTGAGCGGTTCCAGCGTCGTTCCGGCGAGATCCGCCGTGGTGAGCGGGCCATGAGAATTGGCCGGAAACCAACGATTGGTGAGACAACCATAGTGGGTGAACATGGCGATGAATCGACGCGGCGCAGGCGGGGGCGCGGTCCCTTCACCCTTGGCCATGCGCTCGGTCACGGAACTCAAGAACGGTGCAGCAATCACCGCTCCACCCAGACCTCGGAGCACCAACCTGCGACTCATTCTGGCTGTCATCTTGCACGTTCCTTGAATTCGCGAGTCGCGGCGGCGCAAAGCGCTTTCCTGCGCGTTGCCCCGCCCGAGCTCGGTCCGAAAGGAGCTGGGTAGGCGGAACCCCAACATGGGTCATCTGGGCCGCTGATTTCCAAGATGCCTGACAGATGACTTTTGGGTCATCTGTCGAGCAACATCTCCAGGTGCCGCGAGGTGAGGACCCCACGAGGGTCCACCTGGCTCTTGTAGTGCTGCATCAAGTCAGCCCAACCGCGATGCATCCGGCGCAGCACGTCCCTATCGCAATGCACTTGCTTGCACAGAGAGATGCGCACGGCAGGGAGCTGCTCGTAGAGCGTGTGGCTCACCTGTTTGAAGAATGTGAAAATACGCGCGCGCTGATCGGGCGACAATGAGGCCAGGGAGTAACTGGAGGTGAGCACGCCCACACCCTGCTGCGTGCGCCCCAGCGAATGTGCCGGAAACGGGCAAGGATCGAGCAGAACGATGTCTTGCTGCTCCCCTTGCTTCTCAATGCCAGGGAATGCGTCAAGCACCTTGAAATACGCCTCAACGAAGGCGCGGGTCATGCTCCTGGGGAAGAACCATGACTGATGAGCCACTGGGACCCGGCGATCTACGCCGACTAGCCGAGCCAAGCTGTACTTGAGGCCTCGGCGGCCCAGGATTTCATAGGAACGATCGTAGCCCCGCTGATAGAACTGAAAACCGTACCAGGGGGCCCAACGCTCGATGCCTTGGGGGTAAGTCTTGGTCACCGTCGACTCGGCGATGCGTGGGAAGCGGTTGGCTAAACCATGCGTGAAGGCCTGCTCTTCCAGATTGTCATCGGTGAGCAAGGCGCGCAGGTGCTCGGGTTGGGCGTGGTCCACCGGGAGGCGCTCATCGGCCAGCACCAAGGTGCGACCGCGGTTGCCGTAGATGACGCCGCCCATGCCCTCATCAAAGCGAGGATCGTCCTTGGCCGCGTCAAGCGCGGCGAAAAACCCCTCATCCAGTCGCGGCGCTGCATAGCGAGCGTGGACCCCCAGGGCCTGCTGGGGAGCGATGGGGTCGAGCTCGAGGTCAATGAACGTGGTCACGCCGAGCGCCCCAAAGCTTCCGGGCACGACGTCAAACAATTCGCGAGCTAATCCTGATGCGGCAGCTGAACAGTCGAGCACTTCACCTGAGGAAAGGAGCAAACGGAACGCACGGACGGCGGTGGCAAAGTAGCCCGCGGCGGAGTGGGTGCAGGCCGCCAGCGCGCCGGCGATTGTGACTCTGTCACTGGTGGGGACGAAACGCACGCGATGGCCGGGAAAGTGCGCGTGCAGTTGCTCAAACGTCGTCCCGCCGCCCACGCGCACGAGCAAGCGTCCAGTGTCCAAGTGTTCGACGATGCGCGCGCCGGTTTCCAAGCGAGACACGTCGATGCCGAGTCCGCCAGCAACGGGCAGAAACTGCTCGCCGAACGAGCGCTGCCCACCGATCATCGTCACGCGCCTTTGCTCTCGGGTGGCGCGGGCCAAGACCTGGCTCAAATCGCCTTCAGATTGACAGGTGATGACCTCGGCGGGGTGGGCATCGAGGGCCCCGGCGGGGCGCAGTGCCTGAGTTTGAATGTTCACGGCTCGGCACGCTAGCATGAGCCCCGTCATGCTGACTCACCGGATGCTGCACCGTCTCGCGCCCGCGCTATTTACTTCGAGCCGGGGCTTACCACTCGACATTCCGGGACCTCCACCGGGCCGCTTTTTGTCCACGGGCGGCGCGCTCTTGCCGTGGGCGGAGGACTCACTAGGTCATGCGTCGAAGCTCTTTCGCGAGTATGGCCGTGTGGTGGCGCTCGTGCAGGGCGGCGGAACGAGACACATCGCGCAGAGCGAGGATTGCCCAGGTACGGTGCTCTGTTACGGCGCTGACTTGAACCAGATCATCACCAGCGCCCATGAGGTCTACAGCAAGAGCTATTTGAGCGGGGCGCTTCACCCTGGACAGGATCCTTCCCCGCGTAAGCGCCCTTTGCTCAGTTTCGGCGCGGGACTTTTCAGTGTGAACGGGGATGAACACAAGCGGCATCGTCGCTTGCTTGGCCCAGTATTCTCCCGTCGGCGCTTGGCGCAGTACGCTGAGCAGATGGTGGAGGTGATCAAGAGCGAGATCGCCGGATGGGCGCCCGGGCAGGAGCGGGATACCTCCCGTGACATGCGGTTGCTCACCGCGCACGTCGTGACCCGTACGCTGTTTGGCAAAGATGCGCAGTTGTCCGTCGATGGGGCGAGCCGCGCGCTCAAGGAAACGCTGGATCTGATGGGCAAACCTCTGACCAGGCTTTTGACCTTTGATCTACCGGGCCTGCCCTACCGACGCTACCTCGACGCCGCAACAGATCTCGAACGCCACGTGCAAACGTTACTTGCCGCCAAGAAGCAGTCGGGGGTGGAATCGGACGATATGCTCAGCGCGCTCCTCCACGCGCGGGACGAGGAGAGCGGCACTCGCCTGACGGACGACGAGATCCTAGGGCACGTGAGCGTCTTCTTTGCGGCTGGTCACGAGACCACGGCGCACGGGCTGGGTTGGACACTCTTGCTCTTGGCTTGCTTTCCCCAGGTCGCACGCAAGGTGCAAGAGGAGCTCGAGCGTGTGCTTGGCTCAGGCGAGCCCAGCTTTGAGCGCCTGGATGAGCTTGTCTATTTGGGCTGGGTGGTCAAAGAGAGTCTGCGACTGTTCACTCCGGCGCCCTGGAATGGTCGTGTCTTGACCGAGCAAGTCACGCTGGACGGGTACACCATCCCCTCAGGCAGCGAGATCTTGTTCAGCCTGTATGAGACGCACCGCACGGATCCCATCTTTCAGCGCCCTTACGCTTTCGAACCGGAGCGTTGGGAGCACATCCATCCGAGCCCGTATCAATACACGCCATTCAGCGCGGGGCCGCGCACCTGCATTGGCGCGATGTTCGCGCAGATGGAGATGAAGATTGCGCTTGCGCTCATCCTGCAGCGCTTTCGCTTGGAGCTCATGTCTGAAACGGTGGATCGCTTTGCGGAAATGGTGCTCGCGCCCAAACGACCTTTGCTCATGCGCGTGCAGGCAGCGGACGGGAATTTTGCTGCGTCGGCACGCAGATTTGCCGGCAATGTGCACGATATGGTGCAGTTCCCGGAAGGGGTGCGCGCGGAGTAAGAAATCATGGCAAGCGGATTGAATTGTGATAGCTTTTCAAATCATGATGCGCTGCTTTGGTTGGCTTAGTGTGGGTCTGTTGTCGTGCTCAGCCCTGAGCGTTTGGGGTTGTGATGCTGGGATGGAGCCGCTCCTCGATGGTGCTGGCGGGGGAGGCGGAGGTGAGTCTCAGCTGGCCACTTGTTCGGATCCGGTTGAGGACCATGGTTTCGTCCAATGTGGCGAGGGCTATCGCCATCGCGACCAGCAGAGTGCTTGCAGCAACGTTGAACGAGATGAACGCATGGCGACCGGGCCCTGCGGCATTGAAGGCGAGTGCTGTGAGTTCGACAGCGATTGTGAACAAGACGAGGCGTGTTGGGTGAAGGGGCGCACAGGACAAGACAGGCGCGACACCTACGGGACCTGTGCGCCTCGTTGTGAGACGGATGAAGACTGTGCCACGAGTGAGATCTGTGAGTGCGGTGAAGGCGCGGGACGTTGTGTGCCCTCCAGTTGCACTGTGGATAGCGACTGCCCAGGGGAGGCACTGTGCGTGAGCTCCGCGCGTGACGAAGGGTGCGGGCAGCACGTCCAGTACACTTGTCAGACGCCCGAGGACACGTGCACCTCTGACAGCGATTGTGCGGCGCAAGCTCCAGATTTTGAGACGTGCGCTTCGGACGGGACACGTCGAGCGTGTCTCGATCAGTATCAAAGTTGCGATAGCTGAGCGCGGATGGGGGCTGCTTTGCGTCAGATGGCCAGAAGTGTCGCTAACCAGTGATACGCACACCTACGCGCTGAATGTGCTCGAGAAGTGGTACATGGTCGATGTGGGAAAGAGTGACCACATCAAAGCGATACGGCAGCGGAAGTTCCTCCAGTTCTTCAGCAATCGAGGCGCCCACCAGGGGGCCAAAGGCCCCTTCGAGAGCTAGGTCGATGTCTGACGCGGACCGAGACGTTCCTTTTTGCTCGGGAGCCAAATAGTAGTGCCCCTGTGACTTCCGGATGACGCATGAGCACGCCGCGGATGAGTTCCATCTCACGCTCAGTCAGGCCATACGGAGCGGTCACGGCGCGTCCCTCTTGGCAGAAAAGAAAGTCAAGAGATCGTCGAAGGCGGGCAGGTAGCGGTCCTGAATCGCCTGAACTGCCTCATCGAATACCGGTTCCGAATAGGTATGAGAGAGCAGGTTGCGATGGCTGATCATGTCGATCCACGTTTGCCCGTCTCGCAGGATCGCCGCCGCGAAGCCTTCCTTGATGACGCTGCGAGGAGTGATGGGCTGCAAGGTTTGACCTTCAGACTCCAAGTAGTCCTTGAGAGTCTTCGATGCGAGTTCGAGCGCGACCTCGAATCGTTGGATGGTTCCTTCCTTCTCGAGGCGAGACAAAGTCTCTATCCGTGCGATGGGTTCCCGCAGGAGGGCCACGGCCTTCTCCAAGTTTGCGAGGCGTTGTTGCCACCGAACGTCCGCTAGCCCAGTCACCACACCAAGCTGATTGAATTCCGTGCGATTGACAAGTGATGAGGAAGCGAAGCAAATAATTGGGTCGCGTAGGTCAGACTTCCCCCACGCGGGCGAAGGCCGCGTCAGGGGGAAGCGCAGCGCGCGCAGCGAACGCGAGCACGCTGCGGATGGGGGCTCCCACCGTGAGTCCTAGTTGCGTTCCAAAAAGTGCGGTTCGCGCGCGAGCTCAGCCAGATAGTCCACGATGGAGGTCTCTCCTGACATGACGCGGACGCGAGCGTCCTTGTCGCGGCAGTTCTCTTGCGCCCCGTACACGTAGTTGCTCAGCGTGCCCGACACGCAGGACAGTACTGCGGGTGACGTCGATAGCCCGGTCATCAGTTGCTCCTGGCCATCAATGGGAAGATCGTCGAGCAATGCAACGGTCGCCGTGGCATCGATCGGGAAGGAACCCTTGTCATTGACTTCTTCGTCCCGGTAGCGGCCCACGTGATCGAAGTGCTCGAAGCCGAAGCCCAGTGGATCGAACTTGTCGTGGCACTTGGCGCACGAGGTGCTGAGGTGCGAGTTCTCCAGGCGCTCGCGTGTGGTGTTGCCCGTGAGATCGTCCACGGTCAAATCGAAGTTGATGGCTTCAGGCAGACCGGGCACCTCGCAGAACAACCGCCGCAGCAGCAGAAGCCCGCGGCGCGTGGGTGAGGTGATGGTGATTGAGGCCATGGTGCCCGTGACGGAGCCTTGCGCAAACAAGCCCAAGCCAAACGTGCGCTCCACCTCGGCGCCGCCATCCTGGGTGATGTCGGCTGAGCCGCCAGAAAACCCGTAGTAACTGGCCAGCTCTTGATCGGCCATCGTGTAGTTGGCGGTGAGCAAGTCGCTCAGGTGGCCCTCTTTTTCGAACAACAGTGTCTCCAAGAAGCGCTTGGTCTCGAGCGCCAACTTGGGGCGCACTGCCTCGAAATTGTCGGGGGTGTTTGCCCGCGAGACAGTGAGGATGTCGCGGTAGTTGAGCCACTCTTCAAAGAATTGGTGGACGACCTCCATGCCGCGCGGCGTGGCCAAGAGCTTCTTGGCTTCTTCGTAGCGCGCCTCCGGGCTGTCGAGCTCGCCGCTCAGGGCCTTGGCGATCAAGTCAGCGCTCGGCGGGCTAGCGGAGTAGTCGTAGGCGAGCTCCGAGGCGATCTCGTACGGGGTGAGCGTGCCGCCTTCACCGAGCTCGGTACGGTAGACGGCGTAGGGGGACTGGATGAGCCCCACCAGCGTCCACTTGAGCCCGGTGTTGAAGTCGGAAGCACCGGACACGCTGTCGAACAGGGCCAAGTAGCGATCGATGTCGGCTTGGTCGAGCGCGCGGCGAAAGAGCGCCTCACCGTATTTCTTTACGAACTCGCTGGCGCAGGTGGCATCTGGGCTGGAGGCGGCGCACGGCAATACACTCGACAAGCTGTCGGCAGCGGTCACTGCTGTTGCGATCTCTTCGGCGCGGTCGAGCACGGCTTGCGCCGTGTCCTGAGTCATCTGCAAGATGGACGAATCATTGGACAGCCGGATGCGATCCACGGCGTCGCCCGGGAGGGCTGTGGCGGCCGTGTCTGCAGCTTGCCCAAATACGTCCTGTTGGGTGTTGGTGAGTTCGCGCCGCGTCAGGCGGCGCACCAGTCGCGTCCCGGGAGTGGACTCGGCGCAGGAACTGGGATCTTCGGGTGCCACACTGCCGCCCGATCCGGTTTCGACGGGTTCGGTCGTGCTGGACCCACCGCTGCCGTCGGGATCGTCCGGGTTGGGGGTGGCAGAAGGAGGGCCGCACGCGCTCAAGGCGAGGAGCAGGGCGAGCAGTGCGCAGGGTTGTGCCTTTTGCGCAGAGAGCGAGGCGAAGAATTGGGTCGTCTTCATGCCAAGAGCTCCGGAATGTGCCCAGTGCTGTGCGAACCATAGCTACTCGCCGACGAACCCATGGCCTTGGCCAAGGTGAGAAGGAGGTCGGGAATGGGACGATTGTCTACGGTGATGAGGCGCCCCGGCGCGAGGGAGCCACCGCCGCCGCCGATGATGAAGGCAGGGTAGTAACCGAAGATCTGCTGCGGCTCGGATCCTTGCCACATGCGCATGAGCGATTTGGTGTGTTGGTCGCCGTCACCAATCTCGCTGAAGGCGTAGATGATGGTGTTGTCCAGCGCGGTGTGATCAGGGTCGAAGGGGTCGGGCTGGTTCAAAATCTCGCACATGCGGGCCACACGCTGCATGAACCACTGCTGCACTGTGGCGTAGTCGATGCGCATCGCGCTCGTGAGGTCGCCGGTGTAGCCCTGGTGGGAAACATTGACGTGGTAGGAATCCGTGGGGCGATGCGACAAGATCTGGGGCACCGGGTAGTCGGCGCTGGCCCACGCGTTTTGAATCGTGACCACTTGGGCGTGGCCGCACAACACGGCATACGCGGCGAGCTCAGCCTGGGACTCCGCCAATTTGGTGAAGTTGGTCTTGTGGTCTTCGGTGGACGAGCGCCAGCTCAAGCTGCCGTCTTGCCAGTATTCAGTGCCATCGTTGGACATGTATTCCGCCTTCTGAGTGCGGAAATCGTCGAGATGCACGATGTCAGGAGCGGCGTTGCATTGTTCGCCCGGTGCTGGACCAAGACCACCCGCCTGCGCCTTGATGTTCTCGAGTGCGACCAGGTGGGCGGAGAGCTTGTTTTCCTCTTGGGTGAGACCCGTTACGGCTTTGCGCATCGCGGTGACTTCACCGATCGTCAGATCGAGAGTCTGCTTGCGGAACTCATCATCGCTACTGGTGGGCGCTGGATCCGGATTGCCGGTCAGATTGCCAAAGATCTCATCGTACACCTTGACCACGTCGTTTTCCGGAGCACGCCAGCCCGCCTCGTTGCGGCACAAAACGCCGTTGGTGAGGTCGAGGTTGGCGTTGACGCGCGTGACGGACCCAAGAAACAGGCTCTTTGCGGCCATTTCTTTGGCTACGAACTGGTCGAGGGAGGGGAACACACCGTCGCCGGTCAGGATTTGGCCGATGCAATCGTGGGTACCAAACGTGCCTGGCTGCCACAGCCCACGCACGATGGACAGTTGGTTCTTGTAGGGGGCGAGGGGGTCGAGCAGGTTGAAGCCGCTGCGGGTGGCCAACTGGTAGTCGGTGACGATGTGGGTCTCTTTGACGGAACCGCTGCCCCCAGGCTCGCTGCCGTAGTCCTTGAACAGCGCGTTGCTGGGCATCAGGTACGGCTCAAGGTCCATGTGCTCATTGGGCACGCCATGAGGGAAATAGAAGAGGATCATGCGTTTGGGCCGCGACGTTGCGGCCACGGCCATGCGTGAGAACTGCAGGGCAACGGGTAAGGCGATGCCCAGACCGAGGGCCTTCAAGAAGACGCGCCGCTGCAATTTGGCTTCACTGTTCATGTTAAGGTTCCTGGGGATGAACGAGCGCTCATCCAAAGACAATCGGGGCAGGAGGGAGTTCCGACCGAAGATTTGATATCAGATTTCCACTGCAAGTCCCGCTATTTGGCAAAGTGCGGTGGGCGCGTTGCGGTCACGGGACGACGCGGACGCGCCCAATATTTTGAGCAAGCGGAAAAATTCAATTGTCGCGCCAAAAGCACCTCCCCAACGTGGTGGTGCCGCGACGGATGGGGCTGACCCATGCATCGCGACGACGAGGGCGGCTGAGCCGCCTCACGAGGGTGATGTGGTCACACCAGGCTCCCAAACTTGCCCTGGTTGTAGTCCACGAAGGCTTGCTGGATTTCCTGGGGGGTGTTCATGACGAACGGACCATATTGCACCACGGGTTCATCGATGGGCTCTCCGCTCATCACAAGCCACTCAGCGTCCGCTTGGGCGGTGACGCGCAGCGCGTCACCGTCATGCTTGAAGATCACGAAGTCGTGCTTTTGTGCGCTAGTTGCATCACTGAATGCTAACGTCCCGTCCATGATCAACAGCGCGACGTTGTAGCTCTGGGGTAGGGGGACCTCCAGGCTGCGCCCGGCCTTGAGCTTGATGTGGTAGAGTTCGATGGGGCTGAAGGTCTTGGCCGGGCCCCGCGCGTCTTGGAATTGCCCGGCCACCACGCGCACCTGACCCGCGCCGTCGGGCAAGTTCACCTCGCCCATTTCAGCTGAGGTGAGCCCTTGGTAGCGCGGCGCATCCATCTTGTGCGCTCGGGGCAAGTTGACCCAGAGCTGCGCCATTTGGAAGGTGCCCCCGCGTCGAGCGAACTCGGCCTCGTGGTACTCCTTGTGCAGGATGCCTGATGCGGCCGTCATCCATTGCACGTCGCCCGGGCCGATGACCCCGCCGTTGCCGGCGCTGTCGTGGTGGGCGACGCTGCCCTGAAAAGCGATGGTGACCGTTTCAAAGCCGCGGTGAGGGTGCACCCCGACGCCTCGTGGGCTATCCGTGGGCTCGTAGTCGTAAGCAGGGTGGTAGTCGAGGAGCAGAAACGGACTGAGTCGCCGCGCAGCCTCTGGAATGGTGTTGAAGTAACCGTGGACCCGGAACCCGTCGCCCACCCAGTGGAGCCCAGGGGGCCGATAGACAGCGTTCACGGAGCGGAGTGGGCTCGAAGTGCGTTCCGCTGCCCCTGGAGTAGCGAAGTTGGTGGCGGTGGTGGTGGTGCGAGGGTCGAGCATGACGTTCTCCTTCATTTGAGCTGACGGAAAACATGGGGTGCTGGGGGGGCGTGCGCAACGTGAGCCGAGTGGAAATGATTGTTCCGCGGTGGGTATCAGTTGCGTCCGCTGGGGGCGCGGCGCGTCCATGTCGACCGAGTCGCGTGCGAAGCTGAACGAGCGAGAAAGTAAGCAAAACGAGGCGGCCTCACAGTGCTTTGAGCATTGATTCAGCCGTGTTTCATTTTGATGAGGGAAGCTTTGTGCGACTCGGGCTGCGCGGAGCGTGTTAGCGTGGCGGCTTGCTCCTGACTTTCACTGGCTGGTCTGTGACGTCTCAAGAGCCCAGAAAAGGACGCAGTGCAAATCCACGTCGGCTACGAGCTCAACTACGAATTTCCGCAACCTACGCCCATGATCTTGATGCTGAACGTCCACTTCAGCCGCGCCTCGGACGTAGTGGTTCCGGATAGAATGTCTGTTGAGCCCAGAGCGCATGTCGAGGGGTTTCGGGACCACTTTGGCAACTGGTGCAATCGTCTCGTAGCGCCCAGTGGCAAAGTGCGCATCACGGGCAGTTCCATCGTGTACGACAGTGGTCAACCCGAGGTCGTGGCCCAGGTGGCCGAGCAAGTGCCGGTGCAGTACTTGCCCGCCGAAACTCTGCCCTTCCTGCTGGGCAGTCGTTACTGCGAAACAGATCACCTGTCGGAGGTGGCGTGGCAGTTGTTTGGCAACACGCCGCTCGGCACGCCCCGCGTCCAGGCTGTGTGCGACTACGTTCATCGACACATCACGTTTGGCTATGAGCATGCGCAGGCCACCAAGACGGCGCGGGACGCGTGGAGTCAAGCGCGCGGGGTATGCCGGGACTACGCGCATCTCGCCATCACCTTCTGCCGCGCACTCAACATACCAGCTCGGTATTGCACTGGGTATTTGGGTGATATCGGGGTTCCGCCGCCTTATGGCCCCATGGACTTCGCTGCCTGGTTTGAAGTTTTCTTGGGTGGGAGTTGGCACACCTTCGACGCGCGCAACAACGTGCCCCGCATCGGCCGCATTTTGATCGCTCAAGGCCGGGACGCGGCCGACGTCGCCATCGCGACGACCTTCGGGCCCAACACGCTCAAGCACTTTCGTGTGTGGACCGACGAGGTGGGCGCGCCGGGGGTGTCGGACATTCCAGGGGCACACGCCCCTGCGCTCGGATGAGACATGCGTTCACCTGGCAGCAATGCCGCCGCAGAAAACCTCTACTGAATCGAAAACGGTGGGCGTCGGACCTCGAAGTCGTCGAAGTCGACGATGATGGATCCAGGTGAGTTTCCTGAGACGTAGACCCCAAACCAGCCACCAAGATACGAAGGGTCCACGTATTCCCCAACGAAGTCACCGTTGATGAAGAGCTGGATGCGTTGCGAAACGATTGACACGGCGAGGCGGTTTGATTGGGCGAGCCGAACGGACGTTGGGGAATGCCTCATCAATTGTTTCCAAGCGCTTCCATCATAGCGCTGGAGCGAAAATAGTGCGCCGTTCGTGAACTCTCCCACCGCGAACGAATAATACCTGCCGTCATCGCGCCATCCGAACAAGAGCCCAATGTTTGGATCGTTGGCGGATGCTTCCACGAGACGCATCTTGGCGGCCAGATAGAGGTCAACCAGCCCAGGGTGGGGCACTGCCTGGAACCGACACCTTGGTACCTGCAAGGAGAGCGAAAAGCGGTACGTCCAATCCCCCGTATTGGGGTCATGCCAACGAGCAAGTTTCACTGTGCTGTCGTCTGGCGTCGGCGCGTCAACAAAAACACCAGTCGCCCACGTCTTGGTTGATTGGGGCGAGGAGAATTGTTCATTTACGACCAATTTCCAATGATCTACACGAGGTTCAAGTGAGATCTGAGGGTCTGCAGGACTTGCAGGTTGAGCTCGCTGTTCCTCGAGCCTATTCGTCTCCACCTTGGGTGGGAGACTCCCTCCATCTTTGGGAGGGCCGGGGATGGCTGGAGCCACCTCCACGGAGGATAACGCACTGGGCGTCGGCTCCGGGGTAGGCTGTGACGATGGCGACCCGGATGGTCCCGTCGAGAGAGTTTCTGGCAAATCCTTGTCCACGCGGCCCATGGCGCTTGGCGCTGCGAGAGGGCTATGCGTCGTCGCGGGGCTGATGCTGGGACGACGATCGGGGTCTTGCAGTTGGCGCGTGAAGGTCCAGGCGACGAGCATCGACCCGATGAGCGCGGCTGCGGCCAACGATAGGTAGAGCTTCTGGTTTCTGAACGCGCCCGTTCCGCGCGTGCGTTTGATGTCGCCAATCAGGCGCAGCATGTGCGCTTCGAAATCAGCACCGGAATCGACGCGCAGCCACTGCAGCCTCAGCAATGCGTGTAGGCTATTCGGCAGATCGGTGGATGCGGGTGGCTTGGCGTCCTCAACAAGAACGGGAAAGATAGGGATCTGGCGTTCGAGCGCTCGTTCGAGCTCCCGGCGGACGAAATCGTTGTCGTCATTGAGGCGGTCCGAGACCCACGTACGTCCGATGATGGCGACCATCACGTCGCAATGATGCAGCGCTTGCTCGAGATGCTTCTCGAAATCCTGTGCCCCAGGTATCTGGATATCGCGATACACTTTGAAGTGGCGCTCGAGGCGGTCGTGTATGCGGCCCGCGATCGACTGTGCATCGCTGCGACGATAATTGATGAATATCCACACGACACGTCCATTCTACGCCATACGACGACGCCTCCGCCATTGTGATCCTCTAGCCGTTGTCGCTCTGGCTGCCTGCGCCCAAGGAGCCGCACCGCGTGCTAGGCGGAGCCCGGCTTAATGGCCGCTCACCCCGGTGACCCCTACGGTTGTCGAGGTCGGCAGGGGGGCTATGATGGGTGATGGCACGCGTCTTGATCAATCTGGATGTGGACGACATGGAGCGCGCCGTCGCGTTCTACACGCAGGCGCTTGGCCTCGATGTTGGCCGGCGTTTTGATGGCGAATTCGTCGAGTTGTTGGGGGCTGAGAGCCCGATCTATCTGCTGCTCAAAGCGCCGGACACGCAGCCCTTCGCCGGGGCTCCACATCTCCGTTCCTATGAGCGACATTGGACGCCTGTCCACCTGGACTTCGTCGTCGATGACCTCGACGCCTCCATCGCTCAGGCGCTTGCCAGCGGCGCTGCTGTCGAGTCAGAACCCACTCGCCATGCCTACGGCCGCCTCGCGCTGCTGCGCGACCCGTTTGGCCACGGCTTCTGCCTCCTGCAATTCGAAGGCAGGGGCTATGATGAACTCGAGCAGATGACTGGCGACTGAGCTTCGAGCTGGTCGTTTACTTTTTTGGACCGCGACGCTTGCTCGTTACCTCGTTCTTGCTTCGTCTGCCC